>CEAM01006170.1_pt1 | contig 365534 bp, 305 predicted proteins | sample 557421 | NCBI WGS metagenome assembly CEAM01 (sample SAMEA3182048, study PRJEB8094) | gut metagenome | biome: human; feature: gut; material: Stool; isolation source: human stools | place: Canada | collected 2012-01-24 | reverse complement strand
TTTTGAAATGTCCGAGCTTTGTAACAATTCAGCCTGTTTTTTTGTCGAAATCAAAGGCACCTCGGACATTTATAGTTCTTCCAAAAGTTTGATGATAATATTACCATTCATGGAAGAAGCAATCTGTTATTGCAATAATGCGAAATTGACGATAGAAAGTTTTTCATATCTCGGTCAGCTCAACAATTACATTACTCTGCTGATACAGCCAGTCCGTAAATTCTTTCGGGCTGGCCGTTCCTGTTTTTACAGCCTTTTTTCTCTGTAAGGCTTCTTTCTTAAAGTCGGAAAAGGAAGCCTGTATTTTTTCCAGACGGTCAGCCGGAAAGCCTGCGGTATTTTTTACCCGGTTTATTTTGTTGCGCCAGTTCTGGCATTCATTTTTATAAAGCAGGTCATAGTTATTTTCTCTTGACCTCTCGTCAAATTCCCGCTTGTTTTGAAGCGCCTGTGCTTTTCGGCACTTGTCGCTGCACAGCTCATACCGCTGGCTCTTTGCCAGAAAATATTTTCCACAGACCTTGCACCGCCGGAAGCAAAGCCCCCAGTCATTCAGCCTGTTCAGATAATAGGTAATCAACGGGTAGAGGGACGCATAGGCAGACACACATTCTTCTGTGCGCCGGTTGTCCGGGAACCAGAGGTCAAGCCGGGTATCTTCTGACGGTGCGCCTTTGAAATAAAGGCTGCCAGCTTGAAATTGTTTCGGTTTTCCTGTCTCCCTGTCAAAGCTCATGGTTTCGTTTTGGAATACCCCGGTCAGTCTGCTCATTTTATCCATGAAGCGGTCACAGGCAGCGTTACGGTCACGGGGTTCTCTGGCAAGCAGATAGCTGTTCCAGATACGGAACGCCACATACATTTTCAGAGGGTCGTTGCTAAGATATTTCTCCCAAAGAAATTCGCTTGCCGCCTGCTCCAGCTCCGGCTGTTTCCATCGGTTGGAGTGGAGAGCTTGCCGCAGCGGAGAAAGCCCGTATAAGTTCCAGTCTCTGTCCGTGTCACGCTCAAAGTTTATCAAAAAAGTTCCCAGTGGGCGTGTCATATCACAAAGCACCTCTGCGTTTTGGCTCCCGTTCAGACGGAAGCGGATCTGCTGTTCTTCCCCAATCAAAATCCGCTCTTTCATTTTCTTCCTGTCCAGCGTCAGGACAAACAAAATTCTCTCAAAACATGGCTCATGCCGTATAAACTGATTCTCCATCCCTATCCCCTGCCTTTGTTTATGGTAATTATATAATTCAGTTATATCCGTTACACTCATGGTATCGCAGAATCATTGTTTTGTCAATGATAGTACGCTATGATGATTGCGGTTGGTAATTTCGTACCGCACAGTACCTTGACAAGTGAATGACCGTCCAAAAGGGATATGACCGGCAGGAGAAGTGACGCATTCGGCGCACCAATGCAGGGAAACACCGCAGGAATGGGGCAGGAAAACGGCTTTTGGGGAGAACGGCAACAGGAAGCATTTTAACCTATTTGATTTATGGGAGGAACAGAATGAACGATAAAAAGAGATTGAACAGCTACGAGGATTTACCGCTGGTTCTGGATGTGGCGGACATTCAGCGGATTATGGGAATTTCAAGAGCGAGCGCCTATGAGCTGGTACACACACCCGGCTTTCCAGCGTTCCGCAGGGGCAGACTTATCAAGGTCAGCAAAATTGCTTTCTTTGAATGGATGGCAAAAGGCTCCGAAACCGTACCGGGAAGCGACAAATAAGCGTGAGGTATCATTCCCTGACTTGCAATACTGCCGCACTTTCCAAAGGGGCATACAGAGGGAAAAAAACTTAAAAATGATACCGAGACGCTACATCAAAACAGCCTATCTGCGTACATCAGATAGAAACGGAGAAAGGAGCCGGTTATGGCAAGAATGAGTAACAAGCGGCGGTTGGAATGGTCTTTCTTCTTAAATGACCGCAGCCGTATCACTTACAACGAACTGTGCCGGAAATGCCAGCACGAATGTAAACAGAGCTTCCGGGCGGTTGTGGTTGACTGCCCGAAGTATCTTTCCAAGCGTTCCAAGAAAAAGGACAAGACTGCCGGAAACGGCAAAATCCCTTAGGAACTAAGGGCGCACTTCTATACATAGTCTAAAGACCATGTATCGTGCGTCCTGCGGAGCTTACCTCTGCCGCTGATAAAATCAGCAATCCGAGGTCTGCGTTCGCTTCGCTCCGACAAGGTGGCTACACCCCCTTGCGCCGCTAAAGCGGCTATCCCCTGTGTACCCGCCGCAAAGAGAAATCCGCTCTGCGGTTTTCCCTTTTCATCGGGTTTTATAGAAGCACTGACACACGGACTGTCTGCGGATGGTCTTTCTTTATCTTATCAGCAAAGGATGTGAGAACATGGAAAAATCTTTGGAACAGTTGAAGCAGGAATATGAAAAAACCACTGTCCTGCTGGAACAGGAAAAACGGAAAATGCAGCGTTTGAAAAACCGGCAGGCGTATCTGGAAAGCGGTTCCCGGAAACAGAGGACGCACCGGCTGATTACCCGTGGGGCAGCTATTGAGAGCATTGCACCACAGACAAAGGAGCTATCCGAAGCGGAATTTTATTCCCTCATGGAAAGCATTTTGAATCTGCCGCAGGCGGAGCATTTCATCCGGTCTGCCACAGAGAACCACGCCCGTATTTCCGGGCAGGAGAAAGGCGGTGACTAAGGATAGCACTTTATCATTTTTCAATCGCACAGATCAAGCGCAGCGCCGGTCAGAGCGCCATTGCCAGCGCAGCCTATCGAGCCGGGGAGCGTCTTTACAGCAGCTACTATGGAGAAGTCAGCGACTACACCAAAAAGGGCGGCGTGATCGCTTCGGAAATCATGCTGCCGCCCCATGCGCCGGAAATATATCTTGACCGGGCGACCCTCTGGAATGCTGTGGAGAACTGCGAGAAACATCCAAAAGCACAGCTTGCCTATTCCTTTGATATTGCCATGCAGAATGAATTGACGCTGGAAGAAAACATGGAGCTGGCGAGGAAGTTCGTACAGGAGCAGTTTGTGACAAAAGGCATGATTGCCGACCTTGCTTTTCACAGCCCGGAGAAAGAGGACGGCGGCATCCCTAACCCGCATTTTCATGTGATGACAACCATGCGCCCTTTGAACCCGGATGGCACATGGGGACAAAAACAGCGTCGGGAATATCTTCTTGATGAAGATGGAAACCGAATCCGGGATAAAAACGGCGATTATATGTTTAACGCTGTCCATACAACAGACTGGCATGAGCCGGAAACGCTGGAACACTGGCGGGAGCAGTGGGCGGCTGCCGTTAATACAAAATTTGAGGAAAAAGGGCTGGATGTGCGTATCGACCACCGTTCCTATGTGCGGCAGGGGCTTGACCTGATACCTACTGTCCACGAGGGAGCTAATGTCCGGCAGATGGAAGCAAAGGGCATCCGCACCGAGAAAGGGGAACTGAACCGCTGGATTAAAGCCACCAACCGGCTCATGCAGGATGTGAGGAAGAAGATCAAAGCCCTGTTTGTCTGGATGGCAGAGGTAAAAGAAGAACTTTCCAAACCGCAGACACCGAGCCTTGCCGACCTGTTGATCGCTTATTACAACCAGCGCAACGCAGGGGCATGGAGCAATAAAGCCAGAACCGGAAACTTAAAGCAGTTTGCCGAAGCCGTCAATTATCTGACGGAAAACAAGCTGCTCACATTAGAGGATTTGCAGGAGCGTCTTTCCTCTGTCAACGAAGAATTTGAAGCGTTAAGCGACTCCATGAAAAAGAAATCTGCCCGGATAAAGGAATTGCAGGAATTGATACGGGAGGGCGAGAATTACCAGCGGCTAAAACCTGTTCATACGGAATTGAACAATATCAAGTTTAAGAAACAGAGGGAGAAATTTGAAACATCCCACGATGCGGAGTTACGGCTGTTTTATGCCGCCCGCCGTATTTTGAAAGAAAAACTGGACGGAAAACCCATTGCCCTGAAAGCATGGAAACAGGAATACGCACAGTTAAAAACAGAGTATGCCGAACTGTCTCCGCAGCACAAGCCACTCCGGGAGGAAGTCATACGGCTACGGCAGGTGCAGAACGCCGTAGATACCGCACTGCGCCGGAGGGAGCAGCCACAGGCAGTACAGAGAAAGAAACATGAGATGGAGCTATGATATAACCGGCAGCTTTACCGCTACCAGTATTTTTATGGAGGGAGCATTTGAATGTATTTGAAGCGGTGAAACAGTCTGTTACCACCCGGCAGGCTGCTTCATTCTATGGAATCCGGGTGGGGAGAAACGGCATGGTCTGCTGTCCATTCCACAATGACCGCACGCCCAGCATGAAAGTGGACAGCCGCTTTTACTGCTTCGGCTGCGGGGCTTCCGGGGATGTGATCGACTTTGCCGCTTTGCTGCATGGATTGGGGAAACGGGAAGCTGCGGTCAGGCTTGCGGAGGACTTCGGCGTTTCCTATGAGAAATCCGGCAATGCGCCGCCAGATAGGAAGCGTCACAACAGGTCACAGCCCCGACAAAAATCAGCGGAGCAGAGATTTCAGGAAACGGAACGGTATTGTTTCCGGGTGCTATGCGATTATCTGCGCCTGCTGGAGCATTGGAAAACAGCACACGCCCCACAGCCGCAGGATGCCATCTGGCATCCTCTTTTTGTGGAAGCGTTGCAGAGGATAAGCTACACAGAATACCTTTTGGATATTTTGTTATACGGAGAAATAGAAGAAAAAGCGGCATTGATCGCCGCACAGGGAAAGGAGGTGTTGCGGCTTGAACAGCGAATTTCAGAGCTTGCCGCCGGAAACGCAGGAAGCGGTCAAAAGGACGATGGACACAATGGAACCGGCGCAGACACCGGCAGAAATCCGGGAAACATTAGAGGGGACGCAGAAAGGCGGCGTGAAGAACAGCATCCGAAACTGCCTGACGGTGTTCCAGCGTGACCCTCTGTTTCGCGGGGCGCTGCGCCTGAACCTTTTGACGGAGCAGATTGACATTGTGAAGCCGCTGGGCTGGGAGCGCACCAGTACCACGCTGACCGACATGGACATGAACTACCTGCTTTTGTATCTGGAAGAAAATTACGGGCTTACCAGCGAGAAAAAGGTGCAGAGCGCCATCAAGATTGTTGCCAATGAAAACCGCTACCATCCAGTCAGGGATTACCTGAACAGCCTGCAATGGGACGGCACAGAGCGCATCCGTTACGCCCTGCATCACTTTCTGTGAGCCGATACGGACGAATACACCTATGAAGCCTTGAAACTGTTCCTGATGGGAGCCATCCGGCGGGTATTCAGACCGGGGAGCAAGTTTGAGGTCATGCTCTGTCTGGTTGGTGGTCAGGGAGCCGGGAAATCTACCTTTTTCCGGCTGCTGGCAGGCAGGGACGAATGGTTTTCAGACGATTTGAAAAAGCTGGACGATGAAAATGTGTACCGCAAGCTGCAAGGGCATTGGATTATCGAGATGTCGGAGATGATTGCCACAGCCAACGCCAAGAGTATTGAGGAAATCAAGTCATTCTTAAGCCGCCAGAAAGAAACCTACAAAGTGCCGTATGAGACACATCCGGCAGACCGGCTGCGGCAATGTGTATTTGGAGGGACGACCAACCGGCAGGACTTTTTGCCCCGTGACCGCACCGGCAACCGGCGCTTTCTCCCCGTGACGGTGTACCCGGAACGGGCGGAGGTTCACATACTGGACGATGAAGCGGCGGCGAGGGCGTATATCGAACAGATGTGGGCGGAAGCCATGACGGTTTATCGCAGTGGGAAGTATAAGCTGTCATTCAGCATGGAAATGAACCGATACCTGAACGCCCACCAGCAGGACTTTATGCAGGAAGACACACAGGCCGGCATGATCTACGCCTATTTGGAGGACTACACCGGCGACAGGGTATGTTCCAAGCAGCTTTATGAGGAAGCGCTGGGGAACTTAAATTCCCCGGCAGACTGGGAGACACGGGCAATCTGCGAGATTATGAATACCGGCATTGCGGGCGGCATCATACAGGGCTGGGTAGCCTACAAAAGCCCGAAGCGGTATAAGAAATACGGTTCTCAAAAAGGCTGGGAGCGTGTCAACCAAGCTCCGCCGGAGGGGGACGGTTTTCAGGAAATCACGGAAGAAGAAGCCCGGCAAATGGAACTTCCATTCTGAAAAGCCACCGGTTGACAGTTTGGTTGACGCTTTGGTTGACAGCCGGTTGACGGGGAAAAGCCTGATATTTGGGGCATTTCTCTCCTTTGTCAACCATGTCAACCAAGAAATCAAAGAAAAAGTAAAAAGTAATAATAGAGCGCCTATGGATTGTTTTCAAAGTCTTTTCTGCCGGTTGACACGGTTTGGTTGACACGGAGACAGTCTGCGGCTGTACACCTGTCTGACATTCCCTTGTCGGGCATATTTCATTTATGGAGGTAACTGCCTATGGCAAAAAGCAAAAACGAGAGCAATAACAAAAACAGCGGCACCCTGCTTACCGAAAAAGACGGCACCCAGTATTTTGTCATGGGGAAAGTCCGTATCAAGGTATCGGAGCATTTCGCACAGGATGGGAAGCCGCTTGACAGCCTGCTGGAAGATGTGATCCAGCACGCTGCCGCCGCTTCCTGAAAAAATACGGAATAACGACTGTCAATCAGCCCACGCTTATGATATACTTGTACCAGCGAGTATTGTATAAGCGTGGGTTGTTTCTTTTAGAAGGAGGATTTTTAACCGTGAAACAACCATACAATACAACGATTTATAACACTGCACTATATTTGAGATTGAGCCGTGACGATGAATTACAGGGGGAAAGCGGCAGTATCCAGACCCAGCGCATGATGCTTAGACAGTATGCCGCAGAGCATGGGCTGACCGTTGTAGACGAGTACATTGACGACGGATGGAGTGGGACAAATTTCGAGCGTCCAAGTTTCCAAAGGATGATTGATGACATCGAAGACGGGAAAATCAACTGCGTTGTCACAAAGGACTTATCCCGTCTGGGAAGAAACTATATCCTGACCGGTCAGTACACGGAAATCTATTTCCCCAGCAAGGGAGTACGCTACATTGCCATCAATGACAATGTGGACACCATCAACGGAGAAAGCGAGCTTGCACCGTTCTTAAACATCCTGAATGAAATGCACGCCCGACAGACCAGCAAAAAGGTCAAGGCTGCCATGCACACAAGATTTGCCAATGGCGCACACTATGGAGCCTATGCACCGCTGGGCTATGTAAAAGACCCGGACAAAAAAGGTCATCTTCTGATCGACCCGGAAACACGCTGGATTGTAGAGAAGATTTTTGACCTTGCTGTACACGGGCGTGGAGCCGCCAGCATTACACGGATTCTGGTGGAGGAAAAAGTACCTACCCCCGGCTGGCTGAACTATGAAAGATACGGGACTTTCGCCAATATCTACGCCGGTGCGCCCGCAGAAAAAGCCTATGCGTGGACGATAGCACAGGTCAAGAGCATTTTGAAAGAGGAAACCTACATCGGTCACAGCATTCACAACAAGCAGAGCAACATTTCATTCAAGAACAAGAAAAAGGTGCGGAAGCCGCAGGAAGAATGGTATCGTGTAGAAAATACCCACGAAGCCATCATTTCTGAAGAAGTGTTCCAAAAAGTTCAGGAGCTGATTGCAAGCAGACGCAGGAAACGCAGAAACGGTACGACACAGATTTTCGCAGGATTGATAAAATGTGCAGACTGCGGATGGTCTTTAGCCTATGGGGAAAACAAGCAGAATAAGAACCCATACGGGTACTACCATTGCAGCAAGAACGGGCAGGGATTACGCCAGTGTTCCATGCACTATATCCGCTATGATGTACTGTATGCCTATGTGCTTGCAAGACTGCAATACTGGTCTATGCTGGCACAGAAAGACGAGGACAAGCTGCTGAAACGCCTGCTCAATGCCAGCGACAGGGAAAGAAACTCTGCGAAGAAAAAGCAGGCTGCGGAGCTGAAAAAGGCAGAGAAGCGTAAAGCCGAGGTTGACGGGCTGTTTGCTAAAATGTATGAGGACTGGTCTGCCGGACGCATAACCGAGTATAACTTCAATATGCTGTCCGAGAAGTACCAGAACGAGCAAAAGGAGCTTGAAACAAAAATAAGACAGCTTCACGAAACGATGGAAGCCGCCGTACAGACCGCAGCGGATGCTGAAAAGTGGATTGCCCTGATGAAACAGTATGTCAACCCTGTGGAGCTGACCGCCGAACTTCTGAACACTCTAATTGAAAAAATAACCGTCCACGAAGCTGTCAAGGGCGAGGACGGAAGCCGTGAGCAGGAAGTAGAAATCTACTACCGCTTCATCGGCAAAATCGACTGACCTTTCTTTTTTACCCAACAATATCTTTAATTAAGGGAGACGGGTTCTAATATGCCTGATATTAGTTTGTTGGCTGAATTGGCTGAACTTTATGATGTTAGTATACCTGAAATCATTGACGGAGAAAGGAAAAGCGAGAATATGAATGAAGAAATAAAAGAAACAGTATTGAAATTATCTGATTATACAGAGACAATTAATCAAAAAATTAAAGGAAAGTTATTTGTACTTACGGTTATTGCAATAATAGGAATGATTGCGTTTGTGATTATTGAATTTACAGGACTAGATACACCTGGAAGTGTCTATGAAAGAGTAGCAAGTGCAGGTCTTGGGTTAGATTGTGGTATGTTAATAGTCCTTGCAATGTATCTTTCTGGACTTTTAGGAAAGATTAAGGCAAGACGAAAAATGAAACGATAGTATAACTGTAAATAAAAAGTCTGATAGACCGTAAAATTCCGGTTTGGAGAATTGAAAAAAACGGAATTTACCTATTAAGACATATAAACTCTTGACAATAAAGCTCCTATATAGTATGTTTTAATAAACTACTATATAGGAGCTTTCGTATGGAAATGAATGGAGGATTTCTTGTCACCAAAATAAAACAGCTTGGAGACCGGATTTTCGAGAAGATTCTCAGTGAAAAGAATATTGATGCGTTTAATGGAGCCCAGGGACGTATTCTTTATGTGCTGTGGCAGAAGGATGGTATTTCAATCAGGTCACTCTCGACTAAATGCGGATTAGCGATAACATCTCTTACTACGATGCTGGAAAGAATGGAAAATCAAGGGCTGATAAGCCGTGTTCAGTCTGAAACGGACAAAAGGAAAACGCTCCTGTTTCTGACTGAGAAAGCACATGCCTTAAAGGGCGAGTACGATTCTGTATCTGATGAGATGGGCAGTATTTACTACAAAGGTTTTTCAGAGGAAGAAATTACCAGGTTTGAGGAATGCCTCGACCGCATCAGAAAGAATCTTGAGGAGTGGCAGAAGTCATGAGTATTTGTATCAAAGATCAGATTCAGAACATGAATATCGTCATTGGCTGCACAGTGGGGTGTGCATATTGCTATGCCCGCAACAACGTGAAACGCTGGCATATGATTGATGACTTCGCTGACCCTGAATTCTTTCCGGGTAAGCTCAAGATGATGGAAAAGAAACGTCCGCAGAATTTTCTTCTTACCGGGATGAGCGATCTCTCCGGATGGAAGCCGGAATGGAGAGACGAGGTATTTGCAAAGATCCGTGAAAATCCACAGCATCAGTTCCTGTTCCTTACCAAGCGACCTGATTTGCTGGATTTTGATACCGATCTGGAAAACGCATGGTTTGGCGTTACGGTGACGAGGAAAGCAGAACTGTGGCGTATCGACGCCCTTCGGAAAAACGTCAGAGCAAAACATTACCATGTTACCTTTGAGCCGTTATTCGATGATCCCGGCACAGTTGACCTTTCCGGAATCAATTGGATCGTTGTGGGCACCATGACCGGAGCTCAGAGCAGGAAGATTCATACGGAGCCGGAATGGGCATGGTCTCTGACGGACCAGGCACATAAGCTCGGCATTCCGGTGTTTATGAAGGAAGACCTTGTCCCTATCATAGGGGATGAAAATATGATTCAGGAAATGCCGGAAGAATTTAATAAAGTGTTAGAGGTGCAGAAATCATGGAAGAAGTAATGAATGGAATCCTCATTCGTGAGGTGGAAACAAAGAACATCATGACTAAGTCTAGTCTGCCGGTAGGCGGTTACTCGGTCAATCCCTATGTGGGCTGTACACATGCCTGCAAGTATTGCTATGCTTCTTTTATGAAGCGCTTTACCGGGCACAAGGAGGAATGGGGCACTTTCCTTGATGTGAAGCATTGGCCGGAAATTAAAAATCCGAAGAAATATGCCGGACAGCGGGTGGTCATCGGTTCTGTGACAGATGGCTACAATCCACAGGAGGAGCAATTCGGGAATACCAGAAAACTTCTGGAGCAGCTGATCGGCAGTGACGCAGATATTCTGATCTGCACAAAGTCGGATCTTGTGGTACGGGATATTGATCTGTTGAAGAAGCTTGGACGTGTAACCGTTTCATGGTCGATCAACACACTAGATGAAAATTTCAAGAACGATATGGATTCTGCTTCGAGCATTGAGCACCGTATCGCTGCTATGAAGCAGGTATATGAGGCAGGTATCCGTACAGTCTGTTTCGTATCCCCGGTATTCCCCGGTATCACGGATTTTGAAGCAATCTTTGAGCGGGTAAAGAATCAGTGCGATCTGTTCTGGCTCGAAAATCTCAATCTTCGAGGCGGTTTCAAAAAGACAATTATGGATTATATCGCCGGAAAATATCCTGATCTTGTACCACTTTACGACGAGATCTATAACAAGCATAACCGCAGCTACTTTGAAGCACTTGAAGTAAAAGCTGAGAAAATGGCTAAGAAGTATGATTGTGCCTTTGTGGATAATGAAATGCCTTATGGCAGAGTCCCGCAGGGACATCCGGTGATCGTAGATTATTTCTATCATGAGGAAATCCGTGGGACAGAGAATACCGGAAAAAGAAATCGCTAACTTCAAGTTTGTCGGAGAAACACTAATACCACACAAAACTTAATATCAACACAGCGTCAGAGCGTATGGGAAAACCTGTACGCTCTCTTTTTTTATCAAAAATTGAGGAAAATCACATGGAAGAAACAAATGTAACAATGACAACAGAGAAAACGCAGGGAGAGCCAGCTGCAAAAGAAAATGAGACAAAGGCGGAGAAGTTTATCCGTATTGGCGAGTACCGCATGAATAAGGCGGTGGATGCCATTGGCAGACTGGAAAATCTTGCGAATCGCAGTTTCTATGAATACACTCAGGAACAGGTAGACGCTATGTTTCAGGCATTAGAGGTGAGGGGTGTGGAAGTTAAGGTAAGGTTTATGCCTAAGAAAGCGGCTGAGAGTAACACTTTCAGCTTTGGCATAACGGAATAGGAATGTAACGTGAAGTAAAGGAAAGGTAGTCATGTAGTGTATGTGGCTGCCTTTTTGTCGTATCTATGACAGGAAGGAGAACTGCGTGCGTGAGAAAATATGATTTTATATCGGCTCTGGAAAAAGAGACAGCAGCCGAGGTTGTCAAAAATCGTGAGGAATGGATGAAATACCTTATCACAGCGGTGAGCTTCCTCATAACTGACTTCTCCCGGAGCAAAAGCCTGTATCAGATGATAGGCTTTGTTAGGACTGTTCTCCCTGCAATGGTCAAGGGTGTACTTAAAGTCAATCGCTGCTGTTTCCGGTACTGTTTACCCGCTTTGCAATCTGATTCAGACTTGAGCTGATTCGTCCAAGCTCTGTATTATAATTTCGCAGATAACTGTAATCGACATCATACACATATCCATATAAAATAAGTTTGCGTAAAAAGGCTGACATGCTTTTCATGCCGGATGCTTTGAACTTGGTATTGAGAATGTATTGCTCATCATTACTGAGATAAAATTGCACTAGATTGGTGCGGTTTCGGTTTGCCATTGAGTCAAGTCCTTCCTAAAAATGGGTACAAAAAAACTGCTGTAAAATGTTCGATGTTTACAACAGTCTGTTTCGTGTTTTATTTAATTTTTGGTGCAATTATCCATAGCAAATTGTAGCAAAGACGGTAGGAAAGGTCAAGGTATTCCACCGGAAAACTGAAGAAAAATCGAGAGAGGGTTAGGGATACTTCCCTATGGAAATTTAACCACACAGACGATAGGAAAGTGTGTGGGATTTCGCCTGTGTCATGACACAGGCAGTGCTTGCTATTCTTGATTAGTTAAAGTTTTTTAACTTTCCCGATTTTAAAATAATACCGATCAATAATATCCTGCAATGTAATGGATTTCATTTTTTCATCTATCATATTTTGAATTTCATGATAGAAGTCCCCAATAGCGAATTGAATGTTGATACCGATTCCACAATCCGGATTGGTATCTGTGTCCAGGTGAAGTAGCGGCTTATCGCCCTCTACGGCTCTGTAGATGTCATACATATTGATTTTATCTGCCGATTTTGCAAGAGCGGCATTCGCATGACCTTGTGTGTTGACAACAATGCCTGCATTTTTCAGGGCTGCCATAAGCTGTCTGACATAAGCCGGGTTTGTCTTGATACTTTCTGCAATTTTTGTGCTGGAGAGTTGTTCGTCATCTCCAAGAGCAATAAATATAAGAATATGAATGGTGTCACTAAGCTTTGTGGAATATTTCATTTGTTACCTCGAATTTTTCTTGCGAAATATGGCTTCTTGAAAGAGCAGAGCCATTATATAAGATATATCCATGGAAAGCACTTCTTAGGGCAGGTTCAAGAGGGTGCGCAGAGACGGATTATGGTCAGAAGCTTATGCTGAAGATGATGATGTCCTATGATTCAGAGCCTAAAGAATATGCAAGGCTTGCCGGTTTTGGTTATAGAATGCTTGCTGAGGCAATTAAGGCGGATCTGCCATATCATATCAGTTGTCCGGCTCTTCTTATCTGTGGAGAAAAGGATAAAGCGGGCTCAGCCAAAAGCTATAATAAGAAATGGCATCAGAGAGAAGGTTTACCGCTTAAATGGATAAAAAATGCCGGTCATAATTCCAACACTGACCAGCCGGATGAAGTAAATAGACTGATAGAAAAATTTATCAGCGAGGTAGATAGGAGAGGAGTGTCCGGATGAAATTAAATATACAGTGGAAAAAAGTATTATATGGAATTATATTGATAGTTATTGGTATAATATTGGCTGCTCTTCATTTTATTGTGGCTGGAGATGGTATCAGAGATTTCATTTCCAGTATTATTGCAGTTATATCGGTATTGGTAATGTTGGTAGGAACTTATATAACGTCAAGTGGAATCAAAAACTGTAAATGAAAACTTTCCTGAAGAATTCAGGAATGATGAAGAATTCGGCTATATGGCAGGATATGAACTATGGAAAAAACTAATCTTTGACAGATTCTGTGGGGAAATATATAGTAATAAAAAATATTGAAAAGAATGTTACACTATTACATATACATTACTGCGCTTTCACAATTACAGATGAATTCGAACAGTCATATGATAGGCTTAATTAATTCTTTGTATGTAACTTCTTATACTGCGAAGGATTTACTCCGGCTATTTCTTTAAAAACGCGGTTGAAGTGTGTGAGGTTGGAAAATCCGGTCAGCGTTGCAACCTCGGTGACATTTTTATCAGTTTCCTTGAATAAACGTTCTGCGTTCATTATGCGTGTGCGTTTTATATAGTCAACAACAGTACGGTTAGTATTTTTCTTAAATTCACGACAAAGATAGTAAGTACTTATATGAAACATATCTGCAAGAACATCAAGTGATATGTCGTGTTCATAGTTGTTGTTGATATAGTTAATAATATGCGTTGTTCTGTTATGTCTTTCAATACCAATGGTGCTCTCTTTCATTCCAAGAACTGTAATAATTATAAGATTCACAAGTGCTTCCATCTGTTCCTGCTTGTATGCTGAGGCAGAGTTCTGGGCTTCAAGAAAATAGTACATAAGCCTTCTTAACTTTTTTAATGATTCAGTATCAGACTTGTATACACAGTATGAGTCTGCAAGCTTCTGCCTCAGGGCATCTGATGAAATTATGTCCGGTCTGAAATAAAGTACAATCCTTGAAAATGTGCATCATTGTTCACTGTAGGAACGATGCATAGTCTGAGGTGGGAATATAATACAATCACCAGCCTCGGTTTTATACAATTTATCGTCTATATAGTGATATCTTTCACCATTATCTAAAAAATACAATTCATAATAATCGTGATAGTGCGAACGTGTCATATTATCGTTGACGCTGGCAGTATGTGATGCAGCTATGGATTCACCAAGTGACATAAGGTTCTGTGCTACATCTATCATAATAATCCTCCATTCTTGTGCTGCTTCTTTGCGCATCTCAAGTTTGTGCGAAGCAATATTTATACATTTCACAACTGTATAGTTATATTTAATATATTATAAGTAGTATACAACGAAAAATTTGAAAGTGCAAGAAATGTAAAAAAACCAATTTATCCTGTCAATATCTGTATAGTTTTAATTATTGAATAGTTGTATAAATTAATTATAAACAAAACATAAACAAGAGATTATCAGATTACTGAAAGGAGATAAAAAATAATATGAGAATATGTTATAAGGCAGGAAATGTAACCTATAACACTAACTATTATTCTGTTATTACAGATTCAGTAGAAATAAGAATATGGTTTCTCACAGATGAAATAATCAGAATAAGAGCCGGCTTTGATGGAGACTGGGATGAAGCTTCATATAGTCTTGCTATGACAGCATGGGACTCAAGAACAGATGAGTTTTTAAAGGGCTATAGAAAAAGAGTTGAAGTGGCATACTCAGAGCTTGTGGATGGAACTGACAAGGCAGTTATTTGCGGAAGTAAGCTTCGTATAGAAATTGAAAAGAATCCATTCCGTATATGTGTATATGATAAAGATGGAACATTATTACACGCAGATATTACAGATCTTGCATATAGAGAGGATTCAAATAAAAGGCGGATACATACAAGCCAGATAGAGTCAGATGATTACTTTTATGGCTTTGGCGAGAAAGGGGGAGATATTAATAAGGCTGAAAAGTATATGAATATGGCTCCTGGTGATGCAATGGGCTACAATCCTAAGGAAACAGATTCATTGTATAAGCATATCCCATTTTATATAAAGCTTTCAGGCTTAACTCACAAGGCAGTTGGATATTTCTATCATACAACAGCAGAATGTGACTTTAATATGGGACGTGAAAAGAGAAATTACTGGCATCGTTACTCAAGCTTCAGATCAGATGCCGGAGATATAGATCTCTTTCTTATAGCAGGACCTTCAATAGGAGAGGTAATAAGCAGATATACAGATCTTACAGGCAAGTCAATACTTCTTCCAAAGGCAGCACTTGGATATCTTGGTTCTTCAATGTATTATCCAGAGCTTCCTAAGGATTGTGATGATGCGATACTTGAATTTATAGATACTACCAGAGAAGAAGGAATTCCTGTAGACGGCTTCCAGCTTTCATCAGGATATTGTGCAGTAGAGACAGAGCAGGGAATTAAAAGATGCAGCTTTACCTGGAATTATAAAAGATTCAAGAATCCAGAAGAATGGTTTGCAAAAATGAAGGAAAAGGGCATAGTTGTTTCGCCTAATGTTAAACCTGGAATGCTCCTGGTTCATCCGTATCTGGAGGATATGAAGAAAAAGGATATGTTTGTATATGACAGCATAAAGGATGAACCCGGTAAAGGTACATGGTGGGGTGGAACTGGAATATTTGTAGATTTCACCAAAGAGCAGACAAGAGAATACTGGAAAGAATACCTGAAAGAGGGACTTATAAAGTATGGCTGTGAATCAGTATGGAATGATAACTGTGAATATGATTCTATGGTTGATAAGGATGCAAGAGTGTATTTTGAAGGTAAAGGAAGTACTATTGGTGAGCTAAAGCCGGTAATGAGTAATATCATGTGCCAGCTCTCTAATGAGGCAGTAACGGAATATAATGAGAATATAAGACCATTTTCAGTATGCCGTTCGGGACACGCAGGTATACAAAGATATGCACAGGTGTGGGCAGGTGACAATCTTACATGCTGGGATGCATTAAAGTATAACATAGCAACTATACTTGGTATGGGACTTTCTGGCGTTGCAAATCACGGTTGTGATGTAGGTGGATTCTATGGAGAGTCACCAGAGCCTGAGCTTTTTGTAAGATGGGTGCAGAATGGTGTGTTCATGCCAAGATTTTCAATACATTCAGTAAATACTGATAATACAGTTACAGAGCCATGGATGTATAGTGGTATGAAGGATTATATAAGAACTGCAATTAAACTCAGATATTCTATGTCTCCTTATCTTTATTCGCTTGAATACAGAGCACATAAGACAGGACTTCCTATTATGCAGCCAATGTTTATGGTATTCCAGAACGATAGTAATACATATAATGAAGGCGTGGATTTTATGTGGGGCGATTCATTACTTGTAGCAAATGTTGTAGAAAAGGGTGCAGAGATAAGAGAGGTATATTTACCTGATACAGGAGATAAAAATATACGTTTTTATGATTATTATACCAGAAACGAATATGAAGGCGGCAAGACTATAAATGTACCGGTGGATATAAGTTCAATTCCAATGTTTATAAAGAGTGGAGCTATTATTCCGATGGCTGCTAATGAACTTAACAATCTTATGAATGATAAGGTTGATTCACTTCATATAATAATGGCACCTGATATAGATTCTTCATTTACTATATATGATGATGATGGAAAAACTAATGATTATAAGAATGGCAGCTACTTAAAAACTGATATTAGAGTTAAAGCTGGTGCGAAGACATATATCGATTTTGAATATGAAGGCAGTTATGAGAACACAGCAGAAACAATGGAACTTGATGTGATACATAGGGAGAAAGCACCATTCTATGTACAGCTTGATGGAAAGGAAGTGCCACATTTCCTTCATAGAAGAAAATATGAGGAGAGTGATATCGGATGGTATTACAGCCAGACTAAGAAATCAGTGCAGGTAAAGTATCCTAATCCAAAGAAAAACCATCAGGTGCTTATATCATTTGAAGTCTTTGATATGATTGGAATGTAATAGCATCAGGCAAAAGCAGGCTGTTACGAAACAGGAGAAATAGTGTAATTCACAGCTTCAGGTTATTGTGCATAAGACCAGTAGCTGACATATAAAAAATGAGTGCACAGAAATGAGGTATAATATGTTGAAAAAAATGAAAAAATATATTGCTGTTTTGCTTACAGTTACACTTATATGTTCATTTGGGCTGACAGGCTGTGGAACAAATAGCGCATCAAACAGTAAGGAAGCTACCGCAGAAAATCCTATGGTATTAACGCTGGCACATGGTTTGTCAGAAAGTCATACAGTACATATAGCTATGCTGCAGTTCGCAGAAGAGGTTAAGCAGAAGACTAACGGAAGAATAATAATCAAGATATTCCCTAATGGACAGCTTGGTTCAGAGACAGAGAATCTTGAGCAGCTTCAGGCAGGTGTTATTGCTATGACAAAAGTATCAGCACCAGGTCTTGCAACATATAATGATGCTTATAATACATTTGGTCTTCCTTATATATTTAGTAATATTGATGAGTTTTATAAAATAATGGATTCTGATAAAATGCAGGATTTCTTCCTGTCATCAGAAGATGATGGATTCGTAACCTTAACATACTTTACATCAGGCTCCCGTTCATTCTACACAAAAGATAAGCCTATACGTAAGCCAGAGGATCTTAAAGGAATCAAGATACGTGTTCAGGATATGAAGTCACAGACGGATATGCTTACAGCACTTGGTGGAACACCGGTAGCAATGTCCTATGGTGACATATATACATCCCTTTCAACAGGTATTATAGATGGAACAGAGAACAATGAAACAGCGCTTACAACAGGTAAGCATGGTGAGATATGTAAGGTGTATTCGGTTGATGAGCATGCCATGATACCTGATGTTATGGTTATGAGCTCAAAGGTATGGAATAATATAGAGCCGGATGATCAGAAGATTATACTGCAGTGTGCAAAGGATGCTACACAGTCTCATAAGGTTATGTGGGATAAGGCAATAGATGAGGCAGTAGCACAGGCAAAGGATATGGGTGTTGAATTTATTTATGATGTAGATAAGGAAGCATTCAGAAGTGCAACAGCAGGTCTTGTTACCGAGTATAGAAATAAGTATACAGGTGTTGCAGCTTTACTTGACAGAATAGATGAGATAAGGAAAGGAGAGTAACTATGATTAATATACTTGTTAAAGTTAAAAATGTTATGAATAAGATATTATCAGCAGCGAGTGTTGTTCTGCTTGTGTTTATGACTTCGTTAGTATTATGGCAGGGGTTTACAAGATATGTGCTTGGCAAACCAGCAGCATTTACAGAAGAACTTGTTAAATACTCACTTATGTGGACAGCCTTTATAGGTGCTGCATATGCTTTCTTTACAAGAGACCATATGTCACTCACTATTATTAAAGATAAGCTCACAGGTAATAAACGAAAAATATTATTACTGGTTATAGATGTACTTATTCTTTTACTTGCAGTGTTCGTGTTTGTAATTGGTGGATTTAAGCTGGCAATGTCAGCAAGGGCAGAGTATTCAGCACTTCTTGGTATTCCAAGAACACTTGTATATGCGGTATCCCCTGTTTCAGGTATCTTTATAGTAGTTGCACAGATTATTAATATATATGAAGACTTAACCGGTGTTAAGGTAGAATAGGAGGTAAATATGAGTATTGCAGTAACTACAGTAATATTATTTGTTGTATTCGGTGTACTTCTGTTTTTAGGGGTTCCTATTTCAGTAAGTATTATTGCTTCGTCAATTGTAACTGCCATGTCAACGCTGTCATGGGATCAGATAACATTCATAACCATGCAGAAAATGAATTCGGGTGTTGAAAGCTTTTCGCTTTTAGCAGTTCCATTATTCATCCTTGCAGGTAATATTATGAATAATGGTGGTATAGCCAAGAGACTTATTAACTTTGCACAGATATTCGTAGGAAAGATTCCAGGAAACCTTGCACAGGCTAATATTCTTGCAAATATGCTCTTTGGTGCATTATCTGGTTCATCAGTAGCAGCAGCTTCTGCAATAGGAGGATGTATGAGTCCTATTGAAAAAGAGCAGAAGTATGATCCTGCTTATGCGGCAGCAGCTAACATAGCCTCAGCACCAACAGGACTTCTTATTCCACCTACATCGGCATTCATTGTATATTCAACAGTTGCAGGTGGTGTATCTATATCGACATTGTTTATGGCAGGCTATGTACCTGGAATATTGATGGGTGTTGTATGTATGATAGTCGCCTTCATTGGTGCAAAGAAGTTAGGCATAAAGGCTGTTGGAAGAGATAAGTCAGTAAGTATTTTAAAGATATTTGTTGATGCTATCCCATCATTACTTCTTATAATAATTGTTATTGGTGGTATTGTATCAGGTATATTTACAGCAACAGAAGGTGCTGGTATTGCAGTTCTGTATTGCCTCATACTTTCTATCATATACAAGAGCATGAATTTTAAGACATTTGTAGAAATACTTAAGAAATCAGCTAAGGTGTCAGGAGTAATTCTTTTCCTTATATCAGCATCATCAGCTATGTCATTCGTTATGGCTTATTCTGGAATACCAGCAGCCATAAGTAACGGATTATTAAGTATTTCAACTAATAAGGTTGTAATATTCTTATTAATGAATATTATACTTCTGGTTGTTGGTATGTTTATGGATATTACACCAGCTATACTTATATTTACACCTATCTTCCTTCCTATCGCACAGAGCTTTGGAATGACAGATATCCAGTTTGGTGTAATGCTTATATTCAATATGTGTCTTGGTAATATTACACCACCTGTTGGTTCTGTATTATTCGTAGGCTGTGGTATTGAAAATGTATCAATCGAGAAAGTAACACCTAAGCTTATACCTTATTTTATTGGTTTAATTATATTACTTATGCTTATTACATTTATTCCAGAGCTGTCACTTGGAGTACCAAAGCTTATGGGATTGATTTAGTATAAAATAACAAGACTTTTTTCCTAATATTATATAAAACAGACATCCGGCCAGGTCGCTTGATAGGACCTGGTCGGATGTTTTGTTAGCTATCTTAGAATTCTGTTTTATTATTTATTTTGTGTTATAATAAGTTTTATATTTTTATATTTTTGGATTTTTAGATTTTTGTTGAAGCTTTGTCTGTTACAGGGTGCAGGAAAAGACAATTTTAAATGGGCATACAGACGGCTGACAACACAATAGAAATAAATAACGAATGTAAGAAAAGGAATTAACAGAATGTTATATATAATGAGATATGGGAAAACAGACTGGAATGTACAGCATAAGCTGCAGGGAAGAATAGATATACCAAATAATGAAAAATATATGAAAAATGTACAAAATACATATGTGAAACTATTCTTATATGCTACAATATAATAACAAGATGTGTTAATAACTATACAACAACTTTTAGTGGGTAAGAATGGAGAGAAGTATGAATATATCGTTTTTTTTACAACCAAAGTGCAAGGTAGCATATATTTACAATGATGACACAATAAGACAGGGATTACAGAAGATGAATTATTATGGCTATTCTGCAATTCCTGTTCTTGATGAGAATGAGCATTATGTTGGGACAATCACGGAAGGTGATTTCCTTTGGCATATATGCAGAATTAAACAGAATAACGCGATGGAAGTTGATATAAAGGAATTAGAAAAGCAGAGAGTTAACGAGCTTTATTTCAGACGTAATTATCCAAGTGTTAATGTGGATACATCGATGGAAGCATTGATTGAAAGAATATCTAATCAGAATTTTGTTCCAGTTGTAGACGACAGAGGTGTATTTATAGGAATTATAACAAGAAAAGATGTAATTACATATTTGTCTACCAAGAAGAAAGAGCAAGTGTTTCAGAAGATTTCTTAGATGTTAGGCTGAGTAGATTAATTAAGTAATGATATTTATGGTGGTATATAATATTCTATATTAGAATGTGATGATTTTTAATAGTAGTATTATTAAAATATTAATTTTAATAGTGTGTAATTATAATCTTATAGTGTGTAATTGCAACAAGGAAATGTCAACATTAACTATAATTGGGTTGACATTAACAAGCTGAGTAACTATACTTATGCGTATGCACGGGGGTTAAAGGATAAGGCTGCTTATTGATAGAATTATTCATTTTACCAGAGTTAGTATTAATTCAATTAGTGTGCAGGAACGGAGTAAAGTATGGGCGTTATGCAGAATGTTACAGAAAATATTAATGTTGGGAAATTATTAGATAATTGGGACGAAACACACGAATTAACCAAAGATGAGGCACTTGCAATTCTTAATTGTGATGATGTATGTCTTGACAAGCTTATTGAAACAGCGTATGCGTTAAGACTTAAATATAAAGGAAAGAAAGTAAGCATACAGCTTCTTACTAATGTCAGAAGTGGTAACTGTTCACAGAATTGTGCTTACTGTGCCCAGTCGTGTGAGTCCCAGGCTCAGATAGAGAAATATAAAAGAGTATCAGACGAGAAGTTGTATGGAGATAATGACCTTGTAGATAATAAACATCTTGCGAGACATTGTATTGGACTTAGCGGTATAAGCTTTACAGATGCTGAGATAGAAGATTTAGCCGGACGTATAAGAAAGATGAAGAAGAACGATACCCAGATATGCTGTTCTATTGGATTTCTTACAGAAAAGCAGGCTTTAATGCTTAAGGAAGCTGGACTTAACAGAATTAACCATAACCTTAACAGCAGCCGTAGATTTTACCCTAATATATGCACAACACATACATATGACCAGAGAATTAATAATATAAGAATGTTAAAAAGAATAGGTTTTGAGATGTGCTGTGGCGGTATTATCGGGATGGGCGAGAGCAGGGAAGATGTTGTAGATATGCTTATGGACGTAAAGGAAATCAATCCAGAGTCAGTGCCAATTAATTTTCTTCTTCCAATAAAAGGAACAAGGCTTGCAGACAGAGATATATCAGGACTTACACCACAGTATTGTCTTAAGGTGTTATGCCTTGCAAGATTATTAGTTCCTAAGTCAGACATAAGATGTGCGGCTGGACGTGAAGTATACTTTAAGGGAATTGAGCCAACATTATTTAAAGTTGTAGATTCAATATTTGCTTCTGGTTATTTAACAGCAGATGGACAGGGAATAGATGATACTATTAAGATGATAGAAAATGCAGGATTTACGGGTGAGATAGAGAGTAAAGACTGTTAATAGACTTATAGGACAAGATATGTTGATAGAACAGCCGCCAGCCTTTGAAATTAAATGGCTGACGGCTGTTTAATCTTTTTAATTAAATACATCATTGAAAGAGGGCATATTATTTTTGCCCATTAATTATTACTGTTTGTTAGTTCTATCAAGTGCAGTAATTGTCTTAGTGGCTGTGTTGAGTGCTTTCGTAATTGCACTGCTGGCTTCTCCCATACCTTTGGCAAGCTTCTGTACTTCTTCAGCAACTACAGCAAAGCCTTTTCCAGCATCACCGGCTCTTGCAGCTTCAATGGAAGCATTAAGTGCAAGTATATTCTGTCGTTTGCTGAATCCGTCTATTAATTTGACCTTGTCATTGGCTGTAGCAAGCTGGCTTGCGGCGGCACTAATTCCTGTTGTAAGTTCATTTAGAATAGTTGAGTTCTGGCGGGCAGTGTAGCTTGCACGGACAAACATATTGATAACATCGCCCAGCAGATTGGCAGAAGCGTCAATCTCCTCTTTAGTACGCACGTTTACTTTTTGCAGAGCCTTGATGTACTTATCTTCATTAATTCCAAGTTCACGTGCTGTTGCCCTGAACCTTTCTTCGTCTGGGTTCTCAGGAAGAACCTGTCCGCCGATAATACTTCCAAGAACAGTTCCATCATCAAGAGTAATAGGAATACCGAAATCAACTAATCCTGCATGACAAGGATAAACGCCATTACCATCACGGTCACACTGCTCACATCTCTTGCGGCCTTCAGTACTTCCTCTGGTAAGATCGATGCAGAATTCAGTGAAATTATAACATTCGCTTATGTACTTGCCGTCTGCACCTACAGCAACAGTTGCCAGCCCGGTACTCTTTGCCCAGTTAGACATAATCTCTTCAAATTTGACCATATCACAAAAATCCTGAATCCTCATAATTAAATCCTCCAATTAAGGTTTTTATATTTTTTATATTATACTATATTGTCGGTATATTTACATTATATATTAATCGCAAATTCAAAGAAAAATAAAAAAATTGCCATATGATTTATTGTCAAAAATATAGAATATTATAAGTTTATTTGATTATGAAATTAAACAAATTTAATTATTGGGGTATATATTTTAAACAATTAGCCATAATATTTACAGAATATAAGCTTATATTCCGAAATAGACCTATTTGGGTCAATCGTAACTATCATAAAATCTTTAGTAATAGCATAGCTAAGAGGTTAAGGTAAATGAACAATACCCGTTACGAAGATTTTTGCAATAGAATGAGAGTATATAGAAAAAGACTTGGCTATAATCAGGCAGATATCGGAAAAGAGCTGGGAATATCACAGAATGACTATTCTAAAAGAGAAAATGGACTGATAATGATTTCGTATGATAATTTAAAAAAATTGCAGGAAATTGGAATGGACATTGATGAGCTGGTTTCGGGAAAGAGAGACGATATTGATACTAAAGATTTGGACGAGCTTATAAGTGACTGTGAAAGTGAAGAACTTAAAGATATGACTATGCGTATGGTTGCTGAATGTATAAAATATTATCGTGTTAATGACACTAAGAATAAAGACAATGATACGCAGAATGATAGAATGTTTGATTTTATGTTGAAGCAGTGGGATGATTTTTCAATGCTTGAATATGTAAGGCACGAAACGCATTATTCACAGGAGGTTATGTCTGAAAAGCTGGGACTGACAAGAAAGAAGTACAGAAAATACGAAAAAGAGATTATGTATCCTGATGCAGATACTCTTGTTCAGATGTATAATTTGTACAAATGCAGACCATCAATGTATCTTAATATGTATGACAGAAGATATTACGTTATGCAGAACGTATGGATGGAGTTGGATGATAACCAGCGTGACAGAATATTAAGAATGGTCAAGGCGATAAAGAATATAATATAGAAAAAGGAGTACCTGTAAATGCAAGACACAAACAATGTTAAGCATTTGCGGGTACATTTTTTATGTAAAGGAGCTTCTAATAGAATTTCCTATTATATAAAAGGTACAATAAAATATCACACAAAATAATATTGTTGCAGCTTTACAGAGTATGATAAAATATATTGTGCATTGTACATTTATTTTATAATAAACAGATGATAATCAATGTGTGGTGGTTACAATTTCATTTGTTATAATGTAAATTTATGTGTAATAATAATCAGAGTAAGTAGAAAGAAAAAATATGAGAACAGTACAGCAATATTATGATGACAATAGAGATAAAATCCTTTTTGATGTAAGAGCATTAGAGGAGTATGAGAAAGAGACCATAGAAGCTTCCATACATTATTACTGGGAAGATATGATAAAAGTTCTTGAAGATAATAAGGAAGAATTTGAGGCAAAGTATTCAAAGGATACACCAATATATATTCTTTGCTACACTGGACAGAAAAGTGAAGAAATAGAAGATATACTTGATGAGATGGGCTATGAAGCTTACAGCCTTGATGGTGGATTTGTCGCATATCTAAGATGGAAGTTTAATAAATATCTTGAGCAGGATAAAGAAAGCGGCAATAATACTTCAGAAGAAAATGTTAAAGAGATTGAGCGGAGCATAGTAAAGAAGTTCCGCAAGCCAATATGGAGAAAGTTCACACAGGCTCTTAATGAATATGATCTTATTCAGGACGGCGATAAGATAGCTGTCTGTATATCAGGCGGTAAAGATTCAATGCTTATGGCGAAGCTTTTTCAGGAGTTGAAACGTCACGGAAAGAATAATTTTGAACTTGTATTCTTAGTTATGAATCCGGGTTATAATGACCTTAACTACAATGTAATACTTAACAATGCAAAGATATTAGATATTCCAATTACAGTATTTAAGACAGAGATATTTGATACTGTAGTAGATATTACAGAGTCGCCTTGTTATTTGTGTGCAAGAATGAGGAGAGGATATCTTTACAGCAAGGCAAAGGAACTTGGTTGTAATAAGATTGCTCTTGGACATCATTATGATGATGTGATAGAAACAATTCTTATGGGTATGCTTTATGGTGCACAGGTTCAGACAATGATGCCTAAGCTTCATAGTACGAATTTTGAGGGAATGGAGCTTATAAGACCTATGTATCTTATAAGAGAAGCTGATATTATTCACTGGAAAGAATATAATAATCTTGAGTTTATACAGTGTGCCTGTCGATTTACAGAGGGATGTGCTTCCTGTGGTGGTACAGGAAAAGGTTCTAAGAGGGCAGAGATTAAGCAGCTTATAAAAGATCTGACCAAGGTAAGTCCGTATATAGAAAAGAACATATTCAGAAGTGTAGAAAATGTTAATATTGATACGGTAATTGCTTACAAGAAGAAGGGGCAGCGACACAGCTTTTTAGATGAATATGATATAACAGATGATAAGTATGCTGGTAACGCAGAGGTTGATAATTCAGAGAATATATCTAAAGAATTGAATAAATCAGACATAAACTCAAGCGGACAGTTAAGTGAATATCACACTGATGAAACAATTGAATTAGGTAAAACAGGTAGTACTCAAATAATGCCATTGAACAAATCGGACATCAATAAAGATGATATAAGTGAGAACACTTTAGCCAAATATGAAAAGTTAAAGTCAATTATTAAGGATTGTGGTAAAATAGCAATCGCATTTTCTGGCGGGGTTGACTCGACATTTTTAACCAAAGCTGCAAAAGATGTATTAGGAGAAAATGCTGTTGCAGTTACGATAAGTTCAATTCTTGTTACAGATGATGAACTTAAAGAAGCTGATGATTTCTGCAAGGCTGAGAATATAGAACATCTTATATATAATGCAGATGTATTATCGATTCCGGGCTTTGAGAATAATCCACCAGACAGATGTTACATTTGTAAGAAAGCGATATTTACTAATGTGCAGAATCTTGTAGGTGAGAGAGGCATTAGTGTAATTGCAGAGGGAACAAATGTTGATGATGACGGTGATTACAGACCTGGTATTAGAGCCATAAAGGAACTAGGAGTAAGAAGTCCTTTAAAAGAGGCAGGTCTTACCAAGGCTGAAATCAGGGAATTATCTTGTATGTTAGGCTTAAAGACGTGGAATAAACCATCGTGTGCGTGCCTTGCTTCAAGATTTGCGTATGGTGAGGTTATTAATAAAGACAAGCTTGATATGATTTACAGTGCAGAATGTTATATAAGAAGTCTGGGATTTGAGCAGTTCAGGGTAAGATTACAGGATGGAATTGCAAGAATTGAATTAAGACCAGCAGATATACAGAAGTTTATTGAAAACGGAATAAAGGATAAAGTATCAGAGAAGCTTCACGCACTTGGATTTAAGTATGTATCCCTTGATTTGGATGGTTACAGGCTTGGAAGTATGAATGAAGTATTGAACAGACAGGAAAGAGGTAACAATGGCGGTAGCTCATTATAATTGTGATTATTGCAATAATATGGTATATGATGAAGAAACGGAGCAGTTCGTGTGTGATGTAGATATGGACGAGGATGATTATGCAAGGCTTCTTACATCTGAGTATAAAGAATGTCCATATTATCAGAGCAATGATGAATACAAGATTGTAAGACATCAGATGTAGTTTTATATAAAATATAATTAATAGTGGCAGATATTTCGATATATTTATTATAAAGATATGCCTGGAAGGAAGTGAGTGAATGGATGATAAGAGATACGCTGTACTTATCGACTCAGATAATATTTCATCAAAATATATTTCGGACATTCTTGATGAAATGACAAAGTATGGCGTAATAACTTATAAAAGAATATATGGCGACTGGACAAGTACACAGGCAAGCAAATGGAAGAAAGAGCTTATGGAGAACTCCATAACACCTATACAGCAGTTTTGTAATACAGTAGGCAAGAATGCAACAGACTCAACGCTTATAATTGATGCTATGGATATTCTTTATACGAATAATGTTGACGGCTTCTGTATCGTATCTTCTGATGGCGATTTTACAAGGCTTGCAAGCAGGCTTAGAGAGTCGGGAATGGACGTTATCGGTATGGGTGAGAGCAAGACACCACGTTCATTCAGGGCCGCTTGTTCGGTATTTACAGACCTTGAGCTTCTTCGTGAACAGGCACACGAAGATGAGCCAGATAGTAAGCCGGTTAAGAAGACAGAAAGAAGCAATATTATTAAGCAGTCTAAGATAGAAAATGCAATTATTGAGATTATTCAGGAGAACGACAATAAAGGCAGGCAGACAGGGCTTGGTGAGCTTGGAAGCCGTTTACAGAAGAAATATTCTGATTTCGATGTAAGAAATTACGGTTACAGTTCATTGTCTACATTTCTTGAGGAAATGGAAAGTCTTGAATTAAAGAAGTTCAATAACACGGTTCTTGTCAGACTTAAGGAAGACAAGAATATGAAAGAGCAGGTTATGGAGTATGCAGTGAATTATGTAAAGAGTTCAGAAAATGCAGTGGAACTTGGAGCATTAGGACAGAAAATCCATATGAATTATCCTAATTTTAAGGTTAAGGAGTATGGTTATTCTACACTCAGCAAATTTATTGCAGGCATAAAATGTTTAAAAATAACAGCAACAGATGAAAACCGTAGAATGGTTTCAATAAAATAAACTAAAGCTAGTCATAAAGACAGGAAAGGAATATTATGAATAAGATAGCAAGTTTTACAGTTAATCACTTGGATTTACTTACAGGAGCATATGTATCAAGAAAAGATTATCAGGGAGATGTAGTTCTTACAACATTTGATTTAAGATTTACAAGACCTAATGTAGAAGCACCTATGGATACAGCAGGTATTCATACAATAGAACACCTTGTAGCAACATTTTTAAGGAACCATAAGGTATGGGCAGACAAGACTATATATTTTGGACCAATGGGCTGCCGTACAGGATTTTATGTAATATTTGCAGGTGACCTTGAGTCAGAGGATATAATTGATGTGTTAAGGGAAGCCGCTGATTTCGTACTGGATTATGAGGGTGAGATACCAGGATATTCACCAAGGGACTGCGGTAATTACCTTGATAATAACCTTACACTTGCAAAGATATATATGAAGAAGTATAAGGAAGAAGTTCTTGATAACCCAGTACCAGAAAGACTTCATTATCCACAGTAAAATAGATGGGAGCTTCTTATTACAGCAAAAACAGAAGAAAATGATTGAAGGGAACCTGTTTTGATGGAAAATATGGATATACAGATTATAAAATCAAGACGCAGAACAGTTTCAATAGAAGTCCATACAGATGGAAGTGTTATATTAAGAGCACCTAACAGGATGACGAAGAAAGAGCTTGATATATTTATTGATAAGCATATGTCTTGGATTGAGAGTAAACAGCAGTTGATGAAGGAAAGAAAAGAAGAAAAAATTCCTACCAATGCAAAGGCTTTTGATATGTTAACACCTAAGGAACGTGCCGTAATAAGGGGCACATTTATAAGAAAAGTAGAATATTACAGTAAGATTATGAATGTGACTGTTGGAAGGGTTACAATACGTAATCAGAAGACACGCTGGGGAAGCTGTAGTTCCAAGGGAAATGTTAATTTTAATTACAATTTGTATTATATGCCTGAAGAATTGTTGGATTATGTAGTGGTGCATGAGCTTTCGCATAGAAAATATATGAATCATTCGCAATCATTCTGGTGTGAAGTTGAAAAGTACTGCCCAGAATATAAGTTATGCCGCAGGAGGTTGAAAGACTACACACTTTCAATATAATAATTTGGGCGGGGCATTAATTAAAATGTCTTATTATGCAGCATAAACGTATTTTTGAGCATATCCCTTAAATTATAATAATCTGATTATTAGTAGGAGGTAATAAAACTATGAAAATTCCATTTAAAGTAGATTTGACAGGCAAGACTGCAATTGTAACAGGGGGAAGTGGAACACTATGTTCAGCAATGGCGTATGGACTTGCTGTAAGCGGTGCGAAGGTTGCAATAATCGGACGTAATAAGGATAAGCTTAATAATGTCACAGATGAGCTTATTAACAATGCTAAGACAGAATACAGCAAAGACATTGTTGTTAAGGGGTATAGCTGTAATGTAATTGATAAGGAAGAACTTAATAAAACTTATGAAATAATTAAGAGTGAGCTTGGAAGCTGTGATATTCTTATCAATGGAGCTGGCGGCAATCAGCCGGGTGCTATTACATCAATAGAGATGTTAAAGAAAGAAAAAGGAGAAAATGATTACTCTTTCTGGAATCTTGATGAGGATAATATAAGAGATGTTATGGATCTTAATTATATGGGAACACTTCTTCCGATACAGGTATTTACTAAGGATATGGTTGAAAAGAGAAGCGGAATAAGATGTAATGCAATCGCACCGGGATTTTATGCGGCTGAACAAAATCACGCATTATTATTTAATGAAGATGGTACATACACTGACAGAGCAAGAAAGATAGTTGCAGGAACTCCAATGGGAAGATTTGGTAATCCAGAGGAACTTATCGGAGCGGCATTATTCCTTGCAAGTGATGATGCGGCTGGATTTGTAAATGGTATTGTGTTGCCAGTAGACGGCGGCTATAGTGCGTACAGTGGCGTTTAATAAATAATTTTAATAATTATCAGATATAAAGGTATATATGTTGATATAAAATGCCGATATTCTAAATATAATAAAAGTTAAATGGTACAAAAGTATTATATGAGGAGGATAATGGTATGAAATTAGGAGAGGCAATACCAAATTATCAGGCATATCGCAATGAATTACAGGATAAGAAGACCAGCATATATAAGCAATATAAAAAAACAAAGGAAAAGGCTGAGCGTACCAATGATGAAGAATGGATACAAAAGGCAGCAGAGCTTGAGCTTTCATATAAGGAAGCAACTGATGATTTTGACAAGTATGAGAATGTTCTTAACTCGCTTAGGGAGCAGTGGTGTGCAGCAGCAAATACAGAAAACGACAAAGCACTTGCTGACCCTGAGACAGGACTTGGTGCAACAATCGGCAAGATAATGACGACAATTGCAAGAATGTGTGCCGGTGATAAAGTTCCATATACCGATGAAAAGAAGGTTATGGAATATGACGATAAAATGTATGCAAGAGCCAAGCAGGCACAGATGATTATGGCATCAATGAAGAAAAAGCAGAAGGAATACGATTCACTCTGGGATAAAGAGGGGGGAGAGTATGACCCTGAGGGTGTAGCTGATAATACAGAAGCACAGGGAGAGCTGCCAGATATCCCATCATCGGACGGAGACAGTACGGATACAGGTGAAGCAGTATCAGATAGTGAATAATTAATAAAATGGAGTGTCATATGAAACATAATCGATACTTTATGCAGGTATTAACAGTATATCAGTTATCTGCGTATTGTATGAATTGTTTCCTGTGACACTCCATTTTTGTCTTATAAGTCTATAATCCTTTATTATTAAGATAAATACATATTATAAAGCAAGTACTTATTAATAATTAAATATGTTATAAATTAAACATATATATTAAAATAAGTACTTGCTTATTAAGTATTAAATATGCAGTTGATATTAATTAAATTAAGATTAATTAAACTTCAAATAAAAGATCACCATAGCTTGGGAATGGCCAGAATTCCTTATCAACGATCATTTCAAGCTTATCAGCAGGAGCTCTTAATTCGTCCATAGTTGTCTTAACTTCATCTCTGAAGTACTTAGCCTGTTCTGTAATGTCAGTAACATCAGCAGCCTTAGCTGTAACATCAATAAGCTTAGTATAAGCAGCCTTCATATCCTTTAAGTAACCAGAAACTTCTGCAAGTAAATCAGCCTGAACAGAAGCATCAGCACCAGCTTCCTTAACAGTAAGAACTGAGTTAGCAAGCTCTGTTGTGTAAGAAATAACTGAAGGAATAATCTGCTTTCCAGCCATATCAATCATTGTCTTAGCTTCAATGTTTATAGCCTTTGCATAAGCTTCATACTTAATCTCAGCTCTTGACTTTAATTCAGCCTCTGTAAATACACCAAAGCTTTCAAAAAGCTTAACGGCCTTAGGAGTAGTAAGGGCAGGAATAGCATCAACCATAGATTTAATATTTGGAAGACCTCTTCTTTCAGCTTCTTCTACCCATGCATCTGAGTAACCATTACCATTAAATACGATTCTATGATGGTCAGTAAAGAGCTTCTTGATAAGATCATGAACAGCCATATCGAAGTTTTCTACTCCATCAAGCTGGTCAGCGATTTCCTTAAAGCTTTCTGCAACGATTGTGTTAAGAACTACGTTAGCAGGAGCAATTGAATCTGATGAACCTACCATACGGAATTCAAACTTATTACCAGTAAATGCAAATGGTGAAGTTCTGTTTCTATCAGTAGCATCCTTGTTAAGGTCAGGAAGTGTAGAAGCACCTGTCTTTAACTTACCCTTCTGGATAGAGCTTGTTGCATCACCCTTATCAATAAGCTGCATAACAACATCCTCAAGCTGCTCACCAAGGAACATAGAGATAATAGCTGGAGGTGCCTCATTAGCTCCAAGTCTGTGGTCATTACCAACGTCAGAAGCAGATTCTCTTAAAAGATCAGCGTGTTTATCAACAGCCTTCATAACAGCACCGAGTACAAGTAAGAACTGGATATTTTCGTGAGGTGTCTTGCCAGGTTCGAGAAGGTTGATACCATCATCAGTTGTGATTGACCAGTTATTGTGCTTACCAGAACCATTAACTCCGGCAAATGGCTTCTCATGGAGAAGGCATACAAGACCATGTCTGTAAGCAACTTTCTTCATAACCTCCATCATAAGCTGGTTGTTATCAGTAGCAATATTGCACTGTGCATATATAGGAGCTAATTCATGCTGTGCTGGAGCAACTTCATTATGCTGAGTCTTGGCAGATACGCCGAGCTTCCATAATTCTTCGTTGATATCCTTCATAAATGCAGCAATTCTTTCACGGATAGAACCGAAGTAGTGATCATCAAGTTCCTGTCCCTTTGGTGGCATAGCACCGAATAATGTACGTCCAGAGAAGATAAGATCCTTTCTCTGAAGATATTTTTCTCTATCTACTATAAAGTATTCCTGTTCAGCACCAACAGAAGGAGTAACCTTCTTAGATGTTGTGTTACCAAATAATTTTAATATTCTTAAAGCCTGCTCGTTAACAGCATCCATTGAACGAAGAAGAGGTGTCTTCTGATCAAGAGCTTCTCCTGTATAAGAACAGAAAGCAGTAGGGATACAAAGTGTTGCACCCTGTGCACCTTCACGAACGAAGGCTGGTGATGTGCAATCCCATGCTGTATATCCTCTTGCCTCGAATGTAGCACGAAGACCACCTGAAGGGAATGATGAAGCATCTGGCTCGCCCTTTATTAATTCTTTACCAGAGAATTCCATAAGAACCTTTCCGTTTTCATTAGGTGCTGAAATAAATGAATCATGCTTTTCAGCAGTAGTTCCTGTCAAAGGCTGGAACCAATGTGTGTAATGAGTTGCGCCTTTTTCGATAGCCCAATTCTTCATTGCATTAGCTATAACATCAGCATCGGTAATATTTAATTCCTGTACACCTGCTATTGCTAACTTAAGATTTTTGTATACGTTTTTTGGTAAACGTTCTTTCATAACTGTGTCGTTGAACACGTTCTCGCCGAAGATGTCAGCTACATTGAATTTTTCGCTCATAACTTTTTCATCCTTCCTTTTCATAGATTATTATTCTATTAGTAAAACTAAAAAAGGCGTACACATATACATTATTAAGATGTATAATATGAACGCCTTTGTTCTACCTTATTTGATTAGCGACAACTACCTGTCGTCTTTAATTAAAATAACTCAAAATTAATAATAATGCAAGTTCTTTTTTAAAAAATATAAAAAAAATTAAAATTATTAATTATCTAAGTCAATTTCAAGTAAATTCTACTCTAATGAGGCTTCTCCAATATACATTCCGTGTACGATAAAGCGTTTCTCACCGTTATCAGTACAAGTAGAAAGAGTAACTACCTGACTTGCTGATGAAATATCAACCCCTGTATCATACAAAGATTTGGCTTTCATATCTGCTGCATAACTTTGCATAGAAGCAAGAGAAGGGAAGTTAAAGGTATATGTATCACTTACAGCTTCACTTATGTAGCAGCTAAAGATTTTATATTGTTTAATGACATTACCAGTGTATATATAGAATACATTGTTGCCAGAACCATTATAGAACGATGAATTCTCATAACTTTTAAGCTTGCCAAACATCGCACCATTTCGCATATTGTGTCCGTATATAATCACATGGTTTGAAGAAAGTCCGCTATTAATGCGGGAATCTTCAAACAGACAGCCATTAGCACTGGATTGCTTGTCAAATGTATGTGTAAGGTAATAATCATTATCATTACCCTGAACCATTGGAAGCCTGCATCCAATAGATGGAATGTATATATATCCAAGTCCATCAGAATTAATATTAAGAAGTGCCTGATGGTTATACTTAAATGGAACTTCAACTTCCTCTTCCTCATCACCGATAATTACATTAGTGTGGGAATCTTCATCAAGAACATTCTGTTCAATGTCATTATATATTACATCAGCCTTGTGATATGCAAGGAATATGTTGATAAGATTGTATGCGGCAAATATAAAGACAGCAACTGATATTAAAAGAATAATACGTCTTATTATATTAGAACGCTTTTTATCTTTCTCCTGTCTGTCAAATACTGCATCAGCATCATTCTCATCATATGGAGAATTACTGTCTGAATAATCCATATCCTCATCTATAAAATCATCAACATCATCATTCAGAATATCATCAGGATCTTCTAATTCATAATCGAGCATATCATCTGATTTAGTTATATTTCTACGAGATGATTGTTCTGGATCATCATTCAATAAATCATCATTATTGTTAGTTGTATTCATAGTATTATAGTCCTTGTGTGTTGTGTGTAATGCTAATTATGCCTTTCCAGCTGAACCGAATAAGTTAATCTTTTCGCGAACAGTCTCTTTAATAGCTTCACTACCAGGAGCAAGGAGCTTTCTTGGGTCAAATCCCTTTCCTTCAAGGTCTTTGCCTTCTTCAATATATTTTCTTGTTGCAGCAGCAAATGCAAGCTGGCATTCTGTATTAACATTAATCTTAGCAACACCTAAAGAGATAGCTTTCTTAATCATATCTTCAGGAATACCTGTACCACCATGTAATACTAATGGCATATTGCCAACCTTTTCTTTAACAGCGGCAAGTGTTTCAAAGCTAAGACCTGGCCAGTTAGCAGGATATTTGCCGTGGATATTACCGATACCAGCAGCAAGCATTGTTACACCGAGGTCAGCAATTGATTTACATTCATTAGGGTCAGCACACTCCCCCATACCGATAACGCCGTCTTCTTCACCACCGATTGAACCAACTTCTGCTTCAAGTGAAAGACCCTTCTCTTTGCAGATTTTAACAAGTTCTTTAGTCTTTTCAATATTCTCTTCAATTGGATAGTGGGAACCATCAAACATAATTGATGAAAATCCTGCATCAATGCAGTCATAACAAGCTTCATATGTTCCATGGTCAAGGTGAAGTGCAACAGGAACAGTAATCTTAAGATCATCTATCATTGCACTTACCATACTTGCTACGGTCTTAAATCCTGTCATATATTTACCAGCACCACACGATACACCGAGGATAACTGGTGAGTTCATCTCCTGAGCTGTAAGAAGAATCGCTTTAGTCCACTCAAGATTATTGATATTGAACTGCCCAACAGCATATTTGCCATCTCTGGCTTTTTCTAACATTTCTTTTGCTGAAACTAACATAAATATTAACCTCCTACTATGTAATATGGACATAGCTTTGCTTAATGCCCACTCTTATTATTCATTATACATTAAAGCTAATAAAATGCAAAGAAAATAGTGTCAAATAGTGCGAATTTGAAAAATAAAATCAATATATTTAAGTTGTTATTGATACTAAAAAGAAGTATAATCTAAAAAAGGAATACAGAACCCGAAAGGAGAAAGAAATTTATGGGGAAATTTATTTATTTAGCCAATATTATAGCCGCAGATGTGGATTTTTATAATATTGAGGGTAACAGGGGAGATTCATATCTTCCATTTATAGGTTTTATGATGTTTGTAGTAGGTGCTGTTGTAGCGTTTATGGGTTTTTCAAAGTATATAACAGCCAAGAAGAATTTTAACCTGTTCTATGATTTAAGGGACAGCGTTAAGGTTGATAAAGCCACTAATGAGAAGAACAAGAAAACTGGAATCATTATGATAGCTGCAGGAATAATTGTTCTTATTGTTTCATTCTTTGTAATATAGAAGACTAATAATAAGAGATTAATGCAAAAGATTAATTAGAAGATTAAGTATATAAAGATAAGGTTCTTATTCCTTGATATTTATGAGAATGAACTCTTTCGTATTAGTTAGTGATGATATCAATAATCACAATACGTAAAATGCCACCCCGTTAAGGGTGGCATCGAAAGAGGGAGGAGAGTTGTACATTATGATTAACAACTCATATTTATGAAGAACTATAAAAGTCAATAAGCTTTATTAATATATATCAGATTGTCTGATATATTTTCTATATTTAAAAGTATATTCATTAAAAGTGAAGAAAGAATGTTCATAATGTTAAAACTTATTGAATGCAATATGAACAAATTATGAACATATATAATATTACATAAATTAATGGAGGTAAGATATGCCAATTATATACAAGTGTCCTAATTGTGGAGCGGCAATGGAATTCTCAAGTGAATTGCAGAAGCTTGAATGTAAGAGGTGTGGTACAAGTATAGATGTTAAGACATATGAAGATGAATATGCTTCTTTAATGGAAGAAGTAAGTGGAAGTACATCAGATAATAGTGATTACGGATTTAATAACAGTGAACAGGATAATGATACCGATAATAATATGAAGATATATCATTGCCAGAGCTGTGGAGCAGAACTTGTTGCAGATGAATATACATCAGCTACATTTTGTTCATATTGTGGTAATCCCACATTGGTTGAGGACAGACTTAAAGGAAGCTTCAGGCCAAAGTCAATAATTCCATTTAAGATTAACAAAGATCAGGCGGTAGATATATATAAGAAATGGCTGAAAAAAGGAATGCTTACACCAAAGGAATTATCAAGAAAAAGTACAATTGAGAAGATTAGTGGTGTGTATGTTCCATTCTGGCTGTATGATTATTCAGCAAGAACTATGATGAGTGCCAATGCTAATAAGGTAAGAACAACAAGACGTGGTGATACAGAATATACATATACAGACCATTTTGATGTGTATAGAGATGTATCAGCAGAATTTCAGAGAATTCCGGCCGATGCCTCAGAGAAAATGCCAGATGAACAGATGGATATGTTAGAGCCTTATAATTACAGCGAGATTACAGACTTTGCAATGCCATACTTATCAGGTTACCTATCAGAAAAATATAATTATACAGCTGATGAAATACAGAGTCGTGCCAAGAAGAGAGCAGACTCATACATAACACAGATTGCAAGGGATTCAATTACTGGATATTCAAGTGTCATAGTAAGGAATAACAGCATAAGTATGAATGGCAGGGGCAGCGAATATACACTTTTGCCAGTGTGGATGCTCAATTTCAGATACAATAATAAGGAATTCCATTTTTATCTTAATGGACAGACTGGTAAAATAGTGGCAGACAGACCTATAAGTGCAGGAAAAGCCGTTACATATGGTATTGGAATTTTTGTGCTTACACTTATTATTACAATGATAGGAGGGCTGTTGTTTATATGATGTGTGTAGATTTAAAAAGACATTTTAACTGGTTAAAAGTGGCTGTAATGGCAGTATTAGCTGTTATGGTTATGATGTTTGTATTAACAGGAACACAGAGCGCGTATGCGGGTACAGATAATAAGACCTATGTAATAGATGATGCTGGAATTCTGACAAGTGAGGAAGAACAGAAGCTTACAGATATGTGCAGGAAGGCATCTAAGAACTGTCAGCTTGATATTGTTATCATAACTATGAACAAGAATTTAGATTATAGTCCTATGGATAATTATCTTCGTTCAATACTTGAAGAACAGTATGGTTATGAGGAAACAGGAACTGACTGCGAGGCTGTTGTATATGGAATAGATATGACTTCAAGAGCAGACAGAATTGTAACATCAGGAAGAGCAAGGAGCAGCATTTCACAGTCAAGTCTGGATTCAATCAGGGAAAGTGCGGAGGATAAGCTTGCTGAAGGCGATTATTATGCAGGCTGTAAGAAATACATAAACGGAATTGAGAGAAAGCTTAATGTAAATATGTTATCAAGACTTACATATTATATGCCAGTTAAGATTTTAATCTCACTTGTGGTAGCAGTTATTGCAGTATTGGCAATGATGAGCAGTGCCAGGTCAAAGATGACAGTGAACAGTACAGAGTATACTAAGAACCACGGATATAAGATGAATGACAGAAGAGATGTATTTATCAATACAACAATTACTAAAAGACATATTGAAAAGAGCAGTTCAAGTGGTGGAAGCTCTGGCGGTGGTAACTCTGGAAGTTCAGGCGGACACTTCTAAGAAGATATATATTTAAAAATTGTATAAGACCTATAGGATAAAATAAGGTTATGTAAATTTTTTATATAGGTCGGATTTTAAAATAAGCCCGGTATGATTAAAGCAATCATATTTATGATTGTGATTAAGCATACCGGGCTTTTATTATACTATTAGAGTGTTTCTGGTTCAGCGTAATCTACACCAAAAGTATCAACAGTAACAGTCTTCATAACCTGAGGAGTTCTAGGTCTGTCACTCCAGTCAGTATCAATTGAAGCAATGCTGTCTAATACATCTTCACCTTCAACAAGTTTACCAAAAGCGGCATACTGACCGTCAAGGTGAGGTGCATCAGCGTGCATAATAAAGAACTGGGAACCAGCTGAATCCGGGTGCTGTGCACGTGCCATAGAAAGGACACCTCTTGAGTGCTTAAGGTTATTTTCAACACCATTGTAGTTGAATTCACCCTTGATTGAGTATCCAGGACCGCCCATGCCTGAGCCTTCTGGGTCGCCGCCCTGAATCATAAATCCGGCGATAACTCTGTGGAAAATAAGTCCGTCATAGAAACCTTTCTTAACAAGACTTATAAAATTGTTTACTGTATTAGGTGCAACGTCTGGATAAAGTTCTGCTTTCATAACGTCGCCATTTTCCATTGTAAATGTTACAATAGGGTTCTGATTAGACATAATTAACCTCCAAAATAATGTAGTGTGTGGGATAATTGCAAGACGAAAGCAAATATGACTAACGGACGTTGTGAGATAAAAATATATTACCGCTGGGCACGCTTGCGCTACTTGAAACCGTAGCGGTACTAAGCGGCTAAAGGACAGCCGCTAAGTGCCGACGGTTTCAAAAGTACACAGCTTGTAATGTATTTTTATTTCACAGCTGGTTAGTGATAGTGGTCGTTTTGTAATTATCTGTGATAATATTATGTATTGTAATGGGGATTATTGTAAAAGTCAATTGGGAGGATTATACGTGAGTTATGGAAAGAGTGTATATATTTGATTGTGACAGGATTATAGGTGATGAGGAAAAACGGACTATTATAGAGAATATGGAAGGAAAGGCTGAGGTTATTTTTAATAATTCTGAGGGGTATGACAGGGATACGGATATAGTTATAAGTACACGTTGTGTGGGGAATAGAGATGTGGCTGGTATGGAAGTTATTATAAGGGAAGATATTGGAGTTGGGTGTGATTATGTGGGAACTGCACCTTATGTGATATATGAACCAGAGGAGATAGATTATTATTACTGTCAGAAGGTGTATGCAAGAAAAAAGGGGCTTCCAGCATTTATTCTTGAAACAGAGAGGTTTATTGTGAGGGAAGAAAGTCTTGATGACCTTGATGAATTGTACGAATTGTATGACACACTTGCAGATTGTGAGTTTATAGAACCTTTGTATGAATTAGAGAAGGAAAAAGAATTTGTAAGAAATTACATTAATAATATGTATAGATTCTTTGAGTACGGAATGTGGCTGGTATATTCTAAAGATACAGGCAGGCTTGTTGGACGTATGGGAATTGAAAATAGAAGCATTGACGGGGAAAATGTTCAGGAAATAGGTTATCTTACAGGAAAGCCTTATCAGAATATGGGAATAGCATATGAAGTATGCAGTGCAATTAAGGAATATGCTAAGGAAGAATTGGGCATAGATAAATTATATTCCTGCATAGATAAGAATAATAAACCGTCAATATCGCTTATACACAAGCTTGGCTTTAAAGTGTATGCACAGGACATTGACGGTATGAATATTTATATATGTGAGTTTAATTAGTTGTTACTATCATCTGACTGATTATCATTTAAAGTAACAGCAGTGTTGTCAACATTGTCATCAATGGCTTTATGTTGTTTAGCCGTTTCTATTTTTTCAGCTTTTTCTTTTTCAGCTTCTCTGGCCCGCTCATCATTAGTGTTCTCTAATGACTTAAATATTCTTGTGAATATGAATGAGTCAACATAAATAATAAGCGGTATAGTTACTATAAATGCAGTAAAATACTTTAAAGAAAAGAGGATAAGTCCGTATGTTGCAATCATCATGATAAATGTCTGTGGCAGGTGATGAACGCATAATATAAGTGAATTCTTAACAATTGTAATTGCTTTATCATCATATCTTGAAAGCACTGCAAATGAATATAAAAGAACACCAGCCCATACAAGAGCACAGCCTGCGATAGCATACATAAAAATAGTACCAGCCATTGAACCAGATGAGAATGCCCAGTAGGCACAGGCCCTTATATCAAAGAATAAAAGTAGTCCGATAACTCCCATGATAAGTTCGACCAATAATCCCTGGACAAAATTAGTCTTAAAAGACTTCCAGAAATCTTTAAACACATAATTTTCTTCATCTTTAACAAGCTTCATTCCAGCATAAAATGCAGCTGTAAGTGAAGCACCTATTGTGATAACAGGGATACAGAATATAACTGTTATTAATCCAAGTATAAGGAAATCACCAGCTTTCGTGAGTCCCCTGAAAAATTTACCATCTAATCCAAAACCACGCATAATATATCTCCATTCTACATTCATAATGAAAGTGACTAAATCAGATTATACTTATATATGTAACAAAAAGCAAAGAATTTTTAATGTATATTTCTTAAATGTTTATAAAAGCTGTTTTTTTAAGCGTTAAGGTATGATAAACTAACAAATGTTGATTAATTAAAGAGTAATTAATAAAAAGCAAAGCCACAGTGTTTCTGGCTGTTTAATGAAATGTAATGTATTAGGAGGCTATATGGCAGAAGGTAATTCTATTAAAGATGAGGTGAAAGAACAGCGTAAGAAGTTCTTAACACTTACGTTTACAGGCAAGCTGCAATATATATGGGAATATTACAGAATTCCAATTGCGGCGGTTATAGCTGTTGTTCTTGTGGTATTGTCATTTATAAATGCTTACAGAAGAAATAATTATGAGACATTATGTGATATTGCAGTATGTGATGGCAAGATTACAGGATACGATACAGATGATGATGTATTGACAACTGGTTTTACAAAATATCTTGGTATAGATGGAAAGAAGCAGCGCGTTCACATAGATTACAGTTATACGCTTGAAGAAAAGCTTTTTGACCAGGATCCACAGATAAGCAATGAGAAGATATATGTTTTGTCGCAGACTAATAACCTTGATGGGTATATGTCAGAATATGAAAATATAGACCACTTCTGCTTTGATACGAGCTGCTTCTTCTATGATTTAACAGAACTTTTTACAGATGAAGAAATGGAGCAATTATCAGATTATATAATATACCATACACAAAGAGATGGTGAAACCCGTGCAGTAGCAGTAGATTTATCTGATGCACCAAGAATACAGGATACAGACCTTACAATGGAAAGACCTTGCTATGGAATTGTTCAGTCAGCAAGAAATCCGGAAAATGCAGCTGATTTTATCAGATATGTATTTGATATGGAAAGAAAATAAAAATGTAATATTATGAAATGATATATGGAAGGCTTGATATATGAGCCTTCCATTATTTATATATGGAGGGAATAAAGCTTGAATAATAAAGATGGAGAATTAACAGAGGAAGAGTACAGGGAAGTTATAAAATATGGCAGAGGTATGCTGATTAATATAATTATAGGGGTGGTAGCTGCTGTTGTTATTGCAGTGTATATGGGAATGTTAAAAAAAGGAGTGGTATTTTTGATGTTATTATTGCCATTAAGACAATATTGTGGCGGATATCATATGAAAAATCATAATAAATGTATTGTGGCATCAATAATAATATATTTTCTACAGTTAATGTTAATAAAAAATTTGAAAGTTACCATTAGTGTGCAAATTGTTATGCTAATTTTTGCTTTGGTAATTATTTTAATGTTGGCACCTGTCGATAATATAAATAATAAAATGAATTATGAAGAAAAGAACTATTTAAAGAAGAAAATAAGAGTTATTTTAATAATAGAGTTATTTTTATATGCTATTTTTATTGTATTATCAAAAACGGACTACGGATTAATTGTAGTTTTGTGTATTGCTATAGTAGCGGGATTGCTTATATTAGGGAATATAAGTAATAGGATACAGGAAAGAGGGGAGAAATATGATATACAGGATAGGGATATGTGACGATGAACAGTTGACGTGTTCAGAATTGGAGAATTACATTAATGAAATTTTTGAATGTAAAGATGATGAAGCTGAAATATATGTGTGGAACTCAGGTGAAGCGTTGAAAAAGGATATATCTAATGGGGTGAAGATTGATATTTTGTTTCTTGATATAGAGCTTTTGGACAGCAATGGCATTGAACTTGGTAAATATATAAGAAATTATATGAAAAATATGTCAATGAATATTGTATACATATCGTCAATGACAGAATATGCTATGGAATTATTCAAGATACATCCATATGATTTTGTGGTAAAGCCATTTGATAAGAATGAAATTGAGAACTTAATAGATGAAATGTGTGGATATTATAAGCAGGATAACAAGCATTTTAAGTATTGTGTGTATGGAAAGACCAATATGGTTATGATGAGGGATATTAAGTATTTTGAGAGCAGGGGACGGCATATAATTATCAATCTTGTGGATAATCAGTCAATACAATATGTGGGACAATTAAAAAATGAAATAAAAAAGCTGCCATTAAATTTTGTGGAAATTGGCAAATCTTATATTATAAATTTAAAACATATGAAGGAATGTCACGTCAGTTATGTGGTTATGGATGATGGAAAAGAACTGGGGATAAGCAGGGCATACCGTAATTATTTTAATGAGAAAATATTAGAATATAATAGCTGATTAATAGAATAAAGCGTGAATATATTTTAGTGAGTTAGAGGGATAAATTATGACATACAATTATATAATATCAGTTTTTGTGGAATTAGTAAGGACAATACTTATTGTACAGTATTTTCAAGTGTTTTTTGATAAGAATAATAGTCTGCGCAAATATCTGGTTAGTGGATTTATGTTCGTTGCAACAGTGCTGGTTTATATTACGTTTAATAACGTAATACTAAATATGATAATAACATTTGTGACAATATTTGCTATTGCCAATGTATATAGCGGTTCTCTAAAAAAGAAATTCTTATTATCGTGTATGAACTTTGGAATATGCTGTGCAATAGACATAATATGTTCTTTTATATTGGGAGTTACGGTAGAAAACAGAAATAACGAAGTTATAGGTATGATTATGTCTTTGTTGATATTTTATGTAGTTATATTGATTATAAAGAAAATATATAATGGCAGAATACAGGATGAATTCGCAGGAAAATGGTATTTTCTGCTTATAATTTCAGCTATGAGTATTGCTTCTGAATATATTTTATCAATTGATAAGGGGATAGCATATATAACGGTAATAGAGATTAGTTTTATAATTTTATTGATAAATGTCATTTTGTATTTCTTCTACCTTTCTATGATAGAACAGTATTCATTACAGCAGGAAATGGAAGCATTAAAGAAGCAAATGGATGTGCATGAGCTGAGAATGCAGAACAATATACAGAATGAACGAAATATAAGAGCGATTAAACACGATATGAAGCATCACATAAGGGAACTTACATATCTTGTGACGGATAATAATTATGCAGAGGTGAAAAAATATCTTAATTCTTTGGAAAATGATGTGTACGATAATACATCATATATCAATTCTGGAAATCAGATAATGGACGGAATAATTAATTATTATATATGTAAATTCAAAGAAAATAAAATCCAATATGAAACAAAGATTGTTGTGCCGGATAAGCTGGATATAAGTTCATATGATTTGAATATTATATTGGGAAATCTTCTGGATAATTCAGTCCAAAGCACGATTTTAACGCAAGCACCAAGCATAAATATACGAATTGAATATAAGATGGGAATATTATACATATATGTTAGTAATTCGTGCTTAGAAAATTCAGTAACCTATAAAAATAATAAAATTATCAGCACCAAGGGAAGTAATCACGGATATGGCATAAGTAATATTGATAAAATTGTAAAGAAATATAATGGAACTTATAAAATAGACTGCATTAATAATGAGTTTAAAAGCAGCATTTTAATACATTTATGTAGCTAATATGTGCAAATTATGTCGAATTATCTACCAAAAACATCGTTGCCCTAAATAAAGGCATATAAAGTGTTATAATCCAGCTTGAGAACAAGATAAAATGACAAAGTCAGTTAAAAAACTTAGAAAAATGTAGGAGGAAGTTCAATGGCAGTAGGCGGAATAGGCAGTTTTAGTGCATTGACTAGTTACAGTGGAGTTAATAGCAGTAAAGCTAATAGTGAGCTGGAATTTGATAAAATCTACCAGCAGAAAACAGATAGTGTAGAGATAAATTCAACAGCAGGAAACAATGACATAATGACAATATATGAAATGTTATGTTCAGAATTTCCAGAAGCTAATTACATATTGGAAGATAGAAGTGATGAAGGAAATCTGTTTTTTAATAATGTTGATACACGAATAGGAAAAGATTTTGGAAATCCAAGTAAAAAGAATGTATTTATAGATGTGGGGGTAATTAAGAAAATACAAGAAGACCCGTCTTATTATTTAGAAGCCAAGTTGGATTTGCAACAAATAATTGAACATTATGATGAGGCACGAACCCACGGTGGTTCAGATTTGCCATATACTACTGGTGAGCTTGATTATGAAAATGGTAGAATACAAGCTGGATGGAGGTATGATAGTAAGTGTTGTCAGGAAGCTGTGGCAAAAGAAGTTAAAAAGCTGGAGAGTCCTAAATTATCAGATGCAATCAATTATGACTATATTAAAGATAAGATGGATACTATGCTGGATGATTTTATGGATAAAGTAACGGAAGGTATAGTAGGAGAAGATAAAGAAGAGGGGTAGATAATTATGAAAAAGAGAGTATTAAAGAGTTTAATAGCAGCATTTATGTGTATGGTTGTAATTGTAGCAACAAGTGTTTCGACATTTGCAGCACCTTATCAGGCAAAGCGAGCAATACATAAAGATTGTAAGGTATATAATACAAGTTATGGTTATAAGGCACACGAGTATATATATACAGATGTTACATCGGCAGGGAAGTATTGTGACTTTTGTGAGAAAATAGTTCCAGAAGGAGAGTCGCATACATATATGTATACAGAAGATGTATATTATTTTATGTGTAGTCGTTGTGGAGAGGTGTATTCTATTCCATATATACAGCCAGTATATGCACATTACACAAATAATGTACAAGATTATTATAATTATAATAATTATAAGTAAAAGGAGTGGTATTATGTCAGTAGGCGGAATAGGCAGTTTTAATACATTGACTAGTTACAGTGGAATTAGTAATAGTAAAACTAATAGTGAGCTGGGATTTGATAAAATCTACCAGCAGAAAACAGATAGTGTAGAGATAAATTCAACAGCAGGAAACAATGACATAATGACAATATATGAAATGTTGTGTTCAGAATTTCCAGAAGCCAATTATGTGCTTGAAGATAAAAGTGATGAGGAGAATTTTTTCTTTAATAATATTGATTCAAGAGTTGGAAACAAATATGGGTATCAGGGTGAAAAAAGTATATCCATAGATGTAAGTGTAATTAGGAAAATACAAGAAGACCCATCATATTATGTAAAAGCAAAGGGTACATTAGAACATATGATAGAGAATTATGACGGAAGAAGTACCCATGGAGGGAAAGAACTGCCATATATGACAGCAAATCTTGACTTGGACGGTGATAGATTACAGGTTTCGTGGCAATACGAGAAAAGAAGCTGTAGTGATATGATAGCAAAAGAAATTAAAAATATTGAAAGTCATAAATTATCAGATACAATCAATTATGACTATATTAAAGATAAGATGGACACAATGCTGGACGATTTTATGGATAAAGTAACGGAAGGCATAGTAGGGAAGGATAAAGAAGGAAAGTAAATAGTGAACTTTCGAGATTATGAAAAAAGTCTGTAAATTCAAACTTCTATAATAAATAAGAGCTGGAGGTATGCTTCCAGCTCTTATTTATTATAGTCAGGACAGTCCTAAAGAGCATCTTCTCCACGTTCGCCAGTACGAATACGAATGGCATCAGTTACTTCATAGACGAAGATTTTGCCATCGCCATATACACCAGTGTTGATTTCTTCGATAATCTGGTCAATGATTTGTTCGTAGGTTTCATCAGATACAATAGATTCAACCTTTACTTTAGGCAGCAGGTTGCCGCCGAAGTCAACGCCGTTGTATACCTGCTTATGTCCTTTCTGGCTTCCGTAACCCATTATATTAGTAATCATAAGCCCGTGAGCGTTGTTATTGTTAAGAATTACCTTTAAATCGTCAAGTCTTTCTGGACGTATAATTATTTCGAGTTTTTTCATAATTAAGCCTCATTTCTGCGCACGCTTCTAGTGCATAGTGAATTTGTTAAAAATGCATTATTAATATTCATAAAATTAATCTTCATAAAGCTGTTTGCTTGAGCTGTAAACTGTGAAGCAGTAGTATAAAGCACATATTCCAACGAGAGCTTCAACAAGTATTGAATATAAAGAAATTGTTGAACCAAATATCATAAAATGTGCAAATACAGCAGCCGATAAAATAAGCCAGGTCATTTGATAATTACGTGTTACAGCAGATTTCTCCTGAATATTAGATTCCATAATAAGTGCTTCTGTAAAATAATAAGTAAAATAGATTGCAAATATTACAGTTATTCCAAGTGAAATAGTAAGCATTGAGCCAGCGGCTTCCTGCCAGTCAATAAAGTTGATGACTTGTGCGATGACAGAAGCAATAAAGCCGACAATAGCAACAATGCCGGATTTCTTGAATCTGGAGTTACGGTTAATCATTGGAAGTACGCCAATTATAATTAAGAGAAAACCAACGCAGTCATTAGTTACATCAATATTAATATGACCAAATGTTACGTTGAAACGCATAGAAATAATTAATATTCCTACAAGAATTAAAATAATATTTTTTTTGTTCATATTCTGTGTCTTTAAGGAAAAGACATCTCCTTTCGATATAGTCTTTCAATACAATATAATATTTTAGGTAGATTATTTCAATAAAAATTGTATTAAATAACAGATAATGGAAAGCTTGGCAAAGTAAGCTTTCCGTTATTATCAAAAATTGGTTGTTGATATGACACTAAACTGTACTATCTAATGGTATGTAATATAGCAGGAAATATACTATCTTATATACTATAAGTATAGTATGATATACAATAAGCTATATGTCAAATAAAAAAGAAAAGTTAATTTTATGGGGATTTTACAGAGGTTTAACACATAATTTATATAGGGAATAGTTGTTTATTATAAATGTGTGTGCTAGAATGTCAGATAATTATCATAAGCCCTATGTGCTTTAGAAATGGAGATGTGTATGTTAGATTGGAATACTCCAAAGCTTAGTGATAAAGAATGGATAGAAAAGTGCGTAAAAGAGTCACAATATATAGGGAGTGACGCGGCATTTGCCAATATATACCTGTTAAGAAGCAAATATAATATAAAAGTGACATATTATAAGGATTTACTCATAAGATATTATGAGGGGCTTGGCAATAGAAAAGGATATACCTTTCCATTGGGAAGAAAAGATGTGTTATCCGCGCTTTATGCAATAGAGCAGGACGCTAAGCAAATGAACAGACCATTGGAGTTCTGTTTTGTGACAGAGGAACAGAAAGAAATATTAGAGAATACATTTGCAGGCAGGACAGAGAGTTCATCAGATGCAGGCGATTACGATTATATATATGGACAGCCAGAACTTTCACTGCTTAGTGGAAGAACATATCATAAGAAGAAGAACCACGTTTCAAAATTTAAAAGGACATATGAGGATTATATGTTCTGTGAAATAGGAAATGGTAATCTTGATGATGTTATGCTTATAGAAGATGAGTGGTATTATGACCGCTTACAGCAGGACGACACTTCTGCAATGAAGGAATATGAGGCAATAAGGGAAGCAGTTGATAATTTTGAAGAATTATCGCTTTCTGGTGGAATTATTTATGCGAATAATGTTCCTGTGGCTATGACAATAGCATCATATATTAATGATGCTGCGGTCGATATACATTTTGAGAAGGCAGTCGGGGAATATGCTGTTAATGGTGGATTTGCCGCGATTAACCAGATGTATGCTTCAACGCTTAAAGATGTTAAATATATTAACAGGGAAGAAGATATTAACATACCAGGTTTAAGAAAGGCGAAGGAGTCATATCATCCTAAGTTTATGCTTAAAAAATATGGTGTGAGAGTGAAATAAAATGCGTGTAGAATAATATATGCGTAAGAATAAGGAGTAATATACAATATGCTGTCAAAGGTATTATCAAAAGAAACTTGTGCAAAATGCCGTTTTTGCTGTTCGTTTAGAAGGTGCAGTCTTTGGGAAACACCTTTATTTCCTAAAAATGAGTGTGAAAAATTATCAAAGGATAATGAATATGGTGTCAAATCAGATTTTCAGATGCAGGGAGAGTATGGGCAGATGAAGCTTTTACACAAATATTGTACACAGGATAGTGAGGAAGAAGCAGCTTGTGATTACCTTGATGAACATAAGGGATGTATTCTTTCACAAGAGGACAAACCATTTGATTGTAAGATATGGCCTCTTAGAATAATGAGAAAAGGCGACAGGCTTGTAATAGCACTTACACCAACTTGTCCTTCGATAGGAAGAGAGCCGTCAGAGGAGTTAAAAGAGCTTGTGAATAACGGCTTAGGTGAGGTTATATATAATTATGCAAAGGAAAATCCATTTATTATTAAAGAATATAAAGAGGGATTTCCTATAATCATGGGTTAACAAAGTATAAAGCTTGCCCGATATATCAATCGTATGTAGTAAAAAATGATTAGGAAAGGGGTCTGGTTATGACTGTTATAGGAGCAGGAAGTTATAGTATTAAAAGTGTTAATTATAATAATGACATAACTGTTATAAAAGATAATCAGGATACAGACACTAATGTTTCGTCATCCGGCATTAATTCAAAGCTTGATAATGCAGAAGCTGCCAGTGATAAGTCTGTAGATGATGTATATGCAGATGACGAACAGGTTAAGGAAGCTGATAAAACACCAAGACATTCTGATCCTAAGAATTTTACATTTGACTTCAAGAAAGGGAATGAATTCAATCTTGAGGGTGCGACTAGGGATTATGAAGATATTAATGTTAGTAAAGCGCTTACAGATATGAAGAAAGATGAAGTTCTTGAACAATATAAGTTCTTTGTAGATTCTCCAAATCTTGGAACTGACACAGATGGAACGGTACGGATTGTAAGGCGTTAAAGGCGGTATTATATGCTTTTTAAGGCACTTAATTTAATCACAGATAAAAAAATTCAAAATTTAAAAAAAAATTCAAAAAAACACTTGCATTTTGTAAAATGATAGTATATAATTCATTTTGTTGTCACGACAATGGGCTTTCGCCAAGTGGTAAGGCACTGGATTCTGATTCCAGCATTTCGGGGGTTCGAATCCCTCAAGCCCAGCTTGTACCCTCGCATTTATTGCGAGGGTTTTTTGTTTAACAGGAAATTCCTATAGAATTTTTTATTGAATATACTTTCGGGCAGGTTTGCACTGCGGCTGTCAGAAAAGTATTCATCGGGGGTTATAATAATTAAAGGAGGCAGTTATGATACAATTGGGTAAAACACAATGTCTTAATATAATAAAGAAGACTGATTTCGGTGTATATTTTGGGACAGAAGATGATAAGGTGCTTCTTCCAAAGAAGCAGGTGCCTGAAGATATAGAGATAGGAGATGCACTTACGGTATTTGTATACAGGGATTCAAGCGACAGGCTTATAGCTACAACTAACACACCTAAGATTGAGTTAGGCGGACTTGCAAGACTTAAAGTGTCAGAGGTAAGCAGTATAGGTGCATTTCTTGACTGGGGACTTGAGAAGAATTTACTGCTTCCTTACAGGGAACAGACAACACACGTTAATACGGGTGATGAATACCTTGTAGCTTTATATATAGACAGGAGCAACAGACTTGCCGCAACAATGAAGGTAAGCAGATATCTTCAGACTACAGATAAGTATGTAAAGGATAGTGCTGTATCAGGAACTGTTATTGGAATTAAGCCAGAACACGGAATATATGTGGCTATTGATGATAAATACTACGGATTTATAACAAGAAATGAAATGTCAGATGATATCAAAATCGGAGATGTAGTCCACGGAAGAGTTATAAAGGTAAGGGAAGATAATAAAATAACAATAAGTATACATCAGAAAGCTTATATACAGATGGACGAAGATTCAACACTTATCTATAATAAGATAGTTGAGCTTGGTGGAAGCCTTGGATTTACAGATAAGGCAGACCCGGAGGTTATAAAGAAGTATTTTAATATGAGCAAGAATGCTTTTAAGAGAGCAGTAGGAAGACTTTTAAAGCAGGAAAAGGTTGTTATTACAGAGAATTCAATAGTTTTAAAATAATAATTGTTCTAAAATGAAAATAATAATAGTTCTAAAACAATATTTCTTGAATAAAGATAACTATTGTTATACAATTTAACCTGATGTGAATGATATATGTGTGATTTCAGATTAGATATGCACAGTTACACATCAACTTTTATATATGCGAAGGCATTAGAAGGAGGATAATATGCAGAAAGTTATTAGTACAGACAAAGCTCCAAGTGCAATTGGACCATACTCACAGGCTATTGAGATTAATGGAATGGTGTATACATCAGGTGTTATTCCGGTTATTCCAGCAACAGGAGAAATTGCTGAGGGCGGAGTAGAGGCTCAGGCAGAACAGGCTTTTAAAAATCTTTGCAATCTTGTAGAAGAGTCAGGTTCAAAGGTTGAGAATATTGTAAAGACAACAGTATTTATTAAAGAAATGAATGATTTTGGAAAGATTAATGAAATTTATAAGAAGTACTTCAAAGAACCATTTCCAGCTCGTTCTTGTGTAGAAGTTGCAAGACTTCCTAAAGATGTATTACTTGAAGTGGAAGCTATCGCATGGAAGTAAAAAAGATTAATTGTTTTATGCCGGTATTGATTGTTTCGTATGTATTTCTTTCATCATTAGTATCATTGCTGATGGTTGTGGCAATTAATCAGCTGGGTATTCATATACCAGGCTGGGTGTCTTACGTTATCAGCGAGGCAGTCATTATTGTAATAGGGCTTATATATATTGCTGTTATGGGAATAAGCATAAAGCGTGATATGCAATATCATATAATTGCATTTAAAGATGTAATTGTTTCTATACTTGCGGGTTATATGATGATACCTATGGTGCTGTTTATTAACAACGTTTCAATGCTTTTTTCAAAGAATTATCTTGAAGCGGCATCACAGACATTGCTTACATATCCATTTGTGGTACAGATTATACTTATGGCAGTTATACCAGCACTTGTTGAAGAATTCATATTCAGAGGCTTGTTTTATGGAACGTATAGAAAATGCGGAATATTAAAGGGAGCTCTTATGAGTGGTCTTGTGTTTGGATTATTCCACCTTAATATTAACCAGTTCTGTTATGCGTTTGTCATTGGTGTTGTATTTGCGTTTTTGGTAGAGGCTACAGGTTCTATATGGTCATCAGTGCTTGCACATTTTGTGATTAATACTTATTCAATTACAATTATACAGCTTCTTAAGATTACAGGTACTTATGATACAATGCAGGAAGAGGCTGGTGAAACGGTAGTACAGAGTTCGTCAATTTCTATGTTACTGACACTTGCTATGCTTCTTGGAGTATCGATTGGATTTATGTCGCTTGTGTATCTGTGCATTAAGAAAATGGCACAGCATAATGGAAGATGGGAATATATCGTTAATGATGTGAAATCTTTCAGAGTGCAAGAAAATGCTGCGTCAGAACAGTCAGTTTCTCAGCAGAGGATTATGACAGTTCCGGCAATCATTACAGTTATTGCAGTTGTTATATATATGATTGTAAGTGAAATATTTTAATTGGGAAATTCAATGAGTTAAGATAATTAATAATGAGCATAATTCGTATGCAGAATAATACGCCGTCAGTTATCGATAAAGATAATTGACGGCGTATTATTGGTTTAATGTATCAGATAAAAGGAGTAAGAAATATTCTGTTATATACGAATATCAATATTCTGTCCTAATTCAGGATTAACAGATGCTTCCATCATCTTAGTAAGACTATCTCCTGATGTCTCAAGAGTGTCAAGAGATTGTCTGAGCACAGCAACCTGAACATCATTCACTACATTAATTGTACTTAAGTTAGTAGATAATCCAGCTATGTCCATATATAAATCCTCTCTTCTTTGGAATAATTAATAGATTAATATAATTATAAGCACATAACAGCCATAATGCAAGGGTAAATAGCTGAATATATATAAAGATACTGCAAAAAATAGTAACAGGACAATAAGCAGGGAGGCTGGATAATAAAGATAATAAGACATAGACCAGGAAATATGGATAATGATAATAAAAGAGAATGTTAAAAATATTTATTTAAAATGGATATATATAATCACAGGAACATTTCTTATGGCAATTGCATATAAAAGCATATATGATTCTGCTGGAATGGTTACAGGCGGAATATCAGGAATAAGTATCATAATAAGAAGATTGTCATTAATTGCAAAGGAAAGCTGGAAGTCGGGGTGGTTTCCGCAATCTGGCATACCGATATGGTTCACTAATATTATTCTTGATATTCCTTTATTCATATGGGCATACTGCAAAAAAGGCATAGATTATATTAAAGATACGCTTGCTGCTGATGCACTGCTTACATTTTTTATGGCAGTACTTCCAGCAGATACAAGAGTAGATGTAAGTTATTTAAAGACTGCCATAATTGGAGGCATAATGGCAGGGGTTGGTATTGGAATGGTATTAAGGACTGAGATTACGACGGGGGGAACGGATCTGCTGGCGGGTCTAATTGTTGAAAGAAGCAGATATTTAAGTGTGGTTGTAATTATGAATATAATTGATGCTCTTATAATAATAGCAGGGGCGTTTGTATTTGGAATAAGGGTTACGATGTATGCAATTCTGGCGATTGTTATAACAACTTTTATAGCTGAATTTATTATAGGATGGCATATGAAAGTTAAGAGTTTTGGTGATGTTAGTGAAGATTGATTGAGTAAATTTGTGCAAAATACACATCAATTTAATAATTATGGTAAAAGTGATAAAAAAGCAACTGCGATATTTGGCTAATTACCATATAGCCAAGTACAGGCATTTAGTGTAGAATAAGCAGTATCAGAAAGCGTGTATACGCTTTTTATATTTTAGGAGGAAAGTTTTCAATGGCAAGTTTATCACTTAAAAATGTTTGTAAAGTATATCCTAACGGCTTTGTAGCTGTTAAAGATTTTAACCTTGAAATCGCAGATCAGGAATTTATTATCTTCGTAGGACCATCTGGTTGTGGTAAGTCTACAACTCTTCGTATGATCGCTGGTCTTGAAGAAATCAGTTCTGGTGAATTATGGATCGGAGACAAGCTCGTTAATGATGTAGAGCCTAAGGATAGAGATATCGCTATGGTATTCCAGAATTATGCGTTATATCCACATATGTCAGTATATGACAATATGGCATTTGGTCTTAAGTTAAGAAAGGTACCTAAGGATGAAATAGATAAGTCAGTTCACGAAGCTGCTAAGATTCTTGATATCGAGCATTTACTTGATCGTAAGCCAAAGGCTCTTTCAGGTGGTCAGAGACAGAGAGTTGCTATGGGACGTGCTATCGTTCGTAGTCCTAAGGTATTCCTTATGGATGAGCCTCTTTCAAATCTTGATGCTAAGTTAAGAGTTCAGATGCGTGTTGAGATTTCTAAGCTTCATAAGAGATTACAGACAACAATCATCTACGTTACACATGACCAGACAGAAGCTATGACACTTGGTACAAGAATCGTAGTTCTTAAGGATGGTATTATCCAGCAGGTAGATACACCTCAGAACCTTTACAATACACCTAACAACATCTTCGTTGCTGGTTTCATTGGTTCACCTCAGATGAACCTTATTGATGCTACAGTATCTCAGGAAGGTTCACAGGCAGTTCTTAAGATGAGCGAAGAAGTTACTATCAAACTTCCAGCTGAAAAGAGCAAGAAGCTTATTGATGAGGGCTATGTTGGAAAGACAGTTGTAGTTGGTATCCGTCCAGAAGACGTTAAAGATGATCCAGAATTTATCGCTGCTCATCAGGATACTAAGTTTAAGTCAACAATCAGAGTATATGAATTACTTGGTGCTGAAGTTAACCTTCACTATGAAATTGGTGATGTTACATGTACAGCTAAGGTTAATCCTAGAACAACAGCTCGTCCAGGTGATGAAGTTGAATTCGCTATGGATGTTGCAAGACTTCATGTATTTGATAAGGAAACAGAAATGGTAATTACTCACTAATTACTATACATAATTAGATATTTGTATTATTCAAATATAATTATTTTATAAAATTTAGAGGAAGTGTATAATTTCTATACATTTCCTCTTTTTTTTTTTGTCATTTTGCTTTACAATGATATAGTAAATGTCAAAAAGATGCGAAGGAATGGAGTATAATATGATTTCAAATCAGATTTTACAGACAACCGTTGATGGGTTAAAAGAAATATCACGAGTTGATTTATGTGTTATTGATGCAGAGGGCAAGGTTGTAGCTAAGACATTTGATAATGTTGCTGAATGTACAGCAGATGCACTTGTATTTATAGATTCACCAGCAGATAGTCAGGTGGTTAATGGATATCAGTTCTTTAAGGTTGTTGAAGATGGCAATCTTGAGTATATAATATTGGCTAAGGGAACAACTGATGATGTATTTATGTTAGGAAAGCTTGCAGCATTTCAGATACAGAATCTTTTAGTTGCTTATAAGGAAAGATTTGATAAGGATAACTTTATAAAGAATCTTCTTCTTGATAATCTTCTAAGGGTTGATATGTATACAAGAGCTGAGAAGCTTCATATTGATACAGATGTAAAGAGAGTTGTATATATTATTGAGACTAAGCACGAGAAAGATACTAATGCATTAGAGACAATCAGAACTTTATTTGCTTCAAGAACAAGGGATTTTATTACAGCAGTTGACGAGAAGAGTATAATACTTGTCAGAGAGGTTAAGAGTAATGAAACTTACGAAGACCTTGATAAGACAGCAGAAGTTATTATAGATATGTTAAATACAGAGGCTATGAGTTCTGCTCATATTGCTTATGGTACTATTGTTAATGATATAAGAGAAGTATCACGTTCTTACAAGGAAGCTAATATGGCTCTTGATGTAGGCAAGATATTCTATAGTGACAAGAATGTTGTTGCATATAACAGACTTGGTATTGGACGTTTAATATATCAGCTTCCACTTCCACTTTGTCAGATGTTCATAAGAGAGATATTTGACGGAAAGTCACCTGATGATTTAGATGAGGAGACATTATCAACAATTAACAAGTTCTTTGATAACAGCCTTAATGTATCAGAGACATCAAGACAGTTATATATCCACAGAAATACTCTTGTATACAGACTAGATAAGCTTCAGAAGACTACAGGCCTTGATTTGAGAGTGTTTGATGATGCCATAACATTTAAGATTGCACTTATGGTAGTTAAATATATGAAATATATGGAAAGTAAAGATACATACTAATTTGGAGGAATATTAATAATGATTATAATGGAAGATGTTACCAAAACGTATACATCTGGAGTTCCTGCTTTGAACGGAATTAATCTTCACGTTCAGAAAGGAGAATTCGTGTTTATAGTAGGTAAGAGTGGTTCAGGTAAGTCAACTCTTATAAAGCTTCTTCTTAAGGAACTTGACCCAACATCGGGTAAGATATACGTTAATAAAAAGTACCTTAATAAACTTACAAGAAAGAAGTTACCATATCTTAGAAGAGATATCGGTGTTGTATTTCAGGATTTCAGACTTTTACCAGATCGTAATATATACGATAATATTGCATTTGCACAGAAAGTTGTCGAAGCTCCTAATAAGAAGATTAAGAGCAGGGTTCTTGCTATGCTTTCAATGGTAGGACTTCTTGATAAGTATAAGTCATTTCCTAATGAGTTATCAGGTGGTGAACAGCAGAGAGTTGCCATAGCCAGAGCACTGGTTAATAAGCCAGCTATATTATTGTGCGATGAGCCTACAGGTAACCTTGACCCAGCTAATTCTAATGAGATTATGAAGATATTAGATCAGGTTAACAAGCAGGGAACAACAGTACTTGTTGTTACTCATAATATGGAGATAGTTCAGCAGATGAAGAAGAGAACTATTACTATGAGCGAAGGCAAGATTATCAGTGATTTGGAAAAAGGTGGTTATTTCTATGAAGATTAGATCGTTATTTTATCATATTAAAGACGGATTAAAGAACATCTATCGTAATAGATTGTTCTCTCTTGCGTCTATAGCAACAATTACAGCGTGTATATTTCTTTTCGGTGTATTCTATGCACTTGTATCCAATTTTCAGTATATGATTCATAAGGCTGAGAATGAAGTATGCGTAACAGTATTTTTCGATGAAGGACTTACAGACGCAGATATTAAGAAGCTTGGCGATACGATAAGCCAGCGTAATGAAGTGTCAAGAATTCATTATACATCAGCTGATGAAGCGTGGGAGAATTACAAGGCTGAGTATTTTAAAGATTACCCCGAACTTGCAGAAGGTTTCAAGGATGATAATCCTCTTGCTAATTCTTCATCATATGAGATATATCTTAATGAAGCTTCAAGTCAGGCTACACTTGTAACATACCTTGAAAATCTTGATGGCATAAGACAGGTTAACCGTTCAGAGGCAACAGCAAGTGGACTTGCCAGTGCCGCAAGACTTGTTAGTTACATAACAATAGCAATTATAGTTATTCTTCTTGCAGTATCTATATTCCTTATTACTAACACAATTGTAATAGGTATTACTGTCCGTAAAGAAGAGATTTCTATTATGAAGTATATAGGTGCTACAGATGCATTTGTTAATGCACCATTCTTCGTAGAAGGTATTGTAATTGGACTTGTTGGTTCAATTATTCCAATAGTTATTCTTAGATTTGTATATGAGAATATTATTAATTTTGTTATGAATAAGTTCTCGATACTTCAGAATATTCTTGCATTTATGCCGGTTAATGATGTATTCAGAATACTGGTTCCAGTAGGAATTCTTCTTGGTATCGGAATAGGTGCATTAGGAAGCTTCTTTGCTGTAAGAAAGCACGCTAATGTATAGCAGATAATATTAGCCAGACATAGGACTGCTGCATTGAATTATATGATTATGTATTATATATGAAGATTATATTATGTGATTGTATATGATATGTGGAAGTCCTATTTAAAAATAAAAATGGTATCCGACAGTATAGATTGTTATGCTATTGTTAAGCGGCTGTTTGTATGCATTTTATAAATGGTCTGGCTGAATGGAGGAGTTGTATGAGGAGAGCATTAGCAAAAAGGCTTATTCCATTGTTGATGGTACTTGTGCTTGTAATACCATATTTTGCAGTGTCATATTATGATGTATATGGAAATGATAAGCAGAATCTCAATGATGCTAACAGCAAGAAAAAAGATTTGCAGAGCCAGTATGAACAGACAGAGAAAATAATTGAAGACTTAAAGGCACAGAACGATGATATGATAGCTTATATTGCCCAGCTTGATGCACAGATGTCCAGCGTTGATGGCGAGCTTAATGAGGTTAATGAGCAGGTTGAGCAGATAGAGGCTGAGATAGCGGATACAGAAGAAAAGCTTGCACAGGCAGAGATAGAGGCAGAAGAACAGTATAGTTCAATGAAGCTTAGAATTCAGTTTATGTATGAACATAATGATGAAACATATTTTGCATTGCTTATGAATTCCCAGAGTATGGGTGATATGCTTAATAAGGCGGAATATATTACAAAAATCTCACAGTATGACAGGGAAATGCTTGAAAAATATAATGCTACTGTTACTTATATAACTGTCGCCAAAGCACAGTTAGAAACGGACAGGGAGACACTTGTAACCAAGCAGGAGGAGCTTGAAGATAAGAGAGCTTCACTTTCACTGCTTGAGTCAACCAAGAAGAGTGAAATGGCTTCATTACAGAAGAATAAGCAGCAGCAGGAGAATTATAAAGCTAAGATAGAAGCTGATATAAAGGCTCAGGACGAATATATTGCCAAGATAGAGGCAGAGATTAAGGCCAAGGAGAATAGTGGAAGTGCCAATGTTGTAAAATATGATGGTGGAAAGTTCAAGTGGCCTACAGAGTCAACAAGGATAACCTCACCTTATGGTGATACAGAGGGCAGAAGCTCTCCGCATAAGGGAATTGATATTGGTGCACTTAACAGAGGCGTTGCGGGTGATGCTATATATGCGGCGTATGATGGTGATGTGGTAATTGCGACATTTAGTTCATCAGCTGGTAATTATATTATGATTAATCATGGTGGTGGATTGTATACAAGATATCTGCATGCTTCAAAGCTTCTTGTCAGTGCAGGAACACATGTAACTAAGGGACAGAAGATAGCACTTATGGGAACAACTGGTGATTCTGACGGAGTTCATCTACATTTTGATGTAAGATATAACGGAAGTTATGTTTCACCTTGGAACTACTTAAGCAAATAAATATTAATAAATGCAGAGGCATATAGGTATGGACAATCAAAATAACAACATTTATTCAAATGATAATGTCAATAGTGATGATTTTAATGCTGGTGATAACATTAATGTAATTAATAATGTTAATGCAGATAATGACATTAATGCCGGAAACAGAATTAATAATAGTGCTTCGGATAATCGTGTAAATATTGGTGATTTGTATGGAATGAATGATTTAAGAAGAAATGCACAGCCGCCAAGAAAGAAGAAATCACAAGGCTTTGCAAGTGGAATGATTATCGGTGCTGTATCAGCATTTATGGCTGTTATACTTCTAATATTAAGTGTGGCAGCAGTGTGTATAGCTAAAGGCTACATTCATATAGGTGTTAATGGAGATGTATATATACAATCTGATGCAGTCACAGATTCAGACGGAATTGGAAGTGAGGTAGAAGGCAAGCTTAATGCAATTGATTCTGTGCTTGAATCCTTTTATTTTGGTGATGTAGATGATGAAACCGCCAAAGATAACATTTACAAGGCGTATCTTAGTTCATATGGTGACAAGTATACCATGTATTATACAGCGGATGAATATAAAGCCTTAAAGGAGTCAACAAATGGCAAGTTCTATGGCATAGGAGCAGTCTGCCAGCTTAGCGGTGAAGGTGGTGTTCTTCTTGTAGATGTATATGATAATGGGGCAGGTTATCAGGCTGGACTCAGGAGTGGCGACAGGGTTGTAAATGTTGATGGCAGGGACATAACAGATATGGAGCTTTCATCAGCCGTTGCACTTATTAAAGGCGACAAGGGTACATCTGTCACGCTGGAGGTCATTCGTGGAACTGAGCGACTGACATTTTCTGCGGTAAGAGATGCTGTTGAAGCAAAGACAGTGTCATATACACTTCTTGATAATAATATAGGTTATCTTTCGATATCACAGTTTGAGGAGGTAACAACAAAGCAGTTCAAGGCGGCTGTTGAAGATTTGCAGTCACAGGGTATGAAAGGACTTGTAATTGATATAAGAAACAATCCAGGTGGATTGCTTGATACGGTTGTAGGTATGCTTAAATATATGCTTCCTGACGGACTTATTGTGTATACAGAGGATAAGCAGGGCAATAGAAAAGAGTATAAAGGTCAGGATAATGATGAGTTCAATCTGCCACTGGCAGTCATTGTAAATGGCAATAGTGCCAGTGCCTCAGAGATATTTGCAGGTGCTATACAGGATTATGGCAAAGGAACGATAATTGGAACCCAGACATATGGCAAAGGAATTGTGCAGACAGTTAAACCACTTACAGATGGAAGTGCAATAAAGTTCACAATTGCCAAGTATTTTACACCAAAGGGTCAGGATATACACGGAAAAGGTGTTACTCCAGATATGGTAGTGGAATATGATACTGATGCAGATGTTGATACCCAGCTTGATGCGGCAATTAAGAATGTGGAAGCACAGATTAATTAAATATATGCAAATGGAAAATATATAAATTACAGTAAGCCTGATGGCTGATATGCAGATTGGCAGTTAGTTGAAATCTGTTGTGTATCAGCAGTCAGGTAATTTTTATCACAAAATAAAACAAATGTTCTATTTTTGATAGACAAAGGCATTTATTTGTAGTAAAATCAATATATAAGGTAAATACTGTTAAATAATATTGTTGTTGACTATTTTACTATAGATTAACGAAGGGAGAATTGTTATGGAATTCAAGTTACACGCTCCTTATAAACCGACAGGAGATCAGCCCCGTGCAATAGAGAAGCTTGTGCAGGGATTTGAAGAGGGTAATCAGTTCGAGACACTTGTCGGTGTTACAGGCTCTGGTAAGACATTTACTATGGCGAACATAATACAGCATGTACAGAAGCCTACTCTTATAATCAGTCATAATAAAACATTAGCAGCACAGCTGTACTCTGAGATGAAAGAGTTCTTTCCTGAGAATGCAGTAGAGTATTTTGTTTCTTATTATGATTATTATCAGCCGGAGGCTTATGTGCCACAGAGCGATACTTATATAGCCAAGGATTCTTCGATTAATGACGAGATAGATAAGTTAAGACATTCAGCAACAGCGGCACTGTCTGAAAGAAATGATGTAATCATAGTTGCTTCAGTTTCATGTATATATGGATTAGGTGCACCTATTGATTATAAGAATATGGTTATCTCACTTCGTCCAGGTATGGAAAAAGACAGAGATGAGATGATAAGAAAGCTTATAGATATACAGTATATGCGCAATGACCAGGATTTTAAGCGAGGAACATTCAGGGTAAGGGGAGATGTTGTAGAGATATATCCGTCAGCTTCCAGTGGAGATGCTGTGAGAGTAGAGTTTTTTGGTGATGAGATAGACAGGATAAGCGAGATTGATTCTCTTACCGGTGAGGTTAAATGTAACCTTGACCATGTTGCTATATTTCCTAATTCACATTATGTTGTTGAAAAAGAGAAGATGGAAAAGGCGATTGAGAATATAAAGAAAGAGCTTGCAGAGAGAATAGAGTATTTTAAGAGTGAGGATAAGCTTCTTGAGGCACAGAGAATAGAAGAACGAACGAACTTTGATATAGAGATGATGCAGGAAACAGGCTTCTGTTCAGGTATTGAGAATTATTCAAGACATTTAGCAGGGCTTCCGGCAGGGTGTCCACCATATACGCTTATGGACTATTTTCCAGATGATTTTATGATTATTGTCGATGAGTCACATATTACTATTCCACAGATAAGGGGAATGTATGCAGGCGATCAGGCAAGAAAGACGACACTTGTAGACTATGGCTTCAGGCTTCCTTCAGCGAAGGATAACAGACCGCTTAATTTTCAGGAGTTTGAGAGCAAGATATCACAGATGCTTTTCGTATCTGCTACGCCTAGCAGGTATGAGGAAGAACATGAGCTTATGAGGGCAGAACAGATTATAAGGCCTACAGGACTTCTTGATCCTGAGATAACAGTAAGACCAATAGAGGGTCAGATAGATGATCTTATAAGTGAGATTAATAAGGAAGTTGAGAAAAAGAACAAGATACTTGTAACTACACTTACCAAGCGAATGGCAGAGGATCTTACAGATTATCTTAAGGAAGTCGGCATAAGAGTCAAGTATCTTCATGCGGATATTGATACACTAGAGAGACAGAAGATTATAAGGGATATGAGACTTGACGGATTCGATGTGCTTGTTGGTATTAATCTGCTTAGAGAGGGACTTGATATTCCGGAGATAAGTCTTGTGGCTATTCTTGATGCTGATAAAGAGGGCTTCTTAAGAACAGAGACTTCACTTATCCAGACGATAGGACGAGCTGCCAGAAACGCAGAGGGACACGTTATTATGTATGCAGATACTATAACAGAGTCTATGGAAAAGGCTATATCTGAGACGGAAAGACGTAGAAAGATACAGCAGGAGTACAATGAGGTACACGGAATAACCCCTCAGACTATAAAGAAGGCAGTAAGAGATCTTATAAGTATATCTAAGGCAGCAGAAGCAGATAATTCAAATGGAAGGCTTGATGTAGATTATGAATCTATGAGTATTAAAGATCTTGAAAAGGTTAAGAAGCAGATTGAGAAAAATATGCGTAAGGCTGCAGCAGAGCTTGACTTTGAACAGGCGGCTATGCTTCGTGATAAGATGATTGAGATTAATAAGTATATTTATGAGGATAAGAAGTCAGGCAGATAGAATTAATATCTGTTATACAAGGTGAGGCTATAAGTTCAAAAGCAATATTACGCAGTCAGGAATGACAGGCAGATATTATCATTACAGTATTATATGATGTATGTGTCATAATTATAAAAAGCAGTTGCTGTTTACAGAAAAAGCATTATGTAATTGAGAAGATTAAGGATTAAGAAAGAAGAAATAACGGAGAAAATAGAATATGGAAAAAGGCGATTACAGGAATTATATAAGAATAAGAGGTGCAAGTGAGCATAATCTTAAAAATATTGATGTAGATATACCAAGGGACAGTCTTGTAGTACTTACAGGTCTGTCTGGTTCTGGTAAGTCAAGTCTTGCCTTTGATACTATATATGCAGAAGGCCAGAGAAGGTATATGGAGTCATTATCTTCATATGCAAGGCAATTCTTAGGACAGATGGAAAAACCAGCGGTAGAGAGCATAGAAGGACTTTCACCAGCTATTTCCATAGACCAGAAGTCAACTAACAGAAATCCACGTTCAACAGTTGGAACTGTTACAGAGATATATGATTATTTCAGATTATTATATGCAAGAATAGGTACACCACATTGTCCAAAGTGTGGCAAAGTAATCAACAAGCAGACTGTAGACCAGATGGTTGATACTATTATGGAGCTTCCAGAAAGAACAAAGATACAGATATTAGCTCCAGTTGTAAGAGGAAGAAAAGGTGAACATAAGAAGCTTTTTGAACAGGCTAAAAAGAGTGGTTATGTAAGAGTTATTGCTGATGGCAATATGTATGAGCTTACAGATGAGATAAATCTTGATAAGAACAAGAAGCATAATATAGAAATTGTCATTGACCGTCTTGTAGTCAAAGATGGAATTAATAAAAGACTTACAGACTCAATAGAAACAGCACTTAAGCTTGCAGAGGGACTTATGACAGTTGACGTTATAGACGGTGAGCCTATTAACTTTTCACAGAGCTTTTCGTGTCCGGATTGTGGCATAAGCATAGATGAGATAGAGCCAAGAAGCTTTTCATTCAATAATCCATTTGGTGCGTGTCCAGATTGTTACGGACTTGGCTATACAATGAATTTTGATGCAGAGCTTCTTATACCAGATGATTCATTAAGCATCGATGATGGAGCTATAGTTGGTATGGGATGGCAGTCTGTAAAGGATGAGGGCAGCTTTTCAAGGGCTATTATGAGCGCACTTGCAAAGGAATATAACTTCAGTTTATCGACACCATTTAAGGATTATCCAGATGATATTAAGGATATGATTATAAATGGCACTAATGGCAGGAGTGTTAAAGTGCATTACAAAGGCCAGAGAGGCGTTGGAGAGTATGATATAGCATTTGAAGGTCTTATCCATAATATGGAGAAAAGATACAGGGAAACTTACTCAGACAGTGCAAAGCAGCAGTATGAGGAATTTATGCGCATAAGACCTTGTAAGTCCTGCCACGGACAGAGATTAAAGCCATCATCTCTTGCTGTTACTATAGCAGATAAGAATATATATCAGATAACGGATATGTCTATTGTTAAGTTAAAGAAGTTCTTAGATGAGCTTGAGCTTACAGACAGACAGAAGTTTATCGGTGCAGATATACTTAAGGAGATTAAGGCAAGAATACAGTTTCTTATGGATGTAGGACTTGATTATCTTTCATTATCAAGAGCGACAGGTACACTTTCAGGTGGTGAGGCACAGAGAATAAGACTTGCGACACAGATAGGTTCAGGACTTGTTGGTGTGGCTTATATACTTGATGAGCCAAGTATCGGACTTCATCAGAGAGATAACGACAAGCTGCTGGGGACACTTATACATTTGCGTGACCTTGGTAACTCAGTTATTGTGGTTGAACACGATGAAGATACTATGCGTGCCGCAGATTATATTGTTGATATAGGACCGGGTGCCGGACGTAATGGTGGAGAAGTCGTTGCGACAGGAACAGCAGCTGATATTATGGCATGCAAGGATTCGCTTACAGGTGCATATCTTAGCGGAAGAATCAAGATTCCAGTGCCGGCTAAGAGAAGAAAGCCGACAGGCTGGATAACTGTTAAGGGTGCAAGGGAGAATAATCTTAAAAATATTGATGTTGATATACCACTCGGAGTATTTACATGTGTAACAGGTGTATCGGGTTCAGGAAAGAGTTCCCTAGTGAATGAAATTCTGTATAAGCACCTTGCTAAGTCTTTAAACCGTGCAAGATGTATCGCTGGTGACCATGATGATATTACAGGAATCGAGCAGCTTGATAAGGTTATAGATATTGACCAGTCGCCAATAGGAAGAACTCCACGTTCTAATCCTGCGACATATACAGGTGTATTTGATATGATAAGGGATCTTTTTGCTTCAACAACAGATGCTAAGGAAAGAGGTTATAATAAAGGACGTTTCAGCTTTAATGTAAAGGGAGGACGTTGTGAGGCTTGTTCCGGAGATGGTATTATCAAGATAGAAATGCATTTCCTGCCTGATGTATATGTTCCTTGTGAAGTGTGTGACGGAAAGCGTTATAACAGAGAAACACTTGAAGTTAAGTATAAGGGAAAGAGCATATATGATGTGCTTGATATGACAGTTGAGGATGCAGTTGATTTCTTTGAAAATGTGCCATCAGTCAGAAGAAAAATAGAAACTCTTAATGACGTTGGACTTTCATACATTAAGTTAGGACAGCCATCTACAGAGCTTTCAGGTGGAGAGGCACAGAGAATAAAGCTTGCTACAGAACTTTCAAAAAGAAGTACAGGAAAGACTATATACATTCTTGATGAGCCTACAACAGGACTTCATTTTGCAGATGTCCACAAGCTTGTTGATATACTTCATAAGCTTGCAGAGGGCGGTAACACTGTTGTTGTTATTGAGCATAATCTTGATGTTATCAAAACAGCCGATTATATTATAGATATGGGACCAGAAGGTGGCGACAGAGGTGGTACAGTTATTGCAAAGGGTACACCGGAAGAAGTTGCCAGGGTTAAGAAGTCTTATACGGGACAGTATGTTAAGAAGTATTTATAAGGATGGTGCAGATGACGGCATTGTGGATGAAAGTTCAATGATAGAAGATGTTTAAAGTCTCTAAATTGGCAAATTTGAAAATTGCAGGTGCTGGTCAGTGTTATAAATTATAAAACATATCTTTTATAGTTACTTTAAATAATATAAAGTGTAAAAATACGACATTTGATTGCTAGGAGAAGAAAAATGGTATCAGGCATTATATTTGATATGGATGGTATTCTTATAGATTCAGAAAGACAGTCTAATGAGGGCTGGCTATGGGCGGCAGGGCAGCTTGGAGTGGATATGCCCATGTGGCTTATAGACAGCTTTAAGGGTGCTCCGGCAGAGCTTTGCTGCAAGTTCTTTGATGATTATTACAAGGGTGTGATAGATTATTGGGAAGCGAAGGAGCTTAGAACACAGCATGTATACAAGATAAGGGAAACAGAAGGTATTCCTGTTAAAAAGGGTGTAAAGGACATATTTGAATATATAAGAAATAATGGATTAAAGTGTGCAGTTGCTACATCAACAAGGCGTGAAAGTGCTGAGAAAACACTTCATGAAATAGGAGTGTGGGATTATCTTGATGCGGTTGTATATGGAGATGAAGTCGAACATGGAAAGCCAGAACCAGATATATTCCTTCGTGCGGCTAAGGCAATAGGCGTAAATCCGTCAGAGGCAGTAGTAGTTGAGGACAGCATTAATGGCATTAAGGCTGGATATGCGGCAGATATGAGAGTTGTTCATATTCCTGATACAATAGCAATAGATGATGATATCAGGAAGCTTACATATATGGTATGTGATGACCTTAATGGACTTATTGATGTTGTGGAAAGTATTAACAAACCAGTTATTAACAGGAAAAATGTTATCAATGCATTTGCAGAGTATGTAAGAAATTATGACCCATCAGATGAAAAGATAAAGCTTAAGATAGATCATACCTACAGAGTAGCAGGACTGTGTCAAAGAATTGCAGAATCATTAGGCTTAAGTGAACCGGATGTAGATATTGCATGGCTTCTTGGAATGTTACACGATATAGGAAGATTTGAGCAGATAAGGCGTTTCGGTACATTTAATGATGTCCAGTCAGTAGACCATGCAGAATTCGGGGCAGATCTGCTGCTTAAGGAAGGTCTTATAAGGAAGTTTGCAGAAGGGTATTATGAAGAATGTGAGCTTGCACGTTCAGGGAATGAAGAAGCTGAGCAGATAATAAAAAATAATGAGCACCACAATAAAGATACAGGACTTCTTGAAATGGCAATAAGACAGCATAATAAGTATCGTGTAAAAGAAGACCTCACCGAAAGACAGCGTATGTTTTGTGATATACTGCGTGATGCAGATAAGGTTGACATATTTAAGGTAAATGCAGATATTCCTATGGAGATTATATATGATGTAACAACAGAGGAGCTTAAGAATGGAGTTATAACCAAAGAGGTACTTGAGAGCTTTTATAAGAAGGAAACAGTACTTAAAAGTGTAAGAAGGAGTGCAGTTGACCATATAGTAGGGCATATATCACTGCTTTTTGAACTTGTGTATAAAGAAAGTTATAGACAGGCCAAGGAACAAGGTTATGTATATAAACTGCTGGATTTTAAGTCTGATGTACCTGAGGTTAATGCAGAATTTGACGATATGAGGAAATATGTAGACGAGTTCCTTATGGAAATATAAAGCTGTATAAATCTGAAATTAAGCGGTATAAGCATACAACAGATTAATAATAGGAGGTTGTGTTGTATGGGATTGTAATAAAGATTGAAGAATATGCTTGTCATTATACCGCTTGTTTACTATAATAAATGTATATATGAGTTGTAGATGTGTTATATATACTGATATATACTTTGAAAGTAATAGGAGAAAATATAAGACAATAAAAGCAGTAAATTGCTGTACATAAATTGTTATGTAAAATATCCAATTAATATATGTGTGTTATATGTATATGTTATATATGCGTATGTTATATGTGTGTATATTATATATATGTATATTATGATACCAGGGGCAAAAGGTCTAAACCCACATGAGCTCGCTCATAGGTGGGTGAAAGACCTTGTGACCCACTCCCTGATATGAGCATAAAAGTGGGATGATAATCTCACGATATGTGAATATTGGGTAGGATTGTGGGAGTGCATAGCACGGAACAATCCGTAGGTATCAAAGTCGGGGCTTTTGACCCCTACATAATATTATTTATATATGCATATTGTGTCTGTATATTTTTTATGATTGGCTGATTAAAGTATAGAAATGCATATAAAATATATCTTCAACGCAAACTTATGATTAGGAAAGGGACAATATGAATCAGGAAAAGGTTATAGTTATTGATTTTGGCGGACAGTACAATCAGTTAGTTGCACGTCGTGTCCGTGAATGTAACGTATATTGTGAGATATATTCTTACAAAACACCTCTTGAGCAGATTAAGGCGATGAACCCTAAAGGAATTATCCTTACAGGTGGTCCGAATAGCTGCTATGAAGAAGGTTCACCTACTTGTACTAAAGAGCTTTTTGAACTTGGTGTTCCAGTGCTTGGATTATGTTATGGTGCTCAGCTTATGCAGCACGTTCTTGGCGGCAAGGTTGAGAAAGCTCCAGTAAGAGAGTATGGAAAGACAGAGACATTTGTTGATAAGAGCAGTGCTTTATTTGGAGATGTTTCAGAAAAGACTATCGTGTGGATGAGTCATTTTGACTACATTTCACAGGTTGCTCCAGGATTTAAGATAATTGCACATACAGCAGACTGTCCAGTGGCAGCAGCAGAGTGTTCAGAAAAGAACCTCTATGCAATCCAGTTCCATCCAGAAGTTCTTCATACACAGGAAGGTACAAAGATGCTTCACAACTTTGTGCGTGGAGTATGCGGATGTGCTGGAACCTGGAAAATGGATGCATTTGTAGAGAATACTATTAAGGAAATACGTGAAAAGGTTGGCGATGGTAAGGTATTACTTGCACTTTCTGGTGGAGTTGATTCATCAGTGGCTGCAGGTCTTCTTTCAAGAGCTATTGGAAAGCAGCTTACATGCGTATTCGTAGACCATGGTCTTCTTCGTAAGAACGAGGGCGATGAGGTTGAAAGTGTATTCGGTTCAGAAGGACAGTTTGACCTTAACTTTATAAGGGTAAATGCACAGGAAAGATATTACTCTAAGCTTGCAGGTGTTACTGAACCAGAAGCTAAGAGAAAGATAATCGGTGAAGAGTTCATCCGTGTGTTTGAGGAAGAAGCCAAGAAGATTGGTGCAGTTGACTTCCTTGCACAGGGAACTATATATCCAGACGTTGTAGAGAGTGGACTTGGTGGTGAATCAGCGGTAATCAAGTCACATCACAATGTAGGTGGTCTTCCAGATTTCGTTGATTTCAAGGAGATTATTGAGCCACTCCGCGACTTATTCAAGGATGAAGTACGTAAGGCTGGTCTTGAACTTGGCATACCAGAACATCTTGTGTTCCGTCAGCCATTCCCAGGTCCAGGACTTGGAATAAGAATTATCGGCGAAGTAACAGGCGACAAGGTTCGTATCGTACAGGATGCCGATTACATCTACCGTGAAGAAGTAGACAAGGCAGTAGAAGCCTACAAGAAAGAAAATGGCAAGGCACCAGCCTGGATGCCAAACCAGTACTTTGCAGCCCTCACTAATATGCGTTCAGTTGGTGTTATGGGTGATGAAAGAACTTATGACTACGCAGTTGCACTTCGTGCAGTCAATACAATTGACTTTATGACAGCCGAAAGTGCCGAGATACCATTTGAGGTACTCCAGACAGTTATGAGTAGAATTATAAACGAGGTGCGTGGGGTTAATAGGGTATTCTATGACCTGACTAGTAAGCCACCGGGAACGATTGAGTTTGAATAGTTGAAGCTGAGCTGTAAAGCCTTTGTTTACAAGGGTTTTACAGCTTTTCCTTTATAGGATTGCATTTTCATTGCATTATTTTTCTTCAACTGCTCTGTGATAGATTGCTGTATGTTGATTGCTGGTATAATTAGCAATGCTTTCAGTAGCAGATTGTACTTGTAATATTCCAGTCAGCTTTTTAGCAACTTCAAGATTCGTATTTGGATACAGATGACCATAAGTGCCGAGTGTTGTCTGTATTTTTTCATGTCCTAAACGTTCCTTGATAAGTAAAGGATTTTCGCCCATGCTGATAAGCAATGAAGCGTGTGAATGTCGCAAGGCATGAATTTTAATACGATGAACACCTGCTAAATTTGACAACTTTTCCAAAGCTCTGGGAAGCGTTGTTTTACTGGTTGGAGTTCCGTTATAACTTAGTACAAGTGGACAATCTGGAAGAACCTGTTGCTGAACACTTTGCCAAGCCTTTAGCTCATTGAGTGTATCTGAATCAATATAAATAGTACGGATACTTGCCTGTGTTTTCGGCTCAACGAATTTATAGTCCGTCATTGTTCGGTAATATAATGTTTTGGTAATGCTAAGCAAGCCTGTTTCAAAATCTATGTCTGACCAATGTAATGCTGACGCTTCGCCAATTCGCATACCAGTCATAAATAATAACCAGAACGATATAAACAGATAATGTTCATAATAGTCTTTCTTACAGAGTAAGGAAATAACCTTTTGAAATTCTTCTAATGTCCAGAAATCAACTTTGGTTTTCTTACTTTTGATATTGCCTATCATACGAGAAGGATTTTTCTTCGCAATTCCAAGAACAATAGCTCTGTCAAATGCGATAGAAAGCATTCCCTGTACGATACAAATGTAATTAGGGCTAAAATCTTTTGCAAGTTTCAACTGCCAGTTTTGAACATGGATAGGTTCGATTTCGTCTGTTTCCATTTTGTAGAAATAGGAAAAATGTTTCTTGATGGTAGTAGCACGATTAAGATAAGTGCTTTCTTTTACCTGTGTTTTATACCATGGCAGGTAGGTTTCTTCTATAAATTGCTGAAAAGAAACGCCATCTTTTTTTGTTGTTAATTCTTCGGTAGAAGCTAACACCAGTTTTGAATATTCTTCCTTTGCTTCTTTTTTCGTTCTGAATCCACTTCGGTATTTCTGTATCTGTTTTCCGGTAATGGGATTGTAGCCTAAATTAGCTCTGAAATAATAAGTTCCGTTATCTGCTTTCTTAATAGGGTCTTTTGCCATGATTTCACTCCTTACAAGATATGCAAGAAGTACAATCAATCGTTTGTGTCTGATAATGTAATCCCTAATAATTCTTCCACGGCTTCTTTGGGTACTCTGTCCAATTTACGGGATTGGTAATAAGTATGCCCTTTTTCAATCATAAGTTTTTTTGCTTTTCTTATGATGTCTGCCGAGAAAGAAGTTCCATAACCTAGTGCTATGAGGTCTTTTTTTGTTACGGTAATCATAATCCTCCTTTCCATAGACCAGATAAGGAAATCTCAATATCTTGTCTATCAGTATATCAAATGATGAGCAAAAAAGCTCTATTAAGATGATTTTTTCTTGCAAAATCGTTGTTAGATAGTTTTACAAGCAATCAGACGGCTTCGGCAAGCTCCGCTGGTATCTCAACCATTCCCATTCCTGTGGGCTGAACCGTGTCATACGGGTGTATCATTATCCTGTGTTGCAGGTCATGGCAGAACGACTTTTCCAACGGTCGCTCCCAGATCATTGCATGAATCGCTATCTCCCGATTGGAAAAGTCACGGCGTACAACCTCTGATGGCTCACTGCAAGCACAAACGTATCTGACTGCTTTATTCACTTGTCAAAGAACTGTTAGGCTCTTGTCAGCCTGTATTAATTCATTTTTACAAATGGACTGATACAGAATGATAAAAAAAAGCGGAACAGGAAAGAGGGGAGTTTATTAAATCATGCTCCGCTCAAATATTACTTAATGTTCGTCTATTTCAAATTCACATATCATTTTCAAAAGGGCTTCTCTGATACGTCCCTTTAATTCCATATCAACCACAATGTATACGTTGCCGTATTCATCGTAAAACGGGCGTAAACAGCATTTTGATATATAGGCTTCATAGAACAGCAACAGCTTTTCTATGGCGTTTTCGTTACCGTCCACGGCTGATGATATGAGAAAAAATGATGGAAGTGTGTGTTGCTTATTCTTCATTTGTTTTCTTCTCCTTTAACTGCTTTCTGATTTCTTCAAGTGAATTTCTTTTGTGCCTATATGATGTGCTTCGGTTGATATTCAGCTTTTCGCCTATCTCCGAATCGCTCATATCCAAGAAGAAAAACATCAATACAATGTTCCGGCTTTGCTCCGGCAACTGTTTCAGTGCTTCTGCAAGTTCTTCATCAAGTACACGGATTTCTGTACCGCACACATCGAACGTTGTATATTCACTTTCGTAATCGTCCCATACAATCAATTTCTCAACAACAATCTCTGGAAGCTCACAAAAGGATACTTCCTTTGCCTGTCGTCTGGCTAATTCCTTGCGGTAGTTACGGACAATGCCTTTCACAACCTTTTTGAGCTTACAGTCAAACTGACATTGTATTGTCTTTTGGAAGTCTGATGGTTTCAAAATCACACCCCCCTTTCGCTATGAAGTGAAAAGTATGTATCCCTCTTTCCGCACCATATCTGTACGGCAAGGTGTGATTTGTTGCAGGATTGAAAAAAATTTTTGTAAATATGAAAACAGCCTATTTGCATCAATAACAAATAGACTGTTTTTAAAACATCTGATATATGAGTTTTTAATTCATGTTCAAGGACTGATGATGTACTAAGAAAAAAACGGAATAAATTCGGTTGTTGGTATAGACTGCCTGTTTTACTTAGAATCACAAATTGCTCCTTGACCAGAGCAATCCTGTGAAAATAGAAAAAGGACAGCTCTGGTTATACCAAAACCGTCCCTATATTTTTTGACATTATAAAAGAGATTACCCACAGAACGTTTTTTTAATTTACCGAACTAGGTAATACTTTATTTGAATTTATAATACATATAATATAAGTTTTTAATACATTCTAATCACACAACATGAAGTATAAACTCATGCTAGGTGATTAAAAATGAGAAAAAAGAAAGATACACACAGCTTTGATTTTCGTCCTTTAGGACTGGCAATCAGAGAAGCCAGAGAGAAAGCAGGGCTTTCCAGAAATGATTTAGGCGATAAAGTCTTTTACGGAGAACGTCATATCGCAGATATTGAAAATATCGGAAAACACCCTAGCTTTCAGTTATTCCATGATTTAGTTACAATGTTCAATATATCTGTTGACGAGTATTTCTATCCAGCGAAGAATGTTGAGAAAAACACAGCCCGCCGTCAGATAGATTCGTCACTTGATTTATTGAGTGATAATGAATTAAAAATCATTCAAGGTACGATTGACGGTATCTTGAACAGCAGAGAGAATAAGAAGTGATTTGCTTCTTGTTTTCTCTGTTTTCCTATACAGATTCTTCAACATTTATTTGTTGATCTGCTCCGCAGGCAACAAATAAGAGCCGACTATCCTTATTTCTTTATCGTAAATTTACTTGTTACACAGTAATGAAAAAAGCCAATAGTTTGTAACTGAACTTTACAAACTATTGACTTTACATTTTGATGTCCACCCTTCAATGAATTATCATACGAATATATCTTCAATACTTTATAATTCAAGAGTAATAATAAGGCTATTGGCATGTACTTTTGCAACAATATTTCCGCCAAGAATGGCAACAAGTGTTTTTACTACTGCAAGTCCCAATCCTGTACTTCCATTATGTCTTGATTTATCGCCTGTATAAAAACGGTCAAAAAGTCGATTGCAATCAATTTCTGAACTGTCACTCATTGGATTTTCAATGGTAAATATAATATTATTATTTTCTTTCTCCATAAGTGTTATTTTTATCGTTCCAACAGAATACTTAATTGCATTTGTCAACAGATTTTGTAAAATTCGTTCTACCATATTTTTATCAGAATATACGTATATTGAATAATCTGGGAGATTTATTTCGGGTAAAATATTCTCCTTTTCTAATGCAACGGCATTTTCCGTAATTAAATTTATTAACATATTAGATATATTAAACTTTTCTTTTTCTGGAACTGTCTGCTGTTCCTCCAAAATAGAAAGGTCATAGAATGTTTCTACCAATTCTTTCATTATTTCGGCTTTGCTAAAAATCACTTTTACACGCTGTGCTTGACTGGATTCCAAATTTTCTTTTTGCAATAATTGTAAATGACCAAGAATGACTGTAAGAGGTGTGCGTAAATCATGTGATATATTAGCAACAGATTCTTTTAAATACTCTTCATTGCGTAATACGCCTGCGACAGCCTGTCGTTGTCTGATATTATATTGATTCAATATACCAGCCAGTCTTTCTAAATCTTTATCAATCAACGAAATGTCTAACATCTGCTGTGAATTTCCAGAATTCAATTCATTAACTTGATCCGCAAGATTACGGATTTGTTTTTTTAATTGAATATATCGAAATAGCAGTATTACTAAAAATATTGTTATGATAATTAAAATCCATTCTATGTTAGACATTTTCTCCACCTATTTAAAATCACATTTACAAAATTTTATCCACGAAAGCAATACTAATATACCAGACCATATACATCCTACTAAAATAGCTATCGGTTGAAAAAAGGGTTTCATGCTGACAACGATTCTGATTTGATAAGTAGGTAAAAACCCGACTGGTAATCTCAACATCATTCCATAGCCAAGATATAAGCTAAGACCAAAAATAATAATTGCTGTAACCGAAGTTGCTTTTACAACATCCTGTAAATAGCAACAAATAAGTATTGCAATTAGAAATATCGCACTATTAAGCAGACAAGAATAAATGATTGCTTTTATAATATTGTAAAAAAACATTCCCACGTCTGCAACACCAAAGCGTCCAAATTCCCTTATGCACCCTGAAACTGGATAGACAAGAGCCATAAGATTAAAAGCAATTAAATACGATATTATTTTACTTGTAAAAATTTGTTTTCTGGAATGTCCAGCACTGACCTCTAAGTTTATTGTTCTCTTAGAAAATTCCTGTCCTAAAATCAATGCAAGTATAGCCGACATGATGATAAGAAGAAACGTAGAATCATACACCATTCCATTAAAAATATCAGCAAGAGAAGAAACAATTTCTTCTGTCGGTCCCATGACCTCTGTAACATAAGTATCTGCTGTAAAAAATCCTAAAATAAATATTCCAATCATACCACACCAGTAAATAGAATTATGTAACAACTGATATTTTTCCAGCTTTAATAATTTATCCATAAAAAACACCTCCGGTTATTTCAAGTCTGTATGTAAAAAAGCACTACTTGCAATGAAATATAAAATAAAATTCCATAAAAAATCTACAAACAAGCAAAAGTTTGTCGAATAGACCTTTTGCAATGAAATTAACCTAAGTTGTCCCATTGGTATTATTCTGCTGATTATTTGTGCAGATTCACTGTTCAGCAAAAAAATCATAACAAAAAATAAAACCATTGAAACTGTCAGTGTTTTCCCCATATCACGAAAAATAAAAGCAAAAAACATCGGTAATGCACACAGTGTTATCATGGCAAACAGAGTTAGTAAAACCATAGTATATGTGCTATCATTCCAAAAAAGTTTTTCTCCAATATAAAATTGACTAATAATTCCATGTACAAATAATGGAAATACCAGAATGATAATACAACCTATTTGAGATACAATTAACTTTACTCTAAATATAGAACTTCTTTTATGTCCGGCAGTAATATAAGTATTTAAAGTTCTTCCACTAAAATCACTTCCAATGAACAATGCTATAAACACTATAATCAAAAAATAGAGTAACGGAATATTGTATAATGATGCCATAATTAAGTTTGAAGAGCGTTCTTTACTATCTAACAGCAATATGCTACTCAAAAGGAGATTGAATATTCCAATTCCCCAAAAATACCAACTGTGAAACAACTTATATAACTCAGTTTTTAGGAGATTTGACATCTTTTGTTCCTCCTATTTTGCTCAAAAAATAGTCCTCCAAAGTATCGCTAGATACAGAAAGTCCTGTTACAAGAATGTGCGATTCTGCCAAAGCAGACGCAACTGTCTCTAAATCATTCAAATAATCATACAAACGAATTATGCCATCTGGCATTAGTTTAAAGTTATCTGTATGAAGATTCTCTTCCAAAACCAGAACCGTTTTCTGAACATCTGTTGTTTTAATTGCTATATGTCGTTTACACCGTTCATTTAATTCATAATCGGAAATCTCTTCTATAATTTTTCCATGGTCAATCAGAATAAATTCTGATGCTGTTTGATACAATTCTTCTAAGATATGGCTTGAAACCAAAATGGTCATACCATATTCTTTATTCAAATTTTTTAATAAATTTCTGATTTCTACAATTCCAGCAGGGTCAAGACCATTGATAGGCTCGTCTAAAATCAATAGTTCTGGTGTATTTAAAAGTGCAATCGCTATCCCCAATCGTTGACGCATACCTAATGAAAAATTGCGGACACTCTTTTTACCTGTATCTTGCAATTCAACCATATCTAATGTCCTTTTAATAACTGATTTATCTGGTATGCCTCGTTGAATACGCTGTACTTCCATATTTTGATAGGCAGTCATTGACGGGAATAGAGCAGGCGTTTCAATCATACTTCCAATTCGTTTACGCTGTTTCTGCAATTCTTCTGTTCCAGAATTTCCCCATAAAGAAAGTGTACCACTTGTTGGAAACGCAAGCCCTGTGACTAATCTTAAAAAAGTAGTCTTACCTGCTCCGTTTTGACCAATAAATCCATAAATTTTTCCTTTTTTTATTTGTAAATTTATGTGGTCTAATGCTAATGTTTGTTTATATTCTTTGGTTAAAGACTTTGCTTCTAAAATAATTGAACTCATATCCCAAACCTCCTTTACTTAAAACAGTATAACGGGCAATTTTAAAGAATTTCTTAAATCGTAATGAGAAAAGTTAAAAAAATAATAAAGCTAAGGAACGTTTAATCCTTAGCTTTATGTAGGCGGTAGCCAATGCCCCAAACAGTATCAATAAATTCTGTATCAGAGCATATCGCTTTTAATTTATTGCGTAAATTACTGATATGAACATTAAGTGTATTATCTTCAGCAATATATTCTGTATCCCAAACACTTTGAAAAAGATTCGATTTTGAAAATACTTTATCTGGATATTTCATCAACAATTCTAAAATGCCAAATTCTTTAGCGGTTAAGGATAATTCTATTCCATTCAAAAATGCTGTATTTTTCTCTAGGTCTAAAGTCAGATTGTTATGTTGCAAACATTCTGTCTGGCTATTTTGAAATTGTACTCTTCGCAGATTACTTTCAATTCTGGCAAGCACTTCTTCCATATCAAAAGGTTTTGTGATATAATCGTCTGCTCCCAGACGAAGCAAGTCGATTTTATTTTGTGTAGTTTCTTTCGCTGAAATAATAATAACAGGTATCGTAAATTTCTTGCGTACATCAGATAAAATAATATCACCACTCCGATAAGGAAGCATAATATCAAGTATAATCAAATCAATTTTTTCTTTATTCAAAAAATCCAGAACATGAAGTCCATCATATTGGCAATGCACAGCATATCCTTTTTCTTTTAGAAAATCAGCCAATAACGCATTTATTTCTAAATCATCTTCAATAATCAATATTTTATTCATTAGCCTACCTCATTCCTGCAATGCTACTTTCCCATTATACATTTAAGGTTGTATTTCCTCAATACCATTGCAGCCAATTATATGAGAGGGATTCTTATTTTGTCAATCTAATTGTAAGCAGAATAGTATAGATTGGATAAACAATTACCATACTATTCTGCTGTAACATTTATTCTACAATCTTCCAGTTATCGTCCTTATGAAGCACAAGCTCATACTGTGAGATTTGCGTCATTTTCGACTTGTTATCCAGATACTTTACGGACACGCTGACTTTGAGGTTGTCGCCGTCTTTGGTAAAGACAGGGTTTACCAGTTCCGAAAATACATAGTCGCCGGATACAGGAGCAATCACACCGTCTTTGACATAGTAGGCAAGTTCCTTTTCCGTAGCTGTCGGATAGAGCTTAAAGAATGTTTCCAAGAAAGCGGTAGCGTCCTTAACTGTGTTGGAACTGACACTGACATCGGCTTCCTGTACTTTCGGTTCATACTTTGATTTCTGTACTGACGGAGCAAGGGTAGGATTCTGGGTAATGACCATTGCACCGTCCTTATCTACATGAACGGTCACGGTATAGTTTTCTGTGACTGCCTGTGTCTGTTCTCCCTCTTTTACCTGCTGATCTACTTCGTAGGCAACGGTAAAATCGTCCGTTCCAGACTGTTCTACATTCCAGACCAGCACATTTGTAACGGTCGCACTGGTTGGTATATCTGTTCTGATGGTATCGGCGTTCAAGTCCTGTAATTCTTTGGTAAGGTATTTACTGATTTCTGTTGTCCTTGCTTCAATGGATTCCTTGCTGGTATCCCATGAGTAGTAGGCTTTCGCAAAGTTCTTGACGAAATTCTCAATACCGTTGGTATCGTTCAATCTTAGTTAATGAATTGTATGAATGTGATGAGAAAATCATAAGAGATAAGGCTACAACTAGAATAGATGTTATACCAGAAGAGGTTGCTATAAAACTGTTGTGTCAAAGCTCATTTATAGGAGATATCCAGAGAGAATCTATTTTAAGGTTTAATGACATCATACAAAAAGATGGTATAATGTATAGAGAACAGGTGGAAGAAATACTACCAGAGGTTATCGGAAAGAAAAAGTCATATACCTTATTGGATATTATAAATTGCTGTATGAAGATAAATCAGAAAACATTGGATAAGATATCTAGAATGGCAATGAGGTGATAGATTAGTTATGCCGATACAAGTAATATATGTAATATACGGATAAACTGAAATAATATAAAGGAGACCAGCTATGAGTCAATGGGAAAAAGCAAGAAGTAACTATAAGAGATTAGAAGCTATATGTATTGGTATCGGAATAATGTGCATTATTATAGGGATAACGTGCGATATTTTGGTTGCAAATGATATTGTGTTTTGGATTGTTGATTCATTGCCAGATTTTTCGCTTGCATTATTACAAATTCAAGCAACAATAGGTACATTGACCATTGCAATCATTGCCTTGATTAGTGGTAATATTTCGGACTCATATATGGGAACATCTGTAAGTGACTATTATTTAAATATAAGACCAAAATTTTTGAAGCAAAAAGTGATAATTTTTGTTTCATTAGCGTTAATACTAATAAATGCTATTTGCCATATGATGGCATTATATAACATTGTAATCTTTGTTTTTGTGTTGACTTTTTTTCTAGTAGGAGTGTCCATTATAGAAGTTTATTCTATCTTTAATGGAAAAAGAAAAATGCATGAAGAAATTGAAATGTATTTTATACATGTCATAGAAAATGATGACAGTTATCAGAAAAAAGTTAATATATGTGATTCATTTGTAGACGATTGGAAAGAAATCAGTAAAATACAGAATGATGAGGAAGTAGATAAATACATAAAATTATTTATAAAAGGAATGGAATCATTAATTGAATGTAATGATAAGCAGGGGTATGACGATATCAATAAATTAAGCTATAAGATATCTGTTAATTTGCTTGCAGGTATAAGTGAAAATGAGAAAGTACATGGTATTATTTTTGTACAAGAATTTTATCATTCTTTATGGATGTATATTATGCATGATAAATCAAGGAGATATGAAAATTTTAGCAGAATAACTTTATTTGGTAGTGTTGCATGTGATTTTGTGGATGCAATGAATTATATATCAAATGAGAAGCTTGAAAAAGTTATTAGTCTTGATTCTTTTGTGGATAATGTTTTGAGAGTGACATATTGGATTGGTTATGATGCAGAAAAAAGCTCCTATGAAATTGGTTGCTTAAATAGTTTTGCACGACATATAGGATTCTATTTAGCAATGCAGAATAAAAAGGGTGCTATTGTGAATAAAAATTTCTGGGGGAATACACTTAAACGTTGTAATTATTTTTATTCAGCAAATATGCCAAAAAATTTGATTGAAGATTACGCATATAAAAGTGGCACAATTCAATTTGATTTTTGTTATGGCTTTTTAATGAATAATGAGGCGGGAATTGTAAAAGAAAATTTGTATTACTATAGTTTGTCAAATACATATAGAATTGAAAATAGACAGTATGCAGTGCTGGTTTTAAGTACTCATTGCTTTTTATATTATTTGGGATATAGGGAGACTGAGGATTGCGTTGATACAAGTATAAAAATGCAAGCTCAAAGAATATTAGGTGATGCAAAAGTAAAAGAAGTTTTTTTACGTTTCTTATATATGTTATCAGAAAATCAAGAATTTATTAATAAGAAACTAGCATTAGATATATTAAAAATTTTAGATAGACATGAACTTTTCCCTAAATATTCAAATTCAAAAACAATGATTGGTGATACAGTGGTGAAAGATTTTTATTTGTTTATAATTCTTTATTTGGCTCATAAGTATTATATTCCTGAAATAGTTGAGAAAGCTCTCGATATTGATGAATATACATCTTATGTGTATTTAACGAACAGTGAGCATACTAAAAAGATACTTCGTGAATTGTATGTTTTGATTGATAAAGAAAATAATGAAGATGTTATTGAGGGAGAAGTGAACTTAATGTATGACATCTTTGAGAGAAAAATAAAAATTGGGTATAAGAAAAAAGTAATAGAAAAAGCTGCTGCGGCACAAAAAACATATGAAGAACATGTTGATGTACGTTCTATGTGTAAAAAATTGAAAATGCATACAATAGAGAAATTTAAAAATAAATTTAGCAGTATTATTTCTGATGGAAATAGTGATAATTCTATAATAGAAATTAAAGCATTCACGCTTAGTGATTATACAGAACAGGTAAATGGAGAATTATATCAAGGAGTATATTCCAACTTGTTTGGAAATTTTGTATTGTATTTAATTTGGTACTTGAATAATAATGGAATGGTTAATTTGATGAATCGATTTGATGATTTCGCTAATGATAGAGCATATATGCGATATTTGCAGGACAATGGGCTTTCGATATTAATTGGTTCTAAATATATTTTATCAAATAGAGATTATAAATTGAGAGAAGAATTTAATGATTTTCTTAATGATTATGATTGTATATATACATCTTTGGTAGCTGATGGGTTGGCATTAAGAAAAGATAGTATTGAAGTATATTTGCATGATGTACAAGTATCGATTCGTCCAGGAACAATAAATGATATGAATATTAAATTTAATAAAGAAACTGGGAAATATGAATACGAAGTCATATCTAATTTGCCTGTAGAATTTGATAAGGAAGAAATAAAAGAATTTATACATAATGAGCGGAAAATAATAGAAATAGTATTAAAGGTATCTATTAATACAAATGATATTCCAATTGGAACTATAATTTCTGGAAATAGAAATTAAAAGATAATTAATTGTGTATGTGCAAGAGAATACTGAATGTATTAAATTGCAAATAGGTATTGCATGTTGGTGCATATTGTTCACAGATGCACAGGATAATGCTTGTATTATAAGTTTAATTAAATTATAATCATATTAGCTACAAGGTCTCTACTATGTTAAAGGGCAATATGGTTTATCGTCCAAAAGGCAAATACCGTATCGTAAAAAACTAAATAAAACAAATCAGAGACCATAAGATGAGTCCAAGTATTCCTCATTTTACGGTCTCTTTTTATTTTATTTCGTAGTAGCCGAAAGCCTTGTAGAATCAATGTTTTATGAATTATAAGAGTTTGAATCAGCTCCAATGTTTAATATCATTTGTGGCTGTACAAGGGGAAGCCCCTTTATCTATAAGAGGATAGAAGAGTTTGCCCTTGAGAGAATAAAGGGGATTGCCCTTGGACAACAAAAATGCCGAAAGCTTGTATTTATGCGGGTTTCCGGCATTTGTTTTATCGAATGGCTCTAGTTTGGCTCTATTTGTGGGGAGAGTAATGGAGTTATCAGTTTTGAAAAGGTAAATAAAAAAGGAAGAAGGTACAAGCTATGTTGCCAACAAGAGAAGAAGCACTGAAGTTAATTCGTGATGGGTTATTATTTAATCCGGGACCTTGGGGAAAACATTGTTTAACAGCAGCACACTGTGCAGAAAAAATAGCAAGTGCATGTGGTGATATGGATGTTGAGAAAGCATATATATTAGGTTTACTACATGATATAGGAAGAAAATTTGGTGTAAGACATCTTGGACATGTTTATGATGGATACGTATATATGAAATCATTGGGATATGATGAAGTAGCAAAGATATGTTTAACCCATTCTTTTAATAATCATACGATAGATGAATACATCGGAAAATTTGATGTTACAGATGAAGAATTGACAATTATAAAAACTGAATTAGCAAAGACCATATATGATGAATATGACCGGTTAATTCAATTGTGCGATTGTTTGGCAGGAGCGGAAGGAGTTCTTGATATAGAAAATAGGATGAATGACGTAAAGAAAAGGTATGGCTTTTATCCGCAGGACAAGTGGAATTCCAATATGAATTTGAAGCAATATTTTGAGGGGAAAATGAATAAAGACATTTACCTTATATGTGAGAAAGATACATTTGCACCAGGAGATTTATGATCTTATAAATATATTTTCACTACAAGTTTTATGAACAGGTTGGAGGTGGTTAAGTGGATATTTTATTTAAAAATGATGATTTTGTATTTTCATACAGAGTTGGCGGTATATTGAAACATAATGGTAAAATCTTGTTACAGCGTCCGAAGAATGATGATTATGCCATTATTGGCGGACATGTTGCGGCTATGGAGACAAGTATGGAAACTCTTAAACGGGAATTTGAAGAAGAGTTTCATGCTAAGATAGAGGTAGATAATCTGTTAGCAATCGGAGAAATTTATTTTCCATGGGGAAAAAGACCCTGTCATCAGATATGCTTATATTATAATGTACATCTGGTGGATAATAATGTTCCATTAGATGGAGTGTTTCATGGATATGATGAGCTGGATAATGAAAGAATTGATTTGGATTTCTGCTGGGTTTCACTAGAAGATTTAAAGAAGGGTACTAAGGTATATCCTTTAGAGTTGATACCATATATCCTTGAGCCAGGGAAAGAAATTGTACATTTTGTTTCAAAACAGATTTGAGGAGATAGTCAATGATAGAAAATATGAAGGTAGAATTTGGCAGAACATCAGATATTGATTCATGGATGCGATTAGTGAGAAAAGTAAGTTGGAATTTTCCAGGATTAGAGACAGAGCAGAGTATAGATGAACACAAAATAATAGTACTGAAATTCATGAATGATAAACGTGCTTTGTGCGTGAAGAACGAACAAGATATTGTTGACGTGCTTTTGTATTCAAGAAAGCATAATATGATATGTTGTCTGGCTGTTGATCCGGCTTATCGAAAAAAGGGAATTGCTTCGATGCTTTTGAGTGAGGCACTTGATAAACTTGACCGAGATAAAGATATAACTGTGTCCACATTTAGAGAGAACGATGTTAAAGGAATTGCACCTAGAAATTTATATAAGAAATTTGGCTTTGAAGAGGATGAGTTGATTGAAGAATTTGGGTATCCTAATCAAAGATTTGTGCTACATGCCAATATTGGTGCTAACAATGTGCCAATTGTGGTGGTAAGAGAATCAAAAGAAGAAGATTTGACTGAAATACTGCATTTATATCTATATTTGCATGAAAAAAGCGTACCAGAAGAATCTGAGCAGTTAAGGAGTACGTGGGAAAATATAATGAATGACAACAATAATCATTTGATTGTTTGTGAGGTAGATGGAAAGATAGTTGCATCATGTGTATGTGTGGTTATTCCGAATCTTACAAGAAATGTTCGTCCATATGCTTTTGTGGAGAATGTAGTAACACACGCAGATTACCGAAAGAAGGGATATGCTACGGATTGCTTAAATTATGCAAAACATATTGCCAAGGAAAATAATTGTTATAAAATGATGTTACTTACTGGTTCAAAGGAAGAGAGCACATTGAATTTCTATAGAAATTCTGGCTACAATAGTACGGATAAAACAGCGTTTATACAGTGGATAGATATGTAAGTACAAAAAACTGAGGGTGTGAAAGGTATTGCATTGCAGTTAGGAGGCAACATGGATATTTCAATAAAGTGTGATAGCTTAAAGGTTATATATAGTGTAAAAAATGGCATGTGGTGTGGTTGATACCGTGGAGGCTTATGTACACTGACTGCCGCAGACAGAAAAGCTCCCGGCAGGGCGCAAAAACTGATTAAGAATAGCTTGCTATTCTTTTCAGGTCTGCATTTTTGATGGCGACAGCTCATGAAAGGAGATGTTGATGTCAAAAGTGCTTTTTGTTACTTTCGACGAAAGTAACAAAGCCAGAGCGAGGAAACCTCGCTCTATGCCGATATCCGGCGCTAATATGACAGATAAAAGAAAGGGGAAGATTGCCTATGGAGAGAACGATAAGTGAAATGATCGGAAAAGATTCTGTGAACCATAATACCAGAGCATTTATAGCTTAGAATGTAGATAAAAACAGAAGTGATGGTAATGTGGAATTTTGCCAGGAAGATATTAAGCAGGTTTATCATAAATTGTTTGATGAAGCACGGGAACGATATAATGCAAAACAGAAACGGAAAGATCGCATGATTGATAATTACTATGAAAAAATCAGGAGGGGTAAGCAGGAAAAGTTATTTCATGAAGTGATATTTCAGATTGGAAATAAAGATGATATGAATGCCAAAAATGAAGATGGATTGTTGGCAAAAAGGATTTTAACGGAATTTATGGATGAGTTCCAAGCTAGAAATCCGAACTTGTATGTATTCTCGGCACATTTGCATATGGATGAAGAAACACCGCATCTGCATATTGATTTTGTACCATATATTACAGGAAGTAAGCGAGGACTTGATACAAGGGTATCATTAAAATCTGCACTAGCGGCAGAAGGCTTCACCGGTGGCACTAGAGGTGCTACCGAATTAAATCAGTGGATTGCATCAGAAAAGCAGGAACTTGCGACAGTCATGGAGCGACATGATGTGAAATTGCTTCAAAAGGGCACACATGAGAAACATTTGTCTGTGCTAGAATTTGAAAAGAAAGAGCTGGCGAAGGAAGTAGCAGAGTTAGATAGCCAGAAATATGAAATAGCTTCGGCGATTGCACAGCTTGGCGAAGAAGTTTCAGTAAAGAAACAGGAATTAAATGATATTGCATCAGAAAAGCAAATAGCAGAAGCAGCAGTGCAAAAGGCAAAAGAAGAAAGTGCAGCGGCACAACAGGAGAATGAGGCATTGCTTGCAAATAATCAGGATTTGCGTGTGGAGGATTCTAGGCTTGAAAGCAGCAAAGACAGGCTTCGCATGGAAAATCATGATTTGAGGCAGAAGCAACAAAGATTACAGACGGATAATAAGGAATTGGAACAACGACATGAAGATTTGCAATACACGAATGGTGAATTACAGAATGTGAATGACCGATTATCTGATGACAATCATACTCTGGAGCAAAGGAACGATGCATTGCAATCTGATAATCAGACATTAAGACAAAAATACAATGATTTGCAACAGAGTAATGTTCAACTTGAAAAGCAACAGAAAGAACATAAAAGCAATATAGAGAAGATGGTTCAATCAGAGGAATTATTACAACGAGATGTGCGTAAGTATGATGAAGCACCGGAATGGCAGTTGCCGGAGCCGGGAGCATTTACAAGCGCGAAGGCGTTTCAGGATAAGGTGGTATTGCCACTTGTGAATAAGTTGAAGTCTTTGGTGAAAAATCTGACAATTCAGTGTGTAAGGCTGAAAGAGGAAGTCCTGAAACTGAGAAAAGAGAAGAGAGAACTTTCGGAAAGTGTGGAGTTTTATAAGGGAAAGATTAGAGATATGAATGAAAAGACAGAGCTGTTGCAGGAAAAGGCGGATAATCTGGAGCGGGTGAAGATGTATGCTGGTGCTGAGCAGATTGATACGATTATTTGTAAAGTGAAGGAACAGGAGCGTACAGAACAGCAGATAAGGCGGTATGACAGGTCTTATGGGACAAGATAATGGGAAGAATGGATTGATGATATGAAAGATAATTGAATGGATAATATCGTAGAATGTGCTTATAACATTGATAACGATATGATTTTTAATAAAAATTTATTTTGAATTTGATAAAATAAAAGACTTAATTAGATAGTGATTTTGTAAATATTGATTAATAAAGTGCTGGTTGCTATAGAAAGTAATATCGAATAATGCTATAATTATACAAGAATTAGTGAAAGTTAGGAAAGGATTAGCAAATGAAATTAGCAAGTTTTTCGGTTATAAATTATAGAAGTATAACAAATGCTCGAAAGATACAAACAAATAATATGACTGTTTTGGTCGGAAAAAATAATGAAGGAAAATCAAATATATTGAGAGCTTTGACCTTGGCGATGGACATTATGAAAATGTATTCAGTTAATCCACGTATGCTTATGGCTGCTAATAGATATTTGAGGGGAAAATATTCGTGGGAGAGAGATTATCCGATAGCACTTCAAGAAGCTAATCCTAATGGTTATTCTTCAGTTGATTTAACCTTTGAGTTATCTGATGATGAAATTAGTGATATTAGACAAAGTACTGGGATAAGGATAACGAGTAATATACCTGTAAGAGTATCTGTCAATCATTCTACAGCTAAAATTGATATACCTAAACGAGGAACATCAGCATTTTCGGATGCAGATAAAAAGAAAATAATAATTGAATACATTTGTGGGAAAATAGATTTTAATTTCATACCAGCAGTTAGAACAGAACGAGATGCATTAAGAGTTGTCGAGACATTTATTGAAAATGAATTAAAAGTGTTAGAAAATAATTCGGAATACGAAGACGCTGTAAAGACAATAAATAGATTACAACAGGGAGTTTTAAATGGTATTTCGGAAAGAATAAAGGAACCAATGCAGGAATTTCTACCAGCAGTTAAAAACATACAGATTAACATAAAAAATGAGGAACGTAGAATAGCCTTACGAAGAAGTACAGAAGTAATTATAGATGATGGAACCCCGACACCGATTGAACAAAAAGGTGACGGAATAAAGAGCTTAACTGCATTAGCAATGTTGAATATTGTTGATAAAACAGATAGCGTGTCTGTAATTGCGATTGAAGAACCTGAGTCTCATTTACATCCCGAAAGTTCAAGGCAGTTGTATGAAACAATTCAAACATTATCGTTGAATCATCAAGTTGTTTTGACAACACATAGTCCACTTTTTGTAAATAGAAAAAACTTAAATGAGAATATAATTGTTAATTCTGGAAAAGCAACACCAGTTAAAAGAGTTAAAGAGATACGAGATGTACTAGGAATAAAAGTTTCAGATAATTTGACTAATGCTGAAAATGTATTAATTGTTGAAGGAGAAGACGATAAAATTACCCTGGAAAAAATTTTACCTAATATGAGTGATATAATAAAAAAATCTATACAAAATGGCACATTGCTTATTGATTATATTGGAGGAGCAGGAAATTTACCATATAAGTTATCTTTTTATAGAAATTTACAATGTAAGTATCATGTGCTTTTGGATAATGATGATGCTGGAAGAAGTGCTGCTGATGAGGCAGAAAGACAGGGGTTGTTAGAAATACGAAATACCACATATACTATGTGTAATGGATCGCCGAATGCAGAAATTGAGGATTGTTATGATAAGTCGGCATATGAAAATATAATTAGAGAGACATTTGGGGTAAGTATAGATGTTCCTGAATTTAGAAATAACCAAAAATGGTCAGATCGTATATCAAATTGTTTCAAATCACAGGGAAAACAGTGGAATTCAATAGTCGAGAAAAAAGTAAAACTTGTAGTTGCTGATTCAATGCCAGAAAAGCCAGATAAAGCTTTAAATGAACATAAAAGATCTTGTATAGATGCTTTAGTGAGTTCATTGGAAGCAATGTTATCATAAATGCGGAAGTTGGAAATATGATGGCTCCATTTTGGCTCTAAAAATATTAGACGAGGTACATAAAATTGCAAAATAAGATGAATGTGAAGAATAAAACACACAAATGTGTACCAAGAAACAGCCAGATAAATCCCTCCGCCCAAGAGTTTGAATAGAGAAATATGCCTCACAAAGCCTGTATTTATGGGCTTTGCGGGGCTTTTTATTTTGAAATATGGATGTTTCACTCTAATTTAGTGTAATTCGGCTCTAAATTTTGGCTCATAGTATCAAGAAATCCTTAAAACATGCGGATATGCGTGTGGGTATGCGGTTTCGGAATAGAGCCATATTTTCAAGCTCGGTCTTATTTTGAGGTAGTCGGTCAACCATGATTATAGTATAATTGGTTATAGTTTATATGAAAGAGAGTTTGAAATATCATTGTAGTGTATTGAAAAAAATTAGTGGTATTTTAGAAAGGAATTGACAGATATGATAGACATATATACAGAAAAAAAAGATTCCAAAGACTGGATACTTCAAAACGATTTGTATTTCAATTTAAATACAGGTAATGAAGAAATGTCCCAATATGAAATAAATCTCATTCGGCAAGTAGACGAGGCGAAGTTGACATCAGATAAGCACATTGAAACAAAATATGGTTTAGGCACAATCCGTAATTTGTCATCTGGTTGCAAGACATTACTTAATATTGTAAAGCATCCTGATAAGGTGGTAAATGTAGAAGAATGTGGTCCGAATGTGCTTAAAATAATTTTTACTATGGATAATATAAAGATTTATATGTCCAGACCAACGCTTTTTGATATTCCGGATGATGTGCAAATCAGATTCAATGATTCTGATATAGTGACCGGAGGGAGAGGATATAATGCTTGGTGGGGTAAGGAGTATGAAAGGAGAGAAGCAGATGATCTATAAGAATATTACATTTAAAGCAGATCCATTTTCATATAATCTGGAATTTGACGATAGAATAACTCTTGTTGGCGGAGATAGTGGTACTGGTAAAACTGTGCTTTATGAAATGTTAGAAGATCTACGATTAACTAATGAATACAAAGCTATAAAATTGTTTAATTACAAATCAGATAATTTCTCAGAATCAATTGAACAGTGCAGAGATAGTTTTATTGTAGTCGATAATGCAGATAATTTGATTAATGATGAGGTCAGACGTTTTATTAATTTTGAGCCGTCGAATCAATATATGCTTTTCCTACGAAATTGCGACGGACTAAATGTATCTGATAAGAGCTTTAAGGTGTTGAAGTTTGACAATAATAGGATAACACTGGAAGAGGAGTTGTGATATGAAGTATTTATGGACAGAAGATACCGGCGTAGGACTTCACTTCTGGAAATTGGTTAACCAACTTTTCTTTAATGATGCATTTGTGGTCGAAAGTAAAGAAAGCAATCAGGGCTTATTGGATGCATTGGCAGAGATAGATATGAAAGAGGACGATAAGTATTATATTTCGTTTGACTATGTGGTTGATAATCAGGATATTCGTAATAAGTATCGTATGTTGAAATCAATAACAAATAAGGCAGAAGGAAAGATTATCATTCTGGATATGATTTGTTTTGAATATCTGATTCTTGCTTTTGATAAGCTGGTGGCATGGACAGGCACTGGAAAGACAGATAAAATCAAGATTCGGGAAGAGGTTTTATCAGCAATTGAGGATCATAGAATCAACTTGTCAAAGATTGGTGATGAGAAGACATTGCAGTATTTGGCAAGTTTTAAGAGATACTCTACAGAGCGTGTGATGAAATCATTGGTGGGTGAATTTACACAAAACGAGAAGTGGTCCGTTAAGGGTTCTCTTATGGGTGAGTGCTGGTACAAGGATTGTTGTGTGTCAGAACATCCGAATAATCTGAGGTGTGGTAAGCCGGAGGTTGAGGATGGAAATGAGAAGATGCGGATGCTGGTACAGTCGGATGAAGTGTAGAAAATTTTGTCCACTATTATAGTATAAAACCGAGCACATATTGTGAAATTATTAAGAAAAAACATCAGTGATTACTTGAACTTGGTGTATAAATAAAGGATTTTCGCTTATGAAAGAAAAAATAAAAGATAATATAGTTGATTTATTATTAGATGGTGTTAAAGAAAAATTAGATAGTGTTAAGGAAAATTATAAATGGCAAAAGCTATTTGTTTCAACAGGGGATTTTTTTGTGAATAATCCGGATGTTTTGGTGAAATTTGAAGATGATTTATATTCCGTATTTTCAAAGGATAATCTAATTAGGATAGCGAAAAGATTAAAAGATAAGAATGGATATGATTTTTCGCAATTACTTCATAATGAGTTATATGATTTGATGGTGAGTTATGAAATTCCGATAATGGAGACAGAAACGTATATTCATCACTTTATGCAGGTTATAATAACTTATTTAGAAGAAAATGATTCGGATAAAGCATTGGAAATGTTTTTGGGTGATATGAGAAAGGAAATCGGAACTTATTTTGCTGCATTAGAATCAAAATTAGAATTAGTTTTAAATCAAATCTCAAATTTAAATAAAGAGAAAATAACTACCTATTCAATAGCGGATATTGATGCGCAGATTAGGAGAGAAACAAAATATAAAGGAATGGGACTTGATTTTTTCAAACTTGATGATGAACAATTTGAATCAAAATTCCAGAATTCTCTAAATGATACAAAGGTATATGTTGTTGGAAAATCGAGAGAAGAGACAACCTATAGAATTTTAAATGAATTAAAAAATAAGAATTCGAAAAGAATCACATTGGTGGTTAAGTCGGAGAAAGAGTGGAATAAATTACAACATTCAAATTTGTCAGGGAATATTTTAGTGCCGTTTTTTTATGCAGATAGGATAGTGGTAATTCCTAATAATACCAATATTTTTATATATGGTGAAGATGAACCTTGCTATACACAAAATAAATTGATTCTGAGAAAAAGGACAAAAAGAAATATTATAGATTCATTAGAAGAACTTGGCATAGATGCAAATGAAGCCTATAAGATGGTGGATAATACCCATGGATTATATGTGCCATTAAAGAAAAAGCTTTTTGATGGTGCGATGTATGATAAGCCAGATTGGGTAGAAGACCATTCTGATGTGGTTATAGCTGCTCTTTTATGTGGTAAATGGACTGAAGCAACCGGAGATGTATTGGTTTTCGAAGAAATGTCAGGAAAAGCATACAGTGATTGCAAAAAAGAATTGGGAAAGTATTTACATAGAGAAAATCCATACATAGTATCGAATAATAGCTATAGAGGGAGCAATATGCAACTTGCTAGTGTAGAAGATGCATGGGAAGAGTTGGATCTTTATATAAATGATGAGGTGTGGGATAAATTTATAAGTCTATTTTATGAGGTTTTGATAGAATCAGAGCCTATTTTTGAGTACCCTTTTGAAAAGCATTTTGAGGCGAGTATTTACGCAAAGAAACCAGAGTGGTCTCCAACGTTAAAAAAGGGGATGATAAGAACTCTTATTATGCGTGCGTATTATAGAGGGCATGAAGAAAATCAAAAGCAAATTGATAATATAGTAGCAAAAGTTTTGGATACTATTACCAGTAAAGAAAGATGGGGATATATTTCACAATATTTGCCAGAGTTGTGCGAAGCTTCACCGGAAAGTGTTTTAAGAAAACTAGAATCTGAAATAGAGGTATCCCAAGGCTTAATCGACTTGTTTGCAGAAAAAGGTGGAGACTTTATGACAAGTCGACATTACTATACCAATGTTTTATGGGCCGTAGAACAACTAATTCAGCAAAAGAAATATGTTGTAAGAGCTTTGGAGTGGTTATGGGAGATTGACTCACATAATATTAAATTTAGTATAAGTAATAGCCCTAAAGGTGTGTTAGATGTGGTCTTTTGTGCTTGGATTAATGAGAGTGCATTGACGGTTGAACAGAAAATTGAGTTAGCAAGGAGTGCAACTGAACGATATCCAAATGCTTGGGATGTTATTGCATCTAAATTGCCACATGGGACAAGTTCAATATGTTCAACATTGAATACACCTAAATACAGAAGAATAGATGAACCAGAAGAATTATACGTACATGAAGTAAATAAAACATATATTGAATATCTGAGAATGTGCATTGATAGAGCATACACGGGCGCTGACAGATGGATTAAAATACTTCAGCATGTAAAGTCTTATGATATAAATATTCAAAAAGAAGTATTTGAAAAATTAGTGTTTATTTGTAAAAAAATGAGTGACGAAGAAAAAATCAGGATAAAAAATGAAATAAGATATGAGATATTTAGACACAGATATTTTGAAGATGCAGATTGGAGTATGCCACAAGAAGTATTGCGTGAATATGAATGTGTAATGAATAAAATAGTTGTAGGTGAAAAGATTTATGACTATTTGTATATTTTTTCGCATGTATATGATTTTCCGTTGCTTAATCCTATTCCATATTCTAAAGAAGAAAACACAGAAATACATAATCAAAATTATATATTAAGAGAGGAAGAGATTAATGCAAGAATCAAGAAATTTAAGGAGAAAGGATATTCAATAGATAGATTAATTCAATTGGCTGTGAAGGAAAAATATGACGTAGTAGGTGAAGTTCTGGCACAGTTTTATTGTGATGGGTTGTTTGATGAGAAAGTATTTTGCTCTTTAATGGAAAATGATAAAGAAGGAAAATATGTTTATGACTATGTAAGCTATCTATATAGAAAAGGAGTTATAGATTTAAGCGAGGTTATAGAAAAGGTTAAAAGTATATCTGATAATAAAAATCTTCTAACAAACTTGATTTCATTAGAATTTGTAGAGGATTATGAAAATGCTCTTATTGTGAAGGAAAATGAAGACATCAAGAAGATGTATTGGAGCAGAAATGTACGATTAAGGATATCAGATAAAGCAGAGCATAAAGTGTTTATATGGGCGATAAATGAGTGTAAAAAATATGGTTCATTCAATACATATTTAGAATTGCTGTATGATATAAAAGATAAAATTTCTGTTCAAGAATTATATAAAGCTACACTTGAAATGTCTGATATAAAATGTGATGTTGCTAGTTCTATGACTGATTATTACCTTAAAGAAATATTTAATATTTTACAACAAACTTTTATAGATGATGATGAAAAATGTGCAGAATTAGCGACATTAGAGTGGATGTGTAGAAATGTGCTTGAATGGGAGCATATGAAATGCATGCAAAAGATTATGAAGGATGATCCGACCTTCTATGCGTTATTAGTTAGTATTATATATAAGGCGGATGACAATGAAAATATTGACGAAGAAAAGAGGAAATTGGCCAATAAGGTTTATTCGGGTTTTGATAAAGCAAAGTTTTGCCCAACAGAAAAGGATGGGGAAGTCATATATGAAAATCTGAAAAAGTGGATAGAGAAGTTTAAAGAGCTACTGATTAACCAGAAGCAAGAAAGACTATTCGGGAACTTGGTTGGACGTTTATTGGCATATTCACCAATTGGGGGGGATGGTTATAGTCCGTGTGAAGCTGTGCGTATGGTTATAGAAGAATATTACACAGATTCGTTAAAAACCGCCTATGTGGTAGCAGAAGAAAACAAACGTGGAGTGCATATGGTTGATGCTGGTAAATCTGAGATTATATTACATCAAAGATATCAAAAGAATGCGGAAGCATTACAAGAACGCTATCCCTATACTGCAGATATATATTTTGCAATTAGTGATAATTATAAACGCGAAGCTGAATATGAAAGAAAGCGTGCAGAAGATGAATGGTAGGAAAAAATACATAGGTGAATCGTATAGTTTTTATAGAAAGAATAGACCTATTGGAAGGGGAGGCAATGGGGCTGTGTATGAAGTGGAACTTCTATCCGATAATGGATTGGGGGTTCCTATGGTGGCTAAATTTTTCGAGTATGAAGGCACAGATAAGGAAAAAAGATATAAGAGATTTAAGAACGAGATAATTGCTTTAAATGAGTTGAAGGATATTGATGGTATAATGAAGGTGCTTGATAAGAAATGTCCACAAGATATACCTCGAACTATGGATGAAGCATGGTATCTGATGCCTAAAGCGAAACCATATAAGCTTACACACTCCCCTAATATATATATCAAGATAGTAGATATGCTTCAGTTGGCACGAATTATACAATGTATCCACGAGAGGAATGGAGCACATCGAGATATTAAGCCGGAAAATATATTGATATTAGGTAATCGATTAGTTCTTTCTGATTTTGGATTGTATTGGGGAATAGAGGAGGAACGGCTTACAGAATTTAATGAGCGAATAGGACCATACAAAATAATGCCACCTGAATTAGAGAATGTGCAAACCGATTTGGATTTAGATTTTAGACCTTCGGATGTATATTTATTTGCTAAGGTATTATGGATGACATTGAAGGGGGATAATATCGGTTTTCGAGGACAATATCAACGAGGAGATGTTCAGATTTTTCTAAATAAAGAGAATTTTGGTGATGTAATTACATTAGAGCCAATACATAAATTAATAGAGCAGGCTACTTTTGAAGATATGAACAAAAGAATATCGATTCACCAATGTATTGATTATTTGGAATTGCAACGCAATTTATTGGACGAGAGGGAACGAGAACTACTTTCCAATGAGTTAGTTAGTCGGTTGCTTTATGATGAACATAGTAAAATGATTATTGAACGTACCAAGCCGGATGAGTTGATATATGAAGATAAAGGGACTATTTTTAGTATGTTAAGAGGTGTCATTCCAATATCCAAAATCATGGTCAAATCACTTAATGATGAGCAAAAGGCAAAGCAGATTCAGCTGACGGATTTTCAGGTTGGCTCAGGTGGTATATGCAAGATGCTTTATTTTAATAATGGAATTAAAGTTAAAGAATATATAATGGAAATAAATAAAATGACTTATTCTCATTTAAATTTAGATATTGTACTTGAGTTAAATGATATTGATTCAGTTGATAAAGAATATGTTGCATATTCGGAAACGGTGCGAGGATTTGGAAATATGTATCCCAAGATATATTTTTCTTCGGATGAAAAGATTATTATAACAAAAGTAAAATAAAAAGATTGAGTATATTGTTTCTTAAAATATGAAGAATTTCAAATACTCATATTGCATTTTATATGTTAACATTTTATAATTAACCTATGGCAACAGTTTGGCAACAACCATTCAGTAGGTCGAAATAATCATTGTAATTTATATAAAAACATGTCCCATATTGGAACAAAACTTAAATAAAATAAGTTAATTTTATATTAGAATATAAAGAGTTTGAATAGTAAACAGAGCTTCATAAATGGCGTAAGTAAGCCATTTATGGGGCTTTTTCTTTTATCGTGATACCTATATGATACCTGTTTTGATAGTACCCTAGATATAATAGTTTGAGAAATTATTAAAAGAATATGTTATGATAATAATATAAGTTTAGGTTACACTCACAATATTATTTGTATGTCTATGCATACCAACATTTTTGATGTAACAAATGATGTCCAATTAGATTTAAAGCAGATCTATTTTTATACGATCTTGAATTTGATGAGACCAAGATGCCAGTCTTTGATGCGGATAATGATGATTTTACATTGACTTTGTATAATCTGAATTATGGACATGATTATGTGATAAATGTTAACGATACTCAAGGTGATACAAGGAATGGCACTCAAGGTGGCACTCAAGACAGATTACAGAAACAAATTTTTGAGACAGCAATATGATTTTGGACTAACAGTCCAATGAAATTATAGTTTTCATAAGGTATTATAAAATAAAAAGCTTGGAGGATATCTTATGGGAACTAATTTTTATCTTATGAGTAGAAATAAAAAGCTGATAAGGGAGCATTTTGCTGTCGAAACAGAATATGACATAAAGGATATTGAATATGCAATAGTTGATGAACCCTATCTTGGATATGAGATTCATCTGAATAAGTTAAGTTGTGGATGGCGTCCGCTATTCCAAAGACATAAGACAATCAAGACATTTAAGGAGCTGGAAGAGTTTTGCCTAAAAAATAAAAGCGTTATAAGCATTTATGATGAATATGGAAGAAGATATACATGGAAACAATATTTTGAAAAAGTATATGAGCATAGTCAGCAAAAGAAACAGCCACGTAAATGGATATATGATATCGATTCAACTTTCCCCAATTGTGGACCAAGTTTACAAAATGTATCATGTACAGAACAGGAGGCAGAAATATATATTCCATTCTGTCATAGAGAATATAACGAAAAGGAAAAGCTGGCGAAGGAACGCTTTCATGTGAATGAAAGATTATGGTGTAAGGAAAAGTATTGGGAAGATCCGGATTATCCATTTGATTGGACAGAAGGTGAGTTTTGCTAGAAGGAGCATATGCTTATGTATGAGAATATTGATATGGAAAAAACTGGAATATTACTGAAAGAGTTATTTGATAGATATGGTTATACAGTCAAAGATATTCAGAAAATATTGCATTTATCATGCCCACAGCCTATATATCGATGGTTTAAGGGCAGCATTTTACCATCAGTAGATCATTTGTATGTATTGAGCAGGTTGCTTAAGGTTCATATGGAAGATTTGCTTGTGCCTAAATGTGAATATAGTATCGTTACGGAAAAGTATGTAGAAAAGCCATTAGGTGACAAAAGACTATATGAATATTGGAAACGCTTATGCATAAAGAAATGTGCATAGTTTTAAGTGGGTCATGCAACAGAGTTGTTTCCTTTACAAATTATCAGCTGGAGAATGACTTAGTTGACTTGATTTGATTTCACTGATATAATAAGTTTCACTACAAGAGTGAAAGTGGTGATATGAGTGAAATTGGATAGAATAGGATTAGAATGTGTTGAGAATAAGTTTTTAAAACTTCCAAATATTCAGAAGTATGAAGTTGTCAGTAGGACAGAAGATGGTTTTATTGCATCTGTGGAAATGGATGATGGGTATGAGTTTCAAATAAATGCGTACTTCTTGGACAGGGTGTTTCCGTCTACAGTTATAAAATTGATTGAAAAGCAGAATCAAAGTCAGGAAGTTAACATTTTGGTTGCTCCATATATTTCAGAAAGAACTGCACAAATATGTGAAGATAACGGAATGGGTTATTTTGATTATGCAGGAAACTGTTGGTTTGTGGGTCATTCTATTTATTTGTCCGAAAAAGGAAATAAGAATCCAAGACCCAAAGAGCAAAGGTCTGTGTCCATATTTGAAAGGACTTCCGTGGTGTCTTCCTGTATTTTGCGCGAGTTGTTTGCGGATGTAACTAAGACATGGAAGCTTAAATACCTATCGGAAAAGGTGAATTGCAGCATTGGACAGGTATCCAAACTGATGAAAGTTCTGGTGGAAAACGCTTGGGTAGAAAAATTGCCGGATGGTTATAAGGTTATTGATCCGAAATCACTCCTGTTGGAATGGAGTAAGGATTATGGCAAAAAAGAAATAACATCATATGCTTGCTATAGTTTAGATAATATCTCTGTTATTGAGGAGCAATTAAAAAAATTAAAGATAGATACGGGGATTGATTCATTTCTTACCGGATTGTCTGGAGGAGTGCGATATACGCCTGTGGTGCGATACAATAAGGTACATGTTTATATAGCACCAGAGGATATTCAGGAAGCAATTCGATATTTGGACATGAAAGAAGTAAATAGTGGTTCAAATGTGGTTATTTTTCCATTAGAGAACGATTCCTATATCAAGGATTTCAGGGTAATTGATGACTCTACAGTAGTATCTCCTCTGCAAATATATTTGGATTGTATGCAGATAAAGGGCAGGGGAGAAGAAATGGCGGATGCGGTTTTGAAAAAGGAGATACTTAGATGATAAGAGATGAAGACTTGAAAAGCTGCGTAGACTATTCGGAAGGTCAGAAGCTGGCTGCACATAGAGTTCTGGTAGAGTTGGTTAATATTTTTCATGAATATGAAGATGAGATTCGTGTGGTAGGAGGCTGGGTTCCAGATTTAATGTTTCCACAAGAAGGTCATGTGGGAAGTGTGGATGTAGATATTATGATCAATCATCTGACTTTGCAGGATGAAGGTTATCAGAACATGTCGAGAATACTTCAGAAAAATGGATACAAGGAGCATCCGGAAAAATATTTTTCCTTTGTAAAGACAGTGATGGTGGACGGAATATCTTATGATGTGGATGTAGATATTTTAGCTGGAATGTATGGTGGTACACAATCGAAGAGAAGAAGTCAGCATGTGCAGGGTGTTAAGGCGTTAAAGGCAACAGGTGGTAATTTTGCATTTGAATTTCCGGCACAGAAGATTAGTGTGGAAGCAGAACGACCAGATGGCGCAATAGATGTTGCAAATGTCAGTGTTGTAGCAGTAGTTCCTTATTTAATAATGAAAACAGCAGCTATGGGCAGGGGAAAAGCTAAGGATGCGTATGATATTTACTTTATTATCAAACATTATATTGGTGGAGTAAGAGAACTGGCAAAAGAATTTGAACCTGTAAGGGATAAAAATATTGTAATAGAAGCGAAAGATAAGCTAGCAGGTAAATTTGCTTCTGAAAACCATGTCGGTCCAAAAGATGTGGCAGATTTTATGGATTTAGAGGATGAAGAAAGTATAGAAATGATCAAGAGGGATGCTTACGAACAAGTGCAGGCATTATTGAACTTAATATAGGTATTTAAAAACATTAGAGATGTAATAGTCTCGCCAGTCTCAAAATATTTTGAGACTAATAAGACTAACCCGAATAGAATGCTATCTCAACTTGGGAAAATTAATTAAATTCATTCATAGCATCCACATATTCCTGTAATCCATTAGGTTTGCAAGCCAATTCAGCATACAGCAGAGGGCTTTTCTGTGCCAGCCGATATAGATATGCAATATCATTAGGTGTATCAAGCAAGACAGCTGAATTACATTTTTCACAACTGATAATAAGAGGCGTGCCGGAATATGTATCATTGATAGCATTAATGATAACGGAATTAGTATCAGGTTCATACATACCAAACAGGTAACAAGGATTATTTTGTTTCATGATGTACTCCTTCCCACAGATACTTAGCACCATCAAGCAGATCAATGATGGCTGTAAGCATATTGTTATAGTCGGTCTGCAGTTCCTTGATTTCATCACTTGTAGGAAGATTGTTTAAAGTTTGATGTTTGTGTTGATTGCTCATGATAAAGCTACTTTCATAGTGGGTGTGGCAGCAGGCACAGTTAAGCACCCGCAAGCCACATTTGATTATTCGTTTTTAGTAGTAAAAGTAGATTATATCTGCCATGGATTTCGTAAAAGCAATATTGAATAATTGCAACTAATTTGCTACTGAATTTTTTGAAAACGATATGAAAAGAGTAACATTAGATGAAATAGATGCGGTGGAATGCAGCATAAAATCAGCATTTTTGATTTGATGATACTTCCTTTGGGAAGAGTTTAAATAGTAAACAGAGCTTCATAAATGGCGTAAACAAGCCATTTATTGGGCTTTTTCTTTTGTCGTGATACTTATATGATACCCATTGAATGTCATGTGGCGAAGAGTTGATGTAGATATTATGATTAATTATCTGGTTTTGTAGGGTGAAAGTTATCAGAACCTGTTGAGGATACTTCAAAAAACGAATACTTTCATTGCAACATATTACAATAAATAATATAATATATACAATAAATATTAATTGAATGGATGTCATCAATATGGATAAAATAAATGAATTACGATTAGGATTAGAAACTGCATACATAGATGGTTCTGTTGCTTCTGACAGTTTTTATTGTCCTCAGTTTGTATCGAATAATTATAAATCTGGTAAGAAAGTTTTATCTTCGATTGAAGATGAGCTGTTAAGATGTGATAAGTTTCAGATCAGTGTTGCATTTATTACTATGAGCGGAATCACACCATTACTTCAGACATTTAAAGATTTGGAAAAGAAAAATATTCCAGGTGAAATTCTCACAACTAATTATTTGAATTTTAGTGAGCCTAAAGCATTGGAGAAGCTTAATGGATTATCAAATATTACATTAAAAATGTATGATGTACAAGAAGCAGATGAAGGATTTCATACAAAAGGATATATTTTTAAAACAGATGAAGTATATCGTATTATCATTGGAAGTTCGAATATAACAAGTGCAGCACTTACCAGTAATCATGAGTGGAATACTAAGCTTGTATCAACGCAGCAAGGGAAGATAGCGAAGGAAATAGTTGATGAATTTAATAGATTATGGAATTCTAGTTATGCCTTAGATTTTAATGAGTTTTACGACAATTATAAAGAACAATATGAAATTATTAAACATCAGAGAGATATTGCGAGGATTGATAATGTTGTATCGCTTGAAAAATATAAGCTTAAGCCAAACAGCATGCAGATTGGATTTATTACAAATCTTAAGAAGATTTTAGAAGAAGGAGAGGACAGGGCACTTCTTATATCGGCGACAGGGGAACGTGGTATATTTGTGACAGGTGGAAGAAACCCAGGATTTACAAGGGTTTCGGAAGCCTGGTCCTAGACGTTTCCGTGTGAAAATTGTCCGGATTAGCTCTGGACGGGAAAACTTAACAGGTATTTTTGCTGATAGGACTAAATTGACACAGAGAATCGAAGATTTAATCGGTTCCATATTGAAGTCAATATGGTCTTATTTTTTATACCCTTTTTTCGGGTAGCTCCCGATGGGTGGAAAGGAGAGTTGAATTTATGATTTTAGAATTTGTTGGCAGAGTTTTACTGAATGTTTTAAAGGCTATGGTATGGATGGCGTTGTTAATGCTTCGGTGTGTACTGGGATTGGCGAAGCTGACATTATTAGTGTTTGGGCTGGTTGCAAGAGTATTTCTTGTGTTTGCTAAGGCAGTAGTCGATTAGGATGGAATGGTGATTTTTGTGTGTTCCAGCGTTACAGATAATTTAACTGTCAGGTGTGGACAGCATTTATACATAGCTTCGCAAGAGGCAATGAGAAAGGAGGATTTTCTGCATGGCAGAACATTTGAGGGCAGTAACTCTCCGCGGGCTGGCGTTAAGGCAAATAACGATATTTTTAAGGCGCAAGGCGCAGAAAGGACTTTTTATGGAAGAAAAAGCAAAGGTGACTGCAGCACCTACAATTGCAGAACAGTGTGGTATTAAGTACAAAGAGGTGGATGGATTGTTTTATCCGATTTTGGGAGAGTCGGATCCGAGAAGTTATGCAAGTCTTGGAAAGTATGGACACCGTTATCTCAGGGTTTTGATGGAAAATGACCGTTATCTGTATAACAAGTATTTTATGCAAGGGGTACTTTTTGATAAAGCAGCGGAATATGAGAATTATGCATGGCAACTGTATGACACTGTTTTACAGGGAATAAGCAAGGTAAGAGGAATTGCTTTGGATACTTTGGAAGAAAAAGGATTTCAGGTAACATTTCATGAAAACATGCAGGCGGCAATGACAGCAGATGAGATTGTAACAGAGGATTTGTTTGCAACAATTGATTACAACAAGCGTGTACGTCTGGAACATGCAAAGGAAAATATCGCATTTGAACATGCGGAGACACAGAGAATGGAGGCATGAGTTTATGGAAGAGAAAAGAATTTATTATGTGGGAATTGACCACGGGAATCATTTAATGAAAACATCAAACCATGTGTTTGAGAATGGTGTGGAAAGGCAGGCTGTAAAGCCTACCTTCCAGGCTAATACACTGGTTTATGATGGAGCATTTTATAAGATTGGAGAAAAGCGTAACAGTGTGAAGGACAGTAAGCTTGCAGATGATGATTATTATCTGTTGACACTTGCGGCACTGGCAAAGGAATGTCGGTCAGGGAATATTCCAAATGGTGCCAGAGTGGTGCTTGGAGTCGGACTTCCTTTAAAACAGTTTGCAACGGTAAGAAAGCAGTTCGTGAAATATTTGAAACGTGGAAATCAGCCAGTGCATTTTAAATTTGAGGATGTGGCATATGATTTTACCATTGAAAATGTACTGGCATTTCCGCAGTGTTATGCAGCAGTGGCAGACAGGCTTGGCAGTATGAAGGGGGAATATCTGATTGTGGATGTGGGTTCCTGGACGATTGATATCATGCATGTGAAGGATGGTGTTCCAGTGGAAAGTAAATGTGAGACCTTCACGGAGTCCATGATTTCTGTTATTCAGGAAATCAAGAGCAGAAGCAGTGAGGTTTTTGGAAAAGAGATTTCGGAGAATGTGATTACAGATTATATCAGCAATCTTGGCGGCAATTATCCGGAAAAGTATGCAAGGATTATGGACGAGTCGCTTGAAAAGTTTGTTGCAAGAGTGGAAGGAGTTCTGAAAGAGAACGGGCACGATACGGAATTTACCAACATTATTTATGTGGGTGGCGGAGCAAAGGCAATGGAGAGATTTGGAAAACATGGGGATAACATTTCATATGTGACGGATGTCAGAGCCAATGCAAAGGGCTATGAGTTTCTTGCAAAACAGATGGCATAAAGGCAGGTGGTACACATGGTAATGGGATTTAGAGAGAGGCGGCTTGGCTGCCGTCTCTATGTGGACCGCCAGTCGGATGCAAATATTCTGAAAAAGCTGGATAGGATGCTTGTGGATGGTAGCTTTCTTAACCAGACGGAGCTTATCAAGAGAGGTATTGAACTGGCCTATGAAGAAGCGTACGGAGAGGCGGAAGAGGTTAAGGCGTCCCATAGGCAAGAGATTGATGTAAAGAAGTTTGCGGAAGAAGTAGCCAGGGCATTGAAGCCGGAAATGGAGAAGTTGATGGCAGAGTGTGAGGCGAGAGTTGCCGCAACGGAAACACCAACACCACCAACACCCGCTTTAGCATCAATGCATGATGCACCAAAGGATAATACGGCATCTGTCACTGATGATGAAGTCATTATTCCAAGTCAGACATTCAATTTTCTAAAAGGACTGAATGATGATTAGGAAGCTACGTCAGCGACGTCGAATTGACGACAATGGAATCCTGAATGACGGCTGATTGACGTCATTCATATATAAAATAAATATATCTGACGGCAAACTGACGACAGTTGGAGAACGGTTTGCTGTCGGTGTTTTGGCACGAAATTCGTGCCATATATTGGGTGCAGGAGCTCCTGCCAAGACGAAAAAATGGTAATTGCTGGTAGCAATTATATTTTTTTCGGGGAAAGGTTCGACCTTTCCCGAATCTTGCAAAACAAGTGAACAGCAACAGAAGCATTATGGAGGGATTTGCTATAAGCAGTCCTTAAAGAAGAATTTTTTATAGGATGTCACAGCCATGAGCATGATAAGTGAGATTTTGATGGGATTAATTTTGAGGATTGGAGGTTATGTGTATGGCAGATGGAAACAGAAGGTACAAGTCTGACAAAAAGCTATATAAGGTTTCTTTTAAGTTGTCAGAGGAAGATAAACGATTGTTGGAAGAAGGTGCAAAAAAGGCTGGAATGAATATTAGTGAATACCTGCGCAATCTGGTGCGTGGCGGCGGAAATGTGGACGCATCTTTTACGACAGACAGAGGGAATTTTATCAGACAGATAACAGGAATTGCTACCAATGTGAATCAGATTGCGAAGGTAGTAAATACTCAGGGATATGGTTACACGAGGGATATCCTTGCTGTTAAGCAGGATTTGGAGGATGTAAAGAGGCTGATGAGGGAGGTGCTTATGGTATGGCAATCACTAAGATACAGTGCCTGAATGAGGCACATACCGGGAACCCAGCGGCACATCTTAAGAATGCTCTTTCGTATATTCAGAATCCAGAGAAAACAGAGGAAAATGTTCTGGTGGGCAGTATAAACTGTCTGCCGGACACAGCCTTTGAGCAGATGATGGATACGAAGGTAACTTTCGGAAAAACAGATAAACGACAGGGATATCACATTATCATTTCTTTTGCACCGGGAGAAGCGACAGAGGAACAGGCAATGGATATAGTGGCACGTTTTGCACAGGAATATCTGAAGGACAAATATGAGGCAGTATATGCGGTTCATAATGATAAAAAGCATATGCATGGGCATATTGTTTTTAATAGCGTCAGTTTTGAAACGGGGATGAAGCATGAGTGCAAAAAAGGGGAATGGAAGCACCGTATGCAGCCGATTACAAACAGACTCTGTAAAGAGTACGGACTGTCCATTGTGCCAGCAGAGTATGTGAAGGAGCCTAAGAATTTATCAAGGAAGGAATGGGAGTGTGAACAATGCTTTCGAAAAATGATTCTGGCAGATGCAGAGTTTTGTCAGAGTTAGGCGGGAAGCTTTGACCATTTTATATTCCTGATGAAGAGAATCGGGTATCAGTTTGAGTACGGGAAGTACCTTTCGGTAAAGGTTCCGGGTGGTAAATGGTATCATGAACTGGATAAGTTGGATGAACGCTTTTCGGAAGAAAAATTCCGATTTTACCTGGATATGCCTTTTACCCGTCCTGTATTTGTTGTGGGTAATACTGTGGCAATTCATAAACGTGGAATAACAGATTTTCAGATGAAGTATTACCGCAGAATCTATCAGGCGAGAATGGTGGAACAGCGTCGATTTGATAAGCATTCTGCATATCTTGCGAGGGAACTGGAGCGTATGAATCAGCTGCAGGAACAGTATCTTTTCCTTGTGAATAACAATATCAAAACTGTGGAGGGACTTGTGACTTATCAGGTTCTGGGAGAGCGTGATGTAGAGAAAATCTCTGAACGGCAGCAGGAATTGTATCGGCAGAACAGAGCAAGAAAACGCGCTTGCAAAACAGAGGAGGATATTCGTGATTACCAGATTTGGCATATGGGAGTACTGGCGGAGCTGGACGAACTTAAGGCGAGAAGAAAGAAATTAATAAGAAATTGAAGATTGCTGAAGGGTGTGTAGAAGAGTATAAGAAGTTTTCAATGTTGGATTTCTCAACTATTGAGGATGAGATTCGTAATTCAATAGAAGTGCCGGAGTATCCGTATGCGGAGAAGAAAGATATTGCGTTATCTGTTAATGAATCAGTGTCTGATATGGGTATGGATGATATATCAGTAATGAATGAATCAGAAGATTATGAAACTTCGTTAGGCGCAGAGGTATGTGAGCAGATTTCAGCAGAAGATACCATGGATGCCACAGTAGGAGATGCCAGCGAAGCGAATATTGTGGAGGAATATGTTGGTGATCGGTCAGATGATAAAGGCAGCTATGAGGCATACAAAAAGATGACTCCTATGGAAAAGGCTCAGATGCATGGATTCAGGAAACTAAAGAGTTACGACACAGTTAGGTCAGTTGTACAGATGAAGTTTCTGGACATGGGGCATATTGCAGATGTGGATGAACTTCTGGAAGAGACGGATTTGATTTATAAGGGCATGTGTGAATTGGTTGTCAAAAATAAGACAGAAGAGGTGCTGGATGAGATTAAACAGCGGGGAATTGCTTTTGATGATTTGTCTGTTATCGAGAAGGCAAGGATGCTACAGTTTCAGCTGGACAATAATTCATACAATATTCAGCTGTACAGAGCTGTTTGCAAGGCATGTGGAGTGGATAATTCTGATGAGGATAAGATATTTGAAGATTATCAGGCTATTTATGAAAAGACATTGGAGATGGAGCAAGAACGGGTTATGGGAAGAAATGATTGAGGCAGGGCACGATAGGCGTGCCCTGCCATTTGGCTATAGAATATGGTTAAAAACAGGTTTACATAATGATAAAAACCTAGTATGATTTTTGTATCATAGATGGAGGGAATTACCATGACGAATAATAAGAAAAATAATGGCGGTAGACCGGCTGGAAGGAGAAAAACAGCTAAAATCGAAATTTCAATTGAACCTAGTGTAAAAGAGGAATTTATGAATTTGATGCGTGTACAAGGAAAAACGGCTTCTGTTGAGATTGGATTATGGATACGGGAATATTTAAAGTGTTATAAAGAAGTTAAATAGGAAAAGGGATAATGTAGAAGGTATGAGTTCGTTTTATATAACAAAAATAATGATATGGTAAAAGAGATATTTTTACTGGACGGAGAAAGGAATATAAAAGATGGAAAAAACTTACGAGTTGATGCCGAATGCAAAGATGTTATTATCATCTCTTCGTTCGGTAGGATATACAGAGGAAACTGCAATAGCAGATATTGTGGACAATAGCATATCGAGTGGGGCTAATACGATTCAATTGTATTTTGATTGGGATGATCAGACAATTTTAATTGCAGACAATGGTAAAGGAATGCAAAAAAAGGAATTGTTAGACTCAATGAAAATTGGTTCTTCAGATCCTGGAATTACACGAAGTGCAAGTGATTTAGGGAGATTTGGTATGGGGATGAAAACTGCTTCCTTTTCACTTGGAAAACAACTACTTGTGATTACAAAGCAAAAAGATGAAATTAATAATGCGGAATGGAATCTTGAATATGTGGAAAATGAAGACAAATGGGAAATATTAATACATTCTGATGAGAAGATAGATACATATATAAAGTCAAAAACTGACAAGATTGAATTTCAAAATTGGGATGAAGGCACTTTGATTAGTTTATCTATGTTGGATAAACTGATAGATGAAAACAATATGCAAAAATCAAAAGTTAAATTTTATAAGACGGTGGAAAAAGTAAAGAAGCATTTGGCAATGATTTTCCATAGATTTATAGAAGAAGATAATTTGCAAATATATGTAAATAAGAACTTGCTGGAAGCATGGAATCCGTTTATAAGGCAGAATCCGGCAACAATGGAGTTAGCATGTGAGGAATTATTTGATGGAAAAACAATTGTTTCAATTGAGCCATATATACTTCCTCATAAAACGAAATTTGAGGATGAGGAGGCATTCAAAAAGGCAGGAGGAGCTAAAGATTGGTTGACTCATCAGGGGTTTTATGTATACAGAAACAGAAGACTTATAGTATATGGTACATGGTTTGGAAAATTCAAAAAGGAACCAGCATATAATTTGGCACGTATAAAATTGGATATGAGTTCAGAGAGTGATTTTGAATGGGGAATAGATATAAAAAAATCAAAAGCAACATTACCGGTATCTATAGAAGAAAGCGTAATACAAATTGCATATTTGGCAATAGAAAAATCAGTAGCAGTATATAATTCAAGAGGTGTTTACAATAGGCGAAATACTGGAAACAATACAAGCTTAAAATATGTATGGGAGCAAAGAAAAAATTCATCTGGAAACTATATGTTTTATTTAAATAAGAAACATCCCATGCTTATTAAATTGATGCAGGAGTTGAACGAAGAAACTAAGAAAGAGTTAAAGACGTATCTTTCATTGATAGAGAATTATTCACCGTCAATGTTGAGTGGTGTTATTGCGACAACTAATAGTACAGAAATTAATGATGAAGTAAAAAGTAGAGATTTACTTGCAGTGAAAGAGAAAATAATGGTACTTAAAGAATTGGGGTATGAACAGGAAGAAATTTATGAAGTTTTCAAAGAGGCACCAGAGTATACATACTTAGGAGACGAGATTAATAAGTTCATTTAGGAGGTTTAAGATACGATGTTTCAAGATGAAAATAATATATACGAAATTGCATATATGATGTGTAATGAATCTATTAAAAAAATGCTTGGCGACGATTTGAATGTTGTTATTGATAAAGCAGTAGATGATACCGTAATGATGTTTTCTCCGAAAGTGAAGGATTGTGATGCATTAAAAAAATATTTACATAGTCGCATTAGTAGAGAAAGAGAAGAGGATGAGCCATCAGTTCTGTTAGGAGAAGAAGCTGAAAGTGAAACGTGGTGGTTAGATTATCGTAACGAGAATAATGATAAATTGAGTTTTTGGAATAGATATTATAAATATCTTTATGAGGAAAAAGGATGGGAAAGGAGTGCAATTAAGAAAAGTATTGACAATACAACAGATACTTTATTGAATTCGATTGCGGACCCAAGAAAAGCGGTTTCAGAGGAGAGACGAGCTATGGTTGTTGGATATGTACAATCAGGAAAAACCGCAAATTATATTGGATTGATAAATAAGGCATTAGATGCTGGATATAAGTATATTATTGTATTGGCAGGGATTCATAATAACCTTAGAAGTCAAACACAATCGCGTATTGATGAGGAGGTTTTAGGATATGAGACTGATTCAGCTGCAAAACAGAAGCAAAGAGAACGAGCTGAAAAAAATAAAATAGGTGTAGGAAAATTGTATAATGCAGGATTTGTACAAACATTGACTTTCCGAGATGAAAAAGGAGACTTTACAAAGGATAGGTCAGGAATTCTGACATCACCAGATAATGCAACTATTATTGTAACTAAGAAAATAAAATCGACATTGGAGAATTTGATAGAAAATATTAAAAGCAATAGCGAAGCTTCTGTTGATGACAATGGACATTTTTTTATGAACGCAAAATATCCATTATTGCTTATTGATGATGAAGCTGACCAAGCATCTGTAAATACTGGATATGATTATGATGAGAATGGCAATGTGATAGATGAATATGATGTTAAGACTATAAATAAATTAATTCGTTCATTGTTTAAAATGTTTGAGTGTAGATCTTATGTAGGATACACGGCAACTCCTTATGCAAATATATTTATTCCTAATGATATAAGAGTTGCAACAGAGGAATTAGGAAATGATTTATTTCCGGCAGATTGTATTATAAGTTTGCCTAAACCGTACAGATATATTGGAGCTAATGAGTTTTTCGGATATGGAGTGGACAACGATGAAATAAAACCGATGCCATTGATAAGAAAAATTACAGAAACTAATTTTGTTAATACACGAAAAAAAACGGTAGGGGATTTGCCAGATAGTTTAAGATATGCAATGAAATGTTTTCTTATTTCAATTGCTGTTCGCAATTGTAGAGGTGAGATAAACAAACCAAATACAATGTTAATACATGTTGCACGAATAAAGAACATGCAGGAGATGTTAGAACGTAAGGTGAGAGATTACTTTTGTAATGAGTTACAACCTATGATTATAGATGGAGATAGAGAAACAAAAGAAGAAATTTATCGAATAATGAAAAATGATTATGTTCCAACAACTAATAGTATGATAAATGATTTTCGCAGATATATGGAAGGTGCGGGGAAATTTTCTTTAGATGAAGTGTATCAGGAAATTCTTCGATTAATGAATGACGAAAAAATAAGGATAAATGTAATTAATGGTAACAGCAAGGATTCATTGGCATATAAAGAGCATGAAGGGGAAGAATACAATGTAATAGCGATTGGAGGAGATAAATTTTCAAGAGGCCTAACATTGGAAGGCTTATCAATTAGTTATTTTACCAGAGAGTCTAAGTATTATGATACCTTAATGCAAATGGGCAGGTGGTTTGGATTTAGACCTAAGTATGCAGATTTGTGTAGGGTGTTTGTTACAGAAGATATTCATAGATGGTTTGCAAGGATTGCGTTTGCAACAGATAATTTGCGTGATCAAATATCTTATATGTGTGATGAAAAAGCTAAGCCAATGGATTTTGGATTACGTGTCGCAACACATCCAGAATTAAAGATTTCAAGTCCGAGAAAAGTTAAGTCAGGAACAATGCAGAAATTAGATTTTAGTAATACATTAACGGTTACGAGAGATATTGATGTTGATGTACAACAGTACGAAAATAATTATAATGCTGTGAATCGGCTGTTTTCTACAGCGTCAAGGATTTATTCTTCGGAGGAACATTTTGCAAATCTTGGAAGGAGTGCTGATAATAATCATTTGTTTCTTGAGAATGTTTCATCACACAAAATAATTGAATTTTTTACAGAATTTAAGACATCTAAATATGCTAGTAAGGTGAATGGTAATAATATCGCGACATATATAAAAGAACAAAACAAGGATAATTTATTAATTGATTGGACGGTATGTTTAATTAATGTTGGAAAGTCTAATCCGGGATTTGAGATAGCTGGGTATAAAATTAGAAATGGTATTACGAGACATGGAGAAAATAGTGTTGTTCCGTTAAGAAATGGTAAAGTTTGCTCTGTACATATGTTGAAATCGAAAGGTCACGAATATTATGCTTTAAATCAACAGGAATACAAAGAGGCATTACATATGGAAGAATCTTCAGATAAGGGAAAAGAAAGTACTATTGCAGCAAATATCAGAGCAAAAATGGATCACAGAAAGGGATTATTGTTAATATATCCTATTGATTATCATGATGCAGAAGCAAAAACAAGCAACTTTAAGATTGGAAACGGAGAGCATAAACCACCGTTTGGCTTGGTTGTAGTATTTCCAAAAGGAAATGGAAAGTCTATTTCTTACCAGGTTAATCCGATAGCAACGAAAGGTGATGGATATGATATTTTTGACTAATGTATATAATGATATAATAGGTGATTTTGTAAAGGAACAGTATAAAGAATCAAAGGTATTATCCAGAAGATTTGAATTTAAGGATAATGTTGTTATGTTGATTAGTGTATATAAAAATTCACAACTTTGTGAAGTGAGTGTGGGAATAGATGATAATGTTACAAGTGGTTTTTTAAATTCCATGCCTAAATGGAAGGGGATGGAAGAACGCATGTCTGAGCTTTATGATGATAATAACAGAAAAAGAAAATTTCTATCATTTAAACAGATGGAAGATTTTGATAAAAAAATATATTTTATAGTAATGCAAGACATAATAGATGCATTATATGAGTCCTCTAAAAACGAAATATTAAATAAGATTAAGGCTGTATTAATAAAATGGAATGTGTTCTTTCAGTTTGATAAGGACTACGTATTATCTGATAATGTGCAACAAGGATTATATGGAGAACTATATTTACTTGATAAATTAATTACATTAAAGGGCGAAAAAGCTGTTGAATGCTGGACAGGTTGTAATTCTGAAACACATGACTTTTATTGTGGCATTGATGCCGTTGAAGTGAAAAGTTCGAGTGTAAAAGGTCCAAATAAAGTAAATATTAGTAGTGAATATCAGTTGGATGATACAGGTGTTTTGGGACGATTATATTTGTTATATCTTAAACTTAAAAAAAGTGAAATTGATGGAGAAACTTTACCTGTAATTGTTGAAAGAATAGCTTCGATGCTTAGTCCGGAATATCGGATAAAATTTTATGATAAATTACTGAAAATAGGATACGTGTATCAAATGCCGGAATTATACAAGTTACATTTTAAGCTTAGGGAAGAGAATTGTTATGATGTAGAAGATGGATTTCCAAGAATTACAGCAAAAATGCTAAATAAGGGAATTACTTCTGTAGATTACACGCTGTCATTAGATGCATGTAACTCGTTTCAAATAACAATAGAATCATTTTATAAAGGAGTTGATTTGTAGTGGTTACAGAACAAATGAGACAGTTTAATGGAGAACTTATAGAAGAAGTACAGGAATATAAAAATAATGAGAAGTGCAGTACAGAAGATGCATTTACTAGTGTTTTTTCTACATATGTTATTGATGCGGGCGAATCCTTTATGAATAACTGTAATGTTATGGGTTATAAAAAAGATTTTGAGAAAGCTAAAATAAATGGGTACGTATTTGATGAATATTTTCAAACCTTAACATTAGTGGTGAGTGTGTTTGAAAATAGAATTGAAGTTGCCAAAATGGGAAAAATAGATATTACAAAGTATTCAAAACAGGCAACAAAATTTTATCGTATGTGCAAATCGGGATATTTCGATAATGTAGAAGAAACGGATCCGGGATATATAATTTCAGAATATATTAATGGATATGAGCAAGAAATAGAAAATATAAGAGTTATTCTTATGACGAATAGAGAAACTACCCCGGATATTCCTGCTAGTGTAAAGATAGATAAGGTGATGGTTAAATTTGATGTTTGGGATTTGGAAAGAGTTTGCCAATCTTTATATCAAAAAAAGGCACATGAAGATTTGGTTGTCAGATTTCAGAATAAATATAATTGCCCATTGAAAATGATTAAAGTAAAGCAGGAAAATGAAATATATGATTGTTATATTGGAGTCATTCCGGGAAAATGTTTAGCAGAGATTTATAGAGATGAAGGACAACGTCTTATAGAAAAGAATGTTCGTTCATTTTTGCAAGCAACAGGAAAGATAAATCAGGGAATAAAAAACACATTGCAAAATGAACCGGAAATGTTTATGACATACAATAATGGTATTTCTACAACTGCAAAAAGCATCATTGTGGATGAAGATAAAAGTGATGATACTTTTGTCGTAATAAAAGAAGTTACCGATTGGCAGATTGTTAATGGTGGACAGACAACCGCCTCAATATACAATGCATTGCAAACAGGTATAGATATTTCTTCTGTAAATGTTCAGATAAAACTTACGGTTATTAGAGATGAGAGTAAAACAGAAGAAATGGTAGGATATATATCAAAATATGCCAATAGTCAGAATAAGATTAATATGTCGGATTTTAGTGCGAATGATTCATATCACGTTGAAATGGAAAGATTGTCTAGAAAGATATATGTTCCGGTAGAAAATGGTAAATCAACTCAAAGATGGTATTATGAACGAGCTCGTGGACAATATATGGTTGATGTGAATCGTCAACCGACTCCGTCATTGAAGAAAAAATTTAAAGCGCTTAATCCTAAGTCTATGTGTATTTCAAAGACAGTTGCTGCTAAGTGTATGATGGCATGGATGAAATATCCATATGTGGTTAGTAAAGGATTAGAAACTAATTTTATTGAGTTTTCAGCGATGATAAAGCGAGGAGAAGTTCCTGAGCCTACGGAAGATACATATATTAGTATGATTGCGAAGGTAATTTTGTTCAAAGAGTGTGATAAATTGGTTGCAAAACAAAATTTTGGTGGTTATAAAGCACAAATTGATTACTATACAATTTCGTTACTTGCTGAATTTTTTTCAAATGATATATCAGACGAGCAGATTTGGGAAATGCAATCAATATCTCCGGAATTGTCACTTATTATAGAGGATTTAATAATGGTGGTATGGAATCATTTTATGAATCCTGTAGTAAAAGGAATCAATATTACTCAATGGTGTAAAAAAGAAGACTGCTGGAAATTATTAAAGAATAGATATAAGAATAAATTGATTTAGAGGTGCCAAATGTATAAAATTTTAGATTTATTTGCGGGAGCGGGTGGCCTCAGTTTAGGATTCGAAATGACGGAACAGTTCGAAGTTGTTGCTATCGTGGAGAATAATGCAAATGCGGCTAAAACATATATGAAAAATCATCCTGGACTTAAAAATTATGATGATATTATGAAGGTTGATTTCGATAAAATAATTGAAGAAAATGGAAAGGTAGACGTAGTAATAGGGGGACCACCTTGCCAAGGATTTTCAAATGCTAATAGACAAAGAAGGCATTTGATAAATGGTAGTAATGAACTTGTTAAGCGTTATGTCAAAGCAATAGAGGCACTTAATCCTGATGTATTTGTAATGGAAAATGTGAAAACAATAACATCTGATAAACATTCTTTTTGTTTGACAAAAGAAGATCAAGGATATATTGTGGATGAATTACATCTTCCAATTCATGATAAAGATGTAGTCCTGTATGAAGGCGAATATGTTAATGAAATAAATAAATTGTGCAGTATGTATAATTCAGATGAATTGGTTTTATTAAATGAAGAGGAATTATATACAGTATACAATTTATATAAAAAAAGAAAAGACTTAAAAAAATATTTTCAAAAGACATTTAATTTAAAAAAAATCAATACTATAGTTTCACAGATGGTGAATAAGGATAATATGCCAGATTGGTATAATGACTCTACAAATAAAGCACGTAGAATTTTGCAAGCACTAATAGATACAAATGGTGAAAAAGGCATAGAGAAATTTAATGATTTGAAGGTTTTTTGGGATATTCAACGTTTCTTTCAAGGAATAGTAGAGTTAAATTCAAAAGATGCAATATATAGTATTGTTTTATCCAATAGGACAATTGCTGTGCGAATGCGTACTTATATAGTGATTGATTTCATTCGTAATGCTTTAAAAAAGTTGGGATATGAAATTAATGGCAAAGTACTAAATGCGGCTTCATTTGGCGTGCCACAAAATAGAGAACGCTTTATTATGATAGGGGTGAAGAAAGGAAAAGCGAAAACAGGAATTGAGCTTCCAGATGAATTGATTAGAAATCCACAGGATTATGTAACGGTCAAGCAGGCAATTTCAGATTTATCAAAATATGAACCTACAGTTGGGAGCATGGATGAAATACAAAAACGTCAATATATTCCGGTAATAAATTCATTTTATAGAAAGTTAGTTTTGAATGATAGTAAAGAGATATTTAATCATGTTTGTACTGAAACAAGAGATACAGCAAAAAAGCGTTTTGAAATGATAGAACAGGGAAAGAATTTCCATTCGTTGCCAGATGAATTAAAAAGTACATACGAAAATCCAGCAAGAACACAAAATACTATATATAAGAGATTGGTATATGACTTGCCGTCTGATACTGTTGTAAACGTTAGAAAATCAATGTGGATACATCCTGAGTTGAATAGAGCAGTTAGTGCCAGAGAAGCAGCACGCTTGCAAAGTTTTCCTGATAATTATATATTTTTTGGCACTAAGGATTCGGTATACCAACAAATAGGTAACGCTGTTCCACCAGTATTGGGAAGAGCTGTTGCAGAAAAAGTATTAGAAATATTAGGCTGCAGAGAAGAATATAAAAAATTGAGAGATATATATGAAGAAATGAAATAATGATATGGACGTGAAGTTCACTTTTACGTCCATATCATTAGGAGGGTGTGCCATGAATAAATATACATTTTCAACACAAAGTGGAAAGGCATATTATTGCAATTCTATTCCAGGATTTATCAAAGATAAATCTACATCGATAATAGGACAACTAGTTAGGCATTCTTTTGAGATAAACAAAGAACAGTCTGATGCTTGGGAAAATCAAATTTGTGAGTTGCAGAGACGATTAGAAGAATGTGGTACGGAGGGGGATATCATTTTTGAATATGATATCGTTCGTCTTGGAAAGCGCATAGATATTATTTTGCTTATTCGCCATATGGTGTTTTCACTTGAGTTCAAGAATGGGAAGAATGCTTTTACAGCTCAAGATGCACAACAAGCAGAAGATTATGCAATTGATATTAAAAACTTCCATAAGGAATCGGAGGATTTGTATGTTTGCCCTATTTTGATAGCTACTGATGCACCAAAATATAGCAAACCACAAGTTATAAATCATTATGATGACAAACAAGTTTTTTTGCAGAGAGAGAATATAGATACTTTGATCCCAAAGATAATGGAAATAATTGATGTGTATGGTTCTGATGATGAGATTGATTTTGAAAAGTGGTTTAATTCACCTTATTATCCAACACCAACGATTATTTCAGCGGCAATAGAAGCCTATAACACACATGATATTAGCCAAATTGCACAGTCTGAAGCTGGACAAGATAATATTAATGAATGCGAGAGCGTAATTGATCGAATCGTATGTTATGCAAGAGAGAAAAAGAAAAAATGTATTTGTTTTGTGACAGGAGTCCCAGGGGCTGGAAAAACTTTGGTTGGATTGGATGTTGTCGCTAAGAATTTGGAAAAAGGACGAGATAGTCTTAGTGTATATTTGTCAGGTAATGGCCCATTGGTAGAAGTACTGAGAGAGGCATTAAAAAAGAGCGTAGCCGATAAAAATATAAATAAAAGGGAAACAGAAGCTGCCATAAATGCACTTATTCAAAGCAGTTATTCTTTTAAGCTGGATAATGCTAAACATAATGAACCTACAGCGGAGAATATTTTGATTTTTGACGAAGCGCAAAGGGTGTGGAATGTGGAAAAAATGCGTAGAAAACATGATGATCCCACAATGGCGGTAAGTGAGCCACACTTATTATATAGTATTATGGATAGACATAAGGATTGGGCAGTGATGATTTGTTTGGTTGGTTTGGGGCAAGATATATATGATGGTGAAGTTGGAATAAATGAATGGTTTAGGTGTGGAATCGAGGATTTTGGCGAATGGGAAATGTATTATTCTCCAGATATTTTTTCGCAAGTCGAAGATAAAAACATTGATAAAGAAATGATTATTTCATGTGATAGATGTCATGCAGAGAAGGCATTGCATCTAAAGACATCGATAAGATCTTTTAGGGCTGATAAGCAATGTCAATTTGTAGATGCATTACTTAATAATGAGCCGGAAACTGCAAAAGAAATATATCAGTACATATTTGAAAAATATCCAGTATACATAACGAGGGATGCAAATGTGGCAAAAAAATGGGCAAAAGGAAAAGTACGCGGTTCACAAAGATGTGGAATGTTGGCTTGTAGTAGTGCTCAAAGACTTAAACCGGAAGGTATATATGTATCAACTGAGATTGATGTGAAAAACTGGTTTTTGGCACCGCCTGAGGATTTGCGTTCTTCAAACATGATGGAAATTATTGCTAGTGAGTTTAAAGTTCAGGGATTGGAAATTGATTGGGCTGTTGTCTGCTGGGATGCAGATTTACGAAGAAATGATGATAATACAGACTGGTTATTTTATTCATTTAGAGGAACCAAGTGGCAACGGAGAAATAAGCCTGAACAACAAAGATATTTGGTAAATTCTTATAGAGTTTTATTGACTAGAGCAAGACAAGGTATGGTTATATTTGTTCCACGCGGAGTGGAAGAAGAGGAAGATGCGACAAGAGATTATAGGAATTATGATAAAATATATGAGTACCTGATTTCTTGTGGAATAAAAGAATTATGAAATATGAGATAGTGTAGATAATTATGGAATTAGAGAAAATATAGAATTGAGATGGAAAATCTGCCTTTGTAAAATATTATTACAATTTTAACAGTACCGGAAAGAATGTAATATGGGATTTTATATGAACTATTTTGCCAGTTCTAAAAGTACAAAAATATTTTGTGATAACTTTTTAGTTTTGTGTTAGATGGCGGAGACACAGTATAAGAAGGTGATATAAATGGCGGATAATTTAACTAAAGAACAACGGCATAAAAACATGAAAAATATCCATGGAAAAGATACTAAAATTGAAATTATCCTTAGAAAAGCTTTATGGGCAAAAGGTTATCGGTACCGGAAGAATTATAAAAAGTTACCGGGAAATCCGGATATTGTGTTGACAAAATATAAGATAGCAATTTTCTGTGATGGAGAATTTTTCCATGGAAAGGACTGGGAAGTATTAAAACCCAGGCTGGAGAAGAGCAATAACAGTGAATTTTGGATAAGTAAGATATCTAGAAACAGAGAGAGGGATGATGAGGTAAACAAAAGATTGTTGTTTGAAGGGTGGACTGTTATCCGATTTTGGGGTGATGATATTAAGAAGCATACGGATGAGTGTGTGAAGGTTGTGGAAGAAGCAATACAGGATATGGTACTTGAGGATATGGAATTGTAAATGGTAATAGTAGTATATATAAATGAAACAGATAGTTTGGTGAGTGGGGGCGAAGATGAATAGAACAGATAAACCAAAGATGACATCAAAAGCATTAGTAGATAAATTACGTGATGAAAAGGGTGTCTCATTCAAATATGTAACAGAAGATAATGCAGAAAAATATTTAGCGCAAATAAATAATTATTTGCGTACTGCGTCATATAGAAAAAATTACCAGAAATACTTAAATGGTCCGTCAAAAGGAAAATATATTGATTTAGATTTTGCATATTTACAGGAATTGTCGACGCTGGATATGCATCTGAGAAATTTGGTTACAAAGATGTGCATTGATATTGAACATGATCTAAAGGTGCTACTTTTGGAGAATCTTGAAAATGATTCCGGGGAAGATGGTTATGATATAGTTGATAATTTTTTGAGTAATAATCCATATATTGTTGGCAAAATAGAAGCTGCAAGTGCATCTCCGTTTACTGGAAACTTAATCAATAAGTACTTTACGATTCAAAGAGTGTATAATCCTCAGAAGGGAAAATCGGAAAATAAAATAACAGCGTTTGATTGTCCGGCTTGGGTATTGATGGAATTATTGAGTTTTGGAGATTTCATTCGTTTTTATGAATATTATTATGGATTGAAGGGTGGTATGCCAGTTGATATATCTATGATTAATTTGGTAAAGAGTTTACGAAATGGATGTGCACATAATAATTGTATCATTGCGGATTTGAATTCGGGAAGTTCTATAGCTCCGGCAGCCATATATCGAATAATCAAAACAATGCCAGATATAAATAAAAATCAGAGGCAAAAGAAATTGTCCTGTCGTGCGGTTTTAGAGTTCGTTAGTATGCTTTGTGTATATAATATGGTCGTATCCGAAAAAGTAAAAAAACACCGAATTAATGAGCTTAAGCAATTGTTTGATGTTCGTATTAGAGAAAAAAAGGAATTTTTCCAAAAGAATCAGCTGATAACAAGCACTTTTGATTTTGTTTACAAAGTTATAAAAAATTTGTTTGGATAAATTTGGACAAGCAGATTTTGAGGAAAAGTATTGACTTTTTCAAAAAATCTACATATACTATGGATAGAATCATAAAACACTTATGTGTTTTTGTAAGGGCGGCGTTGCGACGGCGCTCTATTTTTTTGTTTAAATACAAGCACTAAAACACCAGATTCTGGTGTAAATCTCTTAAAAAACACCAACCTTGTCCATAGACAAACCCCAATCCTCATCGTATAATGAATACACGATTTGCACTGGATAAGGAAGTGTACCAGAGAAGAAGAGCAGACCTTGGCAGACTTGCTGAAAAGCTTGATGCCGATATTGTAGAATTGGAGCAGAAGCTTAAGGCAACGGAAACTGTGAAGGATGACAGCGTATCACAAACTCTTGGTGTGATGAAGAAGTATCCTAGAGCGGATGAACTGACACAGGCAATGGTACAGGAACTGATTGAGAAGGTTGTTGTTACGGATCCAGAACATGTGAAGATTGTTTGGAAGTTTAAGGATGAGGTTAGAAAGTTCATAGAGATTTAGGACAGGAGCCGGTTGGATGATAAGTCTGACTGGCTTCTTTTTTGATTGAGAAAAACGAGTTTTTATGGTACAATAAGTTATCCATTTTGTGAAACTTGATATTTGAGGATTTGGTATGGTTAAGAACAATATTGAAGTTGATGTAAAAGTAAAATGTATAGAGAATGGAACAACCCAGGCACAGATTGCTGAGGATATTCAGACCACAAAGTCATATGTGAATCGTGTGATCAAGAAGCCAAATGGTGTGGTGAATAATACCTTTGTGCAGATGATGGAGGCGCTGGGGTATGATATAGAATTGACTTATGTGAAGAGGGAAGGTGCTGTTAATGAGTAATCAGGTATATCCAGTATATCATTATTGTACAGTTGATACTTTTAAAAATATTATGGATAGTAAGGTTCTTTGGTTGTCAGATTTGACTGATTCAAACGATGATCAAGAGGTTGTGAGAACTTTTGTTGTTTTGTGGGAAGGCGTAAAGAAACGCTTGAGGCAAACAGATTTGCCAAAAGAAATGCTAGAACAAACTATTGAGATTATTGATAAGCAATACAAAACTGAATTGATGTCAGATCCGCCATTTGGAATTTGCTTCTGTCAGAAAGAAGATCTTCTTTCACAGTGGAAGGAGTATGGCGGTAACACCAGAGGTCTATCACTAGGATTTGATATTAATTGGTTTATTAGAAATGGTATTAAGCAACAGATGCCCCATCCAAGTGGAATTCAATCAAATGCCATTGGTTGCGATGGAGTAATATATCATTCAGATAAATTTGAAGAAGAAATGGCAGAAATATGTTACCAAGCATTAAGGAAGTACGGACCTCAAGCCTGGCTAACATTGATTAGACCTACTTTTAAACATTATTCTGGATTTGTAAAAAATCCTACATTTGAACCTGAGACAGAGATTAGAATAGTATATTATTCGATTGAAGCTGTTGACTTCTCTGTCAAAGATGTTGATGTGAGTGATTTGAAAATGAATGTAAAAAAGCATTATGAGATACCGTGGGTTAAGGATGGATCACAAGCACTAAAATCTATTTGTATTGGTCATAACTGTTCGATTACAAAGGATGAGATTTTAGACATTTTACGAATGAATGGATTAGATACGGATATAGAAATAACAGAGTCCGAGTGTTCTTATAGACCGAGAGATTGATGACAATTTCTGCCATCGAAAAAATGGCAGAAAAAATTGTTAGACCTATCTTGACATACGCTGATGAAGCACATCATGTAACTGCTGATACATATCAGAAGATTATGAAACATTTTACGCCTAAGTTGTGGCTTGGAATGACAGCAACTCCTGATAAGCGGGATGATAATATTGCAGGTAGAAATGTTTATGAGCTGTTCAATTATAAGATTGTATACGAGATACGTTTACAACAGGCCATGGAAGAAAACTTGTTGTGCCCATTTCATTATTTTGGAATTACTGATTTGTCTGTAGTTGGAGATGTTAAAGAAAATCATGATTTTAGTATGCTTACAAGCGATGAACGTGTAAGGCATATAATCCAGCAGGCAAATTATTATGGATATAGTGGAGAAAAAGTTAAAGGCCTTATATTTTGTAGCAGTATCAAAGAAACACAGGAATTAGCACATAAATTTAATAATATAGTTAATCCAGACACAGGAAAATATTTTCGTACGATAGCGTTGAATGGTGATGCAACGGAACAGGAAAGGCAGAATGCATTTGAGAGACTTGCAATGGATGAGAATGAGGAAAATATTAATAAGAAGCCGTTAGACTATATATTTTCTGTAGAAATATTGAATGAAGGTGTTGACATTGTAGAGGTTAATCAAGTTATTATGCTTAGACCGACACAATCGCCGATAATATTTATACAGCAGTTGGGACGAGGACTTTATTGCTCTGATAGAAGGAGATGTAGTTCATACTGTCTATGTTAAAATGAAAAATAAAGATAATACCATGAACTCAGCTGTAGCTGGAAAGAACTATATTAAAATGCAAAGTTAAATATTGTATGATGACGATTGTGCCTGTTTTAAAAGTTTTTAGAGAAAACAAAATTACATAGAATGAGTGGAATTCCACCACGATATGTTAAAGCATAGCATATCTTAGTTACAAAAAATAGGTGTGGAAACAAACATTTCCACACCCATAATTCCTGCTATATATAAAATTAATCAATAACAAAGTTATTAACATTTTTACGAAGTTCAGCAGCAGAGGCTTCTGCGGTTTTAGCTCCATTCATAACAGCTTCTGAGCCTTTTACGATTACGATTGTCTTCTGGGCTATGTTGGTTGTTCCAGTTGCACTGTCATTAGAAGCGGAAGTGATTCCATCTATCGCCTGAGTGATATTGCTTATAGATGCAACAAGCTCTTCTGATGTTGCACTGAAATCAGATACAAGATCGTTAATGTTGGAAGCATCCATATTATAGTCATCAGCCATCTTTTCAAATCCGTTAAGACATTCAACAATATCAGTATCAACGAAATCAAGCAGGCGGTTAGAATCGCTTGTCAGGTTGCCTACAGCTTTGTTTACATTTTCTGTAACAGCCTGAATGTTGGCTACAGCATCTTTAGACTGTTCAGCTAATACACGTATTTCCTCTGCAACAACCGCAAAGCCTTTACCAGCCTCACCAGCTCTTGCAGCTTCAATAGAAGCGTTAAGGGCAAGCAGATTGGTCTGTGCAGTAATATTCAGGATAGAGTCGGCAAGCACACCAATCTGGTCAACTACTTTGGCATCTTCAAGAGCCTGCTCAAGATTTACTCTGATGTCAGCCATCATCTGTTTAACTTTCTGACGGTTTTCTACAGTATCATCCTTAGTCTTTACAGCACGTTTATGGATGTCCTGGGATTCAGTTGCACCATCCTGTGCTCTTATGGCAATTTCCCTTGCAGCTTCTTCAATCTGCTGTGTCATTCCGTTAATTTGTTCAGCAGAGGCGGCAGTTTCCTCTGAACTTGCAGCAAGCTCTTCTGTTGTTGCAGATACGTCTTCAATTTCTGCATTAAGATTGTATACATTAGTGTCGATAGTTTCTACAACCTTATCAATATTGGCAGCCTCGTTTTTTACCTGAGCTAACAGGCTTCGTACAGATTCGCGCATAGTTTCAAGTGCATTGGCTAGCTGTCCGAAATCATCCTTACGCTTAAGCATAGGCTGTTGCATTTTTGTGGCAAAATTACCACCGGCAATTACTTCGAATTGTTCTTTTATTTTTCTTAATGATTTAGTAATATCAATTGCGATGAGAGCAACGAGTATAGCAACAACAATAAGCATACATACGCTGCATAAAATAAGCGAAATAGCTTTGCTTGAAGCATAGCTGGTGAATTCCTCATCCTGCTGTGCAATAGCAGTGTCTATGTAATCAGTATAGTTGCCAGTACCAACAACCCAGTCAAAAGGTTTGAAGTATTCGCTGTAAGAACGCTTTGGTGAAGGTTCTGTTTCTCCCTCCTTAGGAAATACATAATCTGTATAACCACCACCATCCTGGACTGCAACACGTATTATTTCCTTGACCATCTGGTAGCCATCAGCATCTTTAGTATTCATACGATTAGTACCCTCAGTTGAACTTCCAAGCAGAACAATATTCTTGCCATCGGACTGGTCAACCCAGAAATATCCAGCTTCGCCATAACGCATCTGACGGATTTCATCAGCGGCTATTTTCTTAGCTTCATCAAGAGTATATTTACCAGACTTATACTCATTATTGATTTCCGATAACAGGGAGATGACAACACCAACCTGCTCTTTAATTGAATCATCATAATTTTGTCTTGATGATGTGTCCATAGTTTCAAGTGCCTTGTCTTTTAACTGGTTCATATTCTTAATAGAAATAAAACTTTCAGAAGTTACAAGGACAATTACTAAAGCCAGAATTATAGTAAGCTTTGTTCGAACCTTAATATTTTTCATTGGAATCACGCTCCTTAAATTAGATTAATTTGTGAAAAATTATATATCTCCACGCATCTTTATCTAATAATTATAATGTTATAAAAGAATTGTGTCAATAAAACCAGCTGTAAATATTAAAAAAATCTTAAATTTTCATATACTTATATATGTATATAATTATAAAGTTTGTAATTTATTAATATATAAAATAAATATATACCATACCAAAATGATATATAATATACATCAGAGTGATTATAAAAAAATCAAATATTCCTTTTATTCACAACTATCACAAGAGCAAAGGTTTTGCTGCTGGCTGTTCAAGAGAGGTTATTTAAAATAGAGCAGATATGCCCGGCTTGAGTGTTGATGACCTTATACAGCAGACAATAGATGCTTTAAAGACATTCAGAACATAATAAATGTTACAGTAAAGATATAGTAGAAATGTAGTCAAATTAAAAATACATTAAAAATACAAAAAAATAATTAAATTTTTTATTGACAAATTAAAATGAAGAGATTATCTTATTACTTAATTCAATAGTCAAATGCGAAGAACAGGAAATGATTTATTTATATCACCGCCTACAGAGAGCCGTTGGTTGATGAGAAACGGCAGCAAGGAATAGATAAGCCCTCACCTGCAAGCAGTTCTGGTGAAAGATATTAATTTAGTAGTCAGAACCGGTACCCATCGTTAACAGGGCATGCCATATGTGTGGCAGTAGAGAGGTCGGATTTATCCGGCAAGCAAAGTGGTAACGCGGAAGTAATGTAATTTACCTTCGTCTTTGTACGATATCGTTAAGATATGTGCAGAGGCGAAGGTTTTTTGCATTATGGAATTAGTTATTTTTAATTTCCGTTTTTCTGCGTTCATTGTATTTGGCTAGTGAAATAGGCTGGGAATATTTATTTGCTCAGCTAATATTATATATAGGAGAGTGACATTATGAACACTTTAGTAATCGTTTTAATCGCGGCTGTTATATTATTTGGTGCCTATATGGTATATGGCCGTTGGTTAGCAAACAAGTGGGGTATAGACCCTAAGGCAGAAACACCTGCCGTAAAGTACAATGATGGAAAAGATTATGTTCCAACCAAAGGATGGACTGTATTTAGTCATCAGTTCTCATCAATCGCTGGTGCAGGTCCTGTAACAGGTGCTATTCAGGCAGCAGCATTTGGATGGTTACCAGTATTACTCTGGATTCTTATCGGTGGTGTATTCTTTGGTGCTGTAACAGACTTCGGTGCTTTATATGCCTCAGTTAAGAACGAAGGTAAGTCAATGGGTATGATCATTGAGAAATATATCGGTAAGTTTGGACGTAAGATTTTCTTACTTTTCTGCTGGTTATTTACACTTATCGTTATTGCAGCATTTGCTGATATGGTTGCAGGTACATTTAATGCATATACAGTAGTTGATGGAGCATCACAGTTAGCACCAGCAGCTTCAACTAATGGTTCTGCTGGTACAGTATCAATTATGTTTATGGTATTCGCAGTAGTATTTGGTCTTATCCAGAAGAAGTTTAATCTTTCAGGCTGGAAAGAAGCAGTAGTTGGTATTGCATTTATTGTTGCTTCATTTGTAATTGGTAACTTCTGTCCAATTATCTTAGGTAAGAATGCATGGAGCTATATCACATTCGTATATATCTTCTTTGCAGCAGTTATGCCAATGTGGCTTATGAAGCAGCCAAGAGATTATATGACAACATTTATGTTTATCGCTATGATAGTTGGAGCAGCACTTGGTCTTGTAGTTGCCCATCCATCTATGAACCTTCCTGTATACACAGGATTTAACAATGCAAAGCTTGGAACAATGTTCCCTATCCTTTTTGTAACAGTTGCCTGTGGTGCTGTTTCAGGTTTCCACAGCCTTGTTTCATCTGGTACATCTTCTAAGACAGTAGAGAATGAGAAGGATATGCTTAAGGTTGGTTATGGTGCTATGGTACTTGAAAGCTTACTTGCAGTTCTTGCTCTTTGTGTAGCAGGTGCAGCCGCAGCCGCTGATGGTACAGCAGCAACAGGTACTCCATTCCAGATATTCAGCCGTGGTGTAGCTGGTTTCTTTGAAATGTTTGGTGTTCCAGTACATTTCGCAACAGTATTTATGACAATGTGTGTATCAGCACTTGCCCTTACATCACTTGATGCAGTTGCACGTATCGGACGTATGAGCTTCCAGGAGCTTTTCAGCGTAGATGATATGGAACATGCAGAAGGCTGGAGAAAGTTACTTTGCAATACATATTTCTCAACAATCGTAACACTTCTTTGTGGTTTCGTACTTACAAAGATTGGATATGCTAACATCTGGCCATTATTTGGTTCAGCTAACCAGTTATTAAGTGCACTTGTTCTTATAACACTCTGCGTATTCTTAAAGGTTACAGGACGCAGCAACAAGATGCTCTTCCCACCTCTTATCATTATGCTTTGTGTAACATTTACAGCACTTGTACAGAGACTTATCGCTATGGTTAAGGCTATCCAGAACGCAGCATCAGTTACAATCCCAGCAGGTACTACTACATGGGGTAAGGTGTTCATAGCAAATGGACTTCAGCTTATAATAGCAATTCTTCTTATCGTACTTGGTCTTATCATTGTAGTTAACTCAGCTAAGAGCTATGCAAAGAGTGAGAAGAACTCAGAGAAGGCTGCTTAAGCAGGTTGATGTGTTATAATGTAGATGTATTGGAAAGTGATAGATTTTAACTTCTGATTAATACATTATAATATAGAAGAAATAATTTAATTTAAAGAAAATTACTATAATTATAGAAGTGTTATAAATGAATATTATAGTTGAAATTTAATTAAAAATAGCTGGTATCTTATATAAGATGTGACAGTTTACAAAGTCAGGTTACAGATTGGACGATGTGGATAGTTACATTTATAAGATATCAGCTATTTTAAATTTATTTAATGATACCAAGGTTAAAAGGTCTAATATGAGCATAGTTCATAGTTCTTACAGTCATTTTATAATTTGTAAAATTTGATATTTGGTGTTAATATAGAATTCGGGTGCTGCCATAACGGTAGGCGGTTTAGTCTTGAACCTCTTCAGAAGGGAGGTGATAGACATGGTTACATATTCAGATTTATTTAACTATACTTTAGTTATTTGTGCGATAGTTTCTATATGCATTTCTGTGTATAAATCAAAAAAATAACCGCCCCAGTCTGGTCAACTAAGCGGTTATTTTTTAATCATTATTGAAAAGACTAAGCCGTCTATCGGTAGCATCTTTTATAATATTATATTACTCTATTTCTATTTTTATGTCAAATTATTACGTTAAATTCCCAGAATTAGAATTTCTTTTTATCTGTGTCGGTGTGATACCATAATGCTTCTTAAGCAGTGCACTAAGGTAGCTTGCATTAGATATGCCGACTTTGTTTGCAACCTCACTTATAGATATTTCCCCGATTTCTAAAAGAATCTTTGCGTGTTGTAATCGGACTGCTGTTATATATTCAGTATATGATGAACCAGTTACAGCTTTGAAAAGTCTTGAAAAATGTGATGGAGAAAGACAGGCAAAGTCTGCCACATTCTGCAGGCTGGCACCATATTCAAGATTATTTTCAGCATATATCATAGCCTTCTGAATTCTGTCATCGAATCTTTTCAGATATAAAGTATTGTTATCTGAGTCACTAGAAATGTGATGCTCATATACATAGAAGAATAGTTTATAAAACATTCCCTGAAGAAGCAGTTGTGAGTGGTCAGAATTCCGTTCGTATTCGTATAACATTTCATCACACATTTTTTGTATTTCATCCTGTGAAGCTTTGGTAAAATGTAGATAATTGCGACAAAGAATATCTAATTGAGTATGTCCGATTATTTGAATAATAGGTTCAAATACTTCTGTACGAACTTTTATTACATATCTGTCATAAGTAACATCCGATATAGGACAGTTCCTGTGATAAACCTCAGGCTTAGCAATCCCAAAATCGCCAGCGTGGCATACACGTATGTTATCAGTTGCAATCCATCTTCGATCACCTGATACCATATAACCGATGGTGTAGTGGTCATGTGCTGCCTGCATTGCTGGCATTGCGTAGCTTGCTTCTTTTATTTTGTGGTCTATATAAATATTTTCTCCGGGTTTAAGTGGAAGAGGCATAGTAATCTCCATTCTTGAGTGGTTTAACCAAGTTATAATTTACATAGCATAATTTTATAAATTATACGTCATAAAAGCAATAATATTTAATGAAAATAATAAAATTTTGTGCAAGAATAAGTTATAGTTAAATCATAATAAGAGGTGGATAACATATGAATCAGAAGTTTAATCTTAAAACAAATAATTTTATAAAAAATATGCTCAGGTATTCGTATCTGATAATTATGGCACTGCTTCTTAATGCTGTTGTGAATGAGATAATTGTGAGTGCCAATAAGATAATAAGTGTCAACATAGATTATATGCTGTCAGGTGAAGCTGTTGATATTGGCAGTATTATTGAGAAGTTTATATATCTGACATTATCAGGCTTTGTACTTTCCTTTGCAGGAAGCAGGCTTTCGCTTAAATATGCGGTAAGGGTTATTAATTCATACAGAAAACAGATAAGCTGCAAGTTATACCGGATAGATTATTCATATTATGATAATGCAGGTACAGCAACAATAATTAATAAGGTGAATTCTGATATAGCAGAAGCCGAAAACTTTCTGACAGAGCATTTTGCAACAATTATAACAAATATTACGGCAGCACTTATATATGCCAATTATGTGCGAAGGATAAATGTAGTGCTTTTTGTTGCAGTTGTTGTGAGTTATCCACTTGTAATATGGCTGTCAAATATTCTTGTGAAGAAAATGCGTGATGTGTCAAAGGTATATCGTTTAAAGGTTGATGCAATGCTTGGGATTGATCATGAAGCTATAATGGGGTATCAGATAATAAAAGCCTTTGGATTACAGAAGTATTTTGAAAACAGAATGCATAGGGCGTCAGAGGAGCTTGTGGAAACAGAGCAGATAAGAACAGGTATAAGCAATACGGCGATAGTTATAAGAAGACTCATACAATGGATTCCTTCTATATTATGTGCATTTTTAAGCATATGGCTTGTAAGAAATGGACAGCTTACAGTTGGAGAGCTTGTTGGTTTTGTCGTTATTCTGGAAAAGTTTGTTGAGTCGATTATAGGAATTCCGTTTGCCATAGTTGATGCAACAGGCTGTATGGTGTGTATAGGAAGGCTTGAAGGAATACTTTCGGCTAAAGATGAGCATTTTGGGGACAAGACTTACAAGGCAACGAATATAGCTAATAGCGTATCTGATAAGAGCAACTTAGACGTAGATTACGTTATAGAATTTGACAATATAAAGTTTGCATATAAAGAGGGCGAAAATGTTCTTAATGATGTCAGCTTTAAGATTAAAAATGGCGAAAATATAGCAATAGTCGGAAGCTCAGGTGGTGGAAAGACTACTATTTTTAGACTGTTATGCGGCTTATATCATGCCAGTGCCGGAACATATAAGCTGTACGGGATGGATATTAATGAATGGAATATTGAAAGCGCAAGAGAGAATATGGCGCTTGTTTCACAGAATACATTTTTATTTCCAGGAACTATTGAGGAAAATATCAGGTATGGAAATATTAATGCAACTCACGATGAAGTTGTTAATGCATGTAAGGATGCAAGAATTCACGACTTCATAGAAGGACTTGCTGACGGATATGAAACTGTGATAAGTGAGGGTGGAAGCCAGCTTTCAGGTGGTCAGAGGCAGCGTATTGCTATAGCAAGGGCAATATTAAAAAATACGCCAATTCTGTTGTTAGATGAGCCTACATCTGCTATTGATGAGGGAACAGAGCAGCTTATACAGGATGCTCTTGACAGGTTGTGCAAAGGGAAAACTAGCATAACGATCGCACACAGATTGTCTACAATAAAAGATGCTGACGGAATAATTGTACTTCAGCATGGAAGGATAGTTGAAACTGGAACTCATAAACAGTTGCTTGATATGGGAGGAGTATATGCAGGAATGTATGCAGAAGGATAATAATAAGAAGAATTCCGGAATATGGCAGTTATTCTTACGGACTATGAGAACTATGGGAAAAAGACGTTTTATGTATTATGGTTCAATATTAGGGATGAGTATAACATTTGCAATGTTTTCAGTTATGGAAGCATTTCTTATGAAGATAGTTGTTGACATAGCACAGAAAGGTGAGTGGGACAGGCTTATAAGTTCTGTCGTAATAATAGTCATAACAGGTGTGATAGTGTTGTTAGGATATAGATTTGCCTGCATAAGATATAACGTGGAAGCAAAGCGAATATATGGAAAGCTGTACGAACAGGTGTTAAGTCACGAAATGAAGCTGCCTTGTGAATATTATGAAAATCACCATAGCGGGGAAATGTTATCAAAAGTATCATTTGACCTTGGAAGAATGGGTGATATATTTGGTTCAAGATTCAGAAGAGTTGTTATGCCATTTATAATGGTAGTTGTATTCTTAGTGCCTATGTTTGCACTCAGCTGGCAGCTTACACTTTGTCTTGTGGCTGTAAATACAGTGCTGATAGGAGTTACGATGGTTCTAACTGGACCGCTTAAAAGCTTAAGTAAGAAAATGTCTGAGTCAAACAGCATAATGACAAAGCATATAACAGATCTTATTCAGGGAATTATACAGGTAAGGATGTTTCCGGCAGGAAGAAAAACAGTTGACAGATATAATGAAGAGGCAGATGTGTATGCTGTAAAGTCTGATAAAAGAAATATGTTTTCATCTTTGCTTGAATGTGCTAATACAGGCTTTGACCTTATATGTAATCTTGTTTTTTTGGCACTTGGAATATTATTCGTGCAGAAGGGCTATACAACACTTGGTGCTATTGCGGCGATATATACAATGTATGGACGTTTTTCAAGACAATTCCTGCAAATGGGAAAGTATATTCCGGAGCTTATTGCGTATCTGACATATGCACAGAATATATTTGATTTTCTTGATGAGGAAACAGAGGATAAAAGTAAAAAATTGAATAAATCGGACATTCTAAATCATAAAGATATAAATGAGGATGTTGTAATTAATGAAATAAACAACTTTTGCGGTCATAATACAATTTTAAATAATGCTGATTATTCAGTTAAGATAAGTGATTTAACATTTTCATATATAAAAGATGAAAATAATGCACCGATTGTAGTTCTTGATAATTATAATGAAAGAATAAAGTCAGGCGAGTTCGTGGCAGTTACAGGTGCTTCAGGTTCTGGAAAGACAACACTTTCTAAGCTTCTTATGGGATTTTATAAGCCGGACAGTGGAATGATTGAAGTGTGCGGCAATAATCTTGATGATATAAGTCTGGCGGCTGGCAGAAGCTTTTTTGCACTTGTTCCACAGGATGCAATACTTTTTAATATGAGTATAATGGATAATATAAGAATGGGAAGGCTTGATGCCACGGAAGCTGAGATTATTAAAGCTGCAAAGATGGCTAATGCTCACCAGTTTATAATAGAATTTACAGATGGTTATGACACAGTTGTTGGTGAAAAGGGGATGTCTGTATCAGGTGGTCAAAGACAGCGTATAGCCATAGCAAGGGCAATCCTTAAAAATGCTCCGATAATGCTTATGGATGAGGCAACCTCCGCACTTGATAATGAGTCGGAGCGTGCAGTAAACGAAACATTACAGAACTTAAAGGGTAGAATGACAATTATAATGATTGCGCACAGGACATCAACAATACAGATGGCAGACAGGGTTATAAGTTTATAATTGACAATAGCAAGGAATAGTGTTATATTACTCCACCCTATCATCTTATTTCATCATCATTAAAATTATAAAAAGAAGATGATTATTGAGTACAAATCATATGAAATGTAACTCAATAAATATATGGGGATGAAAGGATCAGAGTGGTTTTATGACATTTTATCAGGAATTACAGTTAAGTTCTGCAGGCTCTAAACAGCTTATTAAGAACACAAAAGATGCTAAAGAGAAAAGAAAACATATATTAATATATAATTTCAAGGTTTACCTTGTTATGGTATTCTGTGTAGCAGTTGTTACAATATTCAGTAAGCTTCTAGGCAGTGCTAACAGTGTGGTAGGTGTTACAGTACTTCTTGCAGTGCTTGTGTTAAGACAGGCGGACTTTGGAATAAAGACATCACATGGACTTTTGTCAATTATGGGAATATATGCTATATTGATAGCAGGACCAAGGCTTAGTAATATGGTGCCACCATTTGCAGCATTTCTTATTAATATAGTATGTATAATGCTTCTTATGATAATGGGCTGTCATAATGTAATTATGTATAATCATTCGACATTTGTGCTTGGTTATCTGTTATTACAGGGGTATGACGTTACAGGACAGGACTATGTGTTAAGGGTTATCGGACTTCTTTGTGGTATGGTAATTTGTATGATTATCTTTTATAAGAACCAGAAGAACAGACCATATCGAAGAACATTCCAGGATTTATTCTATGAATTCAATATTAATTCGGCAAGAAACAGATGGTATATCAAGCTTACATTTATAGTATCAAGTGCAATGCTTGTGATGAATCTGCTTAATATGCCAAGAGCAATGTGGATAGGTATAGCGTGCATGTCAGTGTGCCTGCCATTTTCAAAGGATATAGAAGGACGGGCAGGCAAGAGAGGTGCATTTAACATTGTTGGATGTCTGATTTTTTCAATTATGTATATTGTGCTTCCAAAGTCGATGTATCCTTATATCGGTATGATAGGTGGAATAGGTGTCGGATATTCAGCTGGTTATTCGTGGCAGACAGTGTTTAATACATTTGGCGCACTTTCAATAGCGGCGGAATTGTTCGGACTTAAATATGCTGTTTTACTTAGAATAGGTGTAAATGTAGTAGGAGCGGCGTATACATTGTTATGTGACAGGTTGATAGATAAGATATATGCTGCCTGCACAGGCAGGAAAGTCGAAACAGCGTAACATACATAATTCAGATTGAGCTGTAACACATTGTTAATACTGGAGATGAGGTGTTATAATATAAGAATAACATCTCGTCGAAATACTACTTCATAAGATAAGGAGAGAGTACAATGTTATACATAATGAGGCACGGCAGGACTGATTGGAATGAGAGAAATAAACTGCAGGGGAGAACAGATATTCCACTCAATGCAGCTGGAAGAAAGATGGCGGAAGAGGCAGCAGCGGTTTATAAAAATGTGCCGCTTGATGTATGCTATTGTTCTCCATTGGCAAGAGCAAGACAGACGGCAGAGATATTTTTAAAAAACCGCAATATTCCGATTATAACAGATGACAGGCTTGTTGAGATGAGCTTTGGAATATATGAAGGAACAGAACAGTCAGCAAGGGCTTTAGATTGTCCGATTAATATATTATTTAAAGAACCAGAAAAGTATAAGGCAGTTGAAGGTGGGGAAAGCATTGAGAAGTTATTTGAAAGAACAGGTGACTTTCTTAGAAATGTAGTGGAACCACAGCTTGAGGATGGAAAGAATATTGTAATAATCGGACATGGTGCAATGAATTCAGGAATAATATGCCAGGTCAGGGGTTTAAGCACAGAACATTTTTGGGATGCAGGAATTAATCAGTGTGAATTACTGCAATTAAAGTAGTGTGTACACAAGGAGTGAATATACATTTGTACGAAGATGTTAAGAATATAATAAGTGAATTAAGAAGCAGACATACAGGTTATACGGATTTCCCAATGGAACTGAAAAGGCAGGTGTATTCAATTATATGTAAGCAGCTTGCGAGCAAAGATAACACTTATACTCAGACACAGCTTCTTGAATATCTGGGGCTTCCTAAGGACGTCTTTAAGGAGAAGTATTGGAATATGTATTCACCTGATATGAAGCTTAGACAGCAGGTTTACCATAATCTGCATATACCACTTAATTATGCTGAGGTTGAGTGTAATGAGATATACCGTGGAATGCTGCATTATATTATAAGTCAGGCAGACCAGAGGACGGATACATTTTTCGATATGTTCGGCAAAATGGGACTTGTTCCGCTGTTTTGTGCAAATGGATATTCTAACAGAATTGTTCTTTTAGCACGCAGGAATTATCACCAGCTTGTGCAGTTTCAGAATGCATTGAAAAAACCAGTTAAAGTATACAAGCACATCAAAGCATTTACTAAGACAATAGAAGTGATGGGTATCGAGAAGCAGAAGGAAGTGCTGATATCCAAGATTAACCAGTGGCTTGCACTGTTTAGTGTATATCAGGACTGGAGTGCAACAGGTTATGATGAATACACGCTTGCGGCAAGGTATTTTATGTGCAATTGTCTGCGGACTGAATACTGGCTTGATTCTAAGCTTGAGAAGACTTATTCATATAAAGACGGAAAGCTTGTTGTAGACGATATATCTTCATATCTTGATGATACGAAAATGTCCAGAAGCAGGATAAAGCAGTTATGTGGATTAAGCAAAGAGGATTTCTGCAAATTTGCTGATATGTATGTAAAGAAAATACATTTGCATCTTATAGAAGCTGATTATCTTAATATAGAAAGCATCTCCACAAGCATAGTTAAGCAGGGGCTTGATTTTCAATTTGACAGGCAGTTTCTTTATATAGATATGCCAAAATATATAAGGGAATATAAAAGATTTGAGTTTAGCGGTGCTCATATGATGGATATACTTAAGGTTCTTAAGACCTACCGTGGCAACTGGATTATGACTTGGAAGACTTATGTTGAGAACCAGAATGAGAATAGCCCTTATTACAGGCTTTCAAGCAAAGAAGCTGACTATGAGAATGATGTAACACTTGAAGTTATATATAGGGAAATGCTCAATATGCACAATGTTAAACCATTATATGTCTATGTATATCGTGATAAAGACAGAAACAGACCACAGAGCATAGCGTTTATAACGGATATAGATTGCAGTGAGGCAGACGACAGGGCATTTATGGACAAATACGATGTTGGGTTTCGTGATGGCGGACATATAAGGAAAATGACAATGCCTGAATTTATAGACAAATTTATAAGAAATTCCCATTGGAAAATGTTCTGATAGTGAATTTATGCGATGAAGAATTTTTTTGAAATTGCAGATACAGTAAAATAGCATATTTTAAAGATTAAAAAAAGCGGCTTGGAAAATCAGGCTGCTTTTTATTATGCTTCAATTGTCGATAGGAAAGAGAGTTCCTAAAGATAAGATAAAGGCTGTATAGCTGATAATCAATTTAAGTACCTGTTATAACAGGTAAGAATGGAGGATAGTGTGAAAAATAAGATTTTTCACACGCAGGATTTGTGCTTTGCACAAACTTGAGATGCGCTTAGAAGCAGCGCAAGAATGGAGGACATTATGGTAGTTAAATTAAACAATGGAGCAGTAAGAGAGATTAAAAAGGCAGAACCAATAGTTGAAAAAAGATTTACATTTAATGGAGATACACTGCGTATGGTAGCAAAGGCAAATAGCAGCAAAGAAGATATAACAGGTATTCTGTTTAAGTTAAAAGATGGCAGAGATGATGATATATCGGTATTTGCAGTAAATGAAGATGCTGTATTGGTCGGAAATTTTCAGTATAGTGAGGTGCAGAGAATTCTGGATATGCTTCTTACTAAAGGCTATGTAGATATTTCAGTGTATGACTATCAGCCAAAGACTTCTATTATTGCAGATACAGTATTTGATGAGGGAAAGTCCAAGCCTTATTGCCTTGACGGTTTTCAGGCAACAACCAATATGGTTATACCTGGCATAGGTAATAATTTCTGTCTGACAACGGCTGACGTATTCAACACTATGGGTCGTGTCTGTGGACCAGCTGCAGATAATAATACTGAGGAGTTGATAGGCGGAAAGCCATCACATTCAGGAGAATATGACGAGGATATGCAAGATGATTTATCAGATGATGAATGGAAGGATTTCTAAGAGAACACTCACTAAGATGATAAAGGCATATTATATGTGTGCACAGAATGGCGTTGTATACAAAGGTTACATAGAATGGACAGGCGATAGATTATCATATGTAAGAAAATATATCTTATGTAAATGTGCTGATAGAAGAATTGACAGTAAAAATATTGATGAAGGCTGCGGTACAGATGAACTTGATATTGTGTGGTTGAATGACAGTCTGTTACTAATAGCTGAAAAAGATGCAGTAGTGCAGGGCAGAACGCTTAACAGGGCATTTTACAGACTTCCAGTTAATAATGAAACAGATAAAAAATCAGCAGATGTTAAAAATACAGTTCACAATAAAATAAGTAATAACGATTTGGAAAGTTTAAAGCCTGAGAGAATATTTGCAGGAAATCTTGTAGTACTAAAGATAGAAAGCACATCAGATGGCAGTAATGAACTTGTAGATATTATAGATGAGGACATAGAATTTATAGAAAGTGTGTTAAGACCAATAGAGCGTATATATGCCGGTGTTGTGTATCTAAAGAAGGAGAAAGATTTAGGACAGAAGAGCGTAGATTAAGGTACGAAGACAGAGTGCAGACAAAGCTTGGAAACAGAGCACGCTCCATTATTAAGGCAGAGTGTTACTGTACAAAAAAGTGAGAACAATCCACATATATAATCATATAGTAGAATTGTTCTCACTCTGTTTTAAAAAATTCATTGAAATCGCACTCAAATATTTTGGTAAGGGCGACAAGCATATCAACTGTAGGGTTGTTGTAGCCATTTTCTACTTTACTGAAAATGCCGGTTGTTACATTGACATTTTCAAGCTGGAGCTTGGCAATAACCTCAGTTGCTTTCAGTCCACGTTCCTTGCGGAGTCTTCTTATATTATTTCCAACAAGTGGATTTAAGTGCTGGTTAATTCGTTCTGACATATAGCTCCAATCCTCAGGTACTAAATATAGGTAAATAATGGTGGATTTATAAAATACATATATTAATATGGCTGGAAATTTATTAATACACATTAAAAATTGTATCCAATAAGGAAGAAAAAAGTATCCAAAATAGAAGAAAATAGTATCCAAAATGGAAGTTATGTGCTATACTTAGCAAAAAGTACGTATTTTACAGGAGAAAATAAATGGCAATACAGGAAGTTATTAAATATGAAGGTGATAATGACATTCTTATATATAAGCATCCTGCGGAGGATTTTAATACATTATCACAGCTTATTGTACACGAGTCACAGGAAGCAGTTTTTTTCAGTGATGGACAGGCATTAGATAGTTTCAAGGCTGGACGTTACACATTGGAAACTAAGAATATTCCATTAATTTCAAAGCTTAGAAATCTTGTTACAGGTGGAGTATCTCCATTTCACACAGAAGTATACTTCATTAATCTTGCAACAATGATGGATATACCTTGGGGAACACCAAGCCAGGTTACAGTAAAAGACCCTAATTATGGTTATAGTTATAGTGCAGGAGCAAGTGGTTCATTTGGGCTTAAGATAATTGATGGACGAAAGCTTCTGATTAATCTTGTTGGAACAGAACAGGAAATGTCTACAGCAAATATCCAGAAATATTTTAAGGATTTGATAGTTACAAGGGTTAAGAATTGTATAGCAGTGGAACTTAGCAGGTACAGCTACAATGAATTTAACCAGCATTTGAATGATATTTCTGAAAATGTTGCTGGGCTTATAAGAGATGATATAGCAGAATATGGAATTCAAATTCTTAATTTTTTCTTATCAGCGGTTAATATTAATGAAGATGATTTAATTGAGTTAAAGAATCTGGATAATAGTATGGCACAGAAGCGTTTTGAAGCTATGGGTAACAGGGATGCGGCTGTTATTGAGGCACAAGGACTTGCAAAATCACGAGAGATACAAGGCTACAACTGGCAGCAGGAACAGCAGTTTAATGTAAGCAAGGCATTTGCAGAAAATGAGGGTTTTGCAGGCAATCCAGCTAATATGATGGCACAGATTCCGCTTGCATTTTCAATGGGCGATATGCTTAAAGGAAATATGGAAGCGGCAGTAAATGCCAATAACACAATGCAGAATTCAGCAATGAATATGCAGGGTGGCACAATGGGCGTACAGGGTGATTCAATGAATACGCAGGGTGCTTCGCTGGTGTGCAGTAAATGTAACAGCCCACTTCCACAGGGGGCTAAGTTTTGTATGAATTGTGGTGAGAAGGTCACTCCTAAAGAAGTGTATTGTCAGGAATGTGGAGCAGTTATGCCGGCTAATGCACAGTTTTGTATGAACTGCGGAACAAGGAGAAATGTATGATGAAATATATATTTTGTATTATTGCATTACTGATACAACCGGTATTTAGCTGGTATGTGTATCACAAGCAGGATAAGAAAAAAGCAGCACTAAAGATGCCAATGCTTTATTACAGTGTGGCATATATGGTAGTCCAGTTATATGTATTTTTTAAATTCTGTTCAAAGTTTCCAGAAAGATACAGCATTTATTCTTATCTTATACAGGCGGCTATACTGTTAGGATTTGTAATATTTGAGATGATTTTGTGGGGAAGCAATAAGTATATAGAAGATGTAGATAATAAAGAGAAGCAATCTATACAGGATTTTAAAGAATTAATTAAAGATTTGGAAATATGCAGGGTTAATGTACAGGATACAGCCAATAAAGCGAATATAGACAAGCTTTACGAGAGAATGAGATATGAAAATCCGGTGAGTTCTCCAAAGGCTATAGAGGAGAATTTAAGAATTAAAGGGTTGATAGCTGAGTTAGCTGATATTACAGATAATACTTTATTTGAAGCAAAATGTAATGAGATTGTTAAACAGCTTGATATAAGAAAAATAAAGAATACAAAGGAGCAGTAAAGATATGAAGGCGATAAAATGCCCAAATTGCGGAAGTGAACAGGTTAAAGAGTTAACAGAAGAAAAGTATGCTTGTATGGCGTGTGATAATGTGTTTTTAATACATAATCATTCAAAGGAATTCAGAAAGACAGATGAGCATATAAGCAGTATGCATCAAGATTTAAAAGATGATATCAGTAAGCTTATGAATAGCAATAATATAGATCCTGATGCAATAATTGAAAAAGCCGAACAGCATTTAAAGAAAAAAGACTGGGATATAGCCAGTGACCTTTATGATAAAGCAACACAAGAAAATCCTGATAAGTCAAAGGCCTGGTATGGCTTATATAGAGCTCTTACAGGAGATTTTGAAGCTGTTGACAGGTATGCTTTATTCGTATGTGATGGCAATTATTTTGATGATGATGATAAAGAAATGGGAAGTCAGTCATTTTTCTATGGAAATGGTTTTATAAGCAGAGCTTTAGATTGTCCTGATTCCGATAAAACAGGAATAATTGATAATGTAACTGCATTTATTAAGAAATGTGCAGAGTATGGTAAAAAAGATATTGAGGACAGCATAAAGGAATTACTTGAAGGCTTTGAGTCAATGAGAAAAGATTTAGATTCACAGAGAGATATTGTAAAGAAAGAAAAGAAGAAGGACAAGACGAAGGCATTTATTCCAGCTATTATTGTGCTTGCACTTTTAGCAGTATGCGTATGGTATTTCTTTGCATCAGGAGACTGGCTTGGCAAGGTATTAGGCGTTGCTGGTGTTGTACTTGTTTTAAAATTCGGTGGTAAATTCATAGGAAGAAATTTTAGTAACGCTAAAGCTGAGGGCGTTGAATGGGATAATGCTGCCGAACAGCAATTTGCTCCGATAATCGAGGATATGGAATCACAGGTTCAGGCAGTTATGCGTTATTGCATAGATTTAGATAATTACAATATTGTATTAGATAATCTTAAGAATAAGAATAAGTTTATGGAAGGTTATCTTGAAGGTGAGTTTGATGGTATGAAAGATTATGATCAGGTATCAGACAACTCAGAGAAATTTATATTTGATTTATTAGATGGTAAAATGGAAAGATATAATTACTTACTTGATGCAGTCAAATAAAAATTGATATGTCAGAGTAAAGATTAATCCGTTAGGGCAAAGATTAAAGTGGCAGAGTGAAAATCAGTCTGTTAAATTAACACATTAAATTTTTAGATTAACACATAAAAAGTCCAGTATATTTAAGCAGTATAGTCAGAAAGCTGACATTACATCTTAAAATATGCTGGGCTTTTTATGTGCCGGTGATGCACACTTGTATGAAGCTGTAGTTTGTCGCAGCTAATTGTGCCCGGAGAGGAAATGTGCATTGCACATTCTTTTTTAAATCAATATTGTAAAAAAACAGCCAAAATTATATAATAAATATAACAAACCAAGCACTATTACTATATTAATAATAATGAATAAAAAGTGTGAAGAAATGAGGACAGAATGAAACGAAATAAATATAAGGATTATTTGTGGTATACAGCTATAGCAGTGTTTGTTATATGTGTACTTGAGGGTATATTCTATTACCATAGTGTGGAAAGTCCATTTCTTAAGGTAATGCTTAATATCCAGAATGCGATTAAGGCATACAAGATTGACCCTGATATTGATCAGGCAGATGCACTTGAATATGTTAAGACTGCGGGTGGTGGAGTGTTCACCATTATTCTTACATATGTGTATTGCATAGCAGTTATTATAGCACCTTTATGTACTGTAGGTGCTTTGGCAATACTTGTCCGCAAGCCGGCAAGCTATGCAAGAAGCCTTTTAAGCCAGCGTGGTAAGAAAAGAATTCTTCTTATAGGTGAGGGAACATATAAGAAGCAGTTTATTAGCGGACTTGCAAAGGAATGCCGTATAACTACGATAGAGACAGGTGCAATGACCGAAGAAGCTAAGCTTAAATATATGAATAAAGGCGTAAATTACAGACAGAAGTATGATGATATGTCTATTGAAGATATATTGAAGACAATCGATATAACTAAATATGCAGATATTATTCTTTGTGATGACAATGCAATGGAGAATATTGAATATCTTAAGGTTATAGGAAGTATATGCAACAGCTTGCAGAAGCCCTCAGGAGATAATGCTTCATATAAGCAGATATATTTAAGCTGTAGTGATAACTCAATGAGCCAGCTTATTAAGCAGTATTATGACAGACTTGATGAGAAGAATTTTGACCTTAATATAATAGATGTAAACAGAATGGCAGTTAATAAAATGTTCAAGGAACATCCAGTATATCAGGTTAATACAGGTGATGATTATGATGTTCATCTTGGTATTATAGGCTTTGGTGAGTTCGGACAGAGTACGCTTATACAGGGGATTAATATGGCAGTGTTATCAGCGGAGTCTGATATATGTATAGATGTATTTGATAAGGATATGAAGTCGATAATCGGTTCATTTATGAAGAATTTCAGTGTAGATGCACTTGATGGCTTAAAGCTTGTAGCTGAAGATGTATTTATAGGTGAGAAAGCAGAATATTATGAGTTAAATTTCCCATTTGAGGAGAATAATGACAGATTTGGAATAGACGGACATATAAAAATAAGATTTTGGGAAACAGATGCTACAACATTACAGTTTAATAAAATATTCAAGAAGTGTAATGCTGATAAGCCTTTTACATATCTTGTAGTTGCTATGGGCGACACACATTCTATGGCTAACACGATTATTGAATTAAAGCAGCTTCTTTATAAGAAGGGCGATAAATGCATTAACATTCCTGTAGTTATAAGAATGAAGGACAGCAACAACATTTCCAAGATATATGATGAGAAGAACTTGTTCACAATTGAACAGAATAGGGATATATTCTCATATGAGTCACTCACAGACCATTATATTGTCGATGAAGCTAAGATGTTTAACCATAGATATAATGTGCTTTATGATGTTATAAATGAATATAAGAAGCAGGGTAAGGTTCTTAACGATGAGTTTATGTTAAAGATAGAAGATGTGTTATCAGAGGAAGCACTTTCGGTTGAGAGCAGTCAGGCAAAGCTTAATGCTGCCTGGCATAAGATGAGCATATTTGACCGTGAATCAAGCATAGCACAGTCGCTTCATCAGGACATTAAGAAATGGCTTGTGTGTGACAAGAAGGCATATACATTTTCTGATAAAGAGGAACTTGAGCGTATAGAGCATAGAAGATGGAATATCTTTATGATTACACACGGCTTTAAATATGAGAAGGCTGACAGGAAAGACTTGTATGCCAGGACACACCCTTGCATATCAAAATGGGAAGTGTTAAAGGTTGAAAAGCCTGATACTTTGGAGTATGATTTTACACCATATTATATATTAAGACATACACAGAATAAGTAATTATTGCTAAAATAGCACAATGACTATTGAGATTGAGTAATATATATAATAGAATGAAATATATAAGCATATTGTTATTTACTTATGTGAATATGTCAGGATTGGAGGAAATATTATGTATAAGTTTACTAAAGACTGTATGACAGGAATTGAGTCAATTGATAAAGAACACGAACAGCTTTTTAAAATAATTAATGAAGCACAGGCATTATTAGAGGAACAGGCTGTTGATGTTAAGACAGTAAAGAGCATTGTGGCACATCTTGTTGATTATGCCGCAGAGCATTTTGCACACGAGGAATCATATATGGAGTCAATTAATGACCCTGAACTTATGCGACAGAAGAAGGAGCATACAGACTTTGCTAATAAAGTTAAATCAGTGGACTTTGATAATATGACAGATGAGGAGAGCAGGAAGGAATTAGCTGAGCTTGTAAAGTTCCTTGCTAAGTGGCTTTACCACCATATCCTTGGAAGTGATATTATGATTGGAAAGTTAGAGCCTGTTGTTCATAAGACACAGGATTCTAAGAAAGCTGAAAATGTCAGCACAGCCAAGAAGGGTATGTTTGAATTTACAGATGAATACAAGACAGATATTGATTTTGTAGATGCAGAGCATAAGAAGTTATTTGAGATTATAGAGCGTACATATGAAGTTATTAATGACTATTATTTACACGATAAGTATGACCATATAGTTTCAATAATTAATGAGTTAAAAGATTATACTAAGCTTCATTTTAAAGATGAGGAGGAGTATATGGAAAAGATAGGATACGAGGGACTAGCAGCTCAGAAGCTTGCACACGAGTCATTTGTTGACAGACTTACAGTGATTAATATGGAAGAAGTTGACGATGGACAGCAGGAGTATCTGTTCGAGCTTATTGATTACCTTCTTGAATGGTTAAAGAACCACATATTAAAGATGGATAAGCAGATTCCAGCAAAGTAGATTGAAAGGGCTGTTGCACCAGACATAATTAATACAGTATGAGTTATTTATAAGCTGTTGCTTATTCGCATATTGTGTGAATTGTGGTTTGTGCAGCAGCCCGTTTAGTTTTAATTAATATTATGAGAATTGCGAGAGGTGAATATATGCCAAAGACGATTAATTCAGAAGCTCAGCTTACAACTTTTGAAGCGATAAGTATGATTATGGGTAACAGCATTGGTACAGGAATTATAGCTGTTCCATATCTGGCAACAAGAAACAGTATGTTAGATGTTGTATGGATGGTGGGACTTGCTTATGTAGTAAATGTTATTCTTCATCTTATCATAGCAGAACTTTCTTTTAACAATGGAGGTGTACAGCTTGTTAAAAGCTTTGAAGGAGAGCTTTTTAAGGGAAGAATGAAGAAAGTATTCAGCTGGATAATGTTTGTTGTATATGGACTTGCCATAATGATAGGTGTCAGTGGCAATATTAATGGTGGTGCACAGATATTTGTTAATTGGTTTCATATGCCGCTGTGGGTGGCACAGCTTATATATTATCTGATTGCAGGAAGTGTAGTGTTTATTGGAATGAAAGCGGTAGGTATCGCACAGAAATATGCAGTAAGTTTTCTTATGGTTATAGTTGTTATTATGACAGCTGGAACATTTACAAGACCACTAAATGTTTTGTATACAGCACCATTTCATATTAATAACCTGCTTGCTTTATATAGTATGGTTGTATTTGCAACATCAGCTAATCAGGCGGTAATACAGGTTGTTAAGGGACTTGATGGCAACCCACATAAGATAAGAAAGTCAATATTTATAGGTTTTGCGTTATCATCAATACTTGTGCTTATCGTTACGCTTACGGTGCTTCTTGGAACTAAGGGAACACTTGATAAGGAATTAGCATATATGCAGTTAGGTGAGAGCATAGGTTCGTGGGCTATGATACTTGCTGGTATATTCTCACTTTTTGCACTGCTTACAACCTTCTGGTCTAATACACTTGCATTAAGAGATGTAGTTCACGAACAGATAGGAATTGGCAACAGAATAAGCTGGGTTATAGCAACTATTCCATGTATATTATTTGCAATATTCGGTGTGAGCAGCTTTATAGTGCTTACAAGAATTATGAGCGGTGTTGTTGTGCTTGTGAGCATAATGCTTGTACTTACCTATGGAAAGTCTAGAAAGAAGGCTGGCAGCAGTCCGATATGTGGTGTTATAGGCACACTCCCATTCCAGATAATTATGGTAATATCGACTATAATATCAGCTGTCGGGGCACTTATACCATTAAGTTAATGAGCAAGACGGTGGTTAAATGTATAACTGTAATAATTAAGAAAATGAAAGGAACATATATATGTATAATTCTCATAATTTTACTAAGATAGATAATGAAACTTTCAATCTTCACATAGATACAGATAAAGATTATAAAATTCTACAACTTACAGACCTTCATCTTGGATTTGGAATATTATCAGGAAAGAAGGATAAGCTTGCACTTAGTGCGGTTACCAAGATTATTAAAAAGAGCAGGCCGGATTTAATTGTTCTTACGGGTGATTCTATATTCCCTTTTTTTCCTAAGTCTGGAACTATGAATAATGGAAGACAGGCAAGAATTCTTACAGCATTTATGGACAGATTTAAAATTCCATATACATTGTGCTTTGGTAACCACGACTGTGAGCTTGGTGCATTTTGTAATAAGGACGAGCTTGCTGATATATTTGCTGAGGGAAAATATTGTATATTCACTAAAGGTAACAGATATATTTACGGAGTGGGGAATTTCTTTATTAATCTTGTTGATGATAATAATAAAGCTGTGCTTCCGCTTGTTATGCTTGACTCTAATATGTATGGTGATGGAGGCTGGTTCTACAGCGGATTTGATTGTATACACAAGGATCAGACTGAATGGTGTATGAATAAGCTAACCAGCCTTAAAAATGAAGATGAGAATATCAAGGCAATGGCTTTTTTCCATATGCCTGTCAGGGAATTTAAGGAAGCTTATGAGCGTATGAAGCTTGGTGATAATGATGTAATATATAAGCACGGAAGTGTTGGCGAGAAGAATGACCATTTTGGAATATCCAGGTTTAAGGGGATATTTTTTAACAGTGCAGTTGATAATGGCGTAATAAAATGGATGTTTTGTGGACACGACCACTTAAATACATTATCACTTGTGTATAAAGGTATACAGCTTACTTATGGAATGTCGATAGATTACCTTGGATACAAGGGTATTGAGAAGCAGTATACACAAAGAGGCGGAACATTAATTACAAGAAAGAAAGACGGAAGTGTGAGTGTTAAAATGGTTCCTTTAACATCAGTAGTATCAACTAAAGTAAGCGGAGTAAAATAATATAAAGTTGATATGTATTTGTGCTGAAATGTATGTTAATATTAATATATTAATAAATAAACGAAGGAATAATTAAAATAATTAATGAGGAGTTTTATGAGAACAGGATTTGACAATGACAAATATTTAAAAATTCAGTCAGAACACATTAAAGAAAGAATTGGTAAGTTTGGTGACAAGCTTTATCTTGAATTTGGAGGCAAATTATTTGATGATTACCACGCTTCAAGAGTGCTTCCGGGATTTCAGCCAGACAGCAAGCTTCAGATGCTTATGCAGCTATCAGATGTTGCTGAGATAGTAATCGTAATAAGTGCAGCTGATATTGAGAAGAATAAAGTCCGTGGAGATTTGGGTATTACTTATGATGTAGACGTGCTTAGATTAATTGGCGAATTTGAGAAGAAGGGTTTATATGTAGGAAGTGTTGTTATCACTAAATTTACAGGACAGAATGCGGCAGTACAGTTCAAGGAAAAGCTTGAAAAGAAGAATATAAAGGTATACCAGCATTATGTTATAGACGGATATCCATCTAATATTCCTATGATTGTAAGTGAAGAAGGTTTTGGAAAGAACGATTACATAGAAACAACAAGACCATTGGTAGTAATTACAGCACCGGGTCCGGGAAGTGGTAAGATGGCTACCTGCCTTTCACAGTTATATCACGAGAATAAGAGAGGAATTAAGGCAGGATATGCTAAATTTGAGACATTTCCAATATGGAATATTCCACTTAAGCACCCTGTCAATCTTGCATATGAGGCGGCTACAGCAGACCTTAATGATGTTAATATGATTGACCCATTCCACCTTGAGGCATATGGAAGTACAGCAGTTAATTATAATCGTGATATAGAGATATATCCTGTTCTTAATGCTATATTAGAGGAAATCTACGGTGAGAATACATATTATAAATCACCTACAGATATGGGTGTTAATATGGCGGGCAATTGTATTATTGATGATGAAGCCTGCTGTGAAGCTTCCAAAATGGAGATTATAAGAAGATATTATGATGCAGTCAACAGAGTGGCAAAGGAAGAAGCTTCTGAGAGCGAAGTATATAAGATTGAGCTTTTAATGAAGCAGGCTAAGATTACAACAGATGACAGAAAGGTTACTGTTGCAGCTAAGAAGAGAGCAGAGGAGCTTGGTGTTGCGTGTGCCGCTATCGAACTTAATGATGGTACAGTTATTACATCTAAGACTACGGATTTTCTTGGAGCGTCCTCAGCACTTATACTTAATGCACTTAAGTATCTTGCAGGAATCAAGCACGATGAGAAGCTTATAAAGCCAGAATATATTGAGCCAATCCAGAAGCTTAAAGTTAAATATCTTGGCGGCAGAAACCCAAGACTTCATAGTGACGAGATTCTTATTGCACTTGCGATGACATCTGTAGCTAATGAGAATGCCAAGAAAGCATTAGAACAGATACCTGATCTTAAGGGCTGTCAGGTACATACATCTGTAATGTTATCAGAGGCAGATACCAAGACTTTTAACAGATTAGGAGTTAATCTTACAAGTGAACCAGTAAGAAGCAGTTCTAAATTATATTAATAAGGCAGGGCATTGATTATGCAGAAAGCATTTATTAACGGAAAGATTATAGACGGAACTAAAGATATGTCTGTTATGAGCGGCAAATGTATTATAACAGCCAATAGCCAATGATATACCAGTTGTGCCTGGCAATGATGTAGGCTGTCGGCTGTATTACAGGAAAATCCGCATATAATTCTAAGTTATATATTAAATATTCTGGCGGCGGCAAGAAGCAGGCTTCCATTACCGGGGAGGTACAAAGGTAAATCTTTGCGAGAGTTCTGCCTGTTGTTGCCGCTTTCTACATAATCATTTTTAGGGGAGTTAATAAGTAACTGTTCTAAGGCAATGTCATCAAGTCCAAGCTTATGAGCCGCCATTGCTATAACAGCAAAATCCCAGCCCCATAATGTAGAATAGTCCCACACATCAATTACCTTCATAAGGGTGTTGCGGTAGATATCTTTATCGACAATATCCTCTGCACCATAGCCGTCAAGCATACCATAGATTTGAAGCATAAGAGGGTGGTCTATAGCTTTATTAGTAAATGTATCAGGGCAGTTACTATGTGCAATGTATACATCGTCATTAATTGGAAGTGGTGCTATATGCATTGCAATATTGTGCCATTGGCTGGCTTCATCAGTAAAACCTAATTCATAAGCCCATTTTGCGGCAATCAAAAGACCATATCTGAAATATGCAAGTTCAAATATAGGATTTCTTGTATCCTCTGGCAGATGACGTTCCTGAACTGGAATTACAGGTGCTTCTATATTGTAAATATCGGACATCGGGTCATATACAAGATAATCAGCTATAAACACGGCGGTTTCTTTTACAAGTATCCAGTATTTGCTCATATATGCCTTAACGTCAAAATCATCAGAGGTATTATTATCAATTACTATTTGTAACATATTGATTATATGTGGCTGCTGCCAGACAAGAAGTGGTGCAATCTTTGACGGGCAGTCCGAACCGGTGTAAGACACCATCTTAGTCCAGCGTGCACCTTTATAGCCGTTGCGTGAAGCATTTTTCTTAGCTTCATCTAATATATCAATATACCAGTCAAAGCTTCGTGTAAGCAGTTCAGGGTGTCCCCATAAAGGAGCCCACGCCATATGCCAGTAGTGCATTTCAAGGTGCGCCTTGCCATACCAGCTATTGCAGGTAAGACCAGTTTCGGCAGGTGGAATATAGCCGCTGTCATTAATCACAAGAAGATACTGCGATAATATTACACGGCGCATAAGCTCTTTATTATCAGAGTTAAGAAACTTTCCAGTTGTCCAGTAGTTGTGCCAGAAATGTCTGCTGTTACCGGCAATTGTGTCGTATGTGGCAGGTGTGTATATTGATTTATTGAAATTAACGGACATATTAAGTTCATCATCAGTAGTTGTAATATTATAGCTGTGTATACCGTTAGATTTAATAGTGGCAGCAGCAGAGTTATTACATTTATTAATAGTAACATTAGAATCAGATGTAATTGTACTATTATTAGCAGTATGCTGTGAGGTGCCAGTTCCATTTATATTAAAATTGACATAGTAAGCGGTATCATCTATCTGCCGGTGTATATGGGAAGCGTTAAGAAAGTTGCTGTGTCCGTCAGTGTTATTCCAGTCTGAACCTGTTATATCACAGGATGCGTATGGAAAGGCAATATTAACGCTAAGTCCGCACTGCAAAAGACCAGAGCTTATATAAAATGCAACGGTGTCAGAATTATCATCGCATACTGTGTATACAGTTACGAGATTATCAATAATAGCATTGGTATTTATATTATCAGCGGCAATATTATTAAGTGTACGAACATTGTTATTACTGTTAACATTAAGCCTGAAACTGCTTTTTAGAATACCAGTTGTTATATCTAATGTCTGATTTATACAATAAATGCTGCCAGCTTTAATAGGTTCGTTATGAAAATAAAGTCCGATTTTTGCAAGATTGAACTTATGAGGGTTCTGTCTTACCCAGTCGTAGGCGGCTTCATTGCCCTCGTATTTTACATGTGGATAAGTGACAGTTCGTTTGCAGTAATTGTATGGTGTCATTCTGACATCGTCTAAAGTATAGAAGCCTTTTTCGTTATCAGCTTTCTTAGTATGCCAGCCCCATTCAGCCATTGTGCAGAGTGGAGTTTCGGCTGAGTATTCCTCATATAAAGTCTGCATACCAGTAATGTCGGCAGTATAGCAGAACCGCCCATTGCCAACTGATAGTGGAGATTGGGGATTAATATCTGTTAAATGTGGATTAAAACTGGCAATTATATCAAGTCTGTTAATAAGTTTATTGTCTGTATTAGTAGTTACAGTGCCCTGTCTGGCATCTGGGCGCTGTGCATTGCAGTATGTATGTGTATTATTCATAGCCACCTCGTATCTGTAAGTTGTATACTCACGAATTAATTAATACAAGTATAGCACATATAATAATTAAATTATGGCAAAATGATATTTGTTAACTTATGAATAACAGATTTATTTATCATTATATGGAATTATGATAGTAATGTTTATTGGAAGTCTGGAGATATAATTGACTGGTGCTTATTGATAATTAATTATTAAGATAGAATAATAGGCGATTATATGTTAATATTAAAGTTATAGTCAGAATGTGTTACGGGCTTTTGCACAGGATTGAATAATAGAGTAATTATTCAGACAGCAGATAATATTGCAATAGATATTAAGAAAGGGATATGTGATGGATTCAAAAGAGGTATTAAAGGAATATTTTGGATATGATTCCTTTAGGGCTGGGCAGGAAGATATTATTAATGCAATCTTAGAAAAGAAAGATGTGCTTGCGATAATGCCGACAGGAGCAGGAAAGTCGCTTTGTTATCAAGTGCCAGCTATGATGCTTTCAGGAATTACAGTAGTAATATCCCCATTGATTTCACTTATGCAGGATCAGGTGAAATCACTTAACGATGTCGGAATTAATGCGGCATATGTCAATTCCACGCTTTCAGAAAGTGAGATAGACGGCACATTAAATATGGTACTTAATGGCATATACAAGATTATATATATTGCACCAGAAAGGCTTGAAAGTGCGAAGTTCTGTGAGTTCTCCAAGCAGGCAGATATATCAATGGTGACGGTTGACGAGGCACATTGTATATCACAGTGGGGACAGGATTTCAGACCAAGCTATGTAAAGATAGTTGATTATATAAACAGCCTTCCAGCAAGACCGGTTGTCAGTGCATTTACAGCGACAGCAACCAACGAAGTAAAGACGGATATAGAGTGTATATTAAGGCTTGATAATCCTAAGGTTGTAATTACTGGCTTTGACAGGAAAAATCTTTACTACAGCGTAGAGCATATAAGCGGCAAGAATAGGGACAGGTATATAAGCAATTATGTTAAAGAGCATATTGATGAGAGTGGAATTATCTACTGCGCAACAAGGAAAAATGTGGACACTTTATATGAAACCTTAAGCAGTATGGGGATAAGTGTCACAAGATACCACGCGGGACTTAGCAATGAAGAAAGAAAAAGAAATCAGGACGATTTCATATATGACAGGTCATTGGTGGTCGTTGCTACTAATGCATTTGGAATGGGAATAGATAAGTCAAATGTAAGATATGTAATTCATTATAATATGCCACAGAGTATGGAGAATTATTATCAGGAGGCAGGAAGAGCTGGCAGAGATGGAGAGGACTCACAGTGTATAATGCTGTTTTCTGCACAGGATGTGATAATAGATAAGTTCCTTCTTGATAAGAAAGAATTTGAAGGCGTTGAATATGAGGATATAGACGTTATTAAACAGCGTGACCTGCATAGATTGTATGTAATGGAGGGGTATTGCAAGACAACGGGCTGTTTAAGAAATTACATACTTAATTATTTTGGAGAAAATGTAACCGGAGTATGTGGTAATTGCGGCAACTGCAATAGTGAATATGAAGAAATTGATATGACAGCGCAGGCAAAATGGGTCATTAACTGTATAGCAGAAACCAAGGGAAGATTTGGACAGGGCATAGTTATAGGAACTCTGCTTGGAGCTGACAGGGCAAGGCTTAAAGAGGTTGGAGCTGTTAATTATAAATCATATGGAAAGCTTGCAGGAATGAAAGAAGCTGAGTTAAGACCGCTTATAGCCCAGCTTATATCAGACGGTTATATAATACAGACACAGGACGAATACAGTGTCCTTAAAATGGGAGATATAACACCTTTAAAGCAGGAAAATGCACATATATATCTAAAGCGTATGAAAGAGTCCGAGGAAGTGAAAAATGCAAAGCTTGTAGGTAAGACAAGAAGCACAGGCAGTTCTTATGAGGCTGGTGATGAAACTTTTCTATCAGGTTCAGGAAAGAAAGGCAGAAAGCAGACAGGCAAAGCAGGTAAAAGAAGCAGTTCATCAACAGGAAAGAAGAGTACAGATTCACTTACAAGTGCAGGTTATGAGTTATTTGAACGCTTAAAGGCATTGCGAATGATAATAGCAAGGGAAGAAGGTATGCCTCCATATATTGTATTTAGTGATAAGACACTTATAGATATGTGTGAGAAGCTTCCTTTAAATGCAGAAGCAATGCTTGAGGTATCAGGTGTAGGACAGAATAAACTGATGAAATATGGACAGAGATTTGTAAATGAGATAGATACATTTGTTAAAGAACATAAAGGAATGGCAGCAACAATTAATTAGAAAAAGTGTGCATAGGCACAGTCAGGTTATATAGAATAGTGCACAGAAAAGAGGATTATTATGACAAAGATAGTAGCAGTAGCAGGTAAGGGCGGCGTTGGAAAGACTTCGCTTGCAGGAGCATTTGTTAAAGTGCTTGTAGAGAAATATCCAGATAAGAAGATACTGGCGATTGATGCTGACCCTGCGGTTGGACTTTCTACAGTGCTTAACATAGAAGTGGACAAGACAATAGATGATATAAGAAAAGAAGTCATTAAAAATGTAGAGGACGGCGATACCAAGTCAGCCGTTGAGCTGTTAGGTGAGGCGAAGTATGAGATATATGATGCAATTAAAGAACAGGACGGCTATGCATTTATAGCGATAGGAAGACCGGAAACAGCCGGCTGTTACTGCCGGATTAATTCATATCTTAAAGAGGTGATAACACTTCTTTCTGAACAGTTTGATTATGTAGTTATAGACGGCGAGGCTGGAATTGAGCAGATTAACAGGCGTGTTATGGAAAAGGTTACACATCTTGTGCTTGTAACAGATGCAAGCAAGAAAGGCTGTCAGGTAGTTAAGACTATTAAAAATGTTGCAGATGAGCTTGTTATGTATGAGAAAGCTGGAGTTATAGTTAACCGCATACCGGATAAGAAAGTGATAGAACTTATGGATATAAGTGGGCTTCCATTATTATCTGTAATTGAAAATGATATGAAACTGGCAGAGGCAGATATTAAGGGCGAGAATATACTTACACTTTCAGATGATGACAGAATTGTTGCAGGGGCGGCAGAGGCACTTTGCAATATTGGTTTGATATAGTATTGGAGGAATATTTTTGAAGGATTTACAGCATTTATATTATTTTGAGAAACTATTAGAGGAGGTCAATAATGACCTTGTAAGAGAAGCACAGAATAAAGGCAGTATTGCAATTGGAGCAGTCTGTTTTCAAATTCCAGAGCCACTAATTAATCTTCCTGGCTGTTTCTCGGTAAGACTTAGAGCACCAAGAACAGGTTCTATAGAGATGGGTACATATTATATGAGCAGTATGCTTTGTGAGGGCTGTCGTGCCATACTTGAAAGAGCAATCGAGGGAGGGTTTGAATTTCTTGACTGCATAATAGCACCTGATGCGTGTGCACAGATGAACAGGTGCGTTGAGAATATAGAAAGACAGAATTTATGTTCCAAGGAAAAGTTCTTTGTGGAATATTCTGATGTTCCTATGAAGGACGATGAAACAGCCTTAAGACATTATGTAAGGCAGATGAGGGCACATGTATTAGAGCCGCTTAACAAGGTGTATGGAATTGATATATCAGATGAAGCATTAAGAAAGGCAGTTGATTTGCAGAATAAGATAAGCAGGCTCATAACACAGATTGGTGACTACAGAAAAGAAGACAATCCAAGAATAACAGGCTATGAATTCGCAGTGTTATGCCTTGCGACATATTGCTGTCCTAAAGAGGCACTTATTGAAAAGCTGGAGGATACGCTTAAGGAGTTGGGCACAAGACAGCCAGATGATAAGAAGAATTACAGGGCAAAGGTTGTTATGGTAGGTTCGGAGATTGATAATCCAGAACTTATAAAGCTTTGTGAGGAGGCTGGTGCGTTAGTTGTTGCTGACAGGTTCTGTTTTGGTTCACTTCCGGGAAGAAGCGAGATTATTCTTAATGACACGGAAGATGTACTTATGCAGATATGCAGGCAGTATATGCACTGGGGCAAATGTCCACGTTATATGAATACAGCTAAGATTAAGGAACGTCAGGAATATGTAGACAGCATTGCCAAAGAATACAAGGCAGACGGGCTTATATACCAGCAGATAAAGTTCTGCGATTACTGGGGATATGAGAGAGCTTCGGCATTTCATATTATGCGTGAAGAATACGGATATCCGGTGTTATCAATTGACAGACCTTATGTAGCAGGTAATTCGGGACAGATAAGGACACGAATACAGGCATTTGTTGAGAGCCTTGAGCTTAAGAAGCTTAAAAAATAATAAATGAATAATAAGATGTAAATATTAAGATGTAAATGTATGACTGAAAGAATACATTTAAGAAATTAACAATAAAAATACAGATATATGGTTAAGAAAGGATTGGCTATGTCAGGTAAACTTGGAAGTGAGCCGCTTGGTAAGTTCTATACTGGTAAGAAACCTAAGAAAAGACGTGAATGGAGAGGTTTCAAAGATACATGGTATGACTATGTAAGGTGGCTTGGATATTGGAAAACTTTGATTACATTTATAATAAAACCTAATAATATAAAAGGCTTTTTCAGATACCGCTGGATGCTTAATTATCTTGCACTGCCTGATTTTATGGACAGGCATACGGAAGGAATGAGAGGCTTACAGCTTCGTATGGCACATCAGGCACTGGGACTTATTGTTACAGATATATGTGGTATGTTTGGACAGATATTTAGGGCAGACCCTGCAATCGGCAATGATAAGGAACTTAATAAGAAGATTGTTCTTTTTGATGAGAATATGATGAGTACACTTATGGGTGGATTTCCTAATCTTGTGTGGCTTTCAGTTGAAGTTCCAGCCGTGTATACAAGCTCAATGATGTCGCAGAATGGAGTTAGCTATTATGTTGATGTAACACACGAATATGGAGTTCCGACAGATGTATGTCCTATGCCGGCGGCAGAGCTTGGAGTTGCACTTGCAGACGATTTCCCGCTTATTGGCTGTTGTGCTGTACAGTGTAATACAACCTGTGATGGAAGTCTTATGGGAAATGGAATTGAGGCACGCTCATTTAAGATTCCAACATTCCAGCTTGCTGTCCCTATAAGGCACAGGCAGGAAAGCGTGCAGGAATATGCGGCAGAAGAAGTTGTCAATGCAATACATTTTATTGAGGAGCAGACAGGAGAAAAGTTTAACTGGGATGCTTTCTTTAAGAGTATGAAAAGGTTCAATGCAGAGACAGAAGAATTCCTTGAATGGATGGAAATCTCAAAGACTGACTATCCGCAGGTTATGGGTGTTACACTTGCACTTTACAGATATGGTGTATATCAGGCGGCAGGCGGAAGAAACCAGGCATTTCTTGATATGGATAAGAAGCTCACAAGAATGGCTATGCAAGGCTATAAGAAGAAAGAGCTTGCGGCAAGGGAATACCGACACCGTGCTATGACGTGGGGTGTTCAGGCGGCATATTATACAGCACTTCCAATATGGCTGCTTAACTGCTGGGGTATAGTTACAATAACCGATATGTTAAGTATGGTATCAACAGAGATGGTCAATACAGAGGATAAACATCAGGCAATGCTTGACCTTGCATATCTGTATGAGAATATGATTATGCGTAACCGTTCTAATGGCGGTTATGAAACAGGTGTTGAAGCGTTATGGCGTTATTGTGAGATGTTTAATATAGACATAGTTATTATGTATGTACATATGGGCTGTAAATCAATGTCAGGATATCACGGCTTATTTGAGGAAGAAGCAAGAAAGCACGGCGTACATCTTATATGGGTAACACATAATCTTATGTGTCCTGAGGACGGCAGCAGAAGAGATATGAGGACAGAAATCAACAGATATATGAGAACTGTATTCCGTGAAGAGCCGCTTGACCCTACATTGGAAGATTTTGACGACTCACAGAACTGGTAAGAATTCATAAAGATAAGAAAGGAATAATAATATGGCTAAATATTATGGCGGTTGTGATGCAGGAAGTACTTACACCAAATGCGTTATATTAGATGAAACAGGAAAAATAGCAGCAAATATCACTAAAAGAAGCAGAATTAATCCAGTGCTTAGTGCTAAAGACAGCTTAGATGAGGCTGTAGCTTTAGTAGACGGGCTTAATAGTGCAGACGAACTTGATTATCTTATTGGAACAGGCTATGGACGTAATAAAGTACCATTTGCTGACGAGAACATATCAGAGATAAGCTGTCACGCTATGGGTGTTCACGTTGCCGCACCAGATGTAAAGGCGATAATAGATATCGGTGGGCAGGACGTTAAGGGTATTGCTATAGATACAGATGGAACAGTTCTTAATTTCTCAATGAATGATAAATGTGCGGCTGGTACAGGAAGATTTTTTGAGTCAATGGCAAGGGCATTTGAGATGAGCCTTGATGAGTTCTCCAAGCTTTCTTTAACAGCTAAAAATGTTATCCCTATAACAGCACAATGTGCTGTATTTGCAGAGAGTGAGGTAATCTCACTTGTAGGAGAAGGAAAGCCAATGGAGGAGATAGCCGCAGGAATTGAGCTTTCGGTAGCAAAGAGATGTTTTGTAATGGCTAAGAAGGCAGGAGTTGTTGAATCAGTTACACTTACAGGCGGCTGTGCCAAGAATGAGGGCTTAAAGCAGGCTATAGAGAAGGTGTTAAAGGTTAAGGTGGTAGAACTTCCTATAGATCCACAGCTTATGGGTGCTTTAGGAGCGGCTGAATATGCCAGACAGAAAGGAATGGCCAGATGATAATATTAAAGATAATTGGAATAATAGCGATTGTTATTGCGGTGCTGTTTATACTCAGCCTTTTTATATATTTCTTTAATCTTGATATGAAATTTGCCTCAAAGCTTATAAAACCGCTTACGGCATATTATAACTGGTCAAAGAACAGACGTGAGGCAGATAAGAAGAATAAATGAGTATGAAGTTATATGATAAGGATATAGCCTGTGTAATGCAGAATATAAAGGCATATGGAGAGTGCAGAAGGCTTGATAATAATGCACACTGGAAGATGAATGATAAAGAAAAGCTTGTGCTAAGAAGTGATATGGCATACGAGCTTGGCGGCGGAATGAATGAGGCTGTGAGTGCATTGGCATTTACTACGGATAAAGCTGTTGTTGATACAGACGGAGTGTATCTTATAGGTGATGATATGACAAGCATTGACAAAGATATACCATATGCAAGACTTACATTTATAAGGCTTAAGGAAAATGTGCTTGATGACACTAAAAAAGGTGCATTATATGCAGTTATGAGAGCTGTCGATTATGTAAGATACAATACATATCCGGATGGATTTATGATGAGAATATCATCAGTTAAAGAAAGAGAGCCGGTAAGAATATCAAAGGAAGCTGTAAATAGTAATATAAGCTTTTCTAATATAGGTTCAGAGCTTATAAGAGCTTATAAGACAAGAGAAGAAGTTGAGGCTGTAAAGATATACTTTATTACATCAGGTAGTGCAGATTATACAATGCTTAAGCAGTATGCAGGCAGATGTGAGCAGATAACTGATTCACTTAACCACATATTCAATGGGCTTGTTATGGATTGTTCAACGTGTTCAAGCAGGGAGTTATGTGATGAAATAGAGGATTTAAGAAAGTTTCATATGGATAAGTTGTAATAATTAGAATTAAGTTATAACAATTGAATAAATTATAGGTGTATAAAATAAAATGTTCCCTCCACAAAGTCTGTATGAAATATCACAAAAGCCAGACCTGAAATCTGACTGCTAGAGGTGTTTCATAACAGTAATTATGGATGGTGCTTTTTTGTCTAGTTAAGACGACCTTTCTTGCTCGCCCTTTTATTCTGATACATTTTCGAATCAACAACCTTAAAGCACTGATCAATTCCACTATCATCGATTATACCGTAACCTGTGGCAACGGAATATGGATAATGTTTGTCAGCCGCAATATTTTTGACATCATCAAGGAAATTATCAATTCTTCTAAGCAGTATATTGATATCAGATATATTGGAAATGACACAGAATTCATCACCGCCGATACGGTAGCAGTTACCAATGTCGTTAAAATTATCGTTGATAAGATTAGCAGTGTTAATAATGGCTTCATCTCCAAGCCTGTGTCCGTAAGTATCGTTAATACGCTTAAGGTTATTAAGGTCGGCAATCATTATGCAGCCGCCGGAAGATGGCTTATTGCGCTCCTTTTCCATATAGACTTCAAATGCAGAGCGGTTGTTAATTTTAGTCATGCCATTAGTAAATGCAAGCTCTTTATATATGCGGTTGCGTGTATGTTCAACGAAGTTATTGCGTGTAACAATGAATATAGAGCCGGCAAAATACATAAGCAGAATAAACAATCCGTAGATGGAATATTTGACCCTGCCAGTAGATGGTCTGGTAGAATAATATCTAAGTATATCCATAGTCAGGAATACACTTATTATTATAAATGCTGTGTATATTTCAGTTTCCTGCTTTGAAATAACATTATGGTTTCGTATAAATGTTATTATTGTCATTATAAATGTTGTAATTAATTCAATATGTACTATCCATAATACATTGGATAATATAATAATATGGCTTAACTGTAACATAGTAATTATTATGATTGAGCCAAATTCAATCCAGTATAAGAATTTGAAATATTTTTCATCGGCGAATGTTTCGTAAGTAAGCAGGTAACCTGTTATGGTCAATGGAAACAGAAAATAACAGGCATAGCCTATATATGATGTGAATGAGCCACGGCTTATAAATATCTGCAATATTGTTGAATTACACATAGACCAGATACCAGCAATAGCAGTTATAATACTTAACCAGCGCAGTCTTATGCACAGTTCAGTTTTAATAAAAAGTGAAGCAAAAAATATTATAATGCCACAAAGTAAAGCAAGTACACCTGTTGTAGCAGGAAATGAGTGTCTGGCAAAAAGATAATATATAAGAGCACTTTTAGTTCCGCTGTGAAGCTCAAGAAGGTTCTTTATATTAAGCTGTGAAGCCATAGTTATTGTAAGTGTAAAGTCACTTTGTGGCACTTTTATAAAGTACCAGTGAGAAGGGCGTGCCATACCTATTGTGTCCATAATATCTTCTTCGCTGTATACCTGCACATCATTGATGTATACATTTATTGCAGAATTATAAGCGTAAAATGCTATATAATCACCAGCAAGTTCGTCAGCTTTGATATGCTTTTTAATTGTTATGTGTCTTGTTTTTTCTTTTAATTTTATTGGAAGTTCGGTTGTATAATTATGTTCATTATCCTGTATATTAAAATCATTATATATAGAAGCAGTTGTTTCATTATTAAGGCATAACCCTGTTATTCTGGTGCTAAAGAATATGACTGTACATATAACTGCAAGTCCGGCAATAACAAAATATATGCTTTTATTAATTAAAGACATATTCGATTTGATATTTTGCATCGATGAATATTATCCTTTCATTGATTACTTGAATTGTAAATGTTAATATTAAATATAGCACGAAATAACAATAAATAATAGTAAACAATTGTATATAATAGTATGCAATCAGTGTTTATGCAGTCAAAATGTTAAAGCCAAAAACAGGCAGAATGGAGAAAGAATGTATAGAGAAGATTATAAGGTAACTGTTCCCCAGTTTAAAAGACTTGAGGTATTATTAAGTGATTGTGGAGCAATAAGCGGAAAGCTTGATATTGAAACAGGAAGACATAATGCCAGAGTAATTAATGATAAGGTAAAAGAACTTTCAGAAAATGGTGGTGGTACAATTGTAATTCCTAAAGGAATATGGGCAAGTGCACCAATACGTCTTTTATCAGATGTAAGCATAAGAATTGAAAGTCAGGGACTTCTTAAGTTCATAAAATCCAAAGAAGATTATCCTTTAATTATAACTAATTATGAGGGACAGCCATGCATAAGAACTGTATCACCTATTACAGCAGAGAATGCGGTAAATGTTGCAATTACAGGTATGGGTATGGTTGACGGAAGTGGTGATGAATGGCGTCCGGTTAAGAAGTTCAAGGTAACAGATAAACAGTGGGAACAGCTTCTAAAAAAGAGTGATAACGTATTTGAAACTAAAGAAACACAGATATGGATGCCTACTAAATCAAGCCTTCTTGGTAATGAGAAGAATATCCAGTCAGATAAAGATGAAGCTTTAGAAGAAGCAAGAGATTATTATGATTTCTACAGACCAGTAATGGTGAGCCTGCGTCATTGTACTAACGTACTTTTAAGTGGTGTAACATTTATGAATTCACCAGCCTGGAATATACATCCATTTTTCTGTGAGAATGTCACAATTGACAATATTAAGGTACGCAATCCTTATTATGCACAGAATGGTGATGGCATTGATGTAGAGTCTTGTACTAATGTCCATATTCACCACAGTGTATTTGAGACAGGTGATGATGCAATATGTATCAAAGCAGGCAAGAATGCAATAGCAAGAACAATAGATGGACCTTGCAGTAATATATATATACACGATTGTGTTGTTAATGAAGGACATGGTGGTTTCGTAATCGGAAGTGAAATGTCAAGAGGTGTTAAGGATATACTTGTTGAGAACTGCACATTTATAGGTACGGATGTAGGTGTAAGAATAAAGAGTGCACTAGGCAGAGGCGGTGTTGTTGAGAATATCACAATACGCAATATCGATATGGTTAATATAAAGGGTGAGGCAGTTATACTTACTATGGGTTATGTACTCAACCTGCTTAACCGTAATGAAACAATAGCTATGGATAATGAAGAAGATGTTCCATACTTCAGAAATATTGATATGGATGGCATTGTGTGTACAGACTGTAAGGAATTCGCTAAGATTGAACCTTTAAACGGTCGTCCAGACACGATTAAGGATGTAGTCATTAATAAACAGAAGTTCTGCTAATAAAATGTAGTAATGTCTTTCTGATTATTAACAGATGTTATGTGCCGATGATGCACACTCGCTCGAAGCTGTAGTATGTCGTAAGCGGCTGTGCTCGGTGTTAGAATGTGCGTTGCACATTCTTGTTTATATATAGAAAGAGGATAAAGTTGTGAAAAATAATAAATATGAAATAGATATGTGTAATGGTACATTAATGGATAAGCTAATTTCCTTTGCACTTCCGTTAATGCTTTCAGGTATGTTACAGCTTATGTTTAATGCTGTAGATATAATTGTTGTTGGAAGATTCACAGGCAGTACTGCACTTGCCGCGGTAGGCTCCACAACGGCACTGATTAGTACGTTTACCAATCTTTTTATAGGTGTTTCACTGGGAGCAAATGTACTTGCGGCAAGATTTTATGCAACAGGCAAAGCTAAAGAAATGTCGGAGACAGTCCATACAGCCATAGCACTTGCGGCAATAAGTGGTGTTGTTATGTGCATTATTGGCATTGCTGCCGCAAGAGAGGCACTTGTCCTTATTGACACACCAGATGATGTAATTGGACAGGCAGCACTGTATTTAAGACTGTATTTTTGTGGTATGCCATTTTTTATGCTTTATAACTATGGAGCGGCAATATTAAGGGCAGTAGGTGACACGAAAAGACCACTTATGTATCTTATAATAGCAGGTTCTACCAATGCGGTTTTAGACCTTGTGCTTGTGATAATATTTAAAATGGGTGTTGCAGGTGTTGCTATAGGAACAGTTACTTCACAGCTTATATCGTGTATTCTTGTAATAAGATGCCTTATGACAACAGAGTCAGATTACAAGTTAAGAATAAGGGATTTAAGAATAAGAAAATATTACCTTTTACAGATACTAAGTGTAGGACTTCCAGCAGGAATACAGAGTACTGTTATTAACTTTTCAAATGTATTGCTTCAATCATCAGTTAATTCATTTGGCGAGATAGCAATGGCAGGTTATACAGCCGCTAATAATATACTTGGCTTTCTTTATGTGTCTGTCAACTCAATAACACAGGCGTGTATGAGCTTTACGAGCCAGAATTATGGCGTTAGAAAATTCAAGCGAATGGATAAGGTGTTAATTGACTGTATGATACTTTCGGTTATAGTGTCAGTAGTTATCGGTGGTGGTTCATACATTTTAGGACGCCAGATACTTGGTATATACACGAACCAGAGTGAGGTTATAGAGTGTGGTATGGAGATACTTTCAATATCGACAATACCATATTTTCTGTGTGGCATTATGGATATGCTTCCAGGAGCTATGCGCGGAGTAGGTTATTCAGCAGTTCCTATGGTCCTTTCAATTGTAGGTACAGTTGGGACAAGACTTGTGTGGATATATGGTGTATTCCCAAGCCATAGAAGTCTGTATGAGTTATTCATATCGTATCCAGCTTCGTGGTTTATAACAATTGTAATGCAGGCAATATGTCTTGTATTTGTAAGAAAAAAGGTAAGAAACAAAGAATGATTATCCAATATATAATCAATGATGGATTAAATTACAAGAAGTGAGGGTTAGTATGTATACAAAGGAAGATTTAAAAGAATATTTAAAGGCTATGGGGCTTACAGGAAAAGAAACAATACTTGTTCATTCTTCAATGAAATCCATAGGGGAAGTAGAAGGCAGGGCAGATACAGTGCTTGATGCCCTAATAGAATATTTTAAGGACGGACTTTTACTGCTTCCAACCCATACATGGAAAAATATTAACGAGGACAATCCAGTATACGACCCAGCGGTTACGCCGTCCTGTGTTGGGATACTTACTAATCTGTTTCTTAAAAGAGATGGGGTAATACGTTCACTTCACCCAACACACAGTATGGCAGGAATAGGTGTAAGTGCCAAAGAATATCTTGCAGGTGAAGAATACAATAACACACCTTGTACACCGGGCGGCTGTTATGACCGCTTAAAAGACTGTGGTGGAAAGATACTTCTTATAGGAGTTGGCAATGAGCGTAATACATACATTCACAGCGTTGAAGAAGTGCTTAACATACCTAACAGACTGTCAGACAAACCAATGAAACTACAGATAATTATGCCAGATAAATCTATAAAGACAGTATATGTAAGAAAGCATTACAATGCTATCCAGCCACATATATCAGAAGACTTTGTAAAGCTTGACCAGGCATTATTAGAATGTAATGCAATGACCAGAGTAAAATTCGCAGATGCCGACAGCCTCCTGTGTGATGCCGGTCAAATCTTTAAGGTGGTAAGGCACATATTGTCCCCAGCCCCTGAATGTATAGTAACAAGCCCGATTGAAAAGTCCCAGTGGCAGGACTTTACAGATTAACCAAATAAAAATATCTTTTTATATGGTCAGTGTTTAAAAATGCCTTGCTATAGTTAAAAACTATAACAAGGCATAAAATATATCAATTTTACAATCCCCCAATAATAACATATAATAATCCTATAAACATACAATAAATATATGTAAATAGCAATTACAAGTTGATAACTTATTTGAATTTTGTAACAACGCCCAATTAGAAAAGCCATCGCAACCCTACCGTCAAGTGCTGGATTGATATAAGCATAAAAAGACAATGGGGAGCCGCCGGTCCTTAAGTGCTGTTCTTTAGCACTTTAGTACCGCTGCGAGCGACACTTAGTGCAAACGTGTCTTTGTTGCTTATAACAATCCAGCACGCCTCACTATATAACAATGCTTTTCTAATGTCCGTTGTCATAACATTGAATTAGAGCACCACTGTAATGCAATTTGAAAGTGTAATGCAATTCAAAAGCAATAAATTTATATAATATTGGAGGCATACCATATGAAGCAGATACTATGTTTTGGAGATTCCAACACCTGGGGGCTTATCCCTAAGACTAACCAGCGTTACCCTTGGGGCGTAAGATGGACAAGTATTTTAGATAATGAACTTAATAGACATTTTAATAATGAATATCGTGTGATAGAGGAAGGATTGTGCGGAAGAACAACAGTATTTGACGACCCATTAAGAGATGGCCGCAATTCATTCAAACTCCTTCCAACAATATTAGAGTCGCACAATCCAGTAACAGATGTGATTATAATGTTAGGAACTAATGACTGCAAGACAGTATACAACGCTTCGGCAGAAGTTATCGGACAGGGTGTGGAGAGATTAATTAATCAGGTAAAGAGCTGCCTTCCACACAGCAGAATACTTCTTGTATCACCGATACATCTTGGAAAAGGTGTGTGGGAGCAGGACTACGACCCTGAGTTCTCAGAAGCTTCTGTTGAAGTATCTAAGAAGCTTGCAGGTGTATACAGCAAAATTGCAGAAAAAGAATCAATAGATTTCTTATCAGCCTCAGATGCAGCACAGCCAAGCGAAATAGACAGGGAACACCTAAGCGAACAGGGACATAAAGAACTTGCAAGAAACATATTAAAGTGGTTTGACATTTAAAAATACATAATGTTATAATACCATAGCCTTGAGTATGATAATAACAAAGGCTGTCAGCTACAATTAATTTATAAAATATATGTGGATTTTTCTAGTTGAATCTATTTTTCGCCACATAGCTGTTAATCACAGCTATGTGGCTATTTTTGTGTAATAGGGAATTCTATCGTAATTCCTTATTGCACAAAAGGCACTATGTGCCAATAATGCACATTCGTGCGAAGATGTAATTGGTCGCAGGCGACCGCACTCGGCACAGGAATGTGTTTAGCACATTCATTTTTATGAAATAGGGGATTTACCCCAATAAGATAAGGAGATAAGTATGGATCAGACTTATATGAAGAAAGAAAACGTATTAAAACTTCTGATAACTATGGCACTTCCAATGGTTATATCAATGCTTGTAAATTCACTCTACAACATTGTAGACAGCTTCTTCGTAGCACAGATAAGCGAAGACGCGATGACTGCTATATCGCTTGTGTTTCCAATGCAGAACTTTATTAATTCGGTAATGATAGGTTTTGGAATAGGAATAAATTCAGTAATATCATTTTATATGGGTGCACAGGATAAGGTACAGGCAGACAAAGCCGCAAGTCAGGGGATATTACTTGCGACAATACACGGAATAGTAATGACAGCAGGATGTATTATGCTTATAAAGCCATTCCTTTGTATGTTTACTAATGACAGCAGTATTGTAGAATTAGGACTTCAATACTCATATATAGCATTTGCATTTTCAACAATACTTGCATGGCAGCTGGTGTTTGAAAAGACATTTCAGGCAGTTGGAAGAATGACAGCATCAATGACGGCAATGCTTGGTGGCTGTATAACTAATATCCTGCTTGACCCGATGCTTATATTCGGAGTAGGAATATTCCCTGATCTTGGAATAAGAGGAGCGGCAATTGCCACAGGAATAGGACAGACAGTAAGCCTTCTTGTGTATGTTATCATATATATACTACGACCTATGCCAGTTCGTTTTACAAGAAAATGTATGAAGCCAGAGAAAACATTATGTCTGAAAATGTATTCGGTCGGCATACCAGCCAGTCTTAATATGGCACTTCCTTCACTGTTAATATCAGCACTTAATGTAATACTAGCAGCATTTTCACAGACATATGTATTCGTGCTTGGTGTATATTACAAGTTACAGACATTTCTTTATCTGCCTGCCAATGGAGTTGTTCAGGGAATGAGACCATTAATCGGATATAATTATGGTGCAGGAGAGCATAAGAGGGTTAAGAAAATATATTCGACAGCCACAATAATAGTATTAATAATTATGTGTGCTGGAACAGCTATATGCCTTGAAATACCAGATAAGCTTATAGGCTTATTCACAACTAATGCAAATACAATTAGTGCCGGTGCCAAGGCACTTAGAATAATCAGTGCAGGCTTTATCGTATCGTCAGTATCTGTAACAGCCTCTGGTGCACTGGAAGGATTGGGAAAAGGACTTCCATCACTTGTAATATCAGTATTCAGATATGCAGTTATTATAATTCCAGTTGCATTTATTCTTTCAAGGATATATGAGGTTAATGGAGTGTGGTGGTCATTTGGAGTTACTGAGTTGGTAACTGCATTTATATCGTATATAATCTATAAAAAGGCGACACATCATCATTAAATGTAATCAGACATATAAGGTATCTTATGAAACAGCATGTCATCATTACAGATTTGAGGTAAAGTCAATAATATGGTTTATGTAAATTTAATTATTGGATTTGTATAATTGCTTTATTTTGAAGAATAATGGTTGTATAATTAAAAATACAATTTACAATATTATATAAAAATATTAATTGTAATTATATGGAGAGTGAAGATAATATAATTGGTATACAATAAAATATATAAATTGCGAATAAAAGAGGAGGCTTAATATATGTGTACAGCAGTTACTTATAAGACTAAAGATTTCTATTTTGGAAGAACTCTTGATTATGAGTTCTCATATGGTGAAGAGATAACAGTTACACCAAGGAATTATATATTTGATTTCAGGCATATAGGACAGCTTAAAAGCCATTATGCAATAATTGGTATGGCATTTGTGTCAGAAGGATACCCACTTTATTATGATGCGGTTAACGAAAAAGGTCTTGGAATGGCTGGACTTAACTTTGTTGGCAATGCGGCATATAAAGCATCAGTATGTGGTGAGAAGGATATAGCACAGTTTGAGTTCATACCTTGGATATTAAGCCAGTGTGCGACAGTCAGCGAAGCAAGAGCTAAGCTTGATGGAATTAATCTTACAGGAACACCATTCAGCAGCCAGCTTCCAGCGGCACAGCTTCACTGGATAATTGCAGATAAAGATGAAGCAATCACAGTTGAGTCTATGAAAGACGGACTTCATATATATGACAATCCGGTCGGAGTGCTTACTAACAATCCGCCATTTGATATGCAGATGTTTGCACTTAATAATTATGCAGGGCTTTCAAGCAGACAGCCAGATAATACATTTGCAGACAAGCTTAAGTTAAATGCTTACAGCCGTGGAATGGGAGCTATGGGACTTCCGGGAGATTTATCAAGCCAGTCACGTTTTATAAGAGCAGCATTTACAAGACTTAACGCAATTTCAAGCGATACAGAGGAAGAAAGTGTAAGCCAGTTCTTTCATATACTAGGTTCGGTAGAACAGCAGAGAGGTTGTTGTGAGGTAACTGACGGAAAGTATGAGATTACTATTTATACATCCTGCTGCAATGCGGCAAAGGGAATATATTATTACACAACATATGATAATCATCAGATAACAGCAGTAGATATGCACAAGGAAAATCTGGACGGAACAGAGCTTATAAGATATCCAATTATTACTAAGGGTGAAGTAAGATGGCAGAATAGATAGAATATGTCAGAATAATAGTGATGGAGAGATAAGGCGATGGAATGTACTGATAAGTATGATTTTGATACACCAATAGACAGAACTAATACGCAGTCCTTGAAATGGGATGTTGCAGAAAATGAACTTCCTATGTGGGTTGCTGATATGGATTTTAAGACAGCACCAGAGATAATTGAGGCTGTTAATAAGAGAGCGGCGCACGGAGTATTTGGATATTCAATAATACCGGAAAGCTGGAATGAGGCTGTAGCAGGCTGGTGGTCAAGAAGACATAACTGGGATATTGATAAAGACTGGCTTGTATTTTGCACAGGAGTTATACCATCAGTGTCAAGCATAGTAAGAAAGCTTACAACACCTAATGAAAATGTTGTTATACAGACACCAGTTTATAATATATTTTTTAATTCAATAATCAATAATGGAAGAAGGGTGCTTGAAAATCCATTAAGATATGAGAATGGCGAATACAGCATTGACTGGGAAGACCTAAAGAATAAGTTAGCCAATCCACAGACAAGTCTTATGATATTATGCAATCCACAAAATCCATCAGGAAAGATATGGAGCAGGGAAGATTTATCAAGGATAGGTGAGCTGTGTGCAAGGTATTATGTAACAGTGGTATCTGATGAAATTCATTGTGATCTTACAGACCCTGGAAAGGAATATATCCCATTTGCTTCTGTATCAGATGTATGCAGGGATATAAGCATAACCTGTGTTGCACCTACTAAGACATTTAATATTGCAGGACTACAGACAGCAGCTGTCATTGTGCCACATAAGAATTTAAGGCATAAGGTGTGGAGAGCACTTAATACTGATGAGGTTGCAGAGCCTAACGCGTTTGCGGTATGGGCAGCAGAAGCAGCTTATAATTATGGTGATAAATGGCTTGATGAATTGAGAGGTTACATTTATAATAATAAAAGAATTGTTAACGAGTATGTCAATGACAATATTACATCAATAAAAGTTGTGCAATCAGAGGCAACATATCTTTTATGGCTGGATTGTTCAGCAATTACTGATAATAGCAGTGAATTAGCGGCATACATAAGAAACAGGACAGGGTTATATCTGTCAGCAGGCAATGTGTATGGCGGTAATGGCAATCAATTCTTAAGATTAAATATTGCGTGTCCTAAGGCAGTGCTTATGGACGGGCTTAAAAGACTTGAAGAAGGTATCAGGCTGGCTATGAATTAACAAGTTGTTAAGCTGGCAGTTGATTAACTTTGTAAGGATATACTAGCTGATAATTAATGGGGTAATATATGGAAAATGGAAGTTTGCAATACGAAAATCAAATATTAAAATCAGAACTTGAGGCAGAGCATTTTATTCTTACACAGATGGCAGAACTTGGAAAGGTAAGAAATGTACGGGAATGTCAGGTAGCAATAAATAATCTTCTTGAAAAAATCGGACATTTTACGAAAGCTGACAGAGCATATATAGTTGATGAAAAAGACGGTTGTTATTATAATACATATGAGTGGTGTAATGAAGGTATTGAACCACAGATTAATCAACTTCAGAATTTGAGAGCAGAGGATATGCCGTATTGGATACCAAAGCTTTCAAGTGGTGAGAGTATATTTATTGAAGATTTGGAAAATGTAAAAGAGACTATGCCTGTTGAATATGAAATATTAAAGCCTCAGAATATACATACACTTATAGTGTTTCCAATAATATTAAGCAATACATTAAAAGGGTTTATAGGTGTTGATAATCCTAATATAAAGGATGCAAAGGACGTAATCAGACTACTTGCGGCACTGGGGAGTTATCTTGGTACTACAAGAGAGAATGCCGCTGTATATGCCAAGCTTGAATACAGGCTTAATTACGATTCACTTACCAAGGCGTATAACAGGTATGGGTTTTACAAGAATGCACAGAAGCTCATAAAGGAGCATACTGATACAGAGTATTGCCTTATATTATCAGATATTAAGAGTTTTAAGCTTATTAATGAAATATATGGTGAGAATATTGCAGATAAGATATTAATAGATGAAGTTAATATTATCAGGCAGAAGATGAAAGGTAATTCAGTTCTTGGAAGACTTAATGGTGACATAATTGCTATGGTTATTCCTAAGGAGTATCTGTCTGAGAAAGAATTTTCTGATATGATAAAGCTGCTTAGTGACAGGTATTCCAACAAGAATTTCAGGCTTCATATATATCTTGGAGTATATTACATAAAAGATGTCAATGAAACGATAAGACAGATGGTAGACAAGGTATCTCTTGTGATTATGAAGAGTAAAGGTAATATGAGCAATTATATTCTTTATTATGATGAGAATTCATATAGGAATGACATATTTAAACAGCAGCTTATAGGTGAGTTCGAGACAGCACTTAATGAGAACCAGTTCTGTATGTATTTACAGCCACAGACGGATAAGGATGGCAATATGCTTGGAGCAGAGGCACTTATAAGATGGAATCATCCTAATATGGGACTTATTATGCCAGGTGCATTTATAGAGTGCTTTGAAGATGCAGGACTTATATACAGGCTGGATAACTACATATGGGAGGAAGCTGCTAAGCAGCTTAAGATATGGAAAGACTCTGGTTATAATTATTATATATCGGTTAATATATCAGCAAAGGATTTCTATCATATTGATGTATACCAGACTTTCAAAAATCTTGTAAGTAAGTATGGTATAGATACAGATAAGCTTCACATTGAGATAACAGAAACAGCGTTATCAGAGGATAAGCAGGCGGCACATAAGACTATAGAAAGACTTCACGATGAGGGATTTATAATAGAGATAGATGATTTTGGAAGCGGATATTCTTCTTTTAATTTCCTTAAAGATGTGTGTGCTGATGTTATCAAGATAGACAGGGTATTCCTTAAGAAGTCAAGCCACGAGGAGCGTGGAGAGCAGATATTAAGGTCGATTATAAGTCTTTCACACGATATAGGAATGGACGTAATAACGGAGGGCGTTGAGAATGTTGACCAGCTTTCTATGCTTGCCAAGATGAATTGTGACTGGTTTCAGGGTTATTACTTCTCAAAGCCGATTGCTGTCGGGGATTTTGAGGAGAAGTATGGCATTAAGTATAAAATAAATAATAATGCATAAGCATTGGTAATATTAGTAAGTTTAATAAGACTTTTTAATTATTAACGCAGCCGTGTGAAGTTATATGGCTGTTAATAATTAAAAAGTCTTTTTTTATAATGGTATGATTATAGCTTTATTAATATAGCAGAAATTGAAATTTATGCGAAATTACAGGGGTTAAGCTGGGAACTTGATGTATGGTGGGAACCTTACGTATTGGGAGTAAGCTGACAACTTGATTTTATTCCGAAATCGGAGTAATATACTATAATCCGATTTCGGAATAAACTGCGGGAATGGATAATTAAAAAATAAAAGTAAGTAGATAGCAAATATAATTTAAGAAGGAGTTAGAGTGAAAAATATATCAAAAAATCTTCAGATGTTTAATCAGGTGTATAAAGAAACTAATGTTATATACCACGATTATGCGGCGAAGAATGGCATATCAGATACAGCTTTCTGGATAATGTATTCTGTATATTATTATGGTGAGGGGATAACACAGAAGAATATATGTGAGGAGTGGTTCTACAGTGCACAGACCGTTAATTCCTCACTTAAGACTATGGAAAAAAATGGACTTATAATATTAGAGCCGTCTAATGATAATAAGAAAGAGAAGCAGATACATTTTACCAAAGAAGGACAACTGCTAGCGGAAAAGATTATTAAACCTGTAATAGAGGCAGAAAAGCAGTCTTTTGAGCAATTGGACAGCAGGGAGATTGAGGTTATGTTTGAAACAACATATAAGCATATGAAGAAGCTTGAGAGCCTTATAGAGAGTATAAAGAATTAGAGAACATCAAGGAGAATTAAAGTGAAGATAAAATTATCAGACCATTTTTCATATGGTAAGCTAATTAAATTTACATTACCGACAATTATTATGATGATATTTACATCAATATATGGTGTTGTCGATGGAGTATTTGTATCCAACTTCGTAGGAAGTGATGCATTTGCAGCAGTTAATCTTATAATGCCGGTTGTAATGATACTTGGTTCGGTTGGATTTATGATTGGTACGGGGGGAAGTGCCATCGTATCAAAGACACTTGGAGAGGGCAAGAAAGAAAAGGCAAGAGAATATTTTTCTATGCTTATATACCTTTGCATAGTATCAGGTGTTGCACTGTCAGTAATTGGAATTATATTTATACGTCCTATAGCTGTGGTACTTGGTGCAAGTGGCAGTATCGCAGACGATTGTGTAATATATGGAAGAACACTGCTTGTTATGCTTACAGCATTATTCCTGCAAAATGCTTTCCAGAGCTTTCTTGTTGTAGCTGAAAAGCCAAAGCTTGGACTTGTAGTTTCACTGCTTGCAGGATTTACTAATATGTTTTTGGATTTCCTGTTCATATATGTATTAAAGCTTGGCGTATTTGGTGCGGCACTTGCAACAGGAATAAGCCAGATAGTTGGTTCGATAATACCGATAATATATTTCCTTAGTGATAAAAGTGACGTGCTTAAATTGCAGAAGGCGCGTTTTAACAAAGATATAATAATAAAGACCTGCATTAACGGCTCATCAGAGATGGTTACCAATATGTCGATGTCACTTGTAAATATGCTTTATAATATGCAGCTTATGAAGTATATAGGTACAAATGGTGTTGTTGCATACGGAATAATTATGTATGTTGGATTTATATTCTCAGGAACATATCTTGGTTATGCGGTAGGTTCAGCACCAGTAATAAGCTATCATTATGGTTCAGGCAATAAAAAAGAACTTAAAAATCTGTTCAGGAAAAGCATAACGCTTATTATTGTGGCGTCCTTAGTTATGACCGGACTTGCTGAGGTGCTTGCAAAATATCTTGCAGGAATATTTGTAAGCTACGATAAGGAACTGCTTGAGCTTACAACGCTTGCTATAAGAATATATTCAGTAGCATATCTTTTCAATGGACTTAATATATTTACTTCGTCATTCTTTACTGCACTTAATAATGGTGCGGTATCGGCGGCAGTATCATTTCTTAGAATGTTCGTATTCCAGATAGCGATGATTATGATACTTCCGCTTATACTTGGAATTAATGGAATATGGATGGCTGTTATAGCGGCAGAACTTCTGGCATTGTTCGTAAGCCTTATATTCATAATAATAAACCGCAAGAAATACGGTTATGTGTAAGAATATAGATATAGATAATAATACACATATGTGTATAAATACGGTTATATGTAAAATAGTAATGATATTTAATTGGAATTTAACATAAATATTAGGAATTATTGATATAAAAAGTTAAAAACTTAACAATTAAAAGGTTGCTTTTTGCAGGCTGATTATGTATACTAACAGAAGAATTTGGTTAAATCCATTTTCTGTAATCTGCCAAAGGGCATACAAGCCCTATTGGTGCTACAATTTAAGAAAAGAGGTTTAATGTAAAATGGCAAACGTTGATTTAAGCAAGTATGGTATTACAGGCGCTACAGAGATTATTCACAATCCTTCTTATGAATTATTATTCGAAGAAGAAACAAAGGCTTCTAACGAGGGTTACGAAGTAGGAAAGGAAAGCGAACTTGGTGCTGTTAATGTTATGACAGGTATCTATACAGGTCGTTCTCCTAAGGATAAGTACATTGTAGTAGATGAGAATTCTAAGGACACAGTATGGTGGACTTCAGATGAGTACAAGAATGATAACCACCCAATGTCAGAAGATGTATGGGCTAAGGTTAAGGATATTGCTAAGAAAGAACTCTGCAACAAGAGACTTTTCGTAGTAGATGCATTCTGTGGTGCTAATAAGGATACAAGAATGGCTGTTCGTTTTATCGTAGAAGTAGCATGGCAGGCACATTTCGTAACTAACATGTTCATTAAGCCAACAGCAGAAGAACTTGAGAACTTCGAGCCAGATTTCGTAGTATATAACGCTTCTAAGGCTAAGGTTGAGAATTACGCAGAATTAGGTCTTAACTCAGAGACATGTGTAGCATTCAACATCACAAGCCACGAGCAGGTAATCATCAACACATGGTATGGTGGAGAGATGAAGAAGGGTATGTTCTCTATGATGAACTACTACCTTCCACTTAAGGGAATGGCTTCAATGCACTGCTCAGCTAACACAGATATGAATGGTGAGAACACAGCTATCTTCTTTGGTCTTTCAGGAACTGGTAAGACAACTCTTTCTACAGATCCTAAGAGACTTCTTATCGGTGATGATGAACACGGCTGGGATGACAATGGTGTATTCAACTTTGAAGGTGGATGCTACGCTAAGGTTATCAACCTTGATAAGGATTCAGAGCCAGATATCTACAATGCTATTAAGAGAAATGCTCTTCTTGAGAACGTTACTCTTGATGAGAATGGTAAGATTGACTTTGCTGATAAGAGCGTAACAGAGAATACTCGTGTATCTTATCCAATTGACCATATTAAGAATATTGTAAGACCTATATCATCAGCTCCAGCTGCTAAGAATGTTATCTTCCTTTCAGCTGATGCATTTGGTGTACTTCCTCCAGTATCTATTCTTACTCCAGAGCAGACACAGTACTACTTCCTTTCAGGATTTACTGCTAAGCTTGCTGGTACAGAAAGAGGTATCACAGAGCCTACACCTACATTCTCAGCTTGCTTCGGACAGGCATTCCTTGAGCTTCATCCTACAAAGTATGCTGCTGAGCTTGTTAAGAAGATGGAAAAGAGCGGAGCTAAGGCTTACTTAGTTAACACAGGCTGGAACGGAACAGGTAAGAGAATTTCTATTAAGGATACTCGTGGTATCATCGATGCTATCCTTTCAGGTGCTATTAAGACAGCTCCTACAAAGACAATTCCTATGTTCAACTTTGAAGTACCTACAGAACTTCCAGGTGTTGATTCAGGTATCCTTGATCCTAGAGATACATATGCTGATGTTTCTGAATGGGAGACAAAGGCTAAGGATCTTGCTGAAAGATTTAACAAGAACTTCGTTAAGTATACAGGCAACGAAGCTGGTAAGGCTTTAGTAGCTGCTGGTCCTCAGTTATAATTAATAATTCTGGATATAACAGACGATTGTCAATTTAATTAAATACTTTATGAGTATATAAAAAGACCGCTTGTAATTAATGATAAACATTAGTTACAAGCGGTTTTGTTTGACTATATTCTCTATAAATTAAAGTTCTGTCCTGACAATATTAAGAGGCATCATAAGATGATCAATAAGGATTCTGTAAGCCTCATTGCCATTGCCGGTTTTCAGGTTCTCAAAGTATTCAGAATGTTCATCTATTGTTCCATTAATACGGCCTTCAACCTCAAGTGCCGACTGTGTTGTAAGTCGGATAAGATACATAAGCTTTTGGAACATATGATTAATCTCCTCATTCTCAATGTAATTAACTAAGAGCAGGTGAAACTTATGGTCGTAATTAATAAAACTTTCGTAGTTATCATCAAGAGCAAGTGATTCTTTCTGGTGTTTGAGAATTTCACCAAGTTTCTGTATTGTATTCTGACCTTTAGCAGTCTGATATTCTTTAGCCAGGCATTGCGTACAAAATCCTTCGATAGCACATCTTATCTGGATAGTTTCCCTCATATCTTTCTGGCTTAATTGTCTTATGCGAAAGCCTTTGCTTGGGATAACTGTGATATAACCATCCTGGCTTAAGCATTGCAGAGCCTCTCTCATAGGTGTTCTTGATATGCCGAGTTCTTTGGATAATTTAGTTTCTGAGTAAAGTGTGTTGACATCGAGCTGGTGAGTAAGAATTAAATTCTTAATGTAATTATAAGCCTCAAGCTGCAATGATGACATAAGCTGCATAGATTCCTCCGTTGTATAAATGCCTGAATAAAAAGTTACGATAATAAATTTATAAATGGACTTTTAAAATAAATTAAAAAAAACATAAAAAATACAATTTACTGATATATAATAGACGATTATTATATTAAAATCAATAAAATAAATATAAAATCGGTATACCGGCACGCAATGTTCGTAATAAAATAATTTAAAATCTGAATATGTAAAGTGATTGTGTTAAAATACTATAATGAAAATATGTAATGATTGCACAAAAAAAACTTGAAAATTTGGTTAATCTGTTTAATTGCAAAGGACTATAATACAAATCGTAATAAAGAATAGATAAACTTAACAGAACCTCTTTGTTGAAGGCTTGCTAAGCAAATCAGATTTTTGGAGGAAAAGATAAATGAATACTTTAAAAGCTGAAAAAAGAAGCATGGATGACAAGGCAAAGAAATTAAGAAGGGAAGGTTATGTAACTGGCAATGTATTTGGAAGAAGCCTTGCAGAATCAATACCGGTAAAGATTGAGAAGAAAGAAGCAGAGCGTTTCTTATCAGTTTGCAACAAAGGTAGTGAGGCAAAGCTTACAATCGATACAACAGATTATGATGTTCTTGTAAAGGAAGTTGATTACGACCCAATCAAGCGACAGACATTAGAGATTGATTTCCAGGTACTTACAGAAGGAGAAAAGGTTCACTCAGTTGCAGAGATAGTATTAGTTAATCACGACAAGGTACAGGGGGTTGTTGAACAGCATATGGAGGAAATTCCATATAAGGCAACTAAATCAGCACTTGTTGAAAAGGTAAGCGTTGATATAGGAGAACTTAAGCCGGGCGACAGTATTAAGGTAGGAGACCTTGATATTGCTAAGGACAAAGATGTATCAATATCACCTGATGTATTAGAGAAGGTTATTGTAAGCGTAACAGAGCAGACATATGCAGAGACAGATACTGATACTGATGAGGATGGCGAAGCATCAGAAGCTTAATATTATGGTAATATTTCAGGTACAGAAACATACGAAAGTATGTAAGTAAGATAATAGACGCATATGTAATAGTGAGAATATTAATATGTAAACTTACGATAGAATAAAGATAAAAGTCAGCTATAGGGAGAGTTATGTTACCCTATAGCTGGCTTTTTTAAAATATGGTGCAGAATTCGACAGTAAAATACGTTTTCCTTGAATAATTATGCGTAAAGATATATACTATACATAGTGTTACGTAACGAAAGAACGGAGGATATAATATGGGATATGATGCTGAGAAATTCAAAGCCAGAGCTAATACTAAAGCAGGAAATATATGGCTTATATTAAATATCCTGCTTACAATGCAGTATTTGTCAAATATGACTAAAGGTACATATGATCGGAAGTTTATAATTCCATTTCTTATTATAGGCTGGGTCCCATATATAATTGGTGTTATATATACTAAGATAAAAGGAAAATCAGCTGATGGATACAAGCATATATTAGGTGTTGGATATGGTTTGTTTTATGGATATATAGTATGTACAAGCACATCACTGCTTACATTTGCATATATATTTCCAGTAGCAAGCATGACTATTCTGTTCAAGGACAGAAAGTTCATAGTGAGCTGTGGAATTGGTAATATTGCCATAGTTATATTAAGTACAATTATTAAATTTATGTCAGGTATGAATGCGTTGGCAGATATTGATAATTATTCATTACAGATATCGTGTATAATCCTTTGCTATGTATGTTATGTATTATCAATTAATCATCTTAATCTTTCAGACGGAGCACTTACAGATTCAATTAAGGCTGACCTTGACAGAGTTGTCAAGACAGTTGAGCAGGTTAAAGATTCAAGTAATATGATAGTTGACGGAATTACAGTTGTAAGAGAGCTGGAAGAAGAGAACAAGCAGGGAGCTAATTTCGTTGTATCAAGTATGAAAGAGCTTTCGCATAATAATGATATACTTCACGATAAGACATATTCTTCAACACGGATGACTACGCAGATTAATAATCAGGTAGAAAATGTAGCTTCACTTATCAATGAAGTTGTGCAGCTTGTCAGTGAGTCAGTTGAACATACAGATACAAGTTCAAAAGAGCTTGCAGATGTAGTTGAAAGTACTAAGACTATGGCTGAATTATCAGGTGAGGTAGATAATATACTTAGAGAATTCCAGCAGGAATTCAGTAAAGTTAAGACAGAGACAGGTACAATTGGAGAGATTAACTCACAGACTAACCTGTTAGCACTTAATGCTTCAATTGAGGCGGCAAGAGCTGGCGAAGCAGGAAAAGGCTTTGCGGTAGTAGCAGATGAGATAAGAAATTTAAGTACAGAAACAGAAGAATCATCAGATAGAATTATGACAGCGTTAGGACATCTGGAAGATACATCTAACAGAATGTTAAAGTCAATAACGACAATACTCGAACTTATACAGACAACACAGACCAAGGTTGTACAGGTTAATGACAGCGTGTCAGGAATAGCTAAGGACTCTACACAGATAGGTGAACACATTGGTGTCGTAGATTCAGCAATGCAGGAAGTTGAAAGCTCTAACCGTAATATGGTTGACAATATGCACGAGATTGAAAATGTTATGAAAGACATTACTGACTGCATAGGCAACGCAGACGAAAGCACTAAGATAATGCTCAGCAAATATGAAGAGTCAGCCCGCAATGTTGATAAGATAGAAAATGTTGTTGGTGCAATGATGGAAAAGCTTGGAGTTGGCGGCTTTATGGGTGTTCAGGATATCAAGCAGGGTATGTATTGTACCATAAGACAGATTATATCAGGAAAGCCAGCTGATACAGAAAGCCACGGCGAGATAGTTGAACAGGCAGATGGGGTATTATATGTACGTTTCAAGAACAAAGATGTAGATTATAAGAATACCTCATTGAAATACGAACTTGATATTGTAGCGGCAAATGTACTTTATCACTGGTCTTCTGTGTCAGCAGCACCCGCCACACAGTATGGCAGTGATGTATGCAGGCTCATAGTAGCTTCACTTCCAAGCATCGTCAACAGAAGAAAGTATGTAAGAATGCCTGTTAATAATAAATGTACAGTTACATTCAAGGGCGGAGCAGATGTATACGAGGGTACAATGGTAAATATAAGTGCCAACGGCTTCGCTTTCCAGACAAGAGAAACAGAATTCGCAGATTGTAAGGGTGAGAATATAATTGTAAAAGTACCAGATTTTCCAGTTGAACAGGGGAGGGTTCTTGAAGGAACAATTATAAGAAGTACTGACAATGCAGGAACCCATATCGTTGGATGCCGTATGCCAGAAGACCGTATTGAGATTGGTAATTATGTAAGCAGGAATTATTCTGAATAATATTAAGAAAATGTATAAGCATTAATTCACAATTTTCGTATTATAAACTGTTATTTAGTATGGGGGAATATATTTAGGACATAATAATAACGAAAGTGGTTAATTGAATGAGGTTAAAGAAAAAGTATAGGAATTTATTAAAATTTATGGCTGTAACGCTGATACTTATTTTAACGATATCAGTTGTTGCGGCTGCTAAACAGCACATTGATAATAAGAAAAGTAATCATAACCAGGATATCGAAGAGGATTATCCTGATGAAGATGCAGAGGCTTATGAGCTGCCTGAAAGAACACTTAACTCAGATGTTATCCCATATGATGGAGTTCCAAGAACAATATCGTGCTGGGGTGATTCGATGATGTTTGGAATGGGTGCAGGTGAGGCTTATATAGTATTTGGAGATGATGAGCCTTTTGATATATCAGGCTGGACAAGTCCCGATACATTACAGTATCTTACTGGAATTAAGGTATATAATCTTGGCGTTTCAGGTGAGACATCATATGAGATTGCACTTCGTCAGGGAGGCATAAAGATGTATGTCAGGGATACATTTGAGGTTGGATATGATGACAGTGTAGATGTTACAATTGTCGATGAGAATGGCGGGGAAGTATATATGGCTGATTTCAGTGCATATGGATATACAGAGCCACAGGAGTCAGATATTGTATACATCAATGATGAAATGTTCAAAATAACAGGCACAGAAGAAGAGGGACTTCATATATGCCGTTATTCAGATGAAGAAGTGAACTATGATGCTTTTACAACCGTATATGCGGACACACAGGTATATACCAAGGCTTCTTATGAAAGAAAGAATGATATTCTTATACTTGAGATAGGAAGTAATGGCGGCTGGGAGAATTACAGACAGCTTATAAGCCAGTATGATGCTATGATACAGAATTCGGGCTGTGATTATTATATAATAGTTGGTGATACAGATGATCCAGGAACATCAATAGCAGATACAACTCAGGGAATCCGTAATGAGGACGGAACTTATATAGGAGTTGGAGATACAGCGTGGGAAGCGACATTAAGAGAAGCATATGGTGAACATTTTATTAATATGAGAACTTATCTTATAGAAAATGGACTTACTGATGTAGGCTTAAGACCAACAGTAGGTGATTATAAGGGGTTCAGGCGAGGAAGAATATCTAAACAGTTAAGATATGACTGGACACATTTTAATTCATATGGTTATTATTCAAAAGGTATTGCAATATATGCCAAGGGTGTAGAATTAGGTTACTGGGAGTAACATATTAAATATGTAAGTTTGGTAATTACAGGTTAAAGCAGGCATTAAAATAATGTGTCTGTTTAATAATAAAAGAAAGGTATATATAACAATGAATGACAAGAGAGAAAAATTTGCTTCAAGATTAGGCTTTATACTGGTGTCGGCGGGGTGTGCTGTCGGACTAGGTAATGTATGGAAGTTTCCATACATATGTGGAAAGAACGGAGGAGCAGCATTTATTGTTATATATTTATTATGTCTGCTTGGACTTGGGCTTCCTATACTTATATGTGAGTATGCAATTGGACGAGGCAGTAATAAGAGCCTTGGAAGTGCATTTAAAATGTTGTCGCCAGAAGGAACAAGATGGCATCATTTCCGCTGGGTAGCTTATGCTGGTAATTATCTTTTGATGATGTTCTATACAATGGTTGCCGGCTGGATGCTCAACTACTTTGTATACAGTCTTACGGGACAGCTTTCAGGAAAGAATGTAGAGCAGATAGGCGGGGAGTTCAATAATATGCTCTCAACACCATCAGTTATGATATTCTGGACACTTGTAGTTGTTGTAATAAGCATACTTGTATGTTCACTTGGCTTACAGAAAGGTGTTGAGAAGATAAGTAAGGTAATGATGATATTATTATTTGCACTTATGATAATAATGGCAGTTAATTCCCTTCTGCTTGATGGAAGCTCGGAGGGACTTAAGTTCTATCTTGTTCCAGACTTTTCCAAAATGAGGGAGCAGGGTATCGGTAATGTAGTATTTGCAGCTATGTCACACGCATTTTTTACTCTTGGACTTGGTATAGGTTCTATGGAGATATTCGGAAGTTATCTTTCAAGAGACTGCAAGCTTACAGGAGAGTCAATAAATGTAGTTATACTTGATACAGTAGTTGCACTTACAGCGGGAATTATCATTATACCAGCCTGTTTTGCCTATGGAATTAATCCAGGTGCGGGTCCATCGTTATTATTCATAACTCTTCCTAATGTATTCAACCAGATGCCGGGTGGAGTTATATGGGAAGTATTATTCTTTATATTTATGGCATTTGCGGCATTATCTACAGTAATAGCAGTATATGAAAATATTATTGCAATGACTATGGATTTATTTAACTGTAGCAGAAAGAGAGCTTCATTAGTTAATCTTTTTGTAATATCAGTGCTTTGTATGCCAGCAGTTCTTGGATATAATGTTTTGTCGGGAGTACAGCCTCTTGGAGCTGGTACAACTATAATGGATCTGGAAGATTTTATAGTTTCATATAATATACTTCCTCTTGGCTGTCTTTTATTCGTGCTTTTCTGTACAAGAAAGAACGGCTGGGGATATGACAATTTCGTGGCAGAAGTTAATATGGGAAAAGGCATATCATTTCCTAAATGGTTAAAAGGCTATATGGTATACGTTCTTCCTGTTATTGATTTAGTTATATATTTTAAGGGTTATTATGATATGTTTAAGCCACAGGGTACTAAGGTTGTGTGCATATGGATGACAGTAGCTGTTATTCTTGCACTGTTGGTATTCTACATAGCTGCAGGAAAGGGAAAGAAGAGCAATGACTAAAAAGCAGCTTGCTTATGAAGTTATAGAACGTCTTAAAACAGAATATCCTGATGCCGGCTGTACGCTTGATTATGATGATGCGTGGAAGCTTCTGGTAAGCGTAAGGCTTGCAGCACAGTGTACAGATGCGAGAGTGAATGTTATTGTGCCACAGTTATTTGACAAGTATCCATCAATAGAGGCACTTGCTGATGCAGATGTATATGACATAGAGAAAATAGTCCGTCCATGCGGTTTATCAAAGAGCAAGGCAAGGGATATAAGCGGCTGTATGCGTATGCTTCACACGGTGTATAACAATAAAGTGCCTGATACATTAGAGGAACTTTTAAAGCTTCCTGGAGTTGGAAGAAAAAGTGCCAACCTTATTATGGGTGATGTATTCGGAAAGCCGGCAATTGTGACAGATACACATTGTATAAGGCTGTGCAACAGAATTGGACTTGTAAAAGATGAGAAAGAACCTAAAAAGGTTGAGATGGCACTGTGGAAGATAGTTCCGCCAGAAGAGGGAAGTGACCTTTGCCATAGATTTGTAATACACGGCAGGGAAGTGTGCAGTGCAAGAACCAAGCCTCATTGTGATGGGTGCTGTCTTAATGATATATGTAAGAAGAATGGAGTTAAGCAATAAGTGAAGAATAATTACAAGATGATAATAGCATATGATGGAACCAGATATTATGGCTGGGAACATCAGCCTAATACAGATATGACTATACAAGGCAAGTTAGAGTCTGTTCTGTCACAGATGACAGGGGAACAGATAGATGTAATAGGTGCAGGAAGAACTGATGCAGGAGTCCACGCCAAAGGAATGGCAGCCAATGCACATATGCAGACAAGTATGACACCAGATGAAATCTGTGATTATATGAACAGATATCTGCCTGAGGACATATGTGTAATGGAAGTAAGGATAGCTTCAGAACGTTTCCACAGCAGATATAATGCAATGGGGAAAACTTACTGTTATACCTGTTATGTTGGGGATAAGAAGCCTGTATTTAATAGAAAATATGTGCATATCACAGGTGCTGTGCCAGATGTTGAGGCTATGAAGAAAGCAGCTTCTTATCTTGTAGGAGTTCATGATTTTGCAAGCTTCTGTGGTAATCCAAAGATGAAGAAATCTACAGTCAGGGAGATATATTCAATTGATATATCGCTTAAGGGTTCGTATCTTAATATGACCTTCCACGGAAGTGGATTTCTTCAATATATGGTAAGAATATTATCAGGAACATTATTAGAGGTTGGTTTTGGTAAAAGAGAGGCAGACAGTATGCAAGAGCTTTTAGAGGCAAAGAATCGTTCTTTAGCTGGAGCGACAGCTCCAGCCAAGGGGTTAAGCCTCTTAAAAGTACATTACGCTAATTAATTATCGGAATAGTTATATAAATTTACTTCTCCATTTAATTGCTTCGTCACGGTACTGGCGGGCAATATCCATAAGTTCATTATATTGGGCGGTTATGCTGTCAATGACGGCTGACTGCTCATTTATTTTTGCCTGGCATGCGGCAATCTTTTTGTTGAAATCTTCGGTCAGGGATTTTTCACGTTCAATGTAATTATCATTATTATTATTTGAATTAATATTGTCAGCGTTGTTATTATCAGTACTATTATTGTCGGCAGTGCATATAGCTAATTGTTTGAAATGTCCGATTTGTTCAATTTTGTATATGTGTTCATTAACACATAATAAAATAAAATTATTATATGCAAGCACACTGTAAGAATTCACAGGCTTTTTAATATCAGGCAGTGGGATAGGCAGTGCATTATTGTCATCAGGTGTTATACAGTGCAGGCTGGGTTTATCAGATACAGGATTTTGCTTAAGATAGAAAAGAAGCAGGGTGTTATTACATATGGCAAGCTTAGGATTAGAATATTCCTGTACATAATTACAGTCTATAGCCAATATATTAGCGGTATCCATAATATTTTTTAAGATAAGTGAACCATTCTGATTGATGTAGGAATAATAAAGAGATGAATTATATATACACTCTGTAAGACCGCATAAGTAGTCTGTAGCAAGCACGATAGGGCGGTCAAGCCCACCAAAATGGGCTACACGTAAGAATATATTAGAACCGGCATTATAGATAATTAACTGGCGGTTATTACCAACTGAATATACATTTGACATATTACCCTCTGTTCATCAGTAGATCTGATATGTGAAGCTTATTAAAATGTATGGTAGCAACAAAGTATTTAGAACATATAATGTAGTAAGAATACTTAAAGGAAGGATTTGAAATGGCAAAGTGTAAGTGCAGGAAAAAATGCTGTACAACAAAGATTGCAAGTAATCTTGTATCTAATATGCCTAATGGATGTTTTGATGTATGTACCAATCCGATATGCGGTTCACCGAGTGAACTTAGTCTTTATGCGCCATTGATATATGACCAGATTGGTATTAACCTTTGTGCTGAATTTCCAATAGGTGCAGATATATCAGCAACTTATCCAACGGCTGTCAACGCAACCGCAAGTGTAATAGATGTATCCTATGAATATGGAACAGGAAATGTAGTTATAACACAGATACCGGGCAGACCGAACTGTTATTCAGTTACATTGTCAAACTTGTCAGTGACATTTGCGGTAAGTCTGTATGATGAGAATTGCAGGCTTGTGGCAACACTTTATCCAACAGCTGTATATCTGCCACCAGAAACAACTTCGGCTACCTATGATGAAGATGTCAATCCAACTTCTGTGGAGCTTGAAATATTTGCACCTTATGGAATATCTTACAATTATAATGCAGCGGCTACACCACAGTATAGTGCGGCACTTAATTATACAGGATTTACAGCGGATAATAACAGAATAACGCAGGGACTTAATCTTTCTGCAATTCCAAAAGTAATTAACCTTGATACAACTGATGATGAGATAACAATAGGTCTTTCAATCATATTACAGAGCTTGTATTTTGCTGGCTACAGGGTTGCAAGTGCTGGAAAGATTGTAACTCCTAAGGGAAGCATAGTGGCAGAGGAAGATTCTAATGAGATGAAATTCGTGTGCGGCAATCTTTTGAATCTGGCAATCAAGCCTCTTGATTTAAGCCCACCAAAATGTGAAGGTAGATTAAAACAAGATTGCGAAACAGGCTGTCAGCCAACGTGTGAGGAAGATATGCCAGTGTGTACGAATTCAGGGAACAACATAAGTGACTGCAATAACTGTGGATAAGAATAAAGTGTGATGATGACGGAATATGACAAGGATAGAAATAGCTGCTATATCGCTAATGGTAGTTAATGTAAAGAGTAAGATGTGACAGTCACAGGCTGTATAAGTGGTATAGTAAGTTATTGCCATATAAAGATAAATATATAGAGAGAATTTAAAAAGGGTGTCATAATAGACTATTACGTAATATACAGATAATAACAGGCTATTATCTGTATACTGTAGCATTAGTTTAAAATGACACCCATATATATTTATTGTTTATTAATATTAACGGGAAACCTCATTACCGGCCTTGGCAAATGCAAGCTTCATAACTTCGTCTACAGATACGAGGTTGTAATCACCGCTTACAGTATGTTTTAAGCAGCTTGCGGCATTAGAGAATTCAACAGCTTTCTGTGGGTCAAAGTCATTGATAAGACTATATATAATACCAGCACAATAAGCATCACCAGCACCAATATAATCAAGAATATTCATAAAGAATTCCTGGCTGTAGTAAGCCTTTCCTTCAGTGTATATCATTGACTGGAGCTTGAATGTTGTTATTGAAGTTTCTGTTCTCCATACAGATGCAACCATCTTGAAGTTAGGGAACATTTTTATAAGTTCTTCTGCAATGTAAGAATTCTTCTCTTTATCTGAATTAGAGGCATCAAGTCCGAATATTCCAACTGCATCATCTTCATTAGCAATACATATATCAACATACTTACATATTTCGTTCATTACTTTGTTAGCCTTTTCACCAGACCAGAGCTTGCTTCTGTAATTAAGGTCACAGCTTATTGTAATACCTCTTTCCTTAGCTTTCTTGCAGGCAAGAAGAGTAATCTGTGCCATATTATCGCTTATTGCTGGAGTAATTCCTGAAAAATGAAACCATGTAGCATCAGCAAATATTGAATCCCAGTCAAAGTCATCCACATTAGCAAGGGCAAATGCTGAACCTTTTCTGTTATATATAACATTAGTAGGTCTCTGGCTTGTCTTTTTTTCAAGGAAATATATTCCAATCTGTTCGCCGCCTCTTACTATATGTTCAACACCGACACCATACTGTCTTAAAGAATTAACAGCACTCTGTCCAATAGTATGTTCTGGAAGCTTAGTAACATAGCTTACATTAACATTAAAATTGGCAAGGGATACAGCAGTATTAGCTTCGCCACCGCCATATACAGCTTCATAAGAATGTGCCTGTGTAAATCTTTCATTGTTGTCAGGTGAAAGTCTGAGCATTAATTCACCAAATGTTATAATCTTGTGTTTCATTGTTATCTCCCATCTTGCATCAATTGCTTACTGTTTATCGTACAGTGATATATTGTATCACATTTTTATAAAAAAGTAATATGTATTTTAAAGAAGTTTGGTATTTTTTGTCATTTCTGCGTGCTTTTTCAGATTATTAAGTGCATGAAGCAGTATACAACAGGCAGATATAATAATTAAATAGAAAATGAAATAGCATTATAATCCGTGTTTAGCAAAAAAAGCAGTATCGACACATATCCGATATTAAAGTATAATATGAATAAGTCTGAGTGGATAAAAAGATATTTGACGGATGAGATTATAATATGTTAGAAGAGATTATAATTTAATGGATGAAAATTTAATTTGATAGATGAAATTTTAAATAACAGGAAAGGTGCTGACGTGACATAATGTTAAGAGATGTAGGATTGGAAGATATTAGTGATGGAAGATTATATAGAGAAAATGATATGGTAAAGACAGATACGAATTCTTGCCAGGGCTGTAAGAAGATATGCTGCATAGGAATGGGCAGAACAATAGTGCTTGATCCTTATGATTGTTACAGGCTTGGAATTGGCACAGGAAAGACATTTGAGCAGCTTCTGGATACTAATATTGAGCTTAATATGGTAGATGGCTGTATACTTCCTAATATTAAAATGCAGACAGTTAGTAATGGCTGTTCATTTCTTGGAGCTGATAACAGATGTACAATACATAATTACAGGCCTGGCATATGCAGAATGTTTCCGTTAGGAAGATATTGGGAAGATGATGAGCATTTTTATTATATATTACAGAAGGGTGAATGTAATAAAGATAATCTGACTAAGATAAAAGTACGCAAGTGGATAGGAATTGATAATATTGAAAGTTATAATTCATATGTGATACAATGGCATAGTTATATTAAGAAGGTTCAGAGAGCCTTGGCAGGACTTTCTGAGGAACAGATTAAGATACTTAATATGTATAATCTCAGAACATTTTACATGAAAGGTTACGAAGCAGATAAATTCTTTGAAGAATTCAAGGAAAGACTTGATAAATCCATAGAGATGTTCGGAATGTAGAGTGGCTTCAGATATAAAGATGATGGTTAATATAGAAATGCTTGGAATGTGGAACGCTTCTGATATAAAGATAATTATTAATATAAAGATGTTTGGAATTTAAAGAAAAGAGGATATATATGAAGACAGATTTGTTTAAAATAGGAGGGCTGACCGTTCACGGCTATGGCTTTATGATAGCACTTGGATTTATACTTGCTATGATTCTTGGTGAATACAGGGCAAAGAAACTTGGACTTAAGGACGAGTCGGTTATAGATATAGCGATAATCGCAGGACTTACAGGATTTGCTGGAGCAAAACTTTTATTTATAATAGTTGAATTTGACAGCTTTATTAAAAATCCTAAAGAGGTATTAGGTTCATCAGGATTTGTTGTGTATGGAGGAATTATAGCAGGTGTGCTTTGCAGTATGCTTTATTGTAAGATTAAGAAGATTAATTTCCTTGAGTATTTTGATCTTATAATGCCGGAGATAGCATTAGCACAGGGCTTTGGAAGAATAGGTTGTTATCTTGCAGGCTGTTGCTATGGACGTGTGACAGACAGTGCATTTGGCGTGATATTCCCAGCGGGTTCTCAGGCACCAGCAGGTGTAAAGCTTATTCCAACACAGCTTATATCAGCAGGAGCTAATATAATTCATATGATAATACTTATTGCGGTGGCACATTTTATAGGCTATACAATAAGGAAGAAAGATGGTAGAAAGCTTGTGCTTCCAGCTGGTGGAATTGGCTATTTATATATGATTTTATATGGGATTGGAAGATTTCTTATTGAGTTCTTAAGAAATGATTACAGGGGCGAGATAGGTATTCTTTCAACATCGCAGTTTATATCAATATTCTTTATTGCAGCAGGTGTGGTCCTTCTTATTATTGGAAAGAAGAAAATGCAGTCTTAAAAACAGATGGTTAATTATGTGATTTTCCTGTAACAGACCGGAATTTAGTTCTGGTCTGCTGTATAGATACATAATTAATCATCTGTTTTTTATTGTGTCAATAATCTAAATCTACAGCACTAGAGACATAGGTCAAGTATAAGAGTGCTTATTTAATATTACATTGCCGGTGCCGTATTAGTATGGACAAGTGTATAACAATAATCTGCTTAATTACTGTCTTGCAGCTTTCTTAGCCTTTCTGTAATCGCTTATATTTAGTGGGCGTACAAATCCGCAATATTCACACGTTTCGCCGCTTTTACCCCTTATATTAATAACAGGTATATAGAATATAGAAACACGGTTAATTCGTCTGTATAAGCCGTGTGGAGTTATATGTCCACAGTTAGGACACTGGAAAACACCAGTATCAGCATCTTTTTTGTATATTGTACCATAACTGTAAATAACTATCATGCATCTGCCTCCCCGTGTCTTTCTTTAATAAAATGTCTTATGTTATTGACTACATAATTATATTCAGTCAGCTCACCCTCGTGAGGAGCAATAGTTATTCTGTTGCCGAATTCAACCTCCAGGGCAATATAGTTAGTGCCTGTAAGCTTGCCGTCAGCTATATTGCATACATAAACATTGGTAATAGTATCTAATGGAATAACATTAAATCCATTGGTGGTACGATTCAGGTCAATAATGTAATCAGGTGATACAGCGAGTTTTAACTTATTAGAGAAAAAATGTTTATTAGTAGCAAAGTTCTCATATAAGGCGTTGAGAGAACCATCGGCTTCAAGCTGTGCCATTTTCTGCTTGATAAATGCACCATTACGGTTTCCTGATATGAATAACATAATAGCTGCAAATGCCAATATGCCGGAACATATATAAAATACAATAGAGAGCTGGTGCCGGTTGTAATTAGTATCAAGATAATAGCTTCCAAAGTAATCAGTGTAGTTAGAAGTAGTAATACCAAGACCTGAGTTTTTGAAGTATTTAACTAGGTAGGAAGCAAGCTTTGCAGATATTTTAACTCTGTTACCTTTAAGTGTCTGTGGTGTGAAAGAGTAAATGTCATTGCCGTCAGTAAAATCCTGTCCATATACAGGTACTGAAGTATTCTTGTTAGTGCTTATCACACATAAATATCCATTGGTGTCCTCTGCAATATAATATCTTGCAGTTACTTTTCCATTAGTAGTTTCCTCGGCGAATGGTCCCATAAGATATATAGCGTTAAGCTGTGCAAGACCTTTATGTGTTGGGTCGAAATTATCATAACGGCTGAATTCAAAAGCAATTCCGGTAACTGCTGATATAATAGCGATTATTCCCAATATTAGTGCTGGAATAAAGCTGGGACGGCCTGTTGTAATCAGGTCTTTTTTGAATTGTTCCATATAGCTCCTCCTCGATGTGATTTATTAATCTTTAGTACAGGTACTAAATAATAAAGCAAGTGTTAATTATACATCAGATTATATGATAATTAACACCTGCCTTAATTACTATTATTTATTATAGCTTAATTCTTAAAATATTAAAATAAGCTTTTGGATATTATTATTATAATACTTTAGATAAGAAATCTTTAAGTCGTGCACTCTTTGGGTTATCAAAGAATTCCTTAGGAGCTTCGTCCTCTTCAATCATACCTTCATTAATGAACATACAGCGTGTAGCGACTTCCCTTGCAAAGCCCATCTCGTGTGTAACTACCATCATAGTCATACCATCTGCGGCAAGCTCTTTCATAATTGCAAGTACTTCACCAACCATCTCAGGGTCAAGGGCAGAAGTAGGTTCATCAAATAACATAATCTCCGGGTTCATAGCAAGAGCTCTTGCTATTGCAACTCGCTGCTTCTGTCCACCAGATAACATATCAGGGTAAGAGTCAGCTTTGTCTAAAAGGCCAACACGTTCAAGAAGCTCTAAGGCTTTCTTGTCAGCATCTTCTTTGCTCATAAGTCCTAACTGTGTAGGTGCAAGAGTGATATTTTTCTTGATTGTCATATTAGGAAAGAGATTAAAATGCTGGAATACCATTCCAATGCTCTGTCTTAATTTATCAACATTTACACCCTTTTCTGTGAGGTCATTGCCCTCATATATGATATGTCCTGAGGTAGGAACTTCAAGTAGATTAAGTGATCTTAAAAATGTAGATTTACCACAGCCGGAAGGACCTATTATGGCAATAACTTCGCCCTTGGTAATAGTTGTATTAATGTCCTTAAGTACAACGTGGTCGCCAAATGTCTTTTTAAGATTTTTTACTTCAAGAATTACATTAGTGTCGTTCATTGCTTCTTAATCTCCTTTCAAGTTTCTTTACAAGTGATGAAAGAATCACAACAAGTACAAGATATATAAGTGCAACACCGAAAAGTGGAAGCATTGGATCATAAGTTATGCTTCGGATAATATCACCGCCACGGGTAAGGTCGTTAAGACCGATATAACCACTTATTGATGTCTCTTTTAAGAGTACGATAAATTCATTGGCAAGTGCTGGAAGTACATTCTTAAATGCCTGTGGAAGTATTACCTGAATCATAGTCTGTCTATAGTTAAGACCAAGGCTTCGTGCGGCCTCAAACTGTCCGTTGTCAATTGACATAATACCTGAACGGAAGATTTCGGCAACATAAGCACCAGAGTTAATACCAAAGGCAAGGAGTGCAACAACAATCTTGTTAATATGTACTGAGCTGAATATTACATAGTATATAATAAGCAGCTGTACCATTGTAGGTGTTCCTCGTATAACTGTGAGATAAATGTTGCAGAGGAAGTTAAGCACCTTCATCTTACCTGTCTTATCGTGGTTAGAACGTACGATTGCAATAAGGAAACCTATTACAATACCGATAAGTGCGGCACATATTGCAATAATAAGAGTATTTCTTAAACCTGTGAGAAGATACTGGTATCTTGCATCATCAATGAAATCACTCTTGAATTTATCAGCAAAACTAGAACCAGAAGCTTTAACATCATTATTTCTTACGATAACAACCTGGCTTGAAGTTGTGTAAGGGATTGAGAAATCAATATTCTTCAGACGTTCTTCTGTAACAGTAATACCAGATATACCAAAATCTGCTTTTCCAGAAGATACAGCAGTAATAATTGAATCAAATTCCATATCTTCAACATCAATCTTCATATTAAGGTAATCAGCTATGGCATTGGAAATATCGACATCAATACCACACACCTTGCCATTGCTGTAATATTCATAAGGTTCAAAGTAAGCGTTAACAGCAATAGTAAGAGTTCCGTTAGAACCTGAGCTTGTAGGTACATATGCCTCTTTAGAGGCATTTTCACCAATATAATTATTGATAATTGTATTAACTGTTCCGTTGGCAATAAGGACATTTAACGCCTCATTGACTTTTTCTGTTAGTGATGAATTGTTCTTGGCAATACATATAGCATATTCTTCTGTAACAAATTCTTCATCAAGAATCATAAGTTCGTTGTTAGCAGCAACAAATGCTTTAGCTGGCTGTGCATCAATTACAACAGCATCAATCTTGCCCTGCTTAAGAGCCTGAATTGCATCATTTCCTTTATTGTATCGTTCAACCTTAGTTCCTGAACCATCAGATTCCATATCGGAAACATATATGTCACCTGTAGTTCCAAGCTGTACGCCGACTGACTTTCCAGCAAGGTCATCTACTGAAAATACAGTGTTCTCTGGAATTTTACTGCCACAGGCAGTAAGTGTCAATGTACTTGCAAGGCTTAACACAAGCACAACAGAGAGCATAAAAAGGCGTTTAAATGTTGAGAGCTTTTTAGTGTTCATCATTTTAATCCTTTCGTTTAATTATAATGTTATAATTATACACAGATTATGTATCATATTTCAATGATAAAAAGTAAAATTATAAATATTGAATTATATTAGAAATAATGTAAAATATAAGGATAGTGTGATTACTAAAGAAAGATGAGGAATTATATGAAGAATAATGATAATAAGATTATAAATATTATATTCAGGGTTGTTATTATTGGTGCATTTTTTATGGGAATAAGGACGATATATAATTTCTATGTGCTGATGATTACTTATAAGGGAATATCCGGAGAAGATATGTTTAACAGGGTAGCTTCGATGGTTGATGATTATGTTATGTTTATGGTATTTATGGTGGCTTCGGTAGTATTCAGCGTGCTTGCAAGAAAGCTGGTGAATAATAATACATTTATTATAAGGACAATAAGCATAGCTGTTTCACTTGTATGCAGTGTGCCAGAGCTTATAGCTGTGTATTATTTTGCAATGCTTACAATGGTGAAATATCCACAGTATGCCAATATACTTGGAGTAAGCGTGACACTTAATGATGTGTATACATCGTCAGCTGCAGTGTTTTTACAGAATAATCCTTATATGTTCTATACATTTTTTATTGGAGTGGCAGTATTTGCTGTGCTTACAATAACTTCAATATATTCACTTATAACAGGCAGAAAGACACAGCAGGTTTAGAAAATACACGAATATTAGAAAATATAAAGGGTTAAATTGTATGAATAGCTTAGGATATATAAAGTAGAAGTACACTAAAAGAAAGGCAGAGCAGGCTTAAATGAAGATAGTTACACCAGATTATTATAAGAATTTTAAATGTATAGCGGGAGAATGTACGGATACATGCTGTGCAGGCTGGGATGTTGATGTTGATAAAGAGTCGTACAAGCAGTATAGGAGAGTAATTGGGTCATTTGGCAATAAGTTAAGAAGTGTTATGGTGCCATCTGAAGATGGTGGCTGTACATTTACGCTAAAAGAGGGAAGATGTCCATTTCTTAATAAGAAGAATTTGTGTGAGATTTATATCAAGCTTGGTAAGGATAAGCTGTGTGAAACGTGTGCAGAGTTTCCAAGATTTATTAATGAATACGGTAATACAAGGGAGATTGGAATTGCACCATCCTGTAAGACAGCAGGTGAGCTTATATTAGGATATAAGGACGAGCTTAAATTCAGAGAGGTAAAGAACAGGGAACAGATTGACAGCTACAATGATATAGACCCGCTTACCTTTGTACAGTTAAGGCAGGCAAGAATTATAGCTTATAATATAGCCACGGACAGAGATTACACGATAATGGAAAGATGCGTGCTTATACTGATGTTTGCAAGGAATATACAGGATTATCTTGATAGAGAAAGAGATGAACTTATAGTAGGTGTATGTGGACGTTTTGCCAAGGAAGACTACAGGGAAAATAAGTTAAACAGGGCAAGGCGTATTGCTGCTGGAAAGAAAGATACATATAAGCATATAAGAAAGTTCTTTGAAAGTTTTGAGGGAATGGAAGTTATTAATAAAGATTGGAATATATACACAGAGGAAGTTAATAATTTCTTTGAGGAATGTACAAGTGCAGAGCAGTTCAGGGCTGTTGTGAAGGAATTTGACGAATACCACAAGGAAGATGAAACTGAATATGAACAGCTTCTTATGTATTATCTGTACAGATATTTTCTTGATTCAGTATATGATTATAATCTGCTTTTAAAAGTCAAGGGCGGTATTGTTGGAATAATTGCAATTAAAATGCTGAATATTGCTGACTGGTGGTATAATAACAAAGAACTTTCATTTACACGGAAGGTAGACCTTGCTCATCTGTATTCAAGACAGTATGAACATTCATATTATAATTATGAAGTGTATAATCAATATTTTATGAGCAAGAGAGCGTATGCATATGAGAATCTTTTATCAGAGCTTATAGATTTAGAGTAAGATAATCCATTGGCTGTTTAAAGATAAGGACAAGTGAGGTAAAGAGTAATGAAGATGATTCTAAAGTATCTGGAAGAATTAAAAAAAGAGTGTGTGTTAGCACCACTTTTTAAAATGCTTGAAGCACTCTTTGAGTTATTCGTTCCATTGGTAGTTGCTTCTATAATTGACAGGGGCATAGGACAGCAGGACACAGCTTATATAGTAAAAATGTGCCTTATGCTTTTAGGCCTTGCAATTATAGGTCTTGTATGTTCAATAACAGCACAATATTTCAGTGCCAAGGCGGCAGTTGGCTGTGCTACAGGAATAAGGCATGCTTTATTCAAGCATATACAGTCACTTTCGTTCACGGAGATGGACGACATTGGAACGTCAACTCTTATGACAAGAATGACAAGTGATATTAACCAGATTCAGAATGGTGTTAATCTTGTATTAAGATTATTCTTACGTTCTCCATTTATTGTATTTGGTGCTATGATTATGGCATTTACAATAGATGTCAAGGCGGCACTTATATTTGTCGCAGCTATACCAGTCCTTGCCGTTATAGTATTTGGAATTATGATAGGAACAAGACCTTTATATAAGAAGGTACAGGCAGGTCTTGATACAATCCTTGGAATAACAAGGGAAAATCTTACAGGTGTAAGAGTAATAAGAGCATTTAATAAGCAGGACGATGAATTTGCACGTTTTAAGAATAAGAATGAAGAACTTAATCATCTGCAGAAGTTCGTAGGTAAGATTTCAGGTCTTATGAATCCTCTTACTTACACAGTTGTTAATGTTTCAATAATTGCACTCATATGGGTTGGTGCAATAAGAGTTAATCAGGGTAGTCTTACACAGGGACAGGTTGTAGCCCTTTACAATTATATGTCACAGATACTTGTTGAGCTTATCAAGCTTGCTAATCTTGTAATTAATATAACTAAGGCTCTTGCCTGTGCAGGAAGAATTGAGTCAATATTTGAAGTGCAGCCAAGTATGAAGGATGGCAGTATGGATTTATCAGCATATAAAGAAAATGTTCCTGTCGTAGAATTTAAGAATGTTGCCCTTAAGTATAATGGAGCTGGTGATACAAGTATTGCCGGCGTTAATTTTAAGGCTTACAGGGGACAGACTATCGGTATAATAGGTGGTACTGGTTCAGGTAAGTCAAGTCTTGTCGGACTTATACCAAGGTTTTATGATGCAACCAGTGGCGAAGTATTAATAAATGGAACTAATGTTAAAGATATTAATATAGAACAGTTAAGGGACAAAGTCGGAATAGTAATGCAGAAGGCAGTATTATTCAAAGGAAGCATAAGAAAGAATATCCAGATGGCTAAGGCAGATGCTACAGATAAAGAGATAGATAATGCACTTGCAATAGCACAGGCGAAGGAATTCGTTGATAAGAAGAAAGGCCGCCTTGACTATATGATTGAACAGGGTGGTAAGAACCTTTCAGGTGGACAAAGACAAAGACTTACAATTGCAAGGGCAGTTGTTAAAAAGCCAGATGTCCTTATTCTTGATGACAGTGCATCAGCTCTTGACTTTGCTACAGATGCGGCACTTAGAAAGTCTATAAGAACGATGCCTAATAATCCTACAGTATTTATAGTATCACAGCGTTCAGCATCACTTATGCACGCAGATAAAATTATCGTGCTTGATGATGGTGAGGTTGCAGGAATAGGTACACATACAGAACTTTTGGAGAATTGTGAAGTATACAGGGAAATATATAATTCACAGTTCAAGTCATAGGTCAGAATGGAGATTAGTTATGAAAGATAATAAGGATAAAAGAGAAGCGCAGAAGTCTACGCTTGGCAAAGTATTAAAAAGAATAAAGAAATATAGTGGATTTCTTGTTATATCAATCCTTATGGCTGCTGTAACAGTTGCTTCTACATTGTATGTGCCAATTCTTGTTGGTAGAGGAATTGACCATATTATAGGACCGGGCAATGTTGATTTTGCAGGCATAACAAAGGTGCTTATAACAATAGGAATTGTTGTTGCCATAACAGCACTGTCACAGTGGATAATGAATATATGCAATAATAAGATAACTTACCACGTTACAAGAGATATAAGAGATGAGGCTATGGAAAAGTTACAGAAGCTTCCTCTTAAATATATTGACGCACAGTCATATGGTGATATTGTAAGCCGTGTAATTGCCGATGTTGACCAGTTCGCAGATGGTCTTTTAATGGGATTTACACAGTTCTTTTCAGGTGTGCTTACAATTGCAGGAACACTTATATTTATGCTTACAATAAATGTAAAGATTACACTTGTAGTTGTTGTTATAACCCCGGTTTCATTATTTGTTGCAAGCTTTATTGCTAAGAAGACATTTTCAATGTTCAAGCTCCAATCAGAAACAAGAGGTGAGCAGACGGCATTTATTGATGAGATGATTGGCGGACAGAAGGTTGTAAAGGCATACGGCTATGAAGAAAGGGCAGTAGAAGAATTCGACGAGATTAATAAAAGATTACAGAAGTATTCTTTAAGAGCTATATTCTTCTCATCAATAACTAACCCATCGACGAGATTTGTCAACAGCCTTGTGTATGCAGCAGTAGCTGTTGCAGGTGCATTTTCTGCAATAGGCGGAGGCATAACAGTTGGACAGTTATCAAGCTTCTTAAGTTATGCTACACAGTATACTAAGCCTTTTAATGAAATATCAGGCGTTATAACAGAGCTTCAGAATGCCATTGCGTGTGCAGGAAGAATGTTCGAGCTTATAGAGGAAGAACCAGAAATTCCAGATGCACCATCAGCAGTTAGTGTTACAGATATTGATGGCAGGGTAGACCTTAATAACGTATACTTCTCATACACACCAGACAGAAAGCTTATAGAGGACTTCACACTTCACGTTAAGAAGGGACAGAAGATTGCGATTGTAGGTCCTACAGGCTGTGGTAAGACAACAGTAATCAACCTTTTAATGAGGTTTTATGATGTTAATTCAGGAAGCATAGATGTATCAGGTGTTGATATAAGGGATATGACAAGATATTCATTAAGACACGGTTTTGGTATGGTATTACAGGAAACATGGCTTAAGGCAGGAACTATCAGGGAGAATATCACTATGGGAAAGCCGGATGCCACAGAAGAAGAGATTATTGAGGCAGCTAAGGCTTCATACTCATACGGATTTATAAAGCGTCTTCCTAATGGGTTTGATACAGCGATTGGTGAGGACGGAGGAAGTCTTTCACAGGGGCAGAAGCAGCTTTTGTGCATAACAAGAATTATGCTTACAAGACCACCAATGCTTATTCTTGATGAGGCAACTTCATCTATAGATACCCGAACTGAAATAAAAATTCAGAACGCATTTAACAAGCTTATGGAAGGAAGAACAAGCTTTATAGTTGCCCACAGGCTTTCTACAATACAGTCAGCAGATGTTATACTTGTTATGAAAGACGGACATATTATAGAAAAGGGTAATCACGAAGAACTGCTTGCGGCTGGCGGATTTTATAAGAACTTATATGAGAGCCAGTTCGATACAGCAACAGTATAGGAAGAATATGAGATTGTATATAACGGACATATCTGATATAACCGAGGATATGTTTAACACTGGGAAAATGCTTGTGCCAGAGTACAGGCAGGAGAAGATTGACAGATATCAATATATGGAAGATAAGAGGAGAAGCCTTGTTGCAGGGCTTCTTCTTAATTATGCGACAAAGGACTATGAAGCTGGGAATTATATAGCTCATAATTATATAACTGGGAATTGTGTAGATAAGAATTATCTAATTGAGGCTTCCAAGCGGGAAAGAGAGAATATCCACGCAGGACATTTATGGGAAAGTAATTCGGAATATGATATAGATATAAATAAGCTTATCAGCGGATATGATAAGGCTTATGATTATGATATCAAACTTACTGCGAATAATAAGCCGGAGTATGCGGATAAGAATATACATTTTAATCTTTCCCACACAGGAGATTATGTTGTATGTGCCATATCAGAAAATGCAGTTGGTGTGGATATAGAGCATACAAGAAAGAATTATTTAAAGGTTGCCAGAAGATTTTTTACTGATAATGAATGTCGGTGGATTGGCGAAGATGAGAACCGTTTTCTTAGAATATGGACATTAAAGGAAGCATATTCCAAATATACAGGACAGGGAATAGCTCTCACCATATCAGATACTGAGTTCAGATATGAGAAGAATGATAAAGGGGAGGATATTATTAATGGTTATATTAATAAAGATAAGATAACTAATATTAATATCGTCCAGCTTAATAATATTAAGTCAGAATACGTTATATCTGCCATAGAAAAGACATTTTATTAACGATTATAAAATGAAATAAATGTATCAGAATTAATACAGATTTAATTATAAAAAAATGTGGAAATTTGCAATTTATGACTGTATAATGTTGAAAATAATGTAGGAATGTTGATTAATGTGTAAGCCGAAAGGCGGATAGGAGGAATAATGTCTGTAAAATATGTATTTGTAACAGGTGGTGTAGTTTCAGGTCTTGGTAAAGGAATCACAGCAGCTTCACTCGGTAGATTATTAAAAGCACGTGGATTTAAGGTGACTATGCAGAAGTTCGACCCATATATTAACATTGACCCGGGAACAATGAACCCAATCCAGCACGGTGAAGTATTCGTAACAGATGATGGTGCGGAGACTGACCTTGACCTTGGGCATTATGAAAGATTTATTGATGAAAGTCTTAATAAGAATTCTAATGTAACAACAGGTAAGGTATACTGGTCTGTATTACAGAAGGAACGCCGTGGCGATTTTGGTGGAGGAACAGTTCAGGTAATTCCTCATATAACTAATGAAATAAAGAGCCGTTTTTATAGAGATTATTCAACTGATGAAACTAAGATTGCAATTATCGAGGTTGGTGGAACAGTAGGTGATATCGAATCACAGCCATTCTTAGAGGCAATCAGACAGTTCCAGCACGAAGTTGGACACGAAAATGCTATTCTTATACACGTTACACTTATTCCTTATCTTAAGGCTTCAGGCGAGATGAAGACAAAGCCTACTCAGGCAAGTGTTAAGGAATTACAGGGAATGGGTATTCAGCCAGATATCTTAGTATGCCGTACAGAGCACCCACTTGAACCTGGTATTAAGGATAAGATTGCATTATTCTGTAACGTGCCAAAGACACACGTATTACAAAATCTTGATGTTGAGATACTTTACGATGCACCACTTGCTATGGAAGAAGAACATCTTGCACAGGTAGCCTGCGAATGTCTAGAGCTTGATTGTCCAGAACCAGATTTAGATGAGTGGAGAGCTATGTGCAAGGCTTGGAAAAATCCAACTAAGAAGGTTACAGTTGCATTAGTAGGTAAATATATACAGCTTCACGATGCTTATATTTCAGTAGTTGAGGCATTAAAGCACGGCGGTGTATATAATTCTGCTGATGTCACAATCAAATGGATTGACTCAGAGACAGTTACTAAGGATAATGCCGCTGAATTATTATCAGATGTATCAGGTATTCTTGTACCAGGTGGATTCGGTGACAGAGGTGTAGAAGGAAAGATTCAGGCTATAAAATATGCAAGAGAGAATAACGTGCCATTCTTAGGTCTGTGCCTTGGAATGCAGCTTGCAATCGTAGAATTTGCAAGAGACGTTCTTGGATATGAAGATGCGCACAGTGTTGAGTTAAAGCCAGATACAACACATCCAGTAATTCACCTTATGCCAGATCAGGAAGGTATTGACGATATCGGTGGAACTTTAAGACTTGGTTCATACCCTTGTGTGCTTGCCAAGGATTCTAAGGCATATGAATTATATGGCGAAGAAACTATTAATGAAAGACATAGACACAGATATGAAGTAAATAATGACTACAGAAAAGTTCTTGTTGAAAATGGCATGCAGCTTTCAGGTATCTCACCAGACGGAAGAATTGTTGAGATGATAGAGATTAAGGAGCACCCTTGGTTCTTAGCAACACAGGCTCACCCAGAATTAAAGTCAAGACCTAACAGACCACATCCATTATTCAGAGGATTTATTGGCGCGGCACTTGAGTATCAGGAAAAGAATAACTAAATCTTAATAAAAAATAAATAGTATGAAACCTTTTATTAAAGGTTGATTTATAAATATTCCTTCTTTATAATGGGTATTGTCTGTTAATGATAAGTTATCAGACGATGAGAGTATAAAGAACTAGGAATGGAGAAGCCGAATGGATAATTACAACAACGGTAATAATTACGGTGGTGGTAATAATAACAACAGGAATAATGGTGGCGGCAATAATAACAATAATAAAAAGCCTAAGAACACCAGTCTTATTGTCTTTATTATAATTGCTGCGGTTATTACATTTATTGGAATAACAATGCTTAACAATCTCGTAAAGAATGCTACTTATAAGGAGATAACTTATAATGAGTTCATAGAGATGGTTAATAATGATGAAGTAAAGAGCGTTGCACTTGAACAGGATAGAATTCTTATTACACCAGTTGACAGTGCAGGGGATACTCCGGAAGCGAACAAGTTAGGCTACACATACTATACAGGATATGTTAATGATGACACACTTGTTCCATTACTCAAGAGAAAAGGTATTGAATTCTCAGGTTATATACCAGATTCTAATTCATCAATAGTAGAATTTCTGGTTGTATATGTATTACCATTCTTATTCATATATGTAATATTTGCCTTTGTATATAGAAGAATATCCAAGGGCGGCGGTATGATGGGCGGCATGGGTGTCGGCAAGAATAACGCTAAGGTATATGTACAGAAGAAGACAGGTGTTACATTTAAAGATGTAGCAGGACAGGATGAGGCGAAGGAGTCGCTTACAGAGATAGTGGATTTTCTTCATAATCCAGATAAGTATTCAAAGATTGGTGCCAAGCTTCCAAAGGGTGCACTTTTAGTAGGACCTCCAGGAACTGGTAAGACACTTCTTGCGAAGGCAGTAGCTGGTGAGGCTAATGTACCATTCTTCTCACTTGCAGGTTCAGATTTTGTTGAGATGTTCGTAGGTGTTGGTGCTTCACGAGTAAGAGACCTTTTCAAAGAGGCTACCAAGCAGGCACCTTGTATCATATTCATAGATGAGATTGATGCTATTGGTAAGAGCCGTGATTCAAGATATGGCGGCGGTAATGACGAAAGAGAACAGACACTTAACCAGTTATTAGCAGAGATGGACGGTTTTGATTCATCAAAGGGTATATTTATACTTGCGGCTACTAACAGACCAGAAGTTCTTGATAAGGCGTTACTTAGACCAGGCCGTCTTGACAGAAGAGTTATAGTTGACAAGCCAGACCTTAAGGGACGTATTGAAACGCTTAAAGTACATTCTAAAGATGTGCTTATGGACGATACAGTTAATTTTGAAGAAATCGGACTTGCAACAAGTGGTGCAGTAGGTTCAGATCTTGCCAATATGATTAATGAAGCTGCTATCGCTGCAGTTAAGGCAGGAAGAAAGTATGTATCACAGAAAGATTTATTTGAGGCAGTTGAAGTTGTCATAGCTGGTAAAGAGAAGAAAGACCGGGTGCTCAGCAAGGAAGAGAAGCAGACAGTTGCTTACCACGAGGTAGGACACGCACTTGTTACAGCTTTAAAGAAAGACTCAGAGCCAGTACAGAAGATTACTATTGTACCAAGAACTATGGGTTCATTAGGTTATGTAATGCAGGTTCCAGAAGAAGAAAAGTACTTACAGAACAAAGATGAGCTTATGGCAAGACTTGTAACTTTAGTTGCTGGACGTGCGGCAGAGGAGATTGTCTTTGGCAAAGTTACAACAGGGGCTGCTAACGATATAGAAAAGGCTACCAAGATAGCCAAGGCTATGATTACACAGTATGGTATGTCAGACAGATTCGGACTTATGAATCTGGCAACAGTTGATGACCCTTACCTTAATGGTAATGCAAGACTTGACTGTTCTGATGAAACAGCTGCACAGATTGATGAAGAAGTCAAGAATATGTTAAAGGAATGTTATGAGGAAGCTAAGCAGCTTCTTATAGAGAACAGAGATGTCCTTGACAAGATTGCCCATTATCTTTATGATCACGAAACAATTACAGGTAAGGAATTTATGAAGATATTCCGCGAGGTCAAAGGTATTCCAGAACCAGTTGATACAACAGGTTTTACACATTCTGAAAAGGTCGCCGAGAGTGTAACATTTAATGAAGACGGAAGTTATTCATCTACACTTAACGGACCTACAGAGAGTGATATATGGAAGGGAATAGGAGATACATCATCTAATTCAGCTTCATCTGGAGCGGATAATACATCATTGGGTTCTTCAGAATATGGAACTCAGGCAGATACTTCTTCAACAGCTTATGGTACACTGGAAGCTGATAAGCAGGAGAATGCAGATAATAAAGATACTGCGAAGAGCACTGTTAACGTAGAAAAGCCAGGTATATTTAATAACAGCAATAATGAGTAACATACAATTATAATAGAATAATAAAGCATATAAGCTGATGTATATAAGCAGCAGGAAGATATTGGGAATTCATAATATCTTCCTGCTGTTTTTAATATTGATATATAGTATAAGTTACGGAACAATTTATTATATCTAAATAAATTAAAAATTTTAAAATATATAAACATAGACTTATAGTTCATCAGGCTATATAATTAAATACATAAAAGTTATGTAAGATTAGTAGAGTATATGATTAAAAACATTGATAAATATATAAAAGGATATATACAGACATCAGGCAGAAATACTTAAGAGTGTATTTATTAAAGAGTGGGGGAAAAATGAAAAGTAATAATATAATTAGTTATTTAAAATTAGTTATGTGTATATTGTCTGTCATAGCATCAGCAGGGCTTATGGCGTGCAGTAATATACATAATAACGGCTCTAAGAGTTCGAGTAATGATTTAAAGCCTCTTATAATAGGCAGTGATAATTATGTGCCTTACAGTTATCTTGACAGTGATGGCAACTTTACAGGAATTGATGTTGAGATAGCAAGAGAGGCTTGCAGGCGTATGGGTTATACGCCAGTATTCAAGCAGATTGTATGGGATAACAAAGACATATATCTTAAAGAGGGAGCGGTAGACTGCCTGTGGGGCTGTTTTACAATGACCGGCAGGGAGGATAAGTACAACTGGGCTGGACCATATATGTACAGCCGTCAGATAGTAGTTGTCAATAAAGACAGCGGGATAGAAAACCTTGCTGATCTTAACGGCAAAAGAGTGGCGGTGCAGGTAACTTCCAAGCCGGAGTACATGCTATCCAATACGAATACGCCGCAGGTTGGTGTGCTGTACAGTATGTCAACGATGGAAGAATTATATGCTAGTATGAGAAAAGGTTATGTTGATGCCATAGCAGGTCACGAAAATGCTATGAAAGTATTTGTACAGTCCAATGAGGAACATTTTGGTGTACTTCGGGAAGAATTAAGCGTGTCAGAGCTTGGAATTGCATTTTCACTTGATAATGACAGTGGAATTGATAAGAAGCTTACAGGGGTGCTTAATGAAATGAGGGCTGATGGCACAATACAGAGCATAGCAGAGAAATATGGGGTTGACGTTAGTATGGCAGTATGGGGGAACTAATGGAAGATAAGAGTAGAATATGGGGCATATCAGATGTTAAAGCATTTCTGATTTCAATAATTACAGGATTTATACTGGTGACAATAGTAGCTGTTATATTTACCGAAATAAGCAATGAAACGGTTAATAAGACAGCAGACAGGGTGTTGGATTTTGTGCAGACAAGAGTTAATACCTATGAATACTTTATACAGAATGATAAAGTTAAAAGCTTGTACAGGCTTTCTGATAAGACACAGGAATTGGTAAGGTGCATGCAGTATGAAGATGATATTGATACATTTTTGGATGAATATATGTATAACCAGAGGCTCGACGGAATAGTTGTTCTTGATGGAGAGGGTGAATGTGAATATTACAGGGGAATAGAATATACAGATGTTGATTCAGTTATAGACGACAGTAATGTAAAAGATGTCATTGAACACCCACAGAAGGTATATATAACAAGAGTTAATGTCCGGTCAGGGAGCATAACATATACTGAAAGCCAGAATGAGGAATTTTCCGATATTGCTGTAGCGGCAAGAAAAGATACAAAAGGTGCAGTTATTACATATGTGAAGAAGGAAAGCTATGATAATAGTGGAGATATAAGCATTGACAGGCTCATATCAGGCTTTGAGTTTGATATGGATGGGATTGTGTATATATCAGATGAGAACAAGGTGCTTAATTCCAATGACGAGGAGCTTCAGGGACTTGATATGAAGGCACTGAGACAGAAATATGACGGGGCATGGAAAGAAAATGATAATGGCATTATAGCTGTACCATACAAAAATGATTATTACTATGGCAAGAGAAAGCAGATAGAGAATTATACAATATATGCGTTCTTTGCGGATAAGCAGGTATATGCTTTAAGAAACAGGGCGGTTGCTGCCGCATTGTTTGTATATATTGCGGTAATAGGTGTTGTTATGTTTGTAAGACAGCTTGTTATTGCCAAAGATGAAAGTAAAATGCAGCTACAGGAAATGGAATATAAAAGACAGCTTCTACAGGCGGCAGAGCAGGAGAAACGTGCCAATATTGCAAAGACAGATTTTCTAAGGCGTATGAGCCACGATATAAGAACACCTATTAATGGAATAAGAGGAATGGTCGATATATGCAGGTTCAATCTTGGCAACAGGGAAAAGGAAGAAGAATGTCTTGATAAGATTATGTCAGCCTCAGGCTTTTTATTAGACCTTGTAAATGATGTTCTTGATATGAATAAGCTTGAGTCGGGGGAGATTGCCATTAAAGAAGAACCATTTGAGCTTACGAAGATTATTAATGAGGTCAGCAGTGTTATTGAGACACAGGCAGATGAACAGTGTATCGATTATTCGGTTGACAGGGGCAGTATAGAATATGACAATCTGATAGGCAGCTCGCTTCATTTAAGGCAGATATTACAGAATATATTATCCAATGCGATTAAATATAATGTGCAGAATGGCTCTGTAAGATTTTCTTATAGTGAAAATGCAGCTGATGACGATATAGTTAAGGTTACTTTCATATGTAAAGACACCGGAATAGGAATGAGTGAAGAATTCCAGCAGATAGCTTTTGAGCCATTTGCACAGGAGAGCAGCAATGCAAGAACAGCTTATAAAGGAACCGGGCTTGGACTTGCAATAACCAAGAGGTTTATTGAGATAATGGGTGGAGAAATTGAATTTATCAGCAGACAGAATGTTGGAACAGAGTTTACAATAATATTACCATTCAAAATTAATCGTAACGTGACTAAAGCTAAGAATAGTAAATGTGATGCACAGATGTCAATTGAAGGGCTTAAAGTGCTGGTTGCAGAAGACAACGAGATGAATATGGAGATTGTAAGCTTTATTCTTGATAATGCGGGTGCAAGGACTGTTGGAGTAAGCAATGGCAGGGAAGCACTGGATACATATATGAATTCAGATGCTAATGAGTATGATGTTATACTCCTTGATATAATGATGCCGGTTATGGACGGCTTGGAAACTGCAGAGAAGATAAGAAAGTCAGGAAGAGAAGATGCGGGTACTGTAATAATTATAGCGATGAGTGCCAACGCATTCTATGATGATATAGAACGGAGCATTAAAGCTGGTATGAATACACATATAGCAAAGCCGATAGATGCTGATGAATTAGTTAATATAATTGCCAGACAAGCAGGCAGATAATAGATGTGACACTAAGAGAATGATAATAATTAAATATATGCGTATAACATCCGTGTAAATAATTAGCAGTAATACATATATATTATTTTGTGATATAGACGATTATTGGTAAATGTTTACACGGATTTTATGCAATGTATCACAAAAAATACATCAAAACCTAAAAATTTCAGTAATTGGTACCCGAGAACTATAAAAATCAGTAGTACATTTTCGTCAAAAGTTGTAATCTTATAAAAAATAGGCAATTAGTTTTGTGTAAAAGTTACAAAACATTGTATTGTTAAGAAAGGGAGAGTATGGACTATGAAATCAAGACGTAGAAGAGAATGGTTTCGCAGAAGTTCGGCTATGTTTATGGCGTTAGCTTTAATCATATCTGGACTTTCATTGCCGGAGGGCTTGTTTAGCATTACAGCCAAAGCGGCAGAAAAAGCCAGTGCAGAGTGGACAGTAAGTTCTACAATGTACGCAGATGGCGATAATGATAATTCAGTTACGGAATTGAACGGCAAATCAGGTAAGCTGGTTAATTCTAATAATGATGAATTATTAATTAATGCTAATTCAGGTAAAATAACTAAAAGGTCTAGCGACTATCTGGTTAATTCAAACACTGAATTAACATTTCCTATAGTTAATAATGCTAGGACCTGTACAATAACATTAAGGGCATATGTAGCAGTAACTGCTGATAATATGGCATTTACAGGAATGAGCAATATTAAAATAACAGAACAGTCAGGAAATGGCTGGGCATATTACATAATTGAAGGAACAGTTGATAAAGGTGCTTCATCGGTAACACTTACAACAAATGTTCAGAATTATTTTCAGTCAATAAAGGTTGACTCATCAACAAGTTATGCGACAACATCTGCTTCATTCGCAGATGGGGGGGATATTAAAGCCGAATGGGGATATTCAGAAACAGTTTTATCAAGCAAGGGTTCTACTTCATCAATTCAAAGTGATACAGGAACTTATACTAATGGTGATAAAGATGTATTATATGTTGATGCAACATCAGGTAAGTTTCAACCCAAAACAGATGGAACTAATAGAATCCAGGTTAATACTGGTACTAAGATAGTTATACCAGCGGCGGGAGATAAGGCTGTTATTAAACTTACTGTCAATAAGAACGTAGGTACAGATAAGGACAGCATATTAGGAAAGACACTTAATATAACAGGAAGTGACAAGGTCTTAAGAAAGCTGGAATGTATTTCCTGTGTTGCAAATTCTGACAGCGGTTATGTTGATGTAGAATTTGAATGTTATCTTACAGGAGATGAAGGAGAGCTTACATTAGATGTTGAAACTAATACATACATTAGAAATCTTTCAATCGAATGTGTAGAACTTAATAAGAAAGTAATAAATGGAACTATTACATCTAAATCAGATATTCCATCTGATATGCAGGTTGTTGCTACTAATAATACAACTGGACTTACATATACATCAGATATAACAGTTGCAGAGAGTGGCAAGAGCGGTACATATTCAATTGAAGTACCAGCAGAAGATGAAGTGATGGTATACGAGGTATCACTCAGCAATCCGGCATACCAGATTAAGAGTGGTATTTATAAACATAGTGTAAGTACAGAGACTGCTGCCAGAATTACAGCAGATTTAACCATCATTAGCCTTGATACATGCACAGTAACAGGTAAGATTAATGGCATTACTGAGGGTTATTATACAGAAGGCCTTGAACTTGTATTTACAACAACTGAGGATACAGACTATGTTCCAGAAGTAACTATTGATACAGATACTTGGAAATATACAGCTAAGTTTGAAAAAGGTGTTTCATATAGTGTAGCCGTAAAGGGTGCTAATGACTATGAAGTAACTTCTGTATCAGATGGAATTAAATATTCAGAAGATGCAGAATTAGATATAACTGTAGGACTTAAGCCAACATATGCCGTTACAGTAAGTCTTCCGGAAGAACCTGATTTAACAGGCAAGAATGTAAAATACATATATATGAATAATGATGATGGATATGAATATGTATTTACAGATAAGGATGCTATTAAGTTAAGAGAGGGTTCATATACACTTACACTTGGTGGTGATTTCCTTGCACTTCCATACAAGGTAAAGTCAGGTAACACAGTTACAGTAAAGGGTGCTGAAGCATCACATAAGCTTATATTTGAGCAGGTTACAAGCTGGTCTTTTGTTAAGAGTGATGATGGTGATTATTATGATGATAATATTATGGGAACAACAGGCTACTACAATGGTTTAGCTATTGATGCTACAAAAGGTAAGTTAGTTCCTAATGGACCAAGCCCTAATTCAGCACAGTTTACTACAGGAGCTAAGATAACAATACCTGTAAGTGGAAAGTGTACTATATCAGTAAAATCATATGCACCAGCAAGTACATATGCACTTTACACAATAGCGGGTGAGCCGGCATCAAAAGATGATGTGACAACAGTATATAATTATGAAGATGAGAGCGAAGGAACAGTTGAAATTGTATCAACAGGTTCAGCTTACATAGTTTCAATATCTATAGTATATGCAGCTAAGGATGTTGAATATAATGAGCAGCCAGCTATGCCTAAGACATATGATTATGGTACAGCTTCTAATCTTGTTGTACAGCCTACAGGACAGAAACTTGTTCTTACACAGACAGGTGGTACATTAAATACAACTACAAACACTGATAAGTCAACTAATATCAATAATACAGTAAGCTTCTTTGGATTTGATGAGACTATAGATGCCAACAAGCTTACAGCAGATATAACAATTACAGAGTGTGGTTCAAACAATACTAATGGTATATTCTTTGGTGCATTTAACAAGAATTATATTGATACTTTAGGAATTCGTAATTGTAATGCACTTAAGATGATATACTCAAAGAAGCCAACAGACCTTGCAGGTGCTTCAGGCAAGGCAGATGCAACTATTCCAGCAGGAACAGTTGTGACATTTACAGTTGAAAAGACAGACGATGCTCTTGTTATCACAGCAACACCTAAGGGTGGAGAGACTAAGACAGCTACATATTCTTATAGTGCAAGTGATAATCTCTTATTTAATGCAGATAAGAAAAATACAGCAGTATCATATGGATTTGTATTAGCAGGTGTTAAGGCAACTATCCAGAATATGAAGTATACAGCACAGGATGGAACAGTTCTTTACGACCAGAATAAATGCTACAATGCAGAAGGTACAGCACCAGTTGTTAAGGAAGTTACAGCTAAAGCAGCTTATACAAGAGATTACATCACAGTAAGCTGGACAGATGAAGTACCAGCCGAAGGCGATGGCTTATATGTACTTGAAGTATCAAGAGATAATGGAAAGAACTGGGAAAAGGTTGCATCAGACATTGTTGAGCCAACATATAAGTATTCAATTAAGGATGCCGGAGATTATAAGTTCAGAGTGGCTGGTAAGTTAGGTATTAATGGTGAGATTAATTATTATGTTGAATCAGATGCAATAACAGTAATAGCAGCACTGGATTCACCAAAGGCAAGCATAGCTTCAAGTGCAGATACAGTTGATCTTGCATGGGATGCAGTAGATAAGGCTGACCAATATGAGGTATATCGTTATTCATACGATGAGACAGCAGAGAATGCTTCAAAGATAGCAACAGTTACAGAATGTGCCTATAAAGATAAAGATGTAACAGCAGAGATGCCATATTACTATTATATAATAGCTTATTCACACGTTAATGGAAAAGTAGATAACTACAGTAACCCATCAGATACTTTATGGGCTGTTCCAACAGCAGGGCATACAGGTAAATATGTATATGAAGATGACGCTGTTAAGTATACAATAACTAAGAAGTCATATGATACTGTATACAATGGAAAGATTACAATTGAAGGTGTAGTTGAAGAAAATGTAACAGCAACGCTTTATGTTAATGGCAGTGAAGCAGCAAAGACAGATGTTAAAGAAAAAGAAAGCTTTGCATTTAAAGACATTGCTATTGAAGAAGGAAGAAATGATGTTGAATTAATATTCACAGATAAGAAAGGTAACAAGACTAGAGAAACATTTAATTATGTATATCTTACTAATTACAACAAGGTTGTAGATAGTGCATACACAGGAACTGATGGTGAGGAGGTTAATGGAATACCAACTTATAAGACAGTTCAGGCGGCAGTAGATTCAGTTGCTTCTGATAACACGAGACGTGTAATTATTCTTGTTAAAGAAGGTGATTATGAAGAACATCTTGTTGTTAAATCTCCTTATATAACACTTATAGGTGAGGATAGCGAGAAGACAAGAATATATTATGATGTTAAGGAATTAGCTGGTGGAGATATGTCTTTAAGATGTGCTGTAAGAATAGATAAGACAGCAACAGGCTTTTCGGCAGAGAACCTTACAATCGAGAATACTTATAATTATCTTGGTGATGGTACTAAGTCAAATGAATCAGCAGATGCTTTAAGAAATGATGCCAATGAAACATCATATATCAACTTAAGAATACTTGGTTATCAGGATACACTTTGTGCTAATGGTGGCACCCAGTATTATTACAAGTGCTATATAGCTGGTAATGTGGATTTCATATATGGTAATGAGCCTAGGGCATTATTCAATGATTGCAAGCTTGTATTCCGTTACAATGCTAATAAGAATTCAGGCTATGTATCAGCTCCTAAGGCATCAGCCTCTGCAACATATGGTCTTACATTCTTTAACTGTCAGGTTCTCTCAGAAGAGGGATGCTCAGGAAGTAAGTATTATCTTGCAAGACCTTGGGGAGCAGATGCTTATATTACTTGGATTAACTGCTATATGGGTAAGATATTAAAGCCGAATGCTTCTAATCCATATACAGATATGAGTGGTAATTTGGCTGCTAATGCAAGATTTTTCGAATATGGAAGCTATGGTCCTGCATTTGCAATTAACAGTAACAGAAGACAGATATCTGCTACGAAAGCCAATGAAATGACTTCAACATCATATCTTGGCTGGGATCCATATACAATAGTAGGTACAATAAGGTATACAGGTACTGTTAAGACAGACAGCATAGACAGATATGTAGAGAAAGAATATGTATCAGATACTTATTCACAGACAGAAGGTGATGATACAGGACTTGCACAGTATGCACAGGAAGGTTATGCACAGAGTGCTAATGTAACAGGTGGTGGATTATTAAAGGAAACATCAGATAACTATTACACAGCCGGCACAGCAGAAGAATTCCTTAATGCAATACAGAGTGTAAAGAAGAGTGGTAAGGCATCAGTAATCGAGCTTACAGCAGATATTGCGCTTGGTGATAAGGAAGTTAATAACTTTGACAGCTACAGCTCATTTATAACAGCACATAAGCTTGAGCCACTTACACACCCAACACTTTTAAAGACAGGTGTATCAATGCTTAAGCTTGCAGATATGAGTAATCTTACAATCTACTCTAAGAATGGAGCTAAGATTACACATACATGTATAGATATAACAGGCTCTAATAATATCATCATAAGAAATATTGAATTTGATGAGATATGGGAGTGGGACGATTATACAGAAGGTGCTTATGATCGTAATGACTGGGATTATATGACAATAGAAAAGGGAAGCTCTGATATATGGGTTGACCACTGTACTTTCTATAAGTCATATGATGGAGTTATTGATGTTAAGACACCAGTTAATGACAGTAATATAACAATATCATGGTGTGAATTCCTTCCAGCAAGTGAAGATAATGTATTCTTTGATGAAATGATGAATGCTATGAAGGCTAATCCAGATAACTACCCATATTATAAGCATTTGCTTGAAGAGGGTATGACAGATCAGCAGATATACAATTATGCTTATGGTCAGAAAAAGACTCATTTATTAGGACAGTCTGATGATGATTCATCAGCTAAGAATATTAAACTTACACTTGCTAATAACTACTATAAGAATTCGATGGATAGAATGCCAAGACTTCGTTATGGTACAGCACATGTATACAATTGTATTATGGATGCACAGGATTTAAGAGAAATGCGTCTTGATATAGAAAAGACAAATCCGGAATTAGCTAAGAAAATTGTAAGTAATGGTGCATCATCTAACTGTGGAGCTCATATGTTACTTGAGAACTGCTATATGTCAGGTATAACTAATGCACTTATAAGTGGTAACGGAAGCAGTCCAGCAGGTTATATTAACGCATTTAATACAATATATATGATGGATGGAGCAAAGCAGGAATTAAAGGTAGCTCTTAATACTGATAAAGAAGGTGAAGTAGCATTAGTTCAGGATAAAGATGAATTCAAGAAAGACCTTCCTTATACTGGCTACACATTATATGCAGCTTCAGAACTTGATACTAAAGTTAAAACATATACAGGTGCAGGAAAGCTTACACTTACAACATTACAGTGGGAGAAGACTTCTTACAATGAAGCTAAGCAAGAACATACAGAACATGTATGGAATGATGGTGAAGTACAGAAAGAAGCAACTTGTACAGAAGAAGGTTCAAAGTTATATACTTGTATAGTATGTGGAGATACTAAGACAGAAGTAATTCCAGCGGCAGGACATAATTATAGTACAGAATGGACTATCGATAAGGAAGCTACTACTACAGAAGAAGGAAGCAAGTCACATCATTGTACAGTATGTGGTGACAAGGCAGACATTACAGTTATTCCTAAGCTTGAGAATACACAGCCGGGCGACAACGATAATAAGCCAGGCGACAACGATAATAAGCCGGGTGATAACAACAAGCCGGGTTCAGATAACTCTGATGTTAAGACAGATATTAAAGTTTCAGTATTGGTAGATGAAAGAGTACCGGAAACAGGACTTGTAGATTCAACAGAAGACATTATTAAAGCTATCCTTACAGAAGATGAAGCTAAACAGGCAGAAGATGGTGTAAAGGTTGATATTGCACTTACTGTAAAGGATAAGAGTTCTAATCTTACAGAAGATGAGAAGAAACTTATTAATAGTAACATTAAGGACAATCAGGCTGCTGGATGCATACTTGATATCCAGTTACAGAAGATTATAGGTTCGCAGAAGTCTGATGTATATGAACTTAACAGTGCAATTAATATTAGGGTTAAGTTAAATTCAGACCTTATTAATAAAGATTCTTCAAAGACAAGGAAGTATAGTGTAATAAGAATTCATAATGGGGTATCAGATATTCTTAGTGCCACATTTGATGAAGCAACAGGAGAACTTACATTTGCAACTGATAGATTCTCAACATATATTGTAGTCTATGAGGATGTTGCTAATTCTAATACAGAGGATAAGAGCAATGTATCAGGAAATGGCAGTGCGGCAGATAATAATGATGTGGCAGAAGACAGTGCTGCAACAGCAGATGATAGTGCGGCTACAGCTGATACTCTCTCAGTTACAAGAACAATAATTCTTCTTGCAGTTCTTATGATTAGTGCAGGTGTTATATGTCTTACATTATATAGAAGAAAAGAAAATGCTTAGAATTATATACTTAATAATATAAGCTGATAATATAAGCAGATAATAAAATGGCAGTCACATAAAGTGATACAGCATACTTTCTGGTATATCCAGCGGAGGAGTGTAATCACGGTGGCTGCCTTTTTATGTAATAGGAAATTCTATAATTATTAAAAAATGTAAAAATAAGTTGAATTATGTAGAAAATAAGATTATATTAATATAAGGCAATTTTCGATATGAAGTTTGCAGGAAAACGGCGAAAGCCTGCCGAAGGAGTAACACTCTCAGGTGCCAGCCTCTGCTGGCGCAACTGTAAATGGATCGACTCTCTGGAGAGTTCTGGATAAACACAGAGGCCGAAGGTGCAACATATAGTTCTTTATAAGCAGTTAATAATGTGATTATAAGACAACATTATTAATAACAACATTGTGACTTCTTATAAAGCGGGTATATGAATCTCTCAGGCAAAAGGACAGAGAAGGCATAAAGTATAATATAACTTGTTATATGATAAGTTGTATATTCTAAAATGTTATTTCTGCTTTTATATTTATTCAGGCAATATTGTCTATAATTCCAATGCATTAAGTAAAAGTCTGCATATTAGCAAAGTATTTAGTAATGTACGGCATTTGCGGTGTTGGGACAGTATAGGCTTGTACTATGCTGTAGTTTAGATATGAAAGGTAGAAAGTACAATGTGGAATTCAATTAATCAGATTCTTGCGAACATTGATAATTTCGTATGGGGTGTGCCGCTTATGGTAATTATCCTTTTTGGCGGAATATTATTGACAGTTCGTCTTGGTTTATTACAGATCAGAAAGCTCCCTTTAGCATTAAAATGGATGGTTAAAAATGAAGAAGAGGCAGAAGGTGAAATTACAAGTTTTGCCGCACTATGTACAGCGTTAAGTGCAACTATTGGTACTGGTAATATCGTTGGTGTTGCAACAGCAGTCTGTGCAGGTGGTCCAGGTGCATTATTCTGGATGGTTATAACAGCATTTTTCGGAATGGCAACTAAGTATTCAGAAGGTCTTCTTGCTGTTAAATACAGAGTTATAGGAGAAGACGGACACAGTCTTGGTGGACCATTCTATTATATAGAGCAGGGAATGGGCAAGAGCTGGAAATGGCTTGCTAAGTTATTTGCATTTTTTGGTGTATGTGTTGGACTTTTTGGTATTGGTACATTTAGTCAGGTAAATGGTATTTCAAGTGCCGTAAATGGTTTTTTCGATGCGAATAATGAGCATTGTGTCAATATTCCATTTCTTGGCGAGTACTCATGGTCAGTAGTAATCGCTTCACTTATTCTTGCAGTCTGTGTTGCACTTGTGCTTATAGGCGGTGTTAAGAGAATTGCAAGCGTAAGTCAGGTTGTAGTGCCATTTATGGCAATTATATATGTATTATTTGTTGCGGTTTTAGTAATAGCTAATATTACTAGAGTTCCTGCGGCATTTAAGATTATTGTTCAGGCTGCATTTTCTCCTAGGGCAATCACTGGCGGAGCAGTCGGAAGTATGCTTGTTGCTATGCAGAAAGGTGTTGCAAGAGGCATTTTCTCTAATGAGGCTGGTCTTGGTAGTGCACCTATAGCAGCGGCTGCAGCACAGACTAACGAACCTGTAAGACAGGGACTTGTAAGTATGACAGGTACATTTATTGATACAATTGTAATATGTACTCTTACAGGGCTTTCAATTGTAATAACAGGTGCATGGCAGGTTGAAGGCCTTGAGGGTGTAGCAGTTACTACATATGCATTCCAGAATGGACTTCCATTCCCGGCACAGGTGTCTTCTTTTGTGCTTATGCTCTGTCTTGTATTCTTTGCATTTACAACAATTCTTGGCTGGGACTATTACAGCGAAAGATGTCTTGAATATCTTAGCGGTGGTAATATGAAGCACGTTAAAATATACCGCTGGATATACATATTAGCAGTATTTATCGGACCTTATATGACAGTAAGTGCGGTATGGACAATTGCTGATATATTTAACGGACTTATGGCACTGCCTAATATGATTGCGTTATTCGCATTGAGCGGAGTTGTAGTTAAGGAAACTAAGAGCTTCTTTGAAAGACATAATAATGAAAAGCTTTAATTTATAAATATTGTAGATATCCAAGAGTTCTTTAAAATAAAGCATGTTTAAATGAAAATAATGGACTTATAAAATAATGGCAATATCTCCTGTCCTTAAGTGGCGCGGAGGTATTGCCATTATTTGGTATATTAATCCGGTGTATTGACAAAAAATGATATGTTCATATATACTTATCAAAGTTAGTTATGATTAACTAAAGTTAGTCACAACAAGACAATAAGAAAGGACATCGAAACATTAATGAAGAATATCATTAAATCCCCAATTAAACTTTTATGGCTTATGATAGGAATTGTGTCAATGGTACTCGGTGCAATAGGTGTCGTACTTCCAGTATTGCCAACAACGCCATTTTTATTATTAGCATCTTTCTGCTTTGCCAAAGGCTCTGACAGATTTCATAAGTGGTTTATTGGAACAAAGCTTTACAAAAAACATCTTGAAAGCTTCGTTACCAGCCGTTCAATGACATTAAAGACTAAGTTGTGCATACTTCTGCCAGCATCAGCAATGCTTATATTGGCAATGCTTGCAATGTCTAATATATATGGGCGTGTATTTATTGTATTTTTGATAATATTCAAGTACATATATTTCTTTACAAGAATTGAAACAGTTAAGGCGTAAGCTTATGCCTGTTAGTTAATTATAGGCTTGGAAAATGTTTTCACGAGTTCTACAAGCATATCAACAGTTTTGTCCATACCTTCGATGGTTATGTGTTCGTAAGGACCGTGGTAGGCGTGTCCGCCAGTGCCAAGGTTAGGGCAGGGAAGTCCCATATAACTTAACATACAGCCGTCAGTGCCACCTCTTATTGGAAGTATAAGGGGTGGTATATTAGTATTCTTGCAGGCTTTCACAGCATTTTCTATAAGAAACATACATTTTTTGATAATCTCAGCCATATTGCGGTACTGGTCAGTGATAGTGAGCTGTACAGTTCCAGCACCCCATTTTTCATTCATAATCTTTTCAATGTGGCACAGTGTGGCTTTCTTTGCTTCAAATAATGAAGCATCGTGGTCACGGATTATATAATTAAGGTGTGCTTCTGCAACATCGCCAGACATACTTATAAGATGATAGAAGCCTTCGTAATTCTCCGTTTCCCTTGGTATCTCCATAGCCGGCAGGCAATTATTAATTTCCATAGCTACTAAGGAAGCGTTAATCATAGTATCCTTAGATGAGCCGGGGTGGACATTAAAACCTTTCACAACATATTCAGCTTTGGCGGCATTGAAATTCTCGTACTGTATCTCACCCTCAGTATCGCCATCAACAGTGTATGCGTAATCAGCTCCGAAGCGTTCAACGTCAAAATGTTCAGTACCCATACCAATCTCTTCATCAGGCGTAAATGCTACGCATATTGCAGGGTGTTCAATATTATTAGCAGTGATATATTCAATCATAGTAAGAATTTCAGCAATTCCAGCCTTATCATCTGCACCAAGAATAGTTGTTCCATCAGAAGTTATAAGAGTTCTGCCCTTTAAAGAAGCAAGATGTGGAAAAGTATCAGGACTTAATATAAGTCCGCTGTTACCAAGCAATAAGTCTCCACCATCATAATCAGGAGTCACAACAGGATTGATATCACCATTGCAATAATCAGACACAGTATCCATATGGGCAATAAAACCAATTGAAGGAAGCTTCTCAAGCCCCTTAGTTGCAGGCAGTCTGCCATAAAGATAACAATGTTTATCAAGCTTAACATCACTAAGTCCAAGCTCAGTCATCTCGTCTTTAAGAAGCCCAGCCAGCTTAAACTGACACTCAGAAGAAGGTGACTTTCCACTCTCTTCATCACTAGGAGTTCTGACAACAATATACTTTAATAATCTTTCATAAGCTTTCATAACAAATCCTCATTTCTGTATATATTATAATATTCCCCGTCCTCATAAAATTAAAACCATAACCTAACATAATTCCCTCATATAATATAACACAACCCACAAAATTATGTTAAAATAAATCAGAGGTTAATAGACTAATAGATTAGGAGAAATACTATGAACAACATTAAAAAACTTTCCACTGCTGGTGTCCTATGTGCAGTCGCAGTAGCTGGAAGCCTGATTTCATTTCCGGTATTTGGAAGTAAATGTGCACCAGTACAACATATGGTTAATATATTCTGTGCCGTCCTTTTAGGACCCGGATACGGCGTAATGGCGGCATTTGTTGCCTCACTTATAAGAAATCTGCTTGGAATGGGAAGCCTTATGGCATTTCCGGGAAGTATGTTCGGTGCATTGATATGCGGTATTGTATACAAAAAGACCCATAATATTATTGCAACAATGATAGGAGAAGTAGCAGGAACATCAATACTTGGTGGTTTATGTGCATATCCGGTTGCAATATTCCTTATGGGAAAAAGTGCCGCAGGAATAGCATTTTATGCGTATATAATTCCATTTTTTATATCAACTGCCATGGGTGCGGTCATATCTGGAATAATAGTATTCAGCATAAAAAAGGCAGGCTTGTTAGTTAAGATTCAGGACAATCTTGCAGGATAGACAATTCAATATGCAAAATCGATAGGCATATATAGGAGAATACAAGCTATTATAAGCAATGATAAAAGACGTTGTAATATTCAATACAGTGATAATCATATATGGAAAAAGACAAGCTTTCTGTATAGAAAAGAGGGTTTTAGTGAATGTTTGAAAATATAATAAAAAATGTGCATAACAGACATCCGCTTATCCACTGCATAACGAACTATGTGAGCATTAATGATTGTGCCAATATAGTGCTTGCATGCGGTGGTGCACCTATAATGGCGGAGGATATTAATGAGGTGAGCCAGATAACATCAATATGCCAGGGACTTGATATTAATATCGGGATGCTTAATGATAATAAATTATCATCAATGCTTAAAGCAGGTGCTACAGCCAATGAACTTGGAATACCAGTAATACTTGACCCTGTTGGTGCTGGTTCATCAGATTACAGAATTAAAGCTGTCCAAAATCTTATGTCCAATGTACAGTTTGGTGTTATAAGAGGAAATGTATCCGAGATAAAAGCGATAGCCGCAAAGCAGGGAATTCATAATATAGCAGCTGGAGTATATGAAACTATGCAGAAAAATAAGTCTGCTATGGGTGTTGAGGCGGGGATTGCCGATAAAATTACAGATGATAATATAAAAGAAATGGCAGATTTTATTAATAAGCTGTCCCAAAAGACAGGTGCTGTGATTGCGGTTACAGGCGGAATTGATATGGTTGCTGATGAGAACCGCGTATATGCAATAAGGAATGGTCATAAGATGATGAGCCTTGTTACCGGTGCCGGTTGTCAGCTGTCAGCTCTTACATCAGCATATGTGGCGGCAGATAAAGAGCATATATTAGAAAGTGTATGTGCGGCTGTTAGTGTAATGGGAATAAGCGGAGAGCTTGCATACCGCAGAATGGCAGAAGTGGATGGCAATGCAAGCTACAGGAATTATATAATTGATGCTGTATACAATATGACAGACGAAACTTTGAAAGAATTGGGAAGAATAGAGCGTATATAGTGTGTAAAAATATGAAATATATACAAGATATGTGAAAACATGGTGTATATAAATGATACAGAGATATATATCGTGACAGTGCATAGGTATATAATATTTGATAGCAGAGGAATAATATATGAGCAGTTATTTTTATTTTACAAGACACGGACAGACTATATGGAATGTAGAGAATAAAATATGTGGTGCAACAGACATTGCACTTACAGAGCTTGGACATAAGCAGGCAATAGAATTAGGTGAGTGTATCAAAATGGGAAATATACATATTGATGAGATATTATATTCTCCACTTATAAGAGCGGCTGACACAGCAAAGCATATATCAGAAACCGCTGGCATACCGTGCAGAATGGAAATACGGTTAAAGGAGCAGAATTTTGGAAGATACGAGTCTACACCAAGAGATGGCAAGGAATTTGCCGCGGCTAAGATGAACTTTGTTGATGATTTTGACGGCGGAGAGACAATGCTTCATCTGAGCCAGAGGATATATAATCTTATAGATGATATAAGAAATGACAATTCTGATAAAATATATCTTCTAGTTGCGCATAATGGTATTTCGAGGATTGTCGAGTCATATTTCAGAAATATGAGCAATGATGAGTTTTCAGGCTTTGGAATTAAGAACTGTGAACTTAAAAAGTATGAATTTAAAGATAAAAATGCTTAGAAAATGCGTAGAAGGTGTGTGTAAAGGAGTAACAATATATGGATTATAAGCTTCTTATTGATACAGCGGCTCTTGCGGGTATGATTATGTTAGAAAATGGAGCAGAGATATACAGGGTTGAGGAAACAATCGATTATATGCTTAAAACATCAGGTTTAAAGACTACACAGGCATTTGTTGTATCAACGGGATTTATGATTTCTTTAGATGATCCGTCAATAGATGCACTGACAGTTGTCAGGAGAGTGGACAGAGGGGCAACCAACCTTAATATGATAGCTCAGGTCAATGACATATCAAGAAAGTTTTATAAAGGAATAATATCATTAGAGGAGGCATTTTCGCAGTTAAAGCATTTAAAGAAGAATCAGTATCCGTGGTGGTTAAAGGATATATGCACAGTATTCGTGGGGCTTTTCTTTACGGGAATGTACGGCGGCAATGGCGTGGATATGCTGTTTACAGGAATAGTTGGCGTATTCTTGGCTATATGGTTACATGCCGCTGGCAGTATGAAGCTTAATTCACTTATAAAAGACCTGACAGCTTCTATTGTATTATCAGTTGTGGCAAGGGTACTCATTCATCTTAATCCCCTTGCCCATCTTGATTTAATAATAATAGGTTCGATAATGGTACTTGTTCCCGGGGCTGCAATAACCAACGCAATAAGAGATACTCTCCACGGCGACTACGCCTCCGGCAATGCCAATATACTCCAAGCCTTCACCGAAGCCGCCCTAATAGCCCTGGGCGTCTACATAGGCCTGGTAATAATATCCTAAAAACGAGCCGCCGGTCCTTAGCCGGCAGCCCAAGCTGGCGGCTTAGTACCGCTGCGAGCGACACTCAGTGCAAGCGTGTCGCCGTTGTATTTGCTGGGAGCTGGCAATCCAGCCACAACGTAAATAATATCACCCACACATCAAGGAAAAGATAAAATTCAGGAGGCCATCCATATGCTATTTCAATGCCTATTCGCTTTCGGCGCAATCATAACATTTTCAGTAATAATAGAAGCCCCAAGAAAATGCCTGCTAGTTAACGGCATACTAGGTCTTGCGGGCTGGGCAATCTATTTGTATACAGAACAGTTCACATCAGTTCTTATGGCAACCTTTATGTCAGGACTTGTGCTTGCAATAATCTCCCATATACTGGCAAGGCTTTTAAAGACACCGGTTACAACAACACTTATACCAGCGATATTAACAATAGTTCCTGGAGCTGGAATGTACCAGACAGTATATTACCTGTTCACATCAGACACACAGCAGGCATTATCAAGCCTTGTTGGAACAATTGGTGCGGCAGGGGCAATTGCGATAGCCATATTTATTGTTGATGCATTAGTTGCCGTAGTTAAACGTATTGTATTATAAAGGAGAAATGGTATGACATTACAACAGCTGTCTTATCTTATAAAAGTTGCTGAGTGCGGCAATATAACAGAGGCTGCGGAACAATTATATATATCACAGCCAAGTCTTAGCACGGCAATAAGCAATCTTGAAAAAGAGATGGGTGTTACAGCTTTTATAAGAACGAAAAAGGGCGTTATAGTAACACACGAGGGTGAAGAACTATTGTCGTTTGCAAGAATGTTATTAGAGCAGGCGGATATTATGAAAGAGCATTTCGGGGTTGTTAATAAAAGAGATCCGAAGTTCTCAGTATCATGCCAGCATTATTCATTTGCCGTTAATGCTTTCGTTGATGTTGTTAATCAATTTGATGCAGATAAATACAGTTTTATATTAAGGGAAACACAGACAGGCGAGATTATAGATGATGTTGCTTATGGCAAAAGTGAACTTGGAATACTATATCTGTCAGATAATAATGAGGAAGTAATAAGCAAGCTTCTTAAGAAAAATGACCTTGTATACGAACAGCTTATTGAAGCAAAGCCGCATGTATTTATATGCAAGAAGCACCCGCTTGCAGATATGGATTTTGTGACGATTGAAGATTTAAAACCGTATCCATATCTTGTATTTGAGCAGGGTGAGAGAAATTCATTTTATTTCTCAGAAGAATTCTTAAGCGTGCTTGATTTCCCTAAGAATATACAGGTGCGTGACAGGGCTACTTTATTTAATCTTGCAATAGGACTTAATGGATTTACCGTAAGTTCGGGGATTATTGATGAGAAGCTCAATGGCTCAGATATCATTGCCAAGCCATTAAAATCCGATTGCATTATGAGGATAGGACTTGTCAGAAAGAAGAATATAATGCTTAGCAGATACGCAGAATTCTATATAAAAGCATTGAAAAATAACTTATCCATAGTTTAAAACTATGATAAGCGTAATAAATTAAGTATTTTATTAAAAATTCATATAATGATAATATGACCTCAGGTTGTTCAGTATATTAGTCGAACAGCCTGAGGTTAATTAATTTGGAGGATATATATGCAGACATCGGTTATTGGGTTTCCAAGAATTGGAACTTTAAGAGAATTAAAATTTGCAAGTGAAAAGTATTTCAGAGGTGAGATTAGTTCACAGGAATTATTAGATACAGCTAAGAATTTAAGAAAGATACATTGGACTATACAGAAGAATGAAGGAATAGATTTCATTCCAAGTAATGATTTCTCATTTTATGACACATTGCTTGATACAGCAGCTGCACTTGGAATTGTTCCAAGAAGATATAAGGAGCTTAATTTATCAGGTCTTGATACATATTTTGCAATGGCAAGAGGCTATCAGGGAGAGTCTGGTGATGTTAAGGCACTGGCAATGAAGAAATGGTTTAATACTAATTACCATTATATTGTACCAGAGGTTGAAGATGATACAGTTATTAGGCTTTCAGCAGACAAACTCCTTAATGAATACAAAGAAGCTAAGGAACTAGGCATTACAACAAAGCCGGTAATAGCTGGTCCTTATACAGTTCTTAAGTTATGCAGATTTACAGAGAACAAGGGCATTGATGATTTTTTAGATGATTTTATTGCAGCTTACAAGGAGCTTATAGCTTTATGTAACGATAATAACATAAGCTGGTTACAGCTTGATGAGCCTGCGCTTGTATATGATTTAAGTGATGCTGACAAGGCTTTATTTAATAAGATATATGATGAACTTCTTAAGGAAAGGGGTAACTGCAATATACTTCTTCAGACATATTTCGGAGATGTAAGGGATATATATGAGGACATTATTAATAAGCCATTTGCAGGTGTTGGACTTGATTTTAATGAGGGAAGAAAGACATTTGAATTAGTAGAAAAATATGGTTTTTCAGCTGGTAAGCTTTTATTTGCTGGTGTTGTAAATGGAAAGAATATATGGAAGAACAACTATAAGAAGACATTAGATTTAATAAGCAGTATTAAAAATGTCTGTGACAATAATATAAATGTTGTTATATCAACTTCCTGCTCATTATTACACGTTCCATATACATTAAAGCACGAGGATAAATTAGCTGACAGCTATAAAATACATTTCTCATTCGCAGAAGAAAAGCTTACAGAGCTTGCCGAGTTAGGTGTTCTTGCTGATAAGAAACAGGATAAGGTTAAGAGTGAAAATGCCTATATTGATAACCAGAAGGTATTTGAGGAAGAAAGAAACTGCCATAACGCAGAGGTTAAGGAAAGACTTGCTAATATTAAGGAAGAAGATTATGTACGTCTTCCATTAAGAAGTGAAAGACAAAAGCTTCAGAAGGAGAAACTGGGTCTTCCGGAATTTCCAACTACAACTATTGGTTCATTTCCTCAGACTAAGGAGATTAAGGCAGAGAGAGCGGCTTACAGAAAGAATGAAATATCAGAAGAAGAGTATACACAGTATATTAAGAAGCAGATTGCTGATTGCGTAAAATGGCAGGAGGAGATTGGTCTTGATGTGCTTGTACACGGTGAATATGAAAGAAATGATATGGTTGAGTATTTCGGCGAGGCACTTGAGGGATATTTATTCACACAGAAGGCGTGGGTTCAGTCTTATGGTACAAGATGTGTTAAGCCACCTGTAATATGGGGTGATGTATACAGAAAGAAGCCAATGACAGTTGACTGGTCAGTGTATGCACAGTCATTAACTAATAAGCCGATGAAGGGTATGCTTACAGGACCTGTAACTATATTAAACTGGTCTTTCCCAAGAGAAGATATAACTATAAAAGAGTCAATATTGCAGATTGCACTTGCAATAAGAGATGAAGTTCTTGACTTAGAGGCGGCAGGAATTAAGGTAATACAGATTGATGAGGCAGCATTAAGAGAGAAGCTTCCACTTAGAAAGTCAGACTGGTATAATGAATATCTTGATTTTGCAATTCCAGCTTTCAGGCTTACACACAGCGGAGTAAAGAAGGATACACAGATACATACACATATGTGCTATTCAGAATTCACAGATATAATTCCAGCAATAGACGATATGGATGCTGATGTTATCACATTTGAAGCTTCACGTTCAGACCTTTTAATATTAGATTCTTTAAGAGAGAATAATTTTGAGACAGAAGTAGGACCGGGAGTATATGACATACATTCTCCAAGAGTTCCATCAGTTGATGAAATTGTTAATGCGTTAAATATAATGCTTACTAAAATCAGCAGGGACAAACTCTGGGTTAATCCAGACTGCGGCTTAAAGACACGAGGTGTAAAGGAAACAGATGCCAGCTTAAGAAATATGGTTGAGGCGGCTAAGATAATAAGAAACAGATAAATAAGTTATAGGCAGAGCCTGTTCCTCTTGAAAGATTATACTTAAGTCCACAGTGCAGATTTGCATATTGTGAAATAGGTAATAAGCTTACAGAGGAACAACAGTGGGCAAAGCTTAAGCTTGTAAAAGAAATCGCAGAAGAAGTAAGGGGATAATCCAATCTATCTTACAGAGATTTCTTCATTACAGTAAAGACAGCGGTATTTGCCTGATGGATACAGCTTGAAAATGTGTTCACAGCCCGTTTCGATACTTGTAATACAGCGTGGATTTTTACATTTTATAACATTGGTTAAGATTTTAGGTGGAAGAGGATGATATTTTTTATCAACTTTTCCATCTTTAATTATAATCAGAGTTATCTGTTTATTAATGTAACCAAGAATATCTAATCTTTCAGGAAGCTTGGTTCCTTCTATCTTGATTAAATCTTTACAGCCGTACTTTTCGCTTTTTACATATTGAAGGAGTGCAACAGAATGTGACTGTGCATCAAGGTTTAAAAGGCGGTATATATCTAACCCCTGTCCAGCAGGGATATGGTCGATTACTACACCATTTTGCAAAGAATCTATATTTAACATTATAATCTCCATTCTATTTTACTATAGTACTTTTTTTCCTGTGAGTGGGTCTGTAAGTTCAAGTAAACTCATAATAAGAGCCATACGGATATATTTGCCATTCTGCACTTGTTCAAAATAGGCGGCACGCTTATCGGTATCAACATCAGTTGATATTTCATCAACTCTTGGCAGAGGGTGAAGAACCGGCATATCGGCAGGGGCAAGCTGTAATTTCTCTTTATTAAGTATATAAGTATCTTTTAATCTTATATAATCATCTTCATTAAAGAAACGCTCACGCTGTACCCTTGTCATATAAAGCACGTCAAGCTCTGGGAGTGTATCTTCAAGGCTTCTTACTTCTTTATATACTGATTTATTAGGAATAAGAGTATCTTCTATAAGATAATCGGGAACTTTTAATTCTTCTGGTGATATAAAATAGAACTTATTGTCATTGAAACGTACAAGGCTGTTCACAAGAGAATGTACAGTTCTTCCAAATTTTAAATCACCGCAGAAACCAACAGTCAGGTTATCAAGACGTCCCTTTCTATGGCGTATTGTCATCAGGTCAATTAATGTCTGGGTTGGGTGGTTGTGACCTCCGTCACCAGCGTTGATAACTGGAATTGATGAATACATAGAAGCTCTTAAAGGTGCACCTTCTTTTGGGTGGCGCATTGCAATAATGTCGGCATAACAGCTTACAACACGGGCGGTATCTGCGACAGTTTCGCCCTTGGTGGCACTTGACTGGTTAGCACCGGCAAAGCCTAAGGTCTTTCCTCCAAGGCTTAACATTGCTGACTCAAAGGATAAACGAGTTCTTGTGCTTGGTTCATAGAATAAAGTAGCAAGCTTTTTGTCGTCAGCAACGTGGCTGTAGGCTTCTTCATTAGAAGCAATCCTGTCAGCTAAGTCTAAAATGCTTATTGTTTCATCAAGTGTAAAATCAAGAGGGTCAATTAAATTTCTCATAGCCATTCTCCCTTTGTTAAATATTGGTTTCTCTCTGCCCCGACAGATATGAACTGGATTTCGTGATTAAGCAGCTTTTCAAGCTTTTCAATATAATTTCTTGCATTATCAGGAAGTTCATCATATGTGCGGTATTTTGATATGTCTGTAAGCCAGCCTGGCATAAGTTCAACAACAGGCTTGTACATATCTATATTGTCTGTCGGGTCAAATTCTGTTACGACAGTATTTTTATATTTATAACCTGTTATAATAGGGATTTCTCTCATATAGCTTAAGATATCTAATTTGGTTAATGCTATTAAATCTGAATTCTGGCATTTAAGGCCGTAAGCACTGGCAACAGCATCAAATGGTCCGACACGCCTTGGTCGTCCTGTAGCAGCACCATATTCGCCGCCGTATTTACGAAGGAGCTTCTGCCATTCTTCAGACATTGCATTTTCTGCAACAAATGGACCAGCACCTACACAGGTTGAATAAGCTTTTAAGACACCGACAATATGGTTAAGTGGGGCATAAGGTATGCCAGCACCTAAAGGGCCATAGGCAGCTATTGTAGATGAGCTTGAAGTGTAGGGGAATATACCATAATCAATATCCCTCATAGCGCCTAACTGGGCTTCAAGAACTACTTTTTTATTATCAGCTAAGGCATTATTTAAGAAAATGCCTGTATCACATATATAATCCCTGAATATATCTGCTTGTTTTTCACACCACGATAAGAGAGCAGGATATGACATTGGTTCCTGATGATAACAGCCGGCAAGTTCAAGATTTTTTGCATCTAATATGGTTTTAAGCCTTGCTTTAACATTTTCATTATCAAGATGAAGAAGGTCGGCAAGACGAAGTGTCTTCTTGCGGTATTTATCGCTATAGGCATAAGCAATGCCCCTGCGTGTAGAACCAAATGCACTGCCTGTTGCAGATAACCGGTTTTCTTCAAGTTCATCTTGAACCTTGTGCCAAGGCATAGATATAGTGGCATGTTTTGAAAGCTTCAGATTATCAGGAGTTACAGATATTCCTTTTTCTTTGATTTGTTCAGCTTCATTTGAAAGATGTTCAAGGTCAATTACCATTCCATCACCGAGAACACATACAACATCAGGGTGAAGTATTCCAGATGGAAGAAGATTAAGAACGAATTTCCCTTTATCAGTGACTACAGTGTGACCGGCGTTATTACCGCCCTGATAACGGACAACAATATCAGCCTGCTCAGCTAACAAGTCAATTACGCGGCCTTTGCCTTCATCACCCCAGTTAATTCCTGTTACAGCAGTAAGCATATAAGCATCTCCTTTAAAATATAGTATAGGTTGTAGTTGGTAAAATGTAACTTTTAATAATGATAATAAATTTTAGTTGCTTTTATTACCAAGTAAGGAGTATACTATTGAAACAATGATAAGTAAAAAGTATAATTGATATGGTTTTGATTATTATTTGATATAACTGTGATACTTATAGCTAGTGAAAGGGTCAGATTATATGAATGTTAATTATGAATATTATAAGATATTTTATTATGTAGCCAAATACAGTAACTTTACTAAAGCTGCACACGCATTAGGTAACAGCCAGCCGAATATAACAAGGGCTATGAATTGTCTTGAACAGCAGCTTGGCTGTTCGTTATTTATAAGAAATAACAGGGGAATTCAGCTTACTCCTGAGGGTGAGAAGTTGTATACACACGTATCCGTTGCGATGAGCCAGTTATTAGAAGCAGAGGAAGAATTATCTGACAGCTCAAGCCTTACAACAGGAAGCGTATCAATTGGTGCAAGTGAGACAGCACTTAATATATTCTTGTTAGATAAGCTTAAAAAGTTCCATATTAAATATCCGGGAATACGTCTTAAAATATATAACCATTCGACACCTCAGGCAATAGAAGCTGTAAGATCGGGAATTATAGATTTCGCTGTTGCATCTTCACCTGTCAATGTAGAAGCACCTCTTAAGCAGATAATGTTAAAGACATTTAAAGAAATTCTTGTAGGAGGTACTACGTTTACTGCATTGGGAAGTCAGGAATTATCATTAAAGGAGTTAAAGAATTATCCTTTGATATGTCTTGGCAGGGAAACAATGACATTTCAGTTCTATAATGAATTATTCTATAAAAATGGAATTGAATTACTGCCAGATACTGAGGTAGCTACAACAGACCAGATACTCCCACTTGTGAAAAATGAGCTTGGTCTGGGCTTCGTGCCTGAACTTATGGCACAGGAAGCCCTTAGCAAGCGTGAAATTGTAAAGATATCGTTAAAAGAAACGATTCCTGAAAGAAATGTGTGTATGGTATATGATTACCAGCATCCTTTAAATTCAGCGGCAAAAGAATTAAAAAAGATGATTATGGAAGAGTAGGAGATAATGACAGGTATTATCTTATTAAAAGATATGCCGTGTATCCTACATATAGAAACACGCATACAATTCCCTCCCATCTGTTCATAGTCTTTTTGGTTCTTGCAAATACATAAAGAATGACTGCTGACACAAGAAGTATTATACAGTCGATAATTGACTCTGATAATACATTCAGCGGGCAGATTGTTGCAGACATTCCTAATATGAATAGTATATTAAAAAGGTTAGAGCCTATGGCATTACCGAGTGCAAGTCCGCTGTCGCCTTTTCGTGTCGCTGTGATAGAGGTAACAAGTTCAGGAAGTGATGTACCAATAGCGATTATTGTAAGTCCTATAAAATTCTCACTGACACCGAAATCTTTAGCGATAAGACAGGCATTATCAACAACAAGTGTTCCACCAAATATTACAGCAATAAGTCCGCCTATGATAAATATAAGACTCTTAGGCAGAGAAAGTATTTTACATTCATCAGCAGTTTCACGGTTTTTAAGTGCTGATATAACCATAACTGCAATGTATACAGCCATACTGATGAGTAAGATTATTCCCTCAATATGGTTAATATGTCTGTCAAGAAGCATAATGCAAAGAATTGCTGTTACGATAATGTTAAGTGGCATATCTCTTTTTAAAATCTCAGGATTAGTCTTAAATCCAGCCATAAATGCACATACACCGACAACGACAAGACCATTAAAAAGGTTAGAACCTATAACATTGCTTATTGCAATATCGTTGCTTCCAGCGAGTGCGGCATTAACACTTACAGAAGCTTCCGGGGCACTTGTTCCCATAGCAACAATCGTCAGTCCTATAATAACGCTTGGTACCTTCATAATTCTTGCAAGTGACGAGCTACCATCTACGAAAAAGTCAGCTCCTTTGATTAACAGCACGAATCCAATGAGTAGTAATAAATATTCCATATTAAGTCCTTTCCTGCGGCAAAAGAAACATTTATTAATCTTTATACAAAAAAAGCCTTTTACCACATCAAAAAAATGATTGATAAAAGTCTCGTTACTCACTAATAATAACCGGCCTTGCAGCGTGATGACGATTATTATTACATCTAAAGATGCTAACTACTCCCTTTGTTAATATAATAGTATATGGACAAATTGTCTGTCAACAACTAATTATAAAATATAAATTGTGAAAGCAATAATGTACTATGAATATAGATAAAAATGTGGTATTATAAAAACATCATTTAAGTATTTGTGACGACAATAGAATATAGAAATCAATGATAAACTAACATCAGTGAAAGGACAATGCATATGCAGGAGTATGATGAATCATTTTTCAGGGCGAAAGCCAACAAAAGAGCAGGTATAACCTGGCTTGCTCTTATTTTTATTGCGACCATATATTATGGTATCAAGACAAAGAATGGGGAAATTGCAAGGGGATATTTTATAGCATTTACAGTAGTAGGCTGGGTTACTTACATAACAGGATATATAGTATCTATGATTAAGGGTAAGGCAGCTAAAGAGTACAAATGGGTATTAGGTATATGTTATCTTTTATTCTACGCTGTTATAGCATGGACAGCACTCGATAAGATTTCTTATATATTTATTCTTCCATTATTATCAATTCTTATATTGTACAAAGATCCTAAGTTTATAAAGATGATTATGTGGTTTACATTGTTTGTATTAATCAGCAGTAATATTTACAAAGGTGTGGCTAAGGGAATGATGGATTTTGTTGCAAGTGAGGAGTGTGCACTTCAGTTTGCGATTGTATTATGTTGTTTTGCTTGTACTAATATGGCGATAAGACATCTGGTTGAGTCAGATGGTGCACTGACGGGGTCGATTGAATCGGAGCTGGCACAGGTTGTACAGACAGTTGAGCAGGTTAAAGATGCAAGTAATTCAATTGTTGATGGTGTTACAGTTGTAAGAGAACTTGCAGATGAGAATAAACAGGGTGCTAACAATGTAGTTAAGGATATGGGAACACTTGCAAAGAACAATGGTATCCTTAATGATAAGACAGTTTCATCAATAGAGATGACTAAGGTTATTGATACTCAGGTGAAAGATGTATCAGATCTTATGGAGGAATTCTCAAAGCTTATTGAGAAGTCAGTTGAACATGCTGACTTAAGTGCTGATGAGCTTACAGAGGTTGTTGAAATTACTAACAGAATGTCAGCATTATCAAGCAAGATTGAGACTATTCTTGAAACATTTAAGAAGGAATTTGAAAATGTTAAGCAGGAGACAAGTACTATTGAAGGAATTACTTCACAGACTAATCTTCTTGCACTTAATGCTTCAATAGAGGCGGCAAGAGCAGGAGAAGCAGGAAAGGGCTTTGCTGTTGTTGCTGACCAGATAAGAAGCTTAAGCAGTGGAACTCAAGACTCTTCTAACAGTATTATGGAAGCACTTTCACATCTTGAGGCTACATCAGATGAAATGCTTCAATCAATTACAGAAACAGTTGAACTTATACAGCTTAACATTGAGAAGGTATCAACAGTTAATAAGTCAGTATCAGATATAACGAGTGATGCAACAAGCCTTGGTGATAATATAAAGGTTGTTGACAGTGCAGTTAAGCAGGTTGAGAATTCTAATGAGACACTTACTGCTAATATGAATCAGGTTGGCGAAATAATGCAGATAATGACAGAGAGCATTAATAATGCAGAACAGACAACTAAGACGATGCTTAGCAAATATGAAGCAAGTGCCAAGAGTGCAACGGATATTGAGTCTGTTGTCGGCGAACTTATGGAAGAACTTGGTATCGGTGGATTTATGAATGTTTCCGATATAAAGAGCGGTATGAAGTTCAGAATGGTTATTGAAGACCAGACTAATGCCAAGGAAGAATACACAGGTGAAGTTGTTGACAGAAAAGACAATAATGTATACATAAATATTAATAACAGAGCAGCATTTGATGATAAGAGAAGAAATCTTAAGTGTTCATTTAACGCTGTTGTAGATAATGTATTATATTGCTGGAATGGTATAGCAATACATAATGTCAAGGCAGGAGAAAAGGGACAGTTCAAGCTTACTATTGATACTAACCCACAGGTATATAACAGAAGAAAGTATCCAAGAATGCCACTTGACAATAAGTGTACAATAAGCGTTGATGGTACAGATATAACATATTATGGACACATGGTTAATATTAGTGCTAATGGTTTTGCTTTTTCAGTTAATGACTCATCGTTTGAAAATATGAAGGGTAAGAATATTGTTATCGAGATTGATAATTTCGATGTTATTAAAGACAAAGAAATACAGGGCTGTATAATAAGATGTTCTAATGATGAGGGTAATTATATTGTCGGCTGTAGAATGCCAGAGGACAGCAATGAGATTAAAGACTATGTAAATAAGAATTATAGTGAGTAATAAAGCAGGAGTTGGTTGTTATGTCAATTAAGTCAGTTGGAATTATAGGTGCAGGTGCGGTAGGTTCTTATGTTATATGGGGACTTTCAGATGTTAAGGATATAAAGCTTGGAGTTATAGCCTCAGGTGAGAGAAATCAAAAGCTTAAGGCTGATGGCTGTAAGATTAATGGTAATGTATACCGTCCAGAAGTATGGACACCTGACGAAGCCAAAGGTGTTGATTTATTGATAGTATCATTAAAATACGGAGCACTTCCAGCGGCACTTGATGATATAAAAGCTGCAACTGGTGATAATACTACAGTTATGAGCCTTATGAATGGCGTGGACAGTGAGGAGATTATTGCTGGTAAGATAGGTTCTTCACATATGCTGTATTCACTTATCAAGGTAGCTTCATCACATAAAGAAGGACAGGGTTATGTATTTAATCCAGACACAACTCTTGGAATTATATATGGAGAGCTTAACGCACCATTTGACAGTGAAAGAGTACGTATGGTTAAGGAACTGTTTGAAAGAGGTAATATACATTTTCGGGTAACAAAGCATATTAAAGAGGAGATATGGTGTAAGTTCCGACTTAATGTGTGCAACAACCTTCCACAGGCAATTCTTGGAGCAGGTGTTGGCTGCTACAGGGACAGCGTACATATGAAGGCAATCAGTGAAGGTCTTCGTAAGGAGCTTGAGGCCGTTGCAGCAGCAAAAGGAATTGACATAAGCATTGTTGAGGGTTCTTCCGGCAGGGGCAGTGCAGTCCTTCCAACAGCAAGATATTCAACATTGCAGGATATCGATGCCAAAAGACATACGGAGATAGATATGTTTTCAGGTGCATTAATGAGAATGGGAAAAGAGCTTGGAATTCCTACACCATATAATGAGTACACTTATCATATGATAAAAGCTATTGAAGAAAAGAACGATGGCAGATTTAATTACAATAGTGATAATGAAGAGCTTACATGGGCGAAATAGTTATGACTGAGAAAGAAAAGAAGAATTCGTGAGTACTAAGAATAAAAGGTCTTTTTCTGATTACAGAAGAAGACCTTTTAAGTATTTATTTTATTAAAGATAAAACTCCAGTTGATACAAGCTTGGTTACAAGCTTAGCCATTTCGCGTGGGGACTCAGGATTATCGCTTGAGAGCCACTGTTCGATAAGACCGACACAGCCGTAAAGTATAAAATTACCGTAATATTTACAGTTAATTGAAAGTTCAGGCGATAATTTACTGATTTCGGTCTGTATGCAGTACATATTATAAAGCTGGTGTATTTTCATAATAAATGAAATGTCACCATTAGGACCTATAAGCACGCGGAAAAGTTCGGCATTATCGCTTACAAATTCAAATATATCTAAGAATAAAGGATAAGGAAAATCCTTTGTATTCCTGGCATTATATTTTTGAAATATCTGTATGAACTTGTCGCTAAGCTCCTGTTCTATAGAGGCGAGCATATCGTATATATCTTTGTAATGCAGATAAAACGTGCCCCTGTTAATATCTGCCAGTTCACATAATTCCTTTACAGTTATGTCTTTGATGTTTTTTTGTTTCATCAGAGTGGAAAGGCTGTGAATAAGCAGTGTTTTAGTTCTCATTACACGTCTGTCTATATTATTTTCCATATATTACCCTTTCTTAAATCTTTCTTAATTAATTGACATATATCAACACAATGTCTATTAATCAACACTTTGTGCAAAACTGATTATTGAGCAAATATTATATGATAATTATAATTATTCTATAAAAATAATCAACACTATGTTTATAAACACAATAAGCAAAATGAAGAAAGGACGGTACATTTAAGAAACTGATTAATAATTAAAGTTTATTGAAGATTATTAGGATATTTAGTGAATTATATGTACAGAAGAATTTATGAAGGAAAAAGAAGAAAAGCAAAAGGGTAATTTTTGGCTTACGGCAGCCACATTTATTGTGAATAAACGTAAAGCAATAGAAATTCTTTTTATTCTTGCGATTATTTATAGTGTGTTATCTATCAATAAAGTACAGGTTAATCAGGATATTACATCATACCTGCCAGCCGATAGTGAGACAAGACAGGGATTGTCTATTATGGACGAACAGTTTGTTACATATGGCAGTGCTAAGGTTATGCTTACCAATGTCACCTATAATCAGGCAGACGAGCTTGTAAGCGAACTTGAGGACATTGATGGAGTTAAGCAGGTAACATTTGATGACTCATCAGACCATTATAAAGGTACAGATGCTTTGTTTGATATTACATTTGATGGAACGGAAGATGAGGATATAAGCAAACAGGCATTGAATGATGTCAAGGATACGTTATCAGATTATGACGTATATGTTTCAACGGAGGTTGGTTCGGAAGAAGATAGTGCGGAATCACTGTCAAAGGATATGAACATTATTCTTGTACTGGCAGTAATTATTATAGTAGTTGTGTTAATGCTTTCAACAAAGGCATATCTGCAAATTCCAGTATTACTCATAACATTTGGTGTTGCGGCAATTCTTAATATGGGAACTAATTACTGGTTCGGTACTATTTCGTCTATCACCAACTCGATAGCAGTAGTGTTACAGCTTGCACTGGCTATTGACTATGCGATTATTCTCTGCGACAGATTTATGGAGGAGCACGAAACGCTTAATGCAGAAGAAGCGGTAAAGGTTGCACTCTCAAAGGCTATTCCAGAGATTAGTTCATCATCACTTACAACTGTATCAGGTATGGTTGCAATGATGTTTATGCAGTTCAGGCTTGGTTATGATATGGGTATTATATTGGTTAAGGCCATTATTATAAGTCTTATATCAGTATTCTTTCTTATGCCGGGAGTGCTGCTTATATTTGCCAAGGGAATTGATAATACACATCACAAATGTTATGTGCCAAAGATTACAATTGTTGGTAAATTTGCTAATAAGACCAAATATATAATTCCACCTTTATTTATAGTATTTCTTATAGCAGCAGCTATATTTTCAAATAACTGCCAGTATATTTATGATACAAGCTCAATTGTGAGTGCGAAAAAGAGTAATGCTAAGATAGCAGAAGAAAGAATAGAGGATACATTTGGCAAGAGCAACCAGTTAGTTGTTATGGTGCCAAAGGGCGATTATGAGTCAGAGAAGAGAGTGTTAGGCAAATTAGATAATCTAAGCTATGTTACATCAACACTTGGTCTTGCAAATGTGTCAATTAATGATGATTATGTGCTTACGGATAAGTTAAATCCTAGACAATTTGCTGAATTGATTGATATAGACAGGGAAGTAGTTGATGTGCTTTATATGGCATATGCTTATAATCATGAGCAGTATGGTCCTGTATTTACAGGAGTTAATGATTATGAGGTTCCTATTATTGATATGTTCTTATTCCTTTATGACCAGTATAGGGAAGGTTATGTAACATTAGATAGTGAGCTGGACGATAAGCTTAACACCCTGTATGATACGCTTCACGATGCCCAGCTACAGCTTCAGGGAAGCGATTATTCAAGATTTGTGCTTAACCTTTCACTTCCTGTAGAAGGTCAGGAAACATACGATGCATTGGAGGAAATCCGTGGTATTGCAGCTCAGTATTATGGCACAGATAATGTAGTCCTTGTTGGTAATTCTACAAGTGACCACGATCTTGAGTCATCATTTGCATCAGATAATATTATTATAAGCGTACTTACTGCACTTTTTGTTATGATAATTCTGTTCTTTACATTCCAGTCAGCAGGACTTCCAGTGCTTCTTGTTCTTACTATTCAGGGAAGTATATGGATTAACTTTGCTGTACCGGCATTACAGGGGCAGACAGTATTCTTTATTGCATACCTGATTGTATCAGCAATACAGATGGGTGCTACAATAGATTATGCGATTGTTATATCTAACAGGTATTTGCAGTTAAAGAAGGAAATGCAGCTTAAAGATGCAATGATTGAGACACTTAACCAGTCATTCCCAACAATATTTACATCAGGTTCAATTCTTACTTGTGCAGGCTTCCTTATAGGTGAGATTGCCTCAGATGCGACAGTTGCTTCAATAGGTGTTGCACTTGGACGAGGTACATTAATATCAATTATCCTTGTATTATTCGTGCTTCCACAGATACTTTTACTTGGAGATATAATTATTGAAAAGACAGCTCTTACAATGAATATTGCAAGACCACAGAAAGAAGTTGCCGGCAGGGTAAGAGTTACAGGACACGTCAAAGGTTATGTACAGGGTGAGATTGATGCTGACATTCAGGGAACATTCCAGGGACAGATGAAGGTATCAGTTGATTCACTAATTCCAGGACGTCAGGGACAGGTTACATATGAAGATACAGATAATCTTTTATTAACAGATAAAAGTGATGGTGTGGATAATACAGAAAATGTTACGAACAATACAGAGAAAGGAGATGAGCAGTAATGGTAAAGCTTAATACAAAATTTAATAAAATACTTGCAGTAATGCTGTCACTGCTCATTATCTTTGCGGCATTTGGAAATATTATTCCATATGTGGTACAGGCAGAGGAAGCTGACAGTGATGTTATAGTAATTTCCAGTGCCAGGGAACTTATTGAATTTGCCAATAACTGTAAATATGACAGTTACAGCAGGGGCAGGACAGTAAGACTTGCTACAGATATCAATTTATCGAATACAGATTTTCAAGGCATACCATATTTTGATGGAACATTTGATGGTGCTAACCATACAGTAAGAAGCTTTAATATCGATTATAAAGGTTCTGATTATGGCTTTTTCCGTTACCTTGGAGAAAATGCTTATGTATGCAATTTTAGTGTATCAGGAAGCGTTAATACATCTGGTTCACAGAAGAATATAGGAGGAATTGCCGGTGTTAATTATGGTACAATAACTAACTGCACATTTTATGGAAAAGTCAATGGTACAACATATGTAGGTGCGATTGCAGGAATTAATAAGCCGGGTGCTAATATAACTAACTGTCTTAGTGATGCTGTTGTTACAGCAACTAACCAGACAGGTGGAATAGCTGGCAAGAATGAAGGACTTATAAGTGAATGTGTATCAAGAAGCCGCGTTAATACAGATGAATTAGCTTCATCACTTGATGTCGGTGGAGTTGATGTTGGAACATTTAATATTACACAGCACGTTGTAGACCGTAACGATATGGGTGGAATAGCAGGTAATTCATCTGGTGTTATTTCATCGTGTACAAATTATGGAACAATTGGATATAACCATACAGGTTATAATGTTGGTGGTATAGCAGGAAGCCAGAATGGAAAGATACTTAACTGTACCAACGAAGGCGATATATACGGCAGAAAAGATGTCGGCGGTATTGTCGGACAGGCAGAGCCTTATATAGAGTCTGAATATTTACAGGACAGAATTGATACAATTCAGGGCTCTGTTAATAATATAAGCAATACATTAAACAGCTTGTCAGATTCAATGAGCAGTGCTTCATCTAAGACAAGAGATTATGCAGAAAGCATTACTAACCAGTATAAGGAAGATGCAGATGTATTATCGGACTCTTTAAAAGAAGTATCTGACTCTATGCAGGATAACCCTGATACAAGAGAGTATTTTGACAATATTGATAATGCTCTTAATAAGATAAAGGACATTCAGGGTGATGATAAAATTTTATCAGACTCCCAGAAAGATGCTATCGATGAGCAGTGGGATATCATTAATGATAATCTTAAGGACATCAGTAACACAATGGCAGATTCGAGTGATACAGCAGAAGACTTTGTAAAAGATGTGTCAGACCAGCTTGGAACAGGCAATATTACAGGAGATATTCAAGGTATTGTAAATGTTCTTGATGAACAGATACAGAATATTTCTGACAGTATCAATACCATTTCTTCACAGATTAACAATATAGGAAGTACAGTGAATGATACAGCACAGCTTGTTACAAGTGATGACAGTCATATAGAAGATATTTCCACGGCGGAAAATGCAAAGAATACAGACGGTGTTATAACTAAATCAGTGAACAGGGGAACTGTATACGGTGACCTTAATGTAGGTGGAATAACAGGAACTATGAACATTGAATATGATGTAGACCCTGAGTATGATCTGGATTTAAGAAGTTCAACAAATGTCAAGCTCCGTTCAACAGTCAATGACATAGTAATATACTGTGTTAATTATGGAGAGGTTACTTCCAGAAAAGATTGTGCAGGCGGAATAACTGGTTTGCAGGAATTAGGACTTATATATGGCTGCGAGGGCTATGGAAGTGTTAAGTCTGAAACTGGTGATTACGCAGGTGGAATAGCTGGTAACAGTGTCAGTTCAGTATCAGATAATTACAGCCTTTGCAATGTTGAAAGTGACAGTTATGCAGGTGGAATATGCGGACAGGGATACACAGTTAAGAATAATGTGTCCATTGCAACAATCAGCGGTGATGGTGAGAAAAAAGGTGTGATTGCCGGAACTACTGATTCAGAAGGAAGCGTAAGAAATAACATATTTGTGAGTGACATTTTAGGCGGCATAGATGATATTAATTATAGCGGTATTGCTGATAAGGTGACTTATGATTATGTTATGTCACTTGATAATATTCCAGAAGGCTTTCATCAGATAACAATAACATTTAAAGCTGATGATTACGTTGCTGGAACTAAGGTAATAGCCTACAATGGCAATATTACAACATCAGACCTGCCATCAATACCAAAGAAAGACGGATATTATGGCGAATGGCCGGCAGATATTACAGTAAGTCCTATAACACAGAATAAAGTTGTTGAGGCAGAATATCACCTCTGGACAGAAAGTCTTGCATCTAATGAGAAAAATGCAGATGGCAAAATATTATTCCTTGCAGAAGGTAAGTTCTACAACGATGACAAGCTTGTAACCAGGACTTGTGACATAAGCGGTCTGTCAGGAGATGTAGTATATGCTTATAGCTGGCAGATATTAAGCTCTCACACAAGCCAGCAGGATACTGTTACAGGGCATTTTCTTGTAGAAGATAGTGATGGCAGCAATGAAATATGGTATGTAGATAAAGACGGCAACAACTGGGTCAAAGCAGACGCGAAAAAGAACGGCAGTTACATAACAGCCGTAATCCCATACGAAGCCGATTTTGCCCTTATACACAAGAGCTCCAACAAAATAATCTACTACATAGCCGCCGCTATAGCCATAATACTTCTTGCCACAATAATAATAATAAAGCACAAGAAAGCCAAACCAACAGGTAAGTAGTAAGAAACAAAAGCCAATATAAGATATGAAAAAATGCTCCCATCCAGCTAACAGGTAAATCCCAATTCACCAATCATCTGGAAAGGAGCATTTTTAAATATCATACCAAAGCGAATAATATACGATATAGTCATAACACTCTACAGAGTTCATCTACAAAGAACAGTGTCCACACGTCACAACAATCTGCACCAAGTTGTGAGCCTATGCTATATTGCAAGCTGGGTACTGTTGAAGCCGCCGGTACTTAGCGGCTATCCTTTAGCCGCTTAGTATCCGCTGCGGTTTCAAGTAGCGAGAGCGTGCCCAGCGGTAATATAGCAGAGCCTTGCAACGTCCGTTAGTAATAGCTGTCCGTCATTCATCACTGCTTTTTGGAATTACTCTAACACAAGTAAAAGCGCCATCTTAAACTTTCCATTAGCTGTCACACTATGAAGTCCATTTTTTTCAAAACGGAAACATTCACCTTCTGAAAGCTCATAATCTTTACCTTCATATCCTATAGTTGCCTTGCCTTCAAGTGCAAATACGATAGCATTACCAGGTGCTCTGTGAGGTGTAAGACCTGTTCCTTCGTCAAATGCCATAAGCACATACTTCATATCAGGAGTGCTTACAACATCCATATTGGCAATACTGCCTTCTTCGTAAGATATAAGGTTCTTAAGTGCAAATACTTCATTAGTTTTTACGTTAGCGTTCATATTAATATCCTTTCCTGTACATATAATCTCTGTATACACAATTCCGTTAGATGTCTGCATTCCGCATAATGTACCAGCAGGTACAATAAGTAGTTCATCTGGCTGTAATTTAATAATCTCTGGTTCTTCTCCAATAATGAATTCTCCCCAGCCAGAAGCTCCAATATACATAGTCATTCTATCATAGCTTTCCTGACTTATGGAAGTATCCTTTCCCATAGAGAAGTAAGTTACTTTGGTAGAATTGCCAAGCTTGGAATCTCTTGAGATAGTCATACCATTTCTTGTCGGGCGAAGTTCTTCAATACTAAATTTCATAATCCTCCAATCTGATGAATAGGGTACATCTAATAGGTGTGGTTGTATAATAATTCTTGTTACAATTTAGAATATAACCTATAATTATATAAATGGGAAGTACGCACATTTAGGTTATATACTTTCCTTTAGGTTAGCGTGGTGTGAAAAAATTCCGGGGAGGGGTAATGGCGGACGGACGTTGTGGAGGACGTGTTGTATTACCGCTGGGCACGCTCTCGCTACTTGAAACCGTAGCGGTACTAAGCGGCTAAAGGACAGCCGCTTAGTTTTTTGATAACTTAGGAAGGAGTTGGATTTATGAAAGAGATGTGTAGTTTGTGTTGTCAGACGGGGGAGGGGATTGGTGATACGGATTTTGGGTATACTTTGTCGCTTATAAGTGGGAAGTATAAGCTTGTGATTATGTACTGGCTGGCTAATCATAAGGAGGTTATGAGGTATAGTGAGATTAAAAGATGTATGGGAAATATATCACATAAGACACTTAGTGCCACATTAAAGGAGATGGAGGCGGACAGGCTTATTGTAAGAAAAGAGTATCCTCAAATTCCACCAAAAGTAGAGTACAGCCTGTCAGAAAGAGGAAAGTCTTTAGTACCGGTTCTTGTTGCAATGTGCAAGTGGGGCGGAGAGCACAGAGATGATAAATAAATATATTGACATTTTATTAACTGTGTATTATTGTACTAATAGAGTAATACAATAATACAATGTAAGACGCATATATTGTTTATGCATTACTACCATATGGGAATTATCAATATTGATTATAAGCAGGAGGAATAAGTTATGAGTTGGAACTTTAGTAACGATGTCCCTATATATCTGCAAATAATGGAGCATTTTAAAGTTCAGATAGCCAGCGGAAAGCTTGAGGTCGGCGATAAGATTCCGCCGGTGAGGGAGCTGGCATTGGAGGCAGGAGTTAATCCTAACACAATGCAGAAGGCTTTATCAGAGCTTGAAAGAGAAGGTTATCTTGAATCACAGAGAACATCTGGAAGATTCGTTGCAGACAGAGGTAAACAGATAGACAGGTTAAAGCAGGATATGGCTCTGGAGCTTTGTGAGAGCTTTCATAATGGAATGAAAAAGATAGGTTTTACTCCAGAAGAAGCAATTGCAGAGTATAAGGAATATATCAGCCGTATAGAGGAATAAAAGTTATAACAGGGAAATTATAACAGTGCTTTAATTTATCTTGGAATGGAGGATATATGAGCAATTTGGTGGAGATTAAAGAATTAGGCAAATGCTACGGCAAGAAAAAGGTTATGAATAATCTGTCACTTTCCCTGGAAAGTGGCAGGATTGTAGGAATATTAGGTCCTAACGGAAGTGGCAAGAGTACACTTATTAAGATGATGGCAGGCGTGCTTAAGCCAACTTCAGGACAGATTACAATTAATGGGTATCCGGTTGGTGTTAATACTAAGAAGATAGTGTCATATCTTCCAGAAAGAACATACCTTAATCCATCTATGAAGGTAAAGGAAGCAGTTGATTATTTTGCGGATTTCTATGAGGATTTTTCCAAGCAGAAAGCACTTGATATGCTTGAGAAGTTCGGAATTAATGAGCAGGATAAGATAAAGTCACTTTCTAAAGGAACAAGGGAAAAGGTGCAGATAGTGCTTGTTATGAGCAGGGAAGCAAAGCTGTATCTTTTAGATGAGCCTATGGGAGGTGTAGACCCTGCGGCAAGAGAGTACATTTTACGGACAATAATAAGCAATTATAATGAAGATGCGACAGTTGTTATAACAACACATCTTATAAGTGATATAGAAAATGTTCTTGATGAGGTTGTATTTATAAAGCAGGGCGAGGTGTATCTTAAGGAGTCAGTTGATGATATAAGAACCAAATACAATAAGAGTGTTGACGCATTATTCAGGGAGGTGTTCGTATGTTATTAACAGCAGGCAGATTAATAAAATATGATTTGAAAGAATTATTTAAAAAACACATTGCATTATATATAGTTACATTACTTGCGGCATTTGGGTGCTGGGCATTACACGTGTTATCAGAATATGTTCCGGATAATGGCATTACACCAGTGGCATATCCGGTTATGATAGCAGTTTATGTAATTGTATGCGTAGTTTTATTTATTGTAAGCATAGTATTTGTGATATTATATTTTAGAAGAAGTATGTTAAAAGATGAGGGTTATCTTACCCACACACTTCCAGTTCCTGTATGGCTTATATATGTATGCAAGCTTATATCAGGATATATTATATATCTTGTTAATTTTGTAGTGATTGTTGTTTCTGTATGTATAGCAATTGCAAGGGTAGACTGGATATGGAGAGTGCCAGAGAGTATTAATGAGCAGTTAAATGTGTTAGGATATAAAGGCAGTTTCTGCACATTAATAATTATATTGATTATATTGTCAGGGATATATATGTATGCAATGTTCTTTTTCTGTATGTGTATGGGATATACAGCCAATGGCAACAGGGATGCATTCTCATTTGTAACATATATTGCAGTGTATATTGTTGGACAGATATTGAATGTTATTGTGCTTTTACTTACGCCAATAAAGGGGAATGGTAATATGTTTGAAGAGATGATTAAGGAATCTGTAACGGGAAGTGATGTGGCATTTACGTTTGAAGAATTCGGACATATTATGACAGGTTCGGTTGTGGTGTCAGTAGTTATGTTTATTGCGTTTGTGGTTGCCTCAATATATATACTTGATAAGAAATTAAATTTAGAATAGTGATTTAAGGGCTTGGATTTCGGGTAACTATTAATTGCTTAGGGAGCAGTATTATGGCAAGAAGTACGGATTTGACAAAAGGAAATATAACGAGAGGCTTATGGGGATTTGCACTTCCTCTTATGTTAGGAAATGTATTACAGCAGCTTTACAATCTTGTAGATACGTGGGTTGTTGGACGATATGTAGGTGATAATGCACTGGCGGCAGTAGGTTCGTCATATACGCTTATGACATTTCTTACATCAGTAATTATAGGCTTGTGTCTTGGCAGCAGTTCATTTGTGTCTATGGCATATGGCAGAAAAGATGTTAAGGCTATCCGTAATGGAATATTCTTATCATCATCTATGATAGGTGCAATTGCTGTTGTGATTATGGCATTGTTCTATATATTAGTTGATAAGATTATATTACTTTTGCAGGTTCCGTATGAAATTGCCGGAGATATGAAAGAGTATCTTATATATGTGTTTATAGGTTTTATTGCAATATACATATATAATTATGTGTCTAATATATTAAGGGGAATTGGCAATTCGGTAGTTCCCCTTGTATTTCTATCAGTATCAGTTGTGCTTAATATATTTTTAGATATATTGTTTGTGGCAGGTTTTAATATGGGAATTAAGGGTGCGGCAGCAGCAACAGTGATAGCACAGTATATATCTGGAATAGGGATATTTATATATATGATTGCGGCTTATCCTGAATACAGGATACATAAAGACGATATGCAGTTTAATAAAGAAAATATAACGAATATATTTTCTTTATCAGGTTTTACCTGTCTTCAGCAGTCAGTTATGAATTTTGGAATATTATGCGTACAAGGAATAGTAAACAGTTTTGGTACAGTGATTATGGCAGCATTTGCAGTGGCTGTAAAGATAGATACCATAGCATATATGCCGGTACAGGATTTTGGAAATGCGTTTTCAGTATTTGTTGCACAGAATTACGGGGCAGGGCAGAGACAGCGTATTAAGAAAGGGATAAAGCAGTCAGTAGTAAGCGTTATTATATTCTGCGTGTGCATAAGTGCGGTTGTATGTGGATTTGCAGGCACATTTATGGGCATATTTGTTGATAATTCCAGCGTGGACGTAATTAATGCGGGAGCTGTGTATCTTAGAATAGAGGGAACATTTTATATAGGAATTGGAATATTATTTATGCTGTATGGCTATTACAGGGCAATCAATAAGCCGATGATGTCAGTTGTGCTTACAGTGATATCACTTGGAACAAGAGTTGTGCTTGCATACACTTTATCTGGAATATCAGCAATCGGGGTTATTGGAATATGGGTGGCTATTCCTATCGGCTGGTTCTTAGCAGATGCGGCAGGAATTATTTATTACATTTTTAAAGCAGGTAAAAGCCACATATAAGTGTGACATAAGCGTGGCAGAAATGTGAGCGGAAATGGAGAAGAATAATGAGCAGGATATTAGTTGTTGAGGATGATGAGGTATTACGAAATGAGCTTATTGAACTTTTGCGTAATGAAGGATATGAGGCAGAATATATAAGTACATTTTCAGATACGGCAGGACAGATTATAAAATCAAAGCCAGATCTTGTGCTTCTGGATATTAACATTCCAGAGCTTAATGGAGAGCTTGTATTAAGAAAGTTAAGAAAAGAGGCGGATATACCGGTAATTATGGTGACGAGTAGAACATCAGAGAGTGATGAGGTGCTGTCAATGAGCTATGGGGCAGATGATTATATAACCAAGCCATATAACCCGACAATACTTATGCTTAGAATATCTGCTGTAATAAAGAGGACAAGAAAGCAGGACAGCAGTGAGGCAGATACAGGTGAGAAGGGAATATACCAGTATAGGCAAGCAGCTGTTAATACTGCGAAAGGAACATTAAGCCGTGGGGAGAAAGAGCTCGTGCTTACCAAGAATGAGATGATAATATTCTTAAGTCTGCTTAACAATATAGGAAAGATTGTATCAAGAGATGAACTTATGACGGCACTGTGGGATAACGAGGAATATATTAATGATAATGCACTCACTGTTAATATAAGCAGGTTAAGAGCGAAGCTTTCGGATTTCGGATACGAAGATGCGATAGAAACAAGAAAGAAACAGGGGTATTGTCTTGTATGAAATTAAAAGAATATATAAAAGATGAGTTGTTTAAAATTATACTTATTATTGTATATATAATACTTATATGTGGGTTTCTGTGTGCATTTAACTTCGGAGTACAGATGGCGGCACTTATGGCTGTACTTGCAGCCATATTTTTTATTATAATGTTCATATGGGATTTTTGCAGAAAACGGAATTTCTATAACAGTCTTATTGATAATACACAGAGGATTGATAAGAAATATCTTGTTATTGAAACACTGGACGAGCCGGAATTCTATGAGGGAAACCTTGTGTATACAGCGATGTATGACATTAATAAATCTATGATTGAGCATATTAACCAGTACGAGAGGGGACAGCAGGATTTTAAAGATTTCATAGAAATGTGGGTTCACGAGATAAAGCTTCCAATAGCAAGCCTTACGCTTATGTGCCACAATGACAAAGAGCATATAGATAAGAAATTTATTACACAGCTTAACAGGCTTGATGATTATGCAGACAAGGTACTTTATTATGTGAGGTCAGAAAATGCAGAGAAAGACTACTCATTTGGAAAAGTTAATCTCAAAACAATTATTAACAAGACGGCAGTTAAGAATAAAGACATAATATTAAGCAACAACATAAGTCTTAATGTCCACGACATAGATACTTATGTTAATACTGATGCCAAATGGCTTGAATTCATAGTCAACCAGATTATAAGCAACAGTATTAAATACAAAAAGACATCAGGAGAGGCTTATATCGAAGTATATTCAGAGCAAAGACAGGACAGTGGCACAGACAAAGTGGGGCAGGCTGTGCTTCATATAAAGGATAACGGAATTGGAATACCAGCTAAAGATATAGATAAAGTATTCATTAAATCTTATACAGGTTCTAACGGAAGAAATAACGCCAAATCAACAGGAATGGGCTTGTATATTGCTAAAAATATGTGTGGCAAGCTTGGACATAATATAGAGATAAAGTCAATTGAGGGAGAATATACAGAGGTTGAAATAATATTTTACGGGGACAGCTATTACAACCCGGTTAATATTGAAAAGTCCGATATTATAAAGAATTAATATTACAGAAAGTTAATATTATACAAAGCCAATATTACAAAAATGTAACATTGCGTAATATTAGAATTACGACAGATAACAAAATCCTTATTACAATGTAGAGGAAGTCAAGTGATTGGCAGATATGAGCCTTAGAGGTTTCGTATACAGAAATGGAGGATTTTATATGAGTGAGAATATTTTGAGAATTCAAAATGTAGAGAAATACTATGGCAGCAGGAATAACCTGACTAAAGCGATAGATGACATATCGTTTGATGTAAATAAGGGTGAATTCGTTGCTATTATGGGTGCTTCGGGAAGCGGTAAGACAACACTTCTTAACTGCATATCTACAATTGATAAGGTTACAAGTGGCAATATATATGTAGACGGCAATAATATCACACAGCTTAAAGGAAGTGCTCTTAACAGATTCAGAAGAGATAAGCTGGGATTTATATTTCAGGATTTTAATCTTCTGGACACACTTACAGCATATGAGAATATTGCACTTGCATTGTCAATCAGAAATGATTCTCCTGAGATAATTGACAGGGCAGTAAAAAATGTAGCAGAACAGCTTGATATAACAGAGATATTAAATAAATATCCCTACCAGATGTCAGGTGGACAGAAACAGAGAGTTGCTTCTGCAAGGGCAATTATAACAAGTCCAAGTCTGGTGCTTGCCGATGAGCCGACAGGAGCTCTTGACTCAAGAGCTGCTAAGCTTCTTCTTGAAAGGTTTAATATGCTTAACAGGGAATTGCAGGCGACAATACTTATGGTAACACACGACTCATTTACTGCAAGTTATGCAAGCAGAATTATATTTATCAAGGATGGTAAGATATTCCACGAGCTTAACCGTGGCGCTGATGACAGGAAGACCTTATTTAACAAGATAATAGATGTTGTTTCATTATTGGGAGGTGACGCGGGCGATGCTCTTTAAACTATCATTTTCTAATATGAAAAAAAGCCTGAAGGATTATGCAGTATATTTCTTCACGTTAATACTCGGTGTTGCGATATTTTATCTTTTTAATGCAATCGAAACACAGACAACTATGCTTAAAATATCAGAAGACACAAGAGAGATAGTAAAGCTTATTAATACAACACTTTCGGGAGTAAGTGTATTTGTTGCATTTATACTTGGATTTCTTGTTATATATGCAAGTAATTTCCATATGAAGAAGAGAAAAAAGGAATTTGCATTATACATTCTTCTTGGAATGGGAAAAAGGAAAATATCACTTATACTGTTTCTTGAAACACTGATTATAGGTGTTATATCGTTAGGAATAGGACTTGTGGCAGGAATAGGACTTTCACAGGTTACAAGTATATTTGTTGCCAATATGTTTGGGGTTAACATTGAGAAATACAGATTTGTATTTTCTCAGCAGGCATTTGTAAAGACATTGATATATTTTGCAATTATATATGTTATCGTAATACTCTTTAATATGTTCTGCATTAACAAATATAAGCTTATAGACCTTCTTACAGGAAGCAGAAAGGCAGAAAAAGCAACTAACAAAAATCCATATATATGTGCAGTTGTATGGATAATATCAGTTGTACTGCTTGCATTTGCCTACTATAAGGTATCAGATAGCAGGAATCTTGAGTTAGTTACTGACCTTGCCAAATATATAGTGATGGGCTGTGCAGGCACATTTTTATTCTTCTGGTCATTATCAGGAATTATGTTCTCAGCAGTACATTCTATGAAAAAGGTGTACTATAAGGGGCTTAACAGCTTTGTGTTCCGTCAGATGAGCAGCCGTATGAACAGCAACGTGTTCGCAATGACAGTTATATGCCTTATGATGTTTATAACAATATGCGTATTATCAAGCGGACTTACAGTGCGTAATTCACTTGTACACAATATTGATATGCTATCACCAGCAGATGTGCAGATAGAGAAGGAACTTTATTCAGATGATGAGGCAGAATTGATTAAAGATTATTATAAGAGAAAAGATATTGACCTTGAAGATATTCTTAAAGATATAGTAGATGTGTATGTATACAATACAAGTGAACTTACAATTAATGATACTTTAGGAAATACAGAAGCAGCGAAGGCTAATAATCCGGATATCGCAGATAATATTGATTCATCATATTTTGATGCATATTATTCTGAAGATATTATGAAACTTAGTGATTATAACAAGGTGGCAGCTCTGTATGGTAATGAACAATACAGTCTTAGTTCTGATGAATATATAATTGTTGCAGACTTTAAGTCGATGGCAGAAGTGCGAAACAAAGCCTTAGATAAGGGAGTAAAGATTGCTTTAAATGGGGAATTGTTAAAGCCAAAATATAATCGTTGTTCGGATGGTTTTGTCCAGATGTCATCTAACCATATAAATATAGGAATTGTGGTTGTGCCAGACGAAGTACTTGAAACAATGCTTCCAACAGGTGAATATTATATTGGTAATTATAATATACCAGAGGGTGATGAACGTGAGGAAGTTGATAAAAAGATTGTAAAGATAGCGAATGGTGCTGGTAAAGAAGGTATTATAATGGATATTAATACGCTTATTTCAGTAAAAGAGAATTCAATGGGACTTGGTGCTATGATAGCATTTATAGCATTGTACATTGGACTTATATTCCTTATATCAGGAGCGGCAATACTTGCATTAAAAGAACTGTCAGAAAGTGCCGACAATCTTGGCAGATATAAGATACTTAAAAATCTTGGAACAGACAATAGCAAAATCAATCACGCAGTATTAAAGCAGACAGCGATATTCTTTGGAATACCAATGTCTCTTGCAATAATACACTCAATATTCGGAATGAGGGTAAGCTATATGGTGATGGAACTGCTTGGTACGGAATATATGGTACAGTCAATAATAATGACCGGAGTGTTTATACTTTTGATATATGGAGGGTATTTTGTTATAACTTATAATAGTTGTAAGAATATGATAAAGAATATTTGATTGGGCAATTGGGAGAGAGGAATGTAGGTTGTGAGGGATTGGGGAGAGCTGGCACAGGCAACGGCGACACGCTTGCGCTTAAGTGTCGCTCGCAACGGTACTAAAGTGCTAAAGGACAGCACTTAAGTGCCGGCGGCTCCCCATCGTCTTCTTATGCTTGTGCCAGCTCTCCCCAATCCTAATCTACATTATTGGCAGATTTTATAGAACAATGTATTTTAAATGTTAAATAAATATAAACATATTGACAGAACTATAGTTAAATGATAATATGCGAAATGCAAACGATTTGCAAATTTAATGCGAATTACAATGCATTTCGCATTTTTTATAAAAAGGGAAGCCATTAAAGTAAATTAGCAATTAATGCCCTCCCTCACAAGAAAGGAGCTATACATAATGCCCAAAACATACCACACCAAAGCTACCCAGGAAATCGAACAATATCTTTCACTCCAGAAAGACAAGAGCTTCTGCGTGGCTGACGTATATCATTACCTTGAAAGCAACAATGTAGATGTAAACCAGTCAACAGTGTACCGTACGCTCGACAGAATGACAGATAATGGAGTGCTTGTGCGTTTTAAGACAGCAAGCAGTGGTAATTATTATTATAGAATATCAGATGAACATAATAATTGTGATGCACATCTTCATATGCAGTGTCGTAAGTGTGGAAAGGTTATGCACCTTGACTGTGCATTTATGGACGAAATAAGAAAAAATCTTATGAAACAATATGGATTTACACTTGAATGTAATGGCTCAACTTTAAGCGGTCTTTGCAGGAATTGCAAAGATGAGCAGGGTTAGAATGGAGTAAAGATAATATGCAGAATAAGCATTTTAATATAGATATAAAAATGGCAGGAAAAAGAATAAAAGCATTATTTATGAGTACTGTTCTTCTGATTGGTACATTTTCAATGCTGTTATTAACAGGCTGTTCATCAGATACAGGGTATGATGATGACAGGATAAGCATTGTGTGTACAACATTCCCACAGTACGACTGGCTAAGTCAGATAATAGGTGATAATTCCGATAAATTCAGGCTGACACTTCTTATTAATGGTGGAGTGGATTTACACAGTTACCAGCCTTCAGCTAAGGATATGACTAAGATTTCATCAGCAGACGTGTTTGTGTATGTCGGAGGCGAGTCTGATGCGTGGGTTCTTGATGCGGTAAGGGAAACTAAGAATAATGATATGATAAAAGTCAATATGATGGAGCTTATAAGCGACAGGACTAAAGAGGAAGAGGTAATAGAAGGTATGCAGGAGAGCCGTTTCCAGTTCAGGCATACACACACACATTCCCATAGTGCAGACGATCACAGTGATGACCACGCAGATGAGCATAGTGATGACCATACAGCAGATGACCACGCAGATGAATATACGGCAGGTGACCATAGCGAAGATAATTACGCAGACGACCACAGTTTGGAGGCAGGGCACAGTCACACAGACGAGGATATTGAATATGACGAGCATATATGGCTTTCATTAAAAAATGCGGCTGTATTAACACAGTATCTTGCGGATATAGTCAAGGATTTGGATAAAGATAATTCGCAGTTATACCAGGATAACGCTGATGCGTATATAAATAAGCTTGCTGGACTTGACAGTGATTATGAAAATGTATGTGAGAATTCAAGGCTTAAGACAGTTATATTTGGCGACAGATTTCCATTCAGGTATCTTGTTGATGATTACGGAATTGATTATTATGCCGCATTTGCAGGCTGTTCAGCAGAAACAGAGGCAAGTTTTAAGACAGTTACATTCCTTTCTGGCAAGATAGACGAGATAGGAACAGGAAGCATACTTGTAATTGATGGTTCCGATAAAAGAATAGCTAACACTATTAAGGGCAATACAAGCCAGAAGAATCAGCAGATACTTACTATGGATTCAATGCAGTCGGCAGGGATAGATGATGCAGATTATACATATCTGAATGTTATGAGTAATAACCTTGTCGTATTAAAACAGGCTTTACAATAGATTTTAATGTCAGACGTGAACGATAATTTTTGTGTTTATTATGCTTATAAGAGAATGTTTATCAATAACAATTGATAAATAGGAATTGAGAAAGGAAAAGAAAATGTCATATATAGAATGTGAGAATTTGGCTTTGGGATATGAGGGCAAGGCAGTTGTATCAGGTCTTAATTTCAAGGTCAATAAAGGCGATTATTTATGTGTGCTTGGTGAAAATGGAGCTGGAAAAAGTACACTTATAAAGACACTGCTTAACCTTATAGATAAAGTATCAGGAAGGATAGAATATGGTGATGGCCTTAAGGATTATGAGATAGGTTATCTTCCACAGCAGACAGTTGTACAGAAGGATTTTCCAGCTACTGTATGGGAAGTTGTTCTGTCAGGAACACTTGCAGGAAGCGGATTTAAGCCATTTTACGGAAAGAAAGAGAAAAGTCTTGCAATTGAGAAGATGAGAGAGCTTGATATTACAGACCTTAAGAAAAAATGTTACCGCAATCTTTCAGGCGGACAACAGCAGAGGGTCTTACTTGCAAGAGCACTCTGTGCAACTTCCAAGGTAATACTTTTAGATGAGCCTGTTACAGGTTTGGACCCTAAGGTGACAGCAGAATTTTACGAGCTATTAAAGGAGCTTAACGATAAAGGAATAACAGTAATTATGGTGTCCCACGACCTTCAGTCGGTATCATATGCGACACATATTCTTTATCTTGACAGTAAAGACAGCTTTTATGGTACTAAGAAAGAATTTATGCAAAGCGACAAAGCCAATGTATTTGGACAGATGGAAGGAGATGAGGAGTAATGAGTGGCTTTATACAGGAATTTCAGTTTTATATGTCATATCCATTTGTAAGATATGCGCTTATCGTAGGCGTGCTTATCTCTTTATGCTCATCACTTCTTGGCGTGACACTTGTGTTAAAGAGATTTTCCTTCATAGGAGATGGCTTGTCACACGTTGCATTTGGTGCACTTGCAATAGCTACAGTGTTAAAGATTGCTAATGTAAATATATTCATTATGCCTGTAACAATAGTGTGTGCGATATTGCTTCTTAGAACAGGAACTAACACGAAATTAAAGGGTGATGCAGCAATAGCTATGCTTTCAGTAGGCTCAATGGCAGTTGGTTACCTTATATTAAATGTGTTCTCAGTATCCTCAAATGTATCAGGAGATGTGTGTTCCACACTTTTTGGTTCGACATCAATCCTTACACTTACAGGCTCAGAAGTTATTATGTGTGTAATAGCCTCACTTGTAGTCGTTGCATTTTTTATAATATTTTATAACAGAATATTCTCAGTGACATTTGATGAGAATTTTACACGCTCAATGGGCAAAAATACTAATGTATACAATCTTATGATAGCAGTTATAACAGCAGTAATAATCGTGCTTGCAATGAACCTCGTAGGCTCACTGCTTATAACAGCCCTCTTAGTATTTCCGGCCTTGTCAGCGATGAGAGTAATGACAAGCTTCAAATCAGTTATAATATACTCAGCAATCCTTTCAGTATTTGGGGCAGTATTTGGAATAATAATATCAATATTTACCTCAACTCCAGTAGGTTCGACAATCGTAACGATATATATTCTCATTTTCATAATTAACTGCATAATTGGAAGAATTCTGAGAATATGATATAATGAGCACAAAAGAAAAAAATCAGCATACAATTAAATATAATACAGATATTAAACAGTGAGTAGCATTTTGCATAAATCCGACTGATGTCAGATTGGCTATCTCACTGCTTTTTTGTTTTTATTAGAATATTTTTATTGGAATTAATTCAGGAGGTGTTTATGAAAGATACTTATTCCAAAATAAAAGATAATTATAATTGCCCATTTAATCTTATAGATGACCTGATAGGTGGAAAGTGGAAGCTTAGGATAGTTGCACACATAATAAATGGCGACAACAGATTTTCTATATTACAGAAAAAAATTGATGATATAACACCAAAGGTATTGATGTCACAGTTAAAGGAGTTAGAGGCAAGCGGACTTATTAACAGAAATGTAATAAAGGAAATGCCGCCAAAGATAGTAGTATATGAAATCAATAAGGAATATAGCGATATTGTTGATATAGTTGATAATTTAGAACAATTTGCTAAAGGTTATAGTAATAGAAATGATATAGCAACTGAGAATATAAGGTATGAAAAATAGAGCTCAAAGTTACAAAAAAGTAAGTTATAGACATACTAAATTAGTATGTAATATAATTTGCTGGTCGCAAGTTAGCAATAACTAACAAAAGTAAGGAAAGGAGGAACTATGGGTTGAAAAAGTACTGTACAGAAATTATTCTTGCAATAATTCTGCTTGCATTATCATTAATATCTATATTTGTTGGTGTTATTGATATAGATATCAAAGATTTATTAACAAATGATAATAATGCATTGATGATATTTGTTGTTTCAAGATTACCTAGATTGTTAGCAATTATATGTACAGGTATGGGAATGAGTGTTGCAGGACTTATAATGCAGCAGCTATGTATGAACAAGTTTGTATCGCCAACAACAGGAGCAACGATTTCATCAGCACAGCTTGGAATTCTTCTGGCATTATTATTTATTCCTAATTCAACATTATGGCAGAGAGCGGGTTTTGCTTTTGTAACGGCTATTCTTGGTACCTGGGTATTTGTCTGGTTTATTCAGAAAGTTCAATATAAAGATGTGGTAATGGTTCCTCTCGTTGGAATTATGTTTGGTAACGTTATAGGCGGTATAACTAATTTCCTTGCATATAAGTATGAAATGACACAGGCGTTATCCACTTGGCTTGTTGGACATTTTTCATTAGTACTTAAAGGAAGATATGAAATAGTCTATATGGTTGTGCCTCTTATTATATTAGCATTTGTATTTGCTAATCATTTTAATATAGTTGGTATGGGAAAAGATTTTTCTAAAAATCTTGGTGTTCCATATGATATTGTGTTGTTTGGAGGACTTACAATTGCCGCAATGATAACGGCTTCTGTTGTTGTTGTCGTTGGTTCAATTTCTTACATAGGCTTAATTGTTCCTAATATAGTGGCAATGTTTAAGGGTGACAAAATAAGAGGAACGCTTATTGATACCGCTTTATTTGGTGCAATATTTGTTCTGGTCTGCGATATGATTGGCAGAATTGTGATTAAACCATATGAATTACCAATTGAGCTGATTGTTGGAATATTAGGAAGCATTATATTTATAGGAATGCTTTTATACAGATTAAGATATGGAAGAAAAGCAATTGATATAAAGAAAATTTTATTTAAAGATACGAATGGAGCAGGTTATGAACAAAAGAGCTTATAGAAAAAATATTATAAAGCTTATTGTTATTGCATTAATAGCCATTATTATTGTTGCGGCATTTCTTTTTATAGGTGTTAAGTTTCATAATCATAAACTTCTAAGATATGCAATGAAATTAAGAATACCTAAAGTGATTGCGATGATAATAACAGCATTTGCAATAGGAGCGGCAACGATAATATTTCAGTCTGTTATTAATAATACAATTGTTACACCGTGTCTATTGGGAATGAATGCCTTATACACACTTATACATACATCAGTTGTCTTTGTGTTAGGTTCAGGAAGTATATTATTTACCAATGATAATCTTAGTTTTCTTGTAGACCTTGTACTTATGGGAATTATAGCGACTGTTGTATATAGCTGGCTTTTTAAGATGACAGGACATAATGTGCTGTATGTATTGCTTGTTGGAACAGTATTGACTTCATTTTTCTCAAGTATCCAGAGTACATTGACAAGGGTTATGGACCCTAATGAATATGACACGCTTCTGACTTCACTTGTAGCAAGCTTTAGTAATATTAATTCAGAGATAATTATATTTTCGGTGATTATACTTGCACTTATAGGTGTGATTTTTAGAAAAGAACTTGCACTGCTTGATGTAATAACTCTTGGAAAAGAACAGGCAATTAACCTGGGTGTTGATTATGACAGATGTATAAGAAGATTGTTACTGGCTGTAACTTTGTGTATAGCAGTTGCAACAGCTATGGTTGGCCCGATATCATTTCTGGGGCTGATTATTGCTAATATTTCAAGACAACTGTTAAAAACATACAGGCATACACAGCTTATAGCTGGTGCGGCGTTGATGGGTGTAATAGCACTTATTGGAGGACAGTTTATAGTTGAAAGAGTGTTTGTGTATTCTATTCCAATAAGTGTATTTATAACAGTTGCAGGTGGTATATATTTTCTATATTTAATATTAAAGGGAAGCAGGCATAATTCATAAAATAATTTGAAGGGAATTACAGTTATGCAGATTAGCCATATTATTAAAAAATATGATGAAAAGACAGTTGTCAATGATGTGAGCTTTTCACTTCCAAAAGGGAAGGTGACATCGCTGATTGGACCCAATGGTGCAGGCAAGTCAACTGTTATGAGTATAATATCAAGACTTATTGCACCGGATAATGGTTCAGTTGTTATAGAAAAGAAAGATATAAACAAATGGAATAGCAAGGAATTATCAAAGCATCTGGCAATACTTACACAGACTAATAATATCCAGATGAAGCTTACTGTAGAAGAACTTGTTGCATTTGGAAGATTTCCTCATTCAGGAGGAAGACTTAATAGTAAAGATAAGGAAATGATTGACAAAGCTATTGACTATATGGAATTAGAAACTTTCAGGGAAAGATTTATAGACGAACTTTCAGGCGGACAAAGGCAGAGAGCATATATAGCTATGGTTATAGCACAGGACACAGAATATGTTCTTTTAGATGAGCCGACTAATAATCTCGATATCTATCACGCAAGTAATCTTATGAAGATAGTAAGAAGATTATGTGATGAACTTGGAAAAACAGTAATACTTGTATTGCACGAGATTAATTATGCGGCATTTTATTCTGATTATATATGTGCATTTAAAGACGGAAAGATTGCTTCATTTGGTACAGTTGAAGAAGTTATAACTAAGGAAAACTTATCTTCTATATATAATGTAGAATTTGAGATTATGCAGATTAAGGGCAAACCATTGTCTATATATTATTAAATTTATTAAATAATGGCAGGATGTCAAAAGTGGAATTTTCCATTCACTTTTATTACTGGTATTGGTTTAGTAATGTATACGGCTTGGGATATATTATAATTTAAAGAAAGGATGAAGTGGCAGTAAGCCACAAAGGTAAAATATGAAAAAACATTTTAAGAAATTATTATTAATGGCACTTATGGCAGTAATGGCAGTAGGACTTATAGCGTGTGGTACTGATAAGTCTGATAATGAAAGTACTAAAGAAGAAAAGACAAGCGTGACAATCACTTCGCTTGATGCTTCAAAGAATGAAATTGAATTAGAAGTTCCTTATAATCCTAAGAGAATAGCAATTCTTGACCTTGCATCTTTAGATATTATAGATGAACTTGGCGTAGGTGACAGAGTAGTAGGAATGGCATCAACAAGTATTGATTACCTTGAAAAATATTCAAATGATGCATCAATTAAAAATCTTGGAACAATAAAAGAGGCTGATTTAGAAGCAGTTATGGAGTGTGAACCAGATATTATATTTATTGGTGGACGTTTATCAAAGAGCTATGATGCTTTAAGTGAAATAGCACCAGTAGTATATCTTGCAACAGATACTAATGAGGGACTTGTAAATAGCGTATCTAAAAATGCAAAGACAATAGCTTCAATATTCGGAATGGAAGATAAAGTTGATTCACTTATGTCTGATTTTGGAGCAAGAATAGATGCAATAAAGAAGATATCATCAGGAAAGACAGCATTAGTAGGTATGACAACAAGCGGAAGCTTTAATCTTCTTGGAAATGATGGAAGATGCTCTTTAATAGGTGTAGAAGCAGGCTTTAACAATCTTACAGCCGCAGGCTCAACATCAACACACGGCAATGAATCTTCATTTGAAACAGTAGTACAGCAGAATCCTGATTATATATTTGTTATGGACAGAGATAGCGCAATATCAACAGCAGGTGCTAAGACTGCTAAAGAAATAGTGGAAAATGAACTTGTAAAGACAACAGATGCCTACAAAAACAACCATATAATATATCTTGAACATTCAAATGTATGGTACACAGCCGAAGGTGGAATACAGGCATTAGACATAATGCTTACAGACCTTGAAAAAGGCTTAAAATAAATAGCTGGAATAAATAAATTCAAGTATTGAAATGATAAAAAAATAATAATGAAAACCTAAAAAGAGTTTGTGCTAGATTGCCACCCGTACCAGTAGACAGGTGACATATCAAACACAAACTCCTTTTTTAATTAAAAATCTATCCACATAAAAACTGATATGGTATACTTATGAACAGGAAACAATTATAAGGAGACCACGAAAATGATATCAATCACCTTATGTATGATAGTAAAAAATGAACAGTCAATATTAGAACGCTGTCTTATTTCATACGCAGGAACTTATGATGAATTAATAATAGTGGACACTGGTTCGACTGATTCAACCAAAGATATAGCACATAAATACACAGATAAAGTATATGATTATAAATGGTGTGACGATTTTGCCGCTGCCAGAAATTACGCATTTTCATTAGCTTCCTGCGATTATATATTCAGTGCAGATGCAGATGAGATATTAGATGAACGCAATAATCAGGCATTAAAAGACCTGAAATCAATGCTTCTTCCAGAGATAGATATAGTACAGATGTATTATGTTAATGATAATGACTATAACTCTGTGTACAATGTACACAGAGAATTAAGGCCAAAGCTTTTTAAGAGGTTAAGGCCTTTCGTATGGACATCACCAATTCATGAAACAGTAAGGCTTACACCTGTGGTATATGACAGTGATATAGAGATACTGCACAGACCAGTATCAGACCACAGCAGGAGGGATTTCTCTACATATATTAAAGCATTTGCCAGGGGAACACAGTTGGAGGACTATGTTATAACTATGTTATGCAAGGAGCTTTATATTTCTGGTTCAGATAAAGATTTTATGGATTTTAAAGATATATTTGCCGATATTCTTATTAATGAGAACAGAAGTGACGACATTCGACAGGAAGTGAACTGTGTACTTGTTAAAATATACCGCATAGCAGGTGATATGGGAGAATTCTTTAAGCTTGCTTTAAGGTGTGTTGCTGATAATCCAAGCTCAGAGATATGTTATGAACTTGGCAATTATTATTATGATATAAATGACTATGCAGAAGCGGCAATGTGGTATTATAATGCAATATATGAAACTTCAAGCGTATTAGATATTACAAGCGGAGGTAATAAGCCTTTGTATGCTCTTAGCAGATGTTATGACAAGCTTTCAGAAACATCAGAAGATATAGAACAGATAGCACAGTTCAGACAGATGGCGGAAGATTATAAGTATCAGGCAGAGCAATGGAAGCTTCCTGATGAGATAGTTTAAGAATGGAGATAAAGATGCACAACGAAAAGGATAATAATTCAAAAGGCACAGCAAATACAAGAACTAAGCTGTCCCCAATTGCAATTGTACTTATTGTAATAGCTGTAATTGCTCTTTTTTCAGTTATTATAGCAGGAGCTGTAAGTTCTAATAATAAGAAAAGTGGGGATAATACTGTTGGAATGACATTGACAGAGAAGAATTTGAAACCACAGAATAATTCATCTAACAACAGTGTAGCTGACAGGTCACTTACTAAGGTTGAGATATTAATGGATGATACAGCTGTTGTTGTCGGCACAACATTTAAAGCAGCTGCAGTTGTAGAGCCGGAGAATACTGATAAGGCACTTGTGTGGTCAAGCAGTAATGAGGATATTATGAAGGTTGATTCAGATGGTGTTGTAACTGTTAATAATGTAGGTGTTGCGGCACTTACAGCGACAGTAGGAGATGTGTCAGATGCCGTAGCTATTGAGGGAATAAAGAGTGTATCAGCAGGTTCAGCCAATGGATATGTTGTATACACAGGTAATGGAAGCATTACGGGTTCTAATTCATCTAACAGCAGCTCATCAGGGACTTCTAATAGTGGCACATCAGGCAGAACGGGCTACTCATATAACAGTGAGGCAGGAAGCTATGATGATGGTAACAGCAGTGGTACAGATAATGGTAGTTCTGACGGAGGCTATATTGCAGATGATTCATCTAATAATTCAGATGGGTCTTATAACAATAATTCAGGCAATACCTCTAACAATTCAGGCTCTAATTCATCGAATACCAATAGCACTAACACAGGAAGCAGCAGTTCATCAACTGGAAACAGTGACGGAATGAAGAGTACAGATCTGCCAGACATACTTGGTAATCAGGGATTTACAAGAGAATATTCTAATGTATACATATATACAGAAAATGATACTTATTATGGAGAAATAATAATACAGCCAGAAGTTTCTATTATATATATCAAGCAGAGAAGCGGCGGTTTTGACAGCAAGATTAATAGTGTATTAAGTGAGCTTCTCCCATCAGAATATAGTCAGGTATGGAGCAATTATCTTTCTGCTTCAAGTGACAGAACATTTACTGCTGAGGGAAGAAAAGTAAGAATTGTAACAGCAGCAGGCGGAGGACATTCGCAAATTGTAATATACAATTAATGTCAAATATGCTATATTTAATAAAATGCTGTTATATAACCAATAGCATATTTATGAAATGAATAATGAGGTGAAAGTTGTGCTTAATGAGAATAAAGTTAAGATGATGACTAAGATGGCTATATATGAAAAGAACGAGGGCAGGAAAATGCTTCGTACAGCGAAATATTTCAAAGGTGATTTCATTGCTTTCGGTATTTTAAAGACATTAATAACTACAACATTTGCATTTATGATAGTTGCAATTATGTATGTATTATGCAATGCAGAGGGACTTGTTGAGAATATTAATTCAATGGACTATCTTGCATTTGGCAGGAGAGTGGCAATATACTATATAGGAATGTTAGTTATATTTACAGTAATAGCAGCTGTTGTATATAATGTCCAGTATGAACGTTCAAGAAAAGGTCTTAAGAAATATTTTTCAAGACTTAATAAGCTTGAAAGATTTTATAACAGCCAGAAGAAAAGAAAGTAAATATGGAGGATATAATGGCGGTTTTATTAGAACTCAAAGAGAATTTTAAAAGATTTTACAACAAATATGATATATATATTGTACCGGTGGCTAAGTTTATAGCAGCATTGGTTTCATTTCTTATGCTTAATGCCTCTATCGGCTATATGGATAAGCTTAATAGTCCTATAATAGCAGTATTAGTATCGGTTATATGTGCATTTCTGCCTAATGGCTTTACAATAGTAATGCTTTCGATATTTATGATTGCACACTTGTATGCAATATCAGTAGAATTTGCACTTATTGCATTGTGCGTAGTGCTTCTTATGTATCTGTTATATTTCAGATTTACACCAAAGCTTGGATATCTGCTAATATTAACAGTAATTATGTGTGGTTTTAAGATACCTTATGTTATACCGGTTGCTGTAGGTTTATGCTCATCATTTCTTGCGGCAATACCTGTAAGCTTTGGTGTAATAATTTATTATATAATTAATACAGCCAGTGCTTACGAAGCAGCAGTTACTAACAAATCTTTAACAGAGAGTATGTTACAGGTTTCTTATTTAATAGAAAGTCTTGTTAAGGACAAGCAGATGATAGTGTTAATTGCAGCACTTGCAGTTACAGTAATTGTTGTATACATAATAAGAAGACTTAAGATTGACTATGCATGGGGTTACGCTATAGGAATAGGAAGTGTATTACAGTTCATAATTCTTGTTGTATGCGAGATTGTATTTAAGACTGAATTTAATATAGTTCTTATTGTAATCGGAGTTATATTAGGTGCACTTGCAGGTTATATCTGTAATGTTATGTTCTTTGCAGTTGATTTCAGAAGAACAGAGTATGTACAGTATGAAGATGACGAATACTATTATTATGTAAAGGCTGTGCCTAAGATTAATGTAGCAGGTGAGGATGTAAAGGTTAAGCAGATTAATGCAAGAAAGACCAGGAAAGCCTCAGATATAAGTGATGTAAGACAGGCTAAATCAACAACTGCTGCCACAGAAGAAGACGAAGATATGATATTTTTTGATAAATAATAGTATATTTATCATATAGAAATTAAAAGGGTGGTGAGAATGTGACTACATCAGGTAATCTGTTGCAGAATTATTTTTCAAGATTATATATACCAAGGATTACATGGACAGATATTATAGAGATAATTATTATTGCGGTTGTTCTTTATAATATTCTGTTATGGATAATGAATACTAAAGCGTGGGCTTTGCTTAAAGGAATTATAGTAGTAGGTTTATTCGCGGTAGTTGCATATCTGCTTAACTTAAAGACTATATTGTGGATAGCAGGAAAGACGATAAGTGTTGGAATTATAGCACTTGTTATTATATTCCAGCCCGAGTTAAGAAGGGCGTTAGAGCAGTTAGGAAGGAAGAAATTTGTTCTTAATTTCCTGAATTTTGGTGATAACAGCAATAAAGATGAGCGTTTTAGTGTTAAGACAGCTGACGAAATTGTTGATGCGTGCTACAGGATGGGAGCGGTAAGGACAGGTGCATTGATAGTTATAGAACAGGATATGCTTCTGGAAGAGTATATAAAGACAGGAATACCTGTAGATGGTATTGTCACAAGCCAGCTTCTTATTAATATATTTGAGCATAATACACCGCTTCACGATGGTGCAGTTATAGTTAGGGGTAACAGGGTTGTTGCAGCTACCTGTTATCTTCCACTTACAGATAATGTTAATCTTAGCAAGGCTTTAGGAACAAGACACCGTGCCGGAGTCGGAATAAGCGAAGCTACAGACAGTATGACAATTATTGTATCAGAGGAAACGGGTAAGGTTTCCGTAGCTTTTGGTGGTGAATTAATACACGATATTGATGCAGATTCTTTAAAGAATAAACTGGAATATATCCGTAGAAAGAATATAGATGTTAAGTCTTTCAGGATATGGAGAGGCAGGTTGAAGCATGAAAGAGAAGATATTTAAGAATTTCAGCCTGAAGTTATTATCCGCTGTATTTGCAGTTGTTCTATGGACAGTTATTGTTAATATATATGACCCTAACACGAGTTATACATTCAGTAATATAACTGTACAGCTTATTAATACACAGAGCCTTACAGACAAAGATTACAGTTATGAAGTTGTTGATGGCGGCAAGATTTCAGTTACAGTAAGCGGTCCAAAGAGTGTCGTAACAGACCTTAAGACAAGTGATATAAGTGCAACCGCAGATTTGAGTAAGGTTACTGCATTTACAGATTATGTAGATATACAGGTTCAGGTAATTAAAGATGGACAGGTTCTTAATAATGTAGAGGCTGTTCCAAGAACATCAGCACTTAAGCTAAGCATAGAGAACAGGGATACCAAGACTTTGTCATTAGATGTTAACACGACAGGTTCTACAGCTTCAGGATATACGGTTGCTTCGACAAGTTCATCACCAACATATATCAAAGTTACAGGTCCTACATCTTTACTTGAGAGTGTAGCAGCATTATCAGTAAATATAGATGTATCAGGTGCTAAGGAAGACATAAGCACAAGTGCAGATGTTAAGATGTTAGATGAAGATGGTAATGAAATAGTAAATGATGCACTTGAACTGTCATGTACTAAAGCAGATATCAATGTTGATATAGCAAGAATGAAGACGGTGTCAATAACAGCAAAGACAAGTGGAACGCCGGCAGACGGATATATTATAACAGATACAATATTAAGCCAGGCATCTGCGGTTATAACAGGTTCAGATGATTTGCTGGGTAAAGTAGATACAATAACAATTCCATCGCAGAATATTAATGCTGATGGATTGAGTGCTGATAAGACATATACTTTCAGATTATCAGATTATGTTCCATCAGGAATTAAATTTGTATCTGACAGCAGTCTTACTGTTACAGTTAAGATAGCACAGAAGGCTACAAAGCAGATAAGTCTTTCAGCTTCAGAGATAACACTTAATAATATACAGACAGGGTTTAATGCACAGGTAATGCAGGGTATTACATTTACTGTAACAGGTAATGATAATGTGTTATCGGCTGTCAGTGCATCAGATGTAAAGGCAGGCATTGACCTTAAGAATCTTGGGGCAGGAACTCATAATGTCACAGTGGCGTTATCACTGCCTGATGGAATAACTGTAGTAGGTAATGTTACTGTTAATGTTACAATAACGGCAATACAGCAGGAAACAACTACAGAGAGTACCAAAGCGACAGAAAGCACTACAGCGGCGACAAGGTAATTTGTTAAGAACTGCCATTTAAGGAGGGATTATAATGGTAAAGGAGAATATAATTGTCACAAGCCAGCTTGGAATACATCTTCGTCCAGCGGGTGCTATGTGTGATGCGGCAATTAAATTTGATTCTAATATATCATTTGAATATGCAGAGGGTAAGACAGCCAATGCAAAGAGTGTAATATCAATACTTGCATCAGGTGTTAAATGTGGAGATGAGATAACTTTAATAGCTGATGGAAGCGATGAAGAAGAAGCGTTAAAGACAGTATCAGAAAAGTTTAAAGAAGCTCTTAAAGATTGATTTAATCTACGGATTGAATTATAATTAAATAAAATGATGTAGCAATACGTGTACATCAGTCAGGGAAAAATACCATTTTCCCCGACATTATTAAATAACAAGGAAAGAGGTACAGAGTATGGGTTATATGGAAGTTTATAAGTCTTGGTGTGACAATATGTATTTTGATGAAGCAACAAGAGATGAACTTAAGTCAATCGCTAATGATGAGAAGGAGATTGAAGACAGATTTTACAAAGATCTTGAATTCGGAACAGGTGGCTTAAGAGGTGTAATTGGAAATGGTACTAATAGAATGAACATTTACACTGTAAGAAAAGCAACACAGGGACTTGCTAATTTTATTATTAAGGAAGGTGCAGCAGACAGAGGTGTAGCTATTGCATTTGACTCAAGAAGAATGTCACCTGAATTTGCCGATGAAGCAGCACTTTGTCTTAATGCTAATGGAATTAAGGCATATATATTCCCTTCACTTCGTCCAACACCAGAATTATCATTTGCATTAAGAGACCTTAACTGCATAGCTGGTATTGTAGTAACAGCAAGCCACAACCCACCAGAATACAACGGATATAAGGTGTACTGGGAAGATGGTGCACAGATTACAGCACCTAAGGATTCACAGATTATATCAGAAGTTAAGGCTGTAACAGATTACAATACAGTTAAGACTATGGATAAAGATGAAGCTAAGGCTTGCGGTCTTTACAATGTGATCGGATACGATATGGATGACAGATATATGGCCGCATTAAAGAAGATGAGTATTAATGGAGATATCATTAAGAAAGTAGCGGATGATATTAAGATTGTATACACACCATTCCATGGTACAGGTAATATTCCAGTAAGAAGAGTTCTTAAGGAATTAGGCTTTAAGCACGTATATGTTGTTCCAGAACAGGAAAAGCCAGACCCAGATTTTACAACGCTTGAATATCCTAACCCAGAAGATCCTAAGGCATTCACATTAGCATTAAAGCTTGCTAAGGAAGTTGATGCAGATATCGTTCTTGCAACAGATCCGGATGCTGACAGACTTGGTGTATATTCTAAGGATACTAAGACAGGTGAATACCAGTCATTTACAGGTAATATGTCTGCTATGCTTATTGCAGAATATATCCTTTCACAAAGACAGGAAAAGGGACTTCTTCATAAGAACGGAGCATTTGTTAAGACAATAGTTTCAACTAATATGGCTGACAGCATTGCTAAGGAATATAACCTTAAGCTTATTGAAGTTCTTACAGGCTTTAAGTTCATCGGTGAGCAGATTAAGTTCTTTGAACAGCAGGGTACATATGAATATGAATTTGGTTTTGAGGAAAGCTATGGCTGTCTTGTAGGAACACACGCAAGAGATAAGGATGCTATCGTTGCAGTTATGGCACTTTGTGAAGCAGCAGCTTACTATAAGAATAAAGGTCTTACTTTATGGGATCAGATGATTAACATCTATGAGAAGTATGGCTACTATAAAGAAGGACAGGTTGCTATCACAATGAAGGGTGCTGAGGGTGCTGGAAAGATTGCTAAGATGATGGATGACCTTAGAAATAATACACCATCTAAGATTGGTAACTGGACAGTTCTTGAAGCAAGAGATTATAAGAAGGACGAATGTGTCAATATGGTTACAGGCGATAAGCATAGCACAGGACTTCCTAACTCTAATGTACTTTATTATGATTTATCAGATAATGCATGGTGCTGTGCAAGACCATCTGGTACAGAGCCTAAGATTAAGTTCTATATGGGCGTTAAGGGCAGCAGCATAGAAGATGCAGCAGCTAAAGAAGAAGCTTTAAAGAAAGCTGTTATGGAGCTTGTTGGGCAGTAATCAGTAAGTATTATTTGATGGATATGTTTTACATAGCATAATTATATAAGTTCAGATTTTCTTAACAAGTAATACACAATATGAACACATTTCGTGAATATACTAACAGTATCAACAACGAAATGTGTTCATTTTTTCGTTGAAATGACATAAGTAAGGAGTGTTTGGATATGTATAATAATGAAGATAACGATTATATGAACAATAATTCTGATAATAATTCTAGGAATTATGAGAATGTAGAGCCTGATAATAATCAGAGTACAGGAACAACTGGATATACAACATACAGCCATAACACAGGTTATAATCAGAACAGTGCAGGTGGTGCTGGTATGAATAATGGACAGAACCAGTATTCTAACGGAAGTAATAATTATGGCTATAATGGTTATGGATATAATCAGGGTGGTATGAATAATTCACAGTATGGTGCTAATACATCATACAATAGCACAGGAACTAATGCCGGATATAATAACACAGCATATAATAATGGTGCTAATACAGGCTTTCATAATGCATCAGATAACAGTAATTCAACCTATAGATATTCATATGTTAATAATAATATAGGCAGTGATCAGAATAATTCTTATAGGAATGCACAGAGAGCGGCTAAGCAGGCTAAGAAGGAAGCAAGAAAGAAGTCATTTAACAATTGGTTTTCTAAGAATTCCACGGCTAAGAAGTATATAAGTGGTGTGCTTGCAGCAGTGGTATTTGGTGTTGTAGCTGGTTCAGCAATGTATGGAACTTATCATATTGAGAAGAAATATTTAGGTGGTAATGATACTAAGAACTATACAATTTCAACTGTGACAAGCAATATTGATAAAGTTACAAGCGATGATATTAATGCTAATGGAGATACTAATCTTTCACAATATTCATCAATGAATGTAGAAAGTGTGGCACAGGCAGCACTTCCGGCTATGGTTGCCCTTAATGGTACAACTACAGTAAGCAGTTCATCTTCAATGTATGGCTGGGGACAGCAGCAGTACGAGGCTTCAACAAGTGGAACTGGTATTATTGTTGGTAAGAATGATACAGAGCTTCTTATTGTAACTAATGCACATGTTGTAGATAATGTATCCAACTTAAAATGTGTATTTGTGGATGACCAGTCAGTAAGTGCAACGGTAAAGGGTTCTAAGTCAGATCAGGATATAGCAGTAGTTGCTGTATCATTATCAGATATTCCGTCTGACACAATAAGTAAAATAGCTATTGCAGAACTTGCAGATTCTGATACAATTGCAGTAGGCCAGCAGGTAGTGGCAATTGGTAATGCACTTGGAGAAGGACAGTCAGTTACTAATGGTATTATAAGTGCCCTTGACAGATCAATAACAGTTAACAATGTTACATTTTCAGGACTTATAATGACTAACGCAGCTATTAACTCAGGTAATAGTGGTGGAGCACTTCTTAATGCAAGCGGCAAGGTAATTGCTATTAACTTTGCTAAGACATCATCAGATGGTGTTGAGGGTATGGCATATTCAATACCTGTATCTAATGTTAAGGAACTTATAAGCTCACTTATGAGCAAGCAGACAAGACAGAAGGTAGATTCAGATAATGCTGGATATCTTGGTATTGCTGCTATAGATATAACAAGCACATATGCTTCTATGTATGGTTACCCACAGGGTATAATGGTTCGTACAGTAGCATCTGGCTCAGCAGCAGAGAAGGCAGGACTTTCAGCTTACGATATAATTGTCGGTTTTGATGACCAGTCAATATCAACAATGTCAGGCTTACAGTCACTTCTGCAGTATTATTCAGCAGGAGAGACAGTAAAGGTTGACTACTATCATCTTGAAGGTAGTGAATATGTACTAAAGAGTGTGGAGGTTACATTAGGAAAGAAGAACTAATAAGCCTCGTAACACAGAATTGAGGATTAAATGAGTAACAACGATAATAATAATGAGAACAATACAACTGCTAACACAGATGAATACGAAAAGGTGTGTTATATATGCAGAAGGTCAGAGTCTAAGGCTGGTAAAATGATTAATATGCCAGGTGGTTTATGTGTATGTGCAGATTGTATGCAGAAGACCTTTGATACAATTAATAACAGTGATATCAATTATGATGACCTTATGAATAATATGCCTAATATGGGAATGTTCGGAGGCTTTAATATGATGGGTAATGACATTTCCAACAGGCAGAAAGTCAAGAAAAAGAAAGAAGATAATAACAAGCCTGCAGATAAGGAAAAGGACGATACACTTGATTTGGCTAATCTTCCAGCACCTCATCAGATAAAGGCAATGTTAGATGAATATGTAATAGGTCAGGACTATGCCAAGAAGGTTATGTCAGTTGCTGTATACAATCATTATAAGAGAGTTGCCACAGGAACTATGGACGATATTGAGATTGAAAAGTCTAATATGCTTATGATAGGACCTACAGGAAGCGGAAAGACTTATCTTGTAAAGACACTGGCAAGACTTTTAAAAGTACCTCTTGCAATTACAGATGCTACTTCACTTACCGAAGCTGGCTATATAGGTGATGATATAGAGAGCGTTGTATCAAAGCTTTTACAGGCAGCAGATAATGACGTGGAGAAGGCAGAAAGAGGCATTATATTTATTGATGAGATAGATAAGATTGCCAAGAAGAAAGAAACAAGAAGCCGTGATGTAAGCGGTGAATCTGTACAGCAGGGAATGTTAAAGCTTCTTGAGGGAAGTGATATAGAAGTTCCAGTAGGTGCTACAAGCAAAAATGCTATGGTTCCGCAGGTTACAGTTAACACACGCAACATATTATTTATATGCGGTGGTGCATTTCCAGACCTTGAGAATATAATAAAGGCAAGACTTAATAAGCAGTCATCAATAGGTTTTAACTCAGACCTTAAAGATAAATATGATAATGACAAGAATATATTATCAAAGGTTGAATTAGAGGATTTAAGGGAATTTGGTATGATTCCTGAATTCTTAGGACGACTTCCTATAGTATTCTCTTTAGAGGGTCTTACAGAGGATATGCTTGTTAAGATTATGAAAGAGCCTAAGAATGCAATACTTAAGCAGTATCAGAAGTTATTAGAACTTGATGAGGTTAAGCTTGAATTTGATGATGATGCTTTAAGACAGATTGCAAAGAAAGCTATGGAAAAAGATACAGGAGCAAGAGCATTAAGGTCTATAATAGAAGAATATATGCTTGATATAATGTATGAAATTCCTAAAGATGATAATATCGGAAGTGTCACAATAACAGCAGATTACATCGAGAAGAAGGGCACACCGCTTATTATGATGCGTGGACAGGAAAGACTTCCAATGAATAATGCAGAAGCTTAATGCTGTCAGTTTCACAAGCCATTATGCACAAGATATTCTGCTGATGTTATTTTGCAGAAGTTATTATGTATATGTCAGTATGTCAGTATATTAGTATTATTATAAAATATTAATCATATAATGTCCTTAAAGATTATCTTTAAGGACATTTTTTATGCCTTTATGCAGTGAAATGATAACAGATGAGGATATATATGATTATATAGTTGTCAATCTTCCGGGAATTAATAAGATGCTTCAAAGCAACCCTGATGTATGTATACAGAAGGTTGATGACCAATGGCTTGTTGCACATAGCAGGCTTCCGGATGACAGGGATTTTAATATAAGTGACTTGGGATATTATACAATTCCCAAGTTGTATGGGCTTATGGATACATCAAGCATTGATGCGGTAAATGCCACCAACATAACAAGCCAGCCTTTTTTAAATTCAAAAGGGCAGGGTGTTATCGTGGGGATAATAGACACAGGAATTGATTATCTTAGTGAGAACTTCTGTGATACGGCTGGTAATACGCGTATTATGGCTATATGGGATCAGACCCTTGAGTACAGGCAGAATTTATATGTTAATTATGGTCGTATATATGAACAGGCAGAGATTAATACAGCACTTGAAGCATACCGCAATGGACTAAATCCTTACGATTATGTGGGAACAACCGATATTACAGGGCACGGAACATTTATGGCTGGAGTAATTGCTTCAAGAAAAATTGATGATTACATAGGTGTTGCACCAGAGGCAAGCATAGTATGTGTAAAATTAAAAAATGCAAAGAAATATTTAAGGGATTACTTCTACATAAGGGATGATGCAGTGTGTTTTGAGGAAACGGATATTATGCTTGCCGCAAGATTTCTAAAGGATTATGCCGGGTTAAAGAAAATGCCTCTTGTCATATATATGGGACTGGGTAGTGGTCTGGGCTCAAGAACAGGCGGAAGTCCTTTATCAAATGTTCTTGATTCACTTACAATGCACGTTAATACATGTGTTGTTGTTCCTGCTGGCAATGAGGCAGTCAAAAGGACACATTTTAGCGGTTACGCTTCTGTTGTTCCTGAATATAAGGAAATGGAGATAAATGTTGAGAGGCGTGGAAAAGGCTTTGTGCTTGAAATATGGGCAAAAAGTCTTGATGTACTGTCGGTATCAATAATATCACCGACAGGCGAGATTATTCCAAGAATACCAGCAAGGATAGGCTCAAGTACACAATATTCATTTCTTTTGGAGAATTCAAGGATATATGTTGATTACCAGATTACAGAAACTGTTGCAGGGCAGGAAGTTATATTTATGAGATTTGAACGTCCGGCAGAGGGACTGTGGAAGATAGATGTATACAGTCTTACTAATCTTCCTGGATATTTTAATGCGTGGATAACTTTAAAAGAGCTTATGGACTGTGATGCCTATTTTCTTAATTCAGATGCTGATGTAACGCTTGTAGAGCCTGCCAGCGGTTTAAGGCTTATTACTGTTGGTGCATATAATCATAATACCAACGGAAGCGACGTGAACAGCAGCAGGGGTTATACGGCGGATAACAGGGTTAAGCCTGATATAGCAGCACCAGGAGTTAATGTGTATGGTGTTGGAGGCGTAAGAGGCTATACAGTTAGATCAGGAACAAGCATTGCTGCGGCACACGTTGCAGGGGCAGCGGCATTATTTTTTAGCTGGGGAGTTACTAACAATAACAGATCAGTTATAAGTAATAGCGAGATTAAGTCATATATAATAAGGGGAGCAGACCGACCGGGGGATATTGCTTATCCAAATGTTGAATATGGCTATGGCAGATTGAATATAGCAGGTGCATTTGACCAGATGAGGATAAGTTAATAAAAGCTTAAGGCTTAGCTTATTGTAATTATTAAGTACATATGATAAAGTGATTATGTATGCGGATATATTGTCAGGAATTGCAGGGTGATGTAATAGTGAAGCAATTAATTGGCATATGTAAGGGAAGTATCCCCGACACCTATATAAGAATTATAAAGGACAGGTATTTAACAATGAAATATAAAGCGATTGCACTCGATCTTGACGGAACACTCACAGACCATAATAAGAAGCTTCCGGAGGCTAATAAGGAGGCTGTATGGGCTGCAATTGATAAAGATGTTACAGTTATATTGGCTTCGGGACGTCCATTATTTGGGATAACACCGATAGCAGATGAGCTTGAGTTAGATAAGAGAGGCGGATATATATTAGCTTACAATGGTGGTGAGATAATTAACTGCCTGAATGGAGATGTAATTGTAAGCCACGAGCTTCCAAGGCAGTGTATAGACGATATATGTGATTATGCAAGAGCTAATGATGTGTATGCACTTACATATTCGGACGGAAAGATAGCAGCAGAGAGTGATGATGATGAGTATGTGTTAAAAGAAGCATTTTGCAATAATACAACAATAATTAAGACAGATGATTTAAAGAAATATGTAGATTATCCAGTTAATAAGTTCCTTGTTGTAGGAAGACACGATAAGCTTGTGCCAGTGCAGGAAGCTTTATTAGAGCATTATTCTGACGTGCTTGATGCATTTTATTCAGAAGATTATTTCCTTGAGGTAGTACCAAAGGGGGTTGCCAAAGATAAATCATTACAGCAATTATTAGGTAAGCTGTCTATCAAAGAAGATGAGCTTATAGCCTGTGGAGATGGAATGAATGATATACCAATGTTAAAGATAGCAGGTGTTGCGGCTGTTATGGATAATGCGTATGAAGAAGTGAAAAAGTATGCAGACTATATCGCACCATCTAATGATGAATCGGGAGTTGCCGATATAATTAAAAGATTTATATTAAATGCTTAGAGTGATTAAGTGATAAATAATTATGGAGATTGACAATGGGAAAAGATAATGTTCAGAATGAAGAAATAGAAATTGATATTGGACATATTTTATCTATATTATGGGATAAGATAATGGTTATTATTGCAACAGGCATAATAGTGGGACTTGGTGCATTTCTTGTGGCAAAGTTTTTTATAACACCACAGTATGAGTCAGAAACCAAGCTGTATGTATTAAACAGGGCTAACGACAGTGCAACTACTTTATCAGATGTCCAGTTATCTACACAGCTTACGAAAGATTATAAGATACTTGTAACAAGTGCTCCGGTTATGAATGAGGTTATCAAGGAATTAAAGCTTGATATGAAAGCCTCACAGCTTGCTTCAAGCATATCTGTTGATACACCTTCGGATACACGTGTATTGCAGATAACAGTTGTTAGTGATGATCCTTATCAGGCTAAGAAGATAGCTGACTGTGTGGCTAAAGTATCATCACAGAAGATATGTGATATTATGAAGATTGAACAGGTAAATGTTATTGAGGAAGGCTCATTATCAGAGACACCAGCATTTGCTGTTGTCCAGAAATGGACAATTATAGGTGCTCTTGCAGGTATTGTGCTGTCAGCGGCGGTTATAGTAATAAAGTCAATGTTAGATGATACTGTAAAGACTACAGAAGATGTGGAGAAATATTTTGACCTCAGTACACTTGCAGTTATTCCAATTTCAGAAGAAATGGATGATGGCTTGCCAAAGAACAAGAAAAAGAGCAGGAAGAACAAAAAGAACAAGAATAAAAAGTAAAAGTCAGGTGAAAAGATAATATGCAGACTATCAATATAGAACGATTAAGAAAGCTTGATTACAGGGCTAATGAGGCATATAAGAATTTAAGAACGAATATCCAGCTTTGCGGTTCGGATATCAAGGTTATTATGCTCACAAGTACGACACCGGGAGAAGGTAAATCTACTGTATCATTTAATCTTGCGGTATCACTTGCAGAAGCAGGCAAGAAGGTTATATTTATTGATGCAGATTTAAGGAAGTCGGTGCTTGTAGGACGTTATAAGATTAATACGTCTGTTAAGGGACTTACACATTTCTTATCAGGAATTAATAAATTTGAAGAAGTTATGTATGCAACTAATGTTGAGAATTTTAATGTAGTATTTTCTGGTCCGGTGCCACCTAATCCTACAGAGCTTCTTGGCAATAAGGTGTTTAAGACACTTATAAAAGTATTAAGGGATTTGTATGATTATATAATAATTGATACACCACCTATAGGAAGTGTAATAGACAGTGCCATAGTGGCACAGGAGTGTGACGGAGTTGCCTATGTAATGGCGGCTAATGATGTAAGCTACAAATACGCCCAGAAGGGTCTGGAGCAGATTAAAAAGACAGACTGCAAGCTTCTTGGAGTGGTACTTAATAAGGTCGATATGGACGATAACAAATACTATGGTAAGTATTATGGCAAATACTATGGCAAGTATGGAGAACATGCCAATAAATAGGTGGCTGGTTATGTCGTAAATAACATATAATATTATAAACAGCTAATTGACATATTAACTTAATAACTATTTAAAAGGTCAAAAAGGCTTCGCATTACGATATACATAATGTGAAGCCTTTTTCTAATACTTGATAGTATTTTGTTAATAGTGTTTTATTAATAGTATTTTGAGCAATATTTTATAGTTAATTAGCTGCAGCCTGATTAGCATTGGAATTGCTATCTGCCTGGGCAGGGGCGGCAGACGCCTGTGTAGGAGCTGTTGTAGCTTCTGTCTTATTGCCGTTACTGCCGGTATTATTGCTGTTATTATTATTATTATTACTGTTATTGTTATTGTTATTACTGTTGTTGTTGTTATTGTTATTGCTATTGTTATCAGGAGCAGGGGTCTGTGTAGGAGCTGCTGTAGTTGTTGCTGCTTCTGTAGGTGCGGCAGTTGCTTTAGTTGTAGTCTGCTGCTGCTTAGTTGTTGATGAACTCTTAGTTGATGTGGCAGCAGAAGTTTCTTCTTTGTTAGTGCTTGATGACTTTGAAGTATTAGGTAAAGACATCAAACCAGTTGGGTTAGAAACCTTGCTTATCTCTTCGTCATAATATTCCTGTGCATCGAATATATCACCATTAATTATCTTCTTGGCAAGCTGTTTGGCAATATCAACATCAGCCTGATAAAGAAGTGATACAGAACGATAAGAACCGAAATGCTGGCATAGTCTGCTGTCAGGTTCTGCACCTGTGCTGTATGTCTGTATATTCCATGAACGGCTGTTGGCAAGCTGCCCTTTTACAAGTGATGTAATATCTGATACAGGCATATTAGTGTAGAGCATATCACCGACAGAATCAAGTAATGCACTGTACTTTGCAAGTATTGCAGGTGATGTAAGCTTATTGATAATAGCTGTAAGGGCTGCAAGCTGGTTACGGCCTCTCTGGTAATCACCATCTAAGAAAGCATTTCTTTCACGGCAGAATGCTAAAGTCTGTTCACCGTTACATTCATTATCACCTATTACATAGTGATATCTTGTTGGAGCTGCTTCAAGTCCATTGACAAAATCAACAGATGAATTAATAGTTACACCGCCAAGAGCATCTACAATTGTCTCACAGCCAGTAAAGTTGATTTTGACATAGTAATCAATATTAAGGTCATACAGGTTCTGAAGATTAAGAATAGAACCTTCAATGCCCCATTGTCCAGCGTGTGTAAGCTTATCATAGCCCTGTGCACCTGTACCAGGATTAGTAAGGTTGATATAGGCATCTCTTGGAGTAGTGATAAGAAGTACCTGTCTTGTTATAGGGTGGATAACACATAAAATGTTGACATCACTTCGTCCTGTTGAAAGAATCTTACCTTCTTCATCATTACCTGATATATATATTACGAAAGGTTCTTCATTGACCTTTTTGTCAGATTCGCTTAATTCTATAGTTCTCTTAAGTTCAATAGTTCCGACAATTCTTATTGAGTCAAGGAATTCTTCATATTCCTCATCAAATGATGACAATGTGTTGTCATTAATAAGCATAGCCTGAATATCAGTTCCAGCCTCTAATGCAGGAATGATATCTTCCCAGGTTGTATATTCCTTAGTCTTGATGTCTGCATTGTTATTAAAGTTAATCTTCTGTATGGCATCCTGATTATCATCGGCATCTACAGTAGAGTTATAACCAAATGTATATGATAAAGTATCAGAAAGTGACTGTGCTTTATCCTTCTTTAATACAACGACATCAACGACATCTGTAATCTCCTGTACGTTATTACCATTACTGCTTATCTTATCAAGAGTTGTGTCAACCTTTGATGTGAAAAGGAATGTGTATAAAAGTACAGCGGATAAAAGTATAGATATTACTTTTCCTATAATATGCGTCTTAGTAAACTGTGATAAAAAGTCGTATATTGCCACAAGTACAAGAACGGCGTCAATAGCTGCGATATACTTGAGCGGAAGAATATCAAGTTTGTAAAGCTTTAATAGTGTCAATACAGTGAATACAAGCTGAACAACAACGAGTGCAATACCAATAACTGTCGCCCACGCTCTTAGCTTGTGCTTCTTCTCACTCTGGGAAAGAGTGCTCCCCTTTTTGAAGATATATTGCATATCTTCTCTGGTCTTGTCAAAGAATCCTGACATAATGTTATCTCCTGTTAGTATTCATAGAATAAATGTATAAGCCAAGCTTTAAAAAGATGTGAAATATATTCAATTAAAAGCTTAACGTAACAAAAATACTATAACATATTACTAAAAAAAAATAAATAAATAGAGTATTAAATATAGAAAAATGTAAAAATACGCCTGTATGCAGTATACAAACATATTGACATTATATGTTTTGCTTAATAATATTAAGAAAATAAAGTGAAAAATTAAAGATAAACCTAATTAAACTTAATAATATTCATTTTTGTTCAATTTAATTATGTGAAACACATAAAAAACTTGCATAAATTAAGTGAAATTAATATAATATCACTTGGGTAACGTACTAAAGCGTACGAATATTAAATCAAAGGAGTTAAACGATTATGGGATATGTTGATGAAGTATTAGAATTAGTTTCTAAGAAGAATGCAGATCAGCCAGAATTCTTACAGGCTGTAACAGAGGTTCTTAATACATTAAGACCAGTTGTTGATGCTAACGAGGAGCTTTACAGAAGCAATGCAATTCTTGAAAGAATTACAGAACCTGACAGAGTATTAATGTTCCGTGTACCTTGGGTAGATGACAAGGGACAGGTACAGGTAAACAGAGGTTTCAGAGTACAGTTCAACAACGCTATCGGACCTTACAAGGGTGGTTTAAGATTACATCCATCTGTTAACTTAGGAATTATCAAGTTCTTAGGTTTCGAGCAGGTATTCAAGAACTCACTTACAAGCCTTCCAATCGGTGGTGGTAAAGGTGGTTCTGATTTCGATCCTAAGGGCAAGTCAGATAGAGAGATTATGGCATTCTGCCAGAGCTTTATGACAGAGCTTTGCAAATATATCGGTGCTGATGTCGATGTTCCTGCTGGTGATATCGGAACAGGCGCAAGAGAAATCGGTTTTATGTTTGGCCAGTACAAGAGAATAAGAGGTACATACGAAGGTGTACTTACAGGTAAGGGTCTTTCATATGGTGGTTCACTTGCTAGAACAGAAGCTACAGGATATGGTCTTCTTTACATCACAGAAGAACTTATGAAGTGCCACGGTGATTCACTTGAAGGCAAGACAATCGCTGTTTCAGGTGCTGGTAATGTTGCTATCTATGCTATCCAGAAGGCACAGCAGCTTGGTGCTAAGGTTGTTACATGCTCTGATTCAACAGGCTGGATATATGATCCAGAAGGAATCGATGTAGAACTCTTAAGAGAAGTTAAGGAAGTTAAGAGAGCAAGACTTACAGAATATGCTGCTGCAAGAAAGTCTGCTGAATACCACGAGAAGAAGAATGGTGAGCACGGTGTATGGTCAGTTAAGTGTGATATCGCTCTTCCTTGTGCTACACAGAACGAACTTGACCTTGAAGATGCTAAGCAGTTAGTAGCTAACGGCGTTAAGGCTGTTTGCGAAGGTGCTAATATGCCTACAACTCTTGAAGCTACAGAATACTTCCAGAACAACGGCGTAATGTTCATCTGTGGTAAGGCTGCCAACGCTGGTGGTGTTGCTACATCAGCTCTTGAAATGAGCCAGAACAGCGAAAGACTTAGCTGGACATTTGAAGAAGTTGACGCTAAGCTTAAGAACATTATGGTTAATATCTACCACAACATCGATGATGCTGCTAAGAGATATGGTATGGAAGGCAACTATGTAGCTGGTGCTAATATCGCTGGTTTCGAGAAGGTTGTTAACGCTATGCTCGCTCAGGGTGTATACTAATTATCCCATAATTATAACGAATTAATATATGAGGGCTGCCGCTTAGGTGCAATGTTATTAAGTTGACATTGGGCTTATGCGGCGGCTCTTTTTGTGTAATAGGAAATTCCGATAGAATGAAAGCTTTTTAATAAATATCACATTGTATTTTGTCTGCATAACTTATATAATTAAAAATTAAGATGTAGGGGCAGATAGTATTATGCCCATTACTGATGTATCAGGGAGAAAATGGTATTTTTCTAAAAAAATATGACAAAACACTTGGAGAGGAGTATTAATGTCAGATTTATACAGTATTCTTAATAATTTAACAGATGATGATATAAGGCTGCAACTTGCATTTTTTGATAGTGTGACAATAGGAAATGCAGCGAAGGAGACAGGTTCACGTATCATATCCGGACTTGCAGATATGGCGAATTCATTTGCAGAGATATTCAGCAGTAAGTTAAAAGTCGAATATGATTATAAGAAAGTGTCAGATATGGTGGAAGCCAAATATATGCAGCTTAAGACAGCGGACAGGACACATTTAATGTCAATGTTAGAACTTAAACTGCTTGAGATAGCAGGAGCACAGGGCAGCATAGATGTCAGCACAGTGGCAGGGAGGGATAAGCTTTTAATGCTTGCTGTTAATGCGGCAGGAGCAGGATATTCCATTAACCAGTACATAGCACCAGCCCATAAAATGCAGATTATAAGTGACAAATATAACGAGGCATTTATGGATAATCTGTACCAGAGCATTAAGAATATAACACCTGACCAGTTCAGGGAGTGGTCAGCCATTATGGATAAAGCAATTGCCAGTGCAGATATTGAGATGAAGAGGGTAGTACATAAAGAGCTTATGCCGGACGCATTTAATGGAATGGGTGTGTTAAAGAGCTTAAGAAAGCAGAAGACACAGGAGAAGCTAAGACTTGTTATAGAGTGTTTTGGAGTTGAAGCATTTGATTATAAGACAGTAGAGATAAAGACTATGTATCAGGCAATTAGAACCTTCAATAAGGTATCTTCGCTACAGCTTGCAAGAATGATTAATATAGCTGTAAGAAGATACAATAAGCCGTTATATGCTAAAGATGAACTTATGCCTTCCTATGTGGCAGAAGATGATAAGGCAAAGCTTGAGCAGGATATGGAATATGCAGCACTTATCAATCAGGTAAAAGAGATAGATGGTGAAACAGACAAGCTTATAAAAGAACTTGAAGGAATAGAAAAAAGGCAGGCAGATGCAGAGGAAAAGCTTGAAAAAGCCAAAGAACATTTAGATGAAGTAGATAAAGAATTCTCAGAGCTTGAAGCTAAGAAGAACGAATATATGAGTGGTTCGCATACCGAGCAGGAAACTAAAAGCTACTATGCAAGGGTTAATGAGGTTAAAAGACAGTTAGACAGGGCATCAGAAGAAGCTGGTGTAAGGGAGAGAAAAAATCAGGAACTTCTTAACCAGATATATCTTACTAAAGAGAAAATTGAGATGACAAAGAGCCAGACCGAGACTTATCATAATAAGCTTGATGAGCAGACGAATGAAAGAAAGCAGAATTTACAGCGTCTCTGGAGTGCTTATTATTATAAATTCAGATTTAGTGATGATATATTTACAGAGCTTGTAAAGAACTACGACAGAAAGCATATCGTAGTTATCGAGGAAATGCTTAAGGAAATGCACGACAGTAGTGATTACAGCATATATCTTGATGGTGATAAGCTTAATGTGTATACAGGCGGCAGGAAACCGATAGTGTTCATATATGAGAATGGAGTGTTTAATGGAATATTCAGAGATAAAAGCGTTTCTTAATGATACGCCGCAGTATGGTGAAACTACAGGAGTAGAAAGGGCTGGGAAGCTTTTAGAGCTTCTTGGAAATCCTGATAAGAATTTAAAGATAATACATATAGCAGGAACTAACGGCAAGGGTTCTGTGTGTTCTTATATAGATGATATTTTAAAAAAGTCAGGATATAAGACAGGTCTGTTTACATCACCCCATCTTGTGACAATAAGGGAACGCATACAGGTTGACGGTGAACTTATATCAAGAGAAGATTTTACACAGTACTTTAATAAGGTGTATGAAACAGCCAGGGCGAATAATCTTAAGCTTGCATATTTTGACTTTTTTTTCGGTGCGGCTATGTTATATTTTGATAAATGCAAGGTCGATTATGTAGTGTTAGAAACAGGGCTTGGCGGAAGCCTTGATGCGACTAATGCAGTACATAATCCACTGTGCTGTGTAATTACGACAATAAGCCTTGAACATACAGCAATACTGGGAGATACGATTAAGAAAATAGCAGAGCAGAAAGCAGGAATAATAAAGCAGGGCGTGCCTGTTGTATATGCAGATGACAATGAGGCTTCTGGTGTGATAGAGGATATTGCACACAGCAAGAACAGCTATTGTTACGGAGTATCACCACAGCAATATCAAATAATTAAAAACTTTAATGGCTGTATTGATTTTTCACTGCATAATGAGTATTATATTAATAATTGCTTAAGATTGGCTACTCCTGCAATATATCAGGTGGAAAATGTGTCAATAGCAATTACAGTATGCAGGCTTTTAAAGCATTTGTATCATATTGATATTAAAGACAGTGCCATAGTAGATTCGGCAGGGAGCCACATATGGCAGGGCAGAATGGAGAAGCTTACGGATAACATATATGTTGACGGTGCACACAATCCTCAGGGAATACAGAGTTTTGTTAATTCGGTTAACGGAATGTATGCTGACAGCACTGATAAAGCGGCATTATTATTCTCAGTTGTAAGTGATAAGAATTTTGAACAGATGATAAGCATACTGTGCGGCTGTAAGGTATTTGCACGAATAGCGATTACTGTGACAGGCGGCATAAGGCACTTGGATAAGGAATACATAAGTGCGGCATTTAAAAGACATACAGATATTGAAGTGGAAGTGTATGATAGTGCGAAAGAGGCGGTTCTTGCATTAAAGAATGAGCCGATGGTATTCTGTACAGGTTCACTTTATCTTGTAGCAGATATAAGGAAAGTTTTGGAATAATATAAAGATTGGAGAATAGATATGTTAGATTTTGATGAGGAAATCCAGAAGTTCCAGCCAAGTCTGGAAGTTGAGGATGCAGAAGATGCAATATACAAGAATGATGTACCAGATATAACAGATTTAATTAACAAGATTATCGAAGGAAAGAGTGAGAAGTAATTATGAGATGTTACAAATGTGGCTGTGTCCTTTCAGCAAATGACACATGTGCCAAGTGTGGTACAGATGTCTCTATATACAAAAAGACTGCCAGGGTTTCAGATATATATTACAACAAAGGTCTTGAGAAAGCCCGTGTGAGGGATTTATCAGGAGCAATAGAAACTTTAAAAGTAAGTCTTATGATTAACAAATATAATATTAATGCAAGAAATCTTCTCGGACTTATATATTGTGAGATGGGAGAAGTGGTTGAGGCATTATCACAGTGGGTAATGAGCAAGAACCTTGCCCCAGATGATAATGTTGCAGAGAGTTATATAAAGAAAATCCAGTCTAATCAGAATAAGTTTGAATCAGTTACTAATGCTATTAAGAAATATAACGTATCGCTTCAGTATGCCAAGGATAAGAATACAGATATGGCAGTAATACAGCTTAAGAAGATTGTTATATCTAATCCACATTTTATAAAGGCACACCTGTTGCTTGCGCTTATATATATTAAAGATAATGAATATCAAAGAGCAAGAAAGCTCCTGAATTCAGTGCTTAAGATAGACAGGAATAATACTCTTGCAAGTAAGTACCTTGAACAGATAAACCAGAGCCAGAATATTAAAGATAATGATATATCTGGAAGCTTCTTACCTAAGAAGAAGGTAAAGGAAGAAGAAAGCAAGCCTCTTAATGGTAATGATGTAATACTTCCAAGGTCATCATACAAAGAACCAAGCAATGGTGCTATTACAATAGTCAATGTGCTTGTAGGTGTTGTGATTGGTGCGGCACTTATATGGTTCTTAGTAATGCCATCAAGATACAAGGGCATAACAGAAGATTATAACAGAAGTCTGGCAGAATACAGTGAACAGCTTTCATCAGGCAATGTAGAGCTTAACAGTATGGAAAGTGAATTAAAGACTGTAAAGGCAGAGAAAGAATCACTTGAACAGCAGTTAAGTGAACTTAATGGAACTGGCGGTGGCAATAAGCTTTTAATATCAGTTATTGAGTCTGCTAATGCTTATATAGCCAATAAAAGGACAGAAGCTGCTGAGAAGCTTATTGACGTTGATGTAAGTGCACTTCCATCAGACTCAGCCAAGACTTTATATAATACAATTTCGACTGCTGTTATGGCACAGGCAGCTAATGAGTTCTACAGCAAGGCTCAGACTTCATACTATAAGTCAGATTATGCTACAGCAGTTGATGATTATGTTAAGGCATTTAAGTGCGACGCCACTAAGGTAGATGCAGCTTATTATGCGGCTAAATGTTATGTCGCACTTTCACAGACAGACAATGCCAAGAAGTACTATCAGTACATTGTAAATGACTTTAAGACAAGTGGATATTATAAAGAAGCTAATGATTATGTGACATCACATTAATTACCACACGATAAATCCCTGACGGAAATTAGTCCGTCAGGGATATTTTTTCTTTATAGGAAATTGCATTTCCTATAAAGAAAAAATGCTCCGCAGGGATGCGCCCCATGTGGAGATGAAGATGCACTTACGTGCCCACATGGGCGCGCAAAGAGTCACAAAGTGACTCTTTGTTCTGTAACAGGAAATTCTGATATAATTATATGTTATGCTTAGCATAAGGGTGCCGATACCCTGAATAGAGGATAGGAGGATAGTTATGAGAGATGATACACAGCTTCTTAATAATGGATTAGACAGTGAATTAGACAGCTATGATACAGCAGAGGATATTAAAAGAACCGATTACATATATATGGTCAGCGGGAATAATCTTGTTATAAGCCTTAATGCAGAACTTGACCATCATCTGGCAGATGAGATGAGAGAGGTAATAGACGATATAATCGATAAAAGGGGAGTGGACAGGGTTATTATAGACTTTTCCAAGGTTGATTTTATGGATAGTGCTGGAATAGGGCTTATAATGGGAAGATATAAGAAGATACGCGATATAGGTGATATATGTGTTGTCGGAATTAATGAGAGCATTAAAAGAATACTGCTTATATCAGGACTTCATAAAATAGTAGATATATATGATAATCTGTGCGATGCCGTCAGAAAGCAGAATAAGAGGGGGATGTAAAATGCAGGAGAATAATGTAGATGTAATATTTGATGCAATATCAGAGAATGAGAGTTTTGCAAGAGTGGTTGCTGCAGCTTTTGTGACAAGATTAGACCCGACCTTAGAGGAAATATCAGATATAAAAACAGCAGTATCAGAGGCAGTTACCAACAGTATTGTGCACGGCTATGAGGGAAAAGGCGGCAAGGTATATATGACACTTTCTTTAGAGGATAGGGAGATTATTATAAAGATAAAAGATGAGGGCGTAGGAATAGAAAATGTCCATAAAGCAATGGAGCCTTTGTATACAACAAAGCCAGAGCTTGAAAGGTCAGGAATGGGCTTTTCATTTATGGAAGCATTTATGGACGAGCTTAATGTGTATTCAAGAAAAAATGTGGGTACAACTGTAATTATGAAGAAAAGAATAGGAGAAAGTAACAGGTAGAATGGATGTGTATGCTTGCGATCATACTAAAGAATTGATCATTAAAGCACACAACAATGATAAATCAGCAAGGGAGAAGCTTGTTATTGATAACAGCGGACTTGTGTGGAGCATAGTTAAAAGATTTACAGGGCGGGGTGCAGAGATGGAGGATTTGTACCAGATAGGCTGTATTGGGCTTATAAAGGCAATAGACAATTTTAATATGGACTATGATGTGAAGTTCTCAACTTATGCAGTTCCGATGATTACGGGTGAGATTAAAAGATTTCTTAGAGATGATGGCATAATAAAGATAAGCCGTAGTATTAAGGAAAATGGATACAAATGTTTTACGGCTTCCCAGAAGTTAAAGGGTATTCTTAACCGCGAGCCGACTATTGAGGAGCTGTCCAGGGAAACAGGAATAGCGACAGAGGATATAATCGTTACAATGGAGGCTGGCGACTGCGTGGAGTCAATCTATAAGACAATATACCAGAAGGATGGCAATGAGGTATGTCTTATAGATAAGTTAGAGGGCAAGGATGGCGGAAGCGACAGCATTATTGATAATATAATGATTAATGAGCTTGTGGACAGCCTGTGCGAGAGGGACAGGAAGCTTATAAGAATGAGATATTATGAGGATATGACACAGACACAGGCCGCCAGGGTATTAGGAATATCACAGGTTCAGGTATCACGTCTCGAAAAGAAAATATTAAACCGTATGCGAAGCCAGATAGATATAGAATAATATGGGCAATATTGGCAATACTTCTAACAGCATTATTTAATCAGCATAAAATGCTGTGAAATGGAGGTTACTATGTCAAAAACAGTATATTTAAAGATAAGACAGCTTACTAAAACAGACAAGCAGGATGTGTATCTGTCTGATGTGGCAGAAGTGTATGCTGAAAAAAAGCTGCTTCCTAAGATAAAAAGCATAAAGCTGGCAACATTTTACAGGACTAAAAAGGACAGGATATGTATAAGCTCAATGCAGGTTATATCAGCGATACAGCAGCTTGATGATACACTTGACGTTAATAATATAGGCGAGAGTGATTTTATAATCGATTACAGAAAGAACCAGCAGCCGGTGTGGTTATCTGTTATTCTTAAGATTATCGTGTGCATAATAATATTTATAGGAAGTGCTTATGCGATAATGGCGTATAATAATGATGTCAGCACAATAGAGATATTTGAAAAAGTATACCGGATGTCAGGTGTGGACTGGCTTATGGAATACAATGTGTGTGAGATAGCTTATGCAATAGGGTTGTTTGCCGGGATAGCAGTATTTTATGACCATTTTGCTGGAAAGAAGATGAGTAAAGCACCAACCCCTATAGAGGTGTCTATGAACCAGTATGTCAAAGATGAAAATCAGGCTATGATTGACTCTGTAGAGTGTATGCCAAGATGCGTAAGAAACAATTATCCGGGGGCAACAAAATGCTGATTAAAATATTATTTATCATACTTATCGGGTTAAGTGCCGGAGGTGTTACGGCTACAGGACTGTTCGCCTTAATATCAAGCATAGGTCTTATTAACAGATACGCAGATGTGACCAACACAACAGAATCAATAATGCTTTATGAGGAAATGATTATATTTGGTGCAGGGATTGGGAATATATGGTATATATTTGAACTGCCGATTAAGCTTGGCGTGGCAGGTGTTATATTGTATGGTGCGGTATCTGGAATATTTATAGGTACATTTTTAATATGCCTTGCAGAAACAGTCAAAGCACTTCCTATATTAGCACACAGGGTAAAGCTTAAAAAATGTCTTGGCTTTGTAGTTTTGTTTATTGCTATTGGAAAGATGGTGGGACATTTGGTATACTATTTAGTACCTTAAATACTAAACAGACAGGAAGAAATAATATGATTACGAGAAAAGAGCTTGCAAAAGCAGCTAAGAGAACATTAAAAAAGCATTTCTGGATATTGGTTGTTGTGTGTCTTATAGCAGCGTTTGTTGGAAGTGAATTTACGGAAACTTTCAGTTTCTTTAAAATGCAGATGACAGACATTAATAATACAGATACGAACGAATCACAGGGCGTTACGCTTGTTACATCAGATATTGATAACAGGACGAAAAGTGCAATGCTTGATGCAATTGTATCAGTTATTATGAACAATGAGGAACAGGGCAAAGAGCAGTCGCAGACACTTATCGACAAAGCAAAGGATAATGCAGGGGACATACTGGGGAGAACTTCGGGAATATTATCATCAGTTGTTAATAACGTATCATCAGGTGCGGTTGTATTTACTATAGTTGATGTTGTATACGGAATTACGGGTTCAAGACATCTTGTTGTTATCCTGCTTTTATGTCTGGCACTTATATTTTATTTTGGAATAAGATATGTTGTGAAAATGTCTTATGTTGTTATATCAAGAAGAATATTTCTTGAAAGCCGGACATATAAAAGTGTAGGGGTCGGCAAATTTATGTTTCTTATGAGAGTAAAAAGGTGGATGCGTGTAGCCTTTACAATGTTAGTTAAAGACTTGTATACCATATTATGGTCGCTTACAATAGCAGGGGCTTTTATTAAGCCGCTGTCATATATGCTTGTGCCATATATAATAGCCGAAAATCCAGACATAAAGGCTAATGATGCAATAACCTTATCAAGAAGAATGATGAACGGCTATAAGTGGAAATGTTTCTGCTACCAGTTATCATTTATTGGCTGGAATATATTAAGCTTTATATCTATGGGTCTTGTGGGGGTATTATATTCCAATCCATATAAGACAGCATTTTTTACAGAATTGTATGTTCTTATAAGAGAAAATGCTATTAAGAATAATATAGAAGGCATGGAAATGCTAAGCGATGTATATCTGTATGAGCGGGCAGGAAAAGAAGAATTGCAGGCAGCTTACGCAGACATATATCCATATATGAATGAGGACTCTCCAGAGGAAAGATTTGATGATGATATTATGAAATCTGACATCAGGTATTTCAGGAGATTAAGAAAGTTTCTTGCTGACTGGTTCGGCGTAATTCTTTTTAATACGAGTGAGGAAAAGAAGTTCGAGGATGCCAAGGCGGAACAGATAAAAGCTGACAGATGTAAACAGGAGATACTTGGTAATATGTATCCTTCAAGGCTGTTTACATTAAAGGAGCATAGAGCTAATTTTGAAAGTACGGTATATATGCGTAATTACTCAATTCCATCGCTTATACTTATATTCTTTGTAATGTCATTTATAGGGTGGTTCTGGGAAGTTTCATCACACTTAATGCTGTATCATTCATTTGCTAACAGAGGCGTGCTCCACGGTCCCTGGCTTCCAATATACGGAGTTGGCGGTCTTTTGATACTTCTGCTTCTTAAAAAGTTCAGGGAAAAGCCGGCTCTTGAGTTCGTGCTGGCGATTATTCTGTGTGGAGTTGTTGAGTATTTTACAGGACTTGTGCTGGAACTTACACATAACGGACAGAAGTGGTGGGATTACACAGGATTTTTCCTTAATATTCACGGGCGTATATGTGCGGAAGGCCTGTTAGCCTTTGGTATTGGTGGAATGGCTATAGTGTATTTTGTAGCACCATTGCTTGATAATTATTTCAGAAAGATAAAGCTTCAGATTATTATACCATTATGTGTGGCACTTATGATGATATTTGTTGCAGACCAGTTGTACACAAAGAAGCACCCTAATGTGGGCGAGGGAATAACATGCCTTAACATATATGATATGTATTATTATTTATGAATAATTCTTAAGTTTATGGTAATGCTAATAGAAACATATGTTAATAGTAATATAATGCAATAAGACAGGCGGAATATATGATTATTAATATCAACATATGTCACTAATAAAGCATATGTAGGAATGAGGATTATTATGGTTCAGGATGTTGAAAAAAGAAATAAAAGCTATAACCAGTATGTTGAAAATGTCACGAAAAAGGCGGGGTGTGTATACAACTGCTTTAAGGCATTTATAACAGGTGGAATTATATGTACAATAGGCCAGCTTATTATGAATTTTATGAAGATGACAGGAATGACAGCAGATGATGCAGCAAGTTATACAACGCTTATACTTGTTGCTTTAAGTGTTATATTTACAGGCTTTGGAATATATCCGCTTATCACGTCTTTTGGAGGAGCTGGTGCACTTGTTCCGATTACAGGATTTGCGAACAGTATAGCTTCTCCTGCGATTGAATATAAGAAAGAGGGACAGGTATTTGGTATTGGCTGTAAAATATTTACGATAGCAGGACCGGTTATATTGTATGGAATATTTTTCAGCTGGATTATAGGTCTGATATACTGGATAATAAGTCTTATGTGATTAACTATTTGGAGGTACTAAGGAAATGGCAATGACCGAATTAGAACAGCATTATAATAAATTCAATGAGGAGAAACGTCTGGATTCACGTCACGGAAGGGTTGAATTTATAACATCTATGAAATATATCCATAACTGCCTTGATGATATTAAGGCGGCTATGGATATTGCCAGTGATATAAAGATACTTGATATAGGTGCAGGAACAGGAAGATACAGCGTTCCATTATCTGAGGAAGGGTACGATGTCACTGCGGTGGAACTAGTAAAGCATAATCTTGGACTTCTAAAGGCTAAGAATTCAAATGTCAAGGCATATCAGGGCAATGCACTTAAGCTTAAGCGTTTTGAAGATAATACATTTGATATGGCACTGCTTTTTGGACCTATGTACCATTTGTTTACATTTGAGGATAAGCTTAAGGCACTTAATGAAGCAAAGAGAGTTGTCAAGCCGGGTGGAATTATACTTGTGGCATATCTTATGAATGAATATAGTGTTATTACATATGCGTTTAAAGAAGGACATATTAATGAATGTCTTAATGGGAACAGACTGACAGAGGATTATCACACTGTATCAAGTGAGGAGAACCTCTATGATTATATGAGAATAGAAGATATTAACAGTCTTAATGAGGCGGCAGGACTTGAGAGAATTAAAATATTATCACCAGACGGACCGGCTAACTATATAAGACCATATCTTAATAAGCTTACAGAAGAAGAATTCGCAGAATTCGTGAAGTATCATCTTGCAACGTGCGAAAGACAGGATTTAATCGGAGCGGCAGCACATACACTTGATATATTAAGAGTTAAGTAATTTTAACTGGATACATTAGTGAGTGGCAGAATTTACTTTTGACACTCACATGATAATATTAATATAGAATAATTAACGGATAATGCTGGGGAAATAATACAGTAATGAATAAATTACCTGATAAAGCAGATACTACCTATTGATGATTGATTATTAATAAATATTAAGAGGTAGCGTATGATTGCAGGTAAACAGAGCATTAAATTTGATAATAATGTATACATCAAAGCAGGAGCTACAGTGGCGGGAACTAAGGAAAAGAAAGGACCGCTGGGCTGCTGCTTTGATGTCGTTTCGCAAGATGATTTATTCGGTGGTGAAAGCTGGGAGGATGCAGAGAGCAGGATACAGAGCCTTGCATTTGAGAAGCTGTTAGAAAAGACAGGAATGATGCCAGATGACATAAGATATATATATGCAGGTGACTTATTAGGTCAGCTTATAGCGACATCTTTTGGCTTAAAGACGTATGATGTGCCGCTTTTTGGACTTTATGGTGCGTGTTCAACTATGGGCGAGTCATTATCGCTTGCGGCTATGTGTGTTAATGCTGGTTTCGCAGATAATGTGGCGGCGATAGCTTCAAGCCATTTTGCAAGTGCTGAGAAGCAGTTCAGATTTCCATTATTATATGGCAACCAGAGGCCAATGAGTTCAACGTGGACAGTTACAGGTGCAGGAGCATATCTTGTATCTAATTCGCCAGTAATAACAAAATGTGATGGAGATGTATGCCGGATTGTTGATAACGGCTATGCAAATGTAATTATATCGGGTATAACTACAGGAAAAATAGTTGATTATGGTGTTAAGGACTCTATGAATATGGGAGCTTGTATGGCACCTGCAGCGGCAGACCTTATAGAAGCCAACTATAAGGATTTTGAAGTGACTAAAGGGTATTACGATATGATTATAACCGGTGACTTGGGGTATACAGGTAAAGAGATACTTCTTACACTTCTTAAAGAGAAAGGAATAGACATAAGTGATATATACACGGACTGCGGAATAGAAGTATTTGATAAAAATGAGCAGGATACCCAGTCAGGTGGAAGTGGTTGTGGGTGCAGTGCGATAGTTCTTGATACTCTTGTATTGGACAAGTTAAGAAAACGTGAATTAAAAAGGGTATTATTTGTTCCAACAGGGGCATTGTTATCGCAGGTAAGCTTTAATGAAGGTAAGTCAATACCGGGAATAGCACACGGCGTTGTGCTTGAGGCTGTATAATGTGCATAACACAGCATTGCGGCAGATATAAGTTAAAAGTGCATAACAGGATTGTTATATGTCAGTAAAAGAAAGGAGCTGGGCGTTAAAATGGATTATTTGAAAGCATTTGTTGTAGGCGGAATTATATGCGTCCTGACACAGATTTTAATGGAAAAGACCAGGCTTATGCCAGGAAGAATAATGGTTATACTTGTAACCACGGGTACTGTTCTTGGTGCAATAGGACTTTATGAACCGCTTGTGCAGTTTGCAGGAGCGGGAGCGAGCGTTCCATTGACAGGCTTTGGAAATGTACTATGGAAGGGAATGAAAATGGCTGTTGATAACTCGGGCTTCTTGGGATTGTTCAAAGGTGGCTTTACAGCCTGTGCGGTGGGAGTGTCAGCGGCACTTGTATTCGGCTATATTGCCTCGTGGATATTCGAGCCTAAGATGAAAAAGAAATAAAATTTACAGCGATATATAAAAAGCCCCTGCTTATTAATTTATAGGGTTTGCTTATAGCACTTGCATAAAGGCTATAGGGCATTTAGGAAGGACCTTATAAATATAGTAAGCAGGGGCTTTTTTATATTGCATATCGTTATGAATATTAACGAACTAATTAACGCAATAACTAATTAAATAACTAAATAATCAGCTGGCTGACAGTTACAAGCTATTGTTACCGACAGATTAATTACTGCTTCCTGTAGTAGAAGCGGTTGTGTTCTGCTTTGCAGTTGTTGACTGCGAATTAGAAGCGTTCTGTGTGGTGGTTGTAGCTGTTGTGTTCTGCGGGGTCGTGTTCTGCTTTGCAGTTGTTGACTGGCTGTTGTTACTGTTATTGTTACTGTTATTGTTACTGTTATTGTTAGTAGTTGTTGATGGTGTTACAGGTGCGGCTGTTGAGTGAAGCGTACAAAGCCTGCTTAGCTTCTCATCAGTTATCGCATATTGTGCATCAGCAGTTGTATAACCAGAAGTATCCTCACCACCTAAAGTGTTAGTTGATGACTTCTTAACATAAATGTTAGTTGAAACATTAGTACAGCCTGCGTTAGCAACAAGACCTGAGTCATTACATATATTAACCTTAACGTGAGTATCACAGGTTTCTGTAGGCTGGTTGTCAGCCGCAAAATATTCAGTGATTATACAGCTTCCTCTAGGGTCAGCATCACATAAACCTTCAACAGGGAGCTTGCCTGACTTAGAGCATACAGCAACCTGTACAATATCATCTGGCTGTGTGAAGCTTCCAGTAGGAAGATTTTCGTGGATTTCCTGCATAATAGCTTTCCATATACCGGTATGGTTGACTGAGTCAACACGCTTAGAGTTATCATCATAACCTACCCATATAGAAGCAGTGTAGTAAGGTGTAAATCCACAGAACCATATATCAGTATCAAACTGTGTAGTACCAGTCTTACCAGCAACCGGCTGGTTAGATAACTTGGCTCTTGTAGCGGTACCTGAATTAACAACAGATTCCATACCGCTTGTAAGAAGCCATGCAGATGACTCTTTTAAGACTCTGTGTGTTTCTGGTATTGAGTTGTCAATAATTACATTACCTTCTCTGTCTAATACCTTAGTGTAATATATTGGCTTAGTATATGTTCCTTTGTTGGCGATTGCCGCATAGGCGGCTGTCATATCTATATTACATACACCCTTTGTCATACCACCAAGTGCAAGTGACTGCACAACATCGTGGTTTCCGTTAATTGCATTCTTGGTAGATACCAAAGTTGAAAGTCCGAACTTTTCAAGGTAGCTGAAACCAACGCTTGGTGTTATCTGTGTAAGAACCTTTACAGCAGGTACGTTCTGTGAACGTGTGAGTGCTTCACGCACTGTCATATATCCAAGATACTGTCCTTCTGTGTAGTTCTTTACAAGTCGTGCATCTGTTCCTGAATAATAGTAAGGTGCATCATCGATAGCAGAAGCAAGAGTGATAGCACCAGTATCAAGTCCTGGTCCATAAGCAACAAGCGGCTTGATAGAAGAACCCGGCTGTCTTGTTACATCATCAGTAGCTCTGTTTAAGCCTCGGTCAGTAGCCTTATCTCCACGTCCGCCGACAAGAACTTTAACATAGCCTGTTGACTGTTCTATTATAGAGAAAGAAATCTGAGGCTGTATAACAAAATAGGACTTCTCATAAGTAACAGTTCCGCCATTAGCTGTCATAGCTTCCCTGTACTGGTCAATATAGCCCTGAGCAGTAGTTTCATTTCTTAATGTAAGGCTGAAAGAAGAATCAACATTTTCTTTAAACCATTTCTCCATATTATTCTGTGAATAATATGAAAATGTTCCATCTGCCTCTTTTACTGTGAGATTATAATTAATAGTAAAATCTGTATTGGATGGATAGTAGTCTGGGTCATTAAGTATTGAATCTGCAATGTTCTGCATAGACATATCCTGAGTAGTGTATACAGATAAACCGCCAGAATATATCATACTTGTAGCCTGCTGTTTAGAATAACCCTTCTGCTGCATAAGGTCATCTATAAGCTGGTTGATAACTTCATCTACAAAATAAGAATAATTAGATGAAGAAGAAGCAGCTGATACATCAATACCTTCAAGTCTTGCATATACATCATCTGCAACAGCCTCGCTGTATTCATTAGTAGAGATGTATTCCTGCTTTAACATATTATTAAGCACGGCAAGCTGTCTTTCCTTATTATCATCAGGATTCTTCAAAGGGTTAAGTCTTGAAGGGTTCTTGGTAATAGAAGCAAGTACGGCACATTCGCTTAAAGTAAGCTCGGATACATCTTTATTAAAGTATCCGTTAGCAGCCGCCTGTACACCATAATAACCATTGCCTAGGTTAATTGTATTAAGATAGTTCTCTAAAATGCTGTCTTTGTCCATAACAGTTTCTAGCTTGATAGCAAGATATTGTTCCTGAACCTTTCTTCTAATCTTCTCCATAGTAGATTCATTGTAAGCATTAAATACATTATTCTTAAGTAACTGCTGTGTGATTGTACTGGCACCCTGTGACATCTCGCCATCGGATACAGTAATCATGGCAGCTCTCATAATACCCTGAAGGTCAATTCCGTTATGCTTGTAGAATCTTTCATCTTCAATAGCAACAAATGCGTGCTGAAGATATACTGGAATCTGGTCAAGGGAAGCGTATATTCTGTTAGCTCCGGTTGTTGCAAGCGTCTGTATTTCTTCACCATTGTTATCGTATATCTTAGTTGCGTAACCTTCGGGTGAAACATTGATTGACGATATATCAGGTGCACTCTCAATTATGCCCTGTGCAGCACCGAATATAAGGCATGAGCCGCTTATTACAACTGCAATTGCACCAACAAGAAGTAGTTTGATAAAGAAAATGTTAAACTTAGTCCTAAACTTCGTTGCTGATGAATTAAGGAGCTTTTTCTTTCGTCTTATGCCGTTTCCACCATAATTCATAATTGTAAATCCTCCATATTGTTATAAATGGTAAAACTATGATATTATTTACCAAATGCAAGGTACAAAATCCAATAAGGATTTAAAGTAATAATCCGTAACACGGATACCTTATTGTACCATAGAAATGAATGACAGGCAATCGGAGGAGTTATGAATATAATTTTAAAGAACGGCAGTGGAGAAATAGAGGAGAAGAAGTCGCGTTTCATCTGCCACATTTTCAAAATAAAAAGCGAAGAAGAAGCAGAGGAGTATATCACTGCAGTAAAGAAGAAATACTGGGATGCAAGACATAACTGCTATGCTTATGTAACAGGCGATAAGGGGCAGATACAGAGATTTAGTGATGATGGAGAACCGCAGGGGACAGCAGGAAAGCCGATGCTTGATATACTTAATTCATATGGGCTTACAGACTGCCTCTTAGTTGTAACAAGATATTTTGGCGGCGTGCTTCTTGGAACAGGTGGACTTATAAGAGCATATCAGGCGGCGGCTAAAGAAGGAATTAAGAATTCAGACGTGGCACAGGTGTGTGACGGAATAACTGCTGTCATAACGACTGATTATAACGCATATGGCAAATTGCAGTATATATGTAATGATAATAATGTGGATATCATTGATACTGACTTTGGTGCAAATGTCACAATTAAACTTGCAGCAGAAATGTCAGTTTGTGACACATTTGAAAAGAAGCTGATGGACACGTTTGCGGGCAATGTAGCTCTTAATGATAAAGAAAATGTTAAATTTTGCAGAAATATGGCTGGAAATATAATATTTTTATAACATATCGTACAATTATATGATTGTAACAAATGGACGAATTGTGAACAAATAATTAACACTGGTAAATAAGCACAATTTAAGTATGGTTTTTAGATAAAAATTACATTTGATTGTTAAAGTGATGTAAAAAAATGCTAAAATTATCTTAATAATAGTGCAAAATTTACATAAAACATCTATTTTTAATAGATGTAAAATTATACAGAATGAATACATAAAGGGTGCTTTGTTAATAAATTGTTCAAAAATATAGTGTTGGAAAGCCGCATAAATACTGGGGTTCATAAAAAAATTAAAAAAAATACAAGAATTGTTAAAAATAGTCTTGTTAAAATAGTACAAAAATGGTAATATATCAATGTCAAAAAACATATTAAGTGGGGTTGCCCCACAAGAACCAATTAAGGGAGGTTTACAAGTTTATGAGAAAGACAATTAAAAAGCTTACTGCTGTAGGTTTAACTCTTACATCAGTAATGGGTCTTGTAGCATGTGGCAATAACAATGCTTCAAACGGCACAAAAGAAACTGTAGATTGGGCAAGCGTAGAAAAGCCAGGACATTTCACAATTATGGTTGATGGTACAGTTCCTACATTAGAGGAATGGGGCGAGAAGTTCGATGAACAGCTTAAGTCATTAACAGGTCTTGATTTTGAAGTTACACGTCCTGACCACAACTCATACTATGATGCAGTTGCTAACTCAATGCTTGATGCAAGTGCAATGCCAGATGTTATCATTCTTTCATCTGATTATTTAGCACTTTATGCAAGCCAGGGTCTTCTTTGGGATATGACAGATGCTTGGAATAATTCAGCAACAAAGTCTTCTGGAAGACTTATCTCAGATGCAGAGAAGATTATGAAGGCTAACTACGTAAGAGGCGTTGATGGTGAGAAGTCTCTCTACGGATTCGTTCCTGCTCGTGGTAACGGATGCGTTACATATGTAAAGGAAGCTTGGGCTACACAGGCTGGTTATTCTAAGGCAGATTTAACAAGCAAGCAGCTCTCATATGATGAGTTCTACACAATGCTTAAGAAGATGAAGGAAGCTAGAGGAGTTGATTATGTAATTTCTGCTCCAGGTTTCTATTCAAAGGAAGCACCTTATACTAACTACCTTCCAGAATTCTATCAGAATGCTCAGCTTACTTTCTACTATGACCAGGCAAAGGGTGAATATGTAGATGGTTTCTCTCAGAAGGAGATGAAGGATGCTCTTCAGAGAATTCAGAACGCTGTTAACGATGGTCTTATCAATAAGGAAACAAGCACAAAGACAACTCAGACAGCACGTAACGATTTCAAGTCATCAGATCCTAAGACAGAATCAGGTGTATTTACATACTGGGCTGGACAGTGGGCTGAGACATTAAGAGGATACTTAAAGACAGCAGGTCTTGATGATTCAATTATTCCAATGCTTCCAATTAAGGAACTTGGTTCATACGCAGAAAGACTTGCACCATCATGGTGTATCACATCTCACGCTGCTGAGACAGGTAAGGCTGAGGGAATTTTCAAGTACTTCATCGATACAATGTTAGATGGTGGAGATATCCAGACACTTTGGGAATATGGTCCTAAGGGTTACTACTATGAAGAGCAGGCTGATGGTTCATTCAAGTTCCTTCCTAAGAAGACTAACGCTAAGACACTTTACTCTAAGGCTCACCTTGACTGCAACTTAGTTCTTGCTAACTTCGTAAGCGGTAAGGATCCAGGAAAGGATGAACAGCCAGAAAATGTTACATCTTGCTCAGATATGTTCTTTGAACATTCTACACTTGTAGATTCACCTGCTATGACAGAAGAAGTTGGTAAGCTTGTTGGTGATATCAATACAGAAAGATATACAGTAATTGATAACGTTGCAAGAGGTGAATGGACAGTTGATCAGGGTATGCAGGAATACACAAAGACTGTTGGTTCTAAGGTAGAAGCAGCTCTTAAGTCATTAAATACACAGTTCGCTGGAAAGAATTAATGCTACTTAATATGTGTTAAAAGATGTTTTAAACATCACTTTATATTTCGTGCCAGTAGACCTGGTCTTCTGGCACGAATTTTGCTTAATATAAGCAATTGTTACTATAATATTAGAAAAGAAGGGTATAAAGATGCAGTGTAAGTCTTGTGGAACAGAGCTTCCTAAGAAGGCAAAGATTTGCCCTAAGTGTGGAGCACTTAATGGTAAGCCAGCTGGTAATACTAGATATTTAGCTATTATCGGTATGGTTATTATGTTAATAGGCGGATTACTTCCATTTGCAAAGTCTAACGAAACTCTTATGGATGGTTATACACCTAAGGCATATTCATTTGGCTTTATGAATATCAGCGTCATTGCAATGTGGTACATATTTATGTTAATACTTGTTGCTGGTATTTTATTAGTCGTTGCTAAGAAAGAAAAGTTATCTATTATTACATCTGTGGCAGCTACAGCTGTTGCATTTATTTCAATGTTTGCATTCCAGTTTACTAGTGCTGATGGAAAGACTAAGACTGGTGCGTTAAAGTATGTATACCATAACATTTCAGATTTATTATCTAATGGTTATAATGGTAATTCTTATTCAGTAGGTTCAGGTGTATATGTTATAATCATCGGCCTTATAGTTGCTATTGTTGGTGTGTTCTGGGATGTCGTTAAGATATTCAAGAAAGACCTCGGTGTTGATACAAAGTATTTATCTAACACATTAAATCAGAATATTGGGCAGAAGATGTTCTACTACAGAGGATTTTATCTTATGTTCCTGCCAGTATTAGTAATGGTATTATTATTCTTCTACTGGCCAATGTTAGGATGTCGTTACGCCTTTACTTCATATGTATTAGCTAACCCTTATTATATTGGTGTATTCCACTTCCAGACAATGTTAAAATTCGATACATTCTTCTGGGCAGCATTCAGAAATACACTTGTATTATCAATTGTTAAGTTAATACTTAATACAGGTGCCGCAGTTATTATCTCACTTCTTCTTAACGAGATTACTAATATGGCATTCAAGAAGACAGTACAGACAATTGTATACTTACCTCACTTTATGTCATGGGTAGTTGTCGCTGCTGTATTCAAAGTAATTCTTTCTGTTAACAGCACAGGTGTTGTTAATGGTGCTTTAATTAATATGGGACTTATCAATTCTCCAATTGATTTCCTTGGCAGCTCTAAGTATTGGACAGGTACATTCTTCGTAATGAATATCTGGAAGGATACAGGATGGGGAACTATTCTTTTCCTTGCTACATTATCAGGTATCAGCCCAGATCTTTATGAGGCTGCTCAGATTGATGGTGCTAACAGATTTAAGAGACTTATATATATAACTCTTCCTGCTTTAGCTAACACAATCATCACAGTATTTATTCTTAACCTTGCTAAGGTTATGAACCTTTTTGAATCAGTATTCGTTACACAGAGTGCTGGTACATATGATGTTTCTCAGGTATTACAGACATACATTTACAATAAGACATTCTCGGCTTCATTCTCTGATTATGGTTATACAACAGCCGTAGGTTTATTCAAGTCATTTGTAGGTATGATCCTCGTACTTGGTTGTAACTACGCAAGTAAAAAAGTCCGTGGACGTGGAATTGTATAGGAGGTTAGACGATGAGTGAAGAACAGTTAGTTTATAAAAAGAAAAAGAAAAAATTTAAGATCTTCCCAATAGTCAATGTAATCTTCTTTATATTGGTTTCATTGTTAATTCTTTTCCCTATGTGGAAGGTTATTGTAGATTCATTTGATGCTCATTCAGCAACAAGTTTTAGATGGTGGCCAAGCTCATTCTCATTAGGTGGATATGGTGCGATTATTACAAGAGCTTCTCTTTATCGTCCATTCCTTGTATCAGTTATCACAACATTAGCTGGTACATTTATGGGATTATTACTTGCTACACTCGGTGGTTATGTACTCATTCAGTGGGAAATGCCAGGAAGAAACTTCTTCGCATATATGTTATTATTCACAATGATTTTCGATGGTGGTATGGTTCCTAAGTACTTAGTTATGCAGAACTTACACTTACTTGATACATTATGGGCAGTAATTTTACCAATGTCTATCAACGTATATAACCTTGTACTTATGAGAAACTTCTTTGAAGGTATTCCAGAATCATTATTTGAGGCTGCTCAGATTGATGGTTGTTCACCAATGGGTATATTCTTTAAGATTGTGTTACCACTTTCTAAAGCTGCCCTTGCTTCAATCGGTCTTATGTTTGCCGTAACATTCTGGAATGATTATACTAACTTCAAGATTTATATCAGAACAGATAAGTTATACAACTTCCAGATTAAGCTTCGTAACATGGTTATGGATAGTAATATTCCTAACGATGATTCAGTAGACCCTAACACAATTTCTAATGCGGCTACAATTGTTGCTATATTACCTTTCATGATTATCTACCCATTCTGTCAGCAGTACTTCGTACAGGGTGTTAACGTAGGTGCCGTTAAGGAGTAATATCAGGAATATAAGAATAGTTATTAATCAACTATTATCTGATTGTTGAGATTAATTAATATAATTAATAAAAAAGACGGAAATGCTAATATCATTTCCGTCTTTTTTTGTTGTATTGGCATTTTTTATGTAGAAATACATATATCTATATGTTAAAATTAGGACATATTTAGGAATTGTCTATATAAAACACGTTAAGGTGGTGGAGAATTGAGAAAGTTAGCAGATTCAATATATCTTGAAAATATTGCAGAAGTTAAGACTATACTTGAGAATGAGCCTAATCTTATAGATGAGAAGGATGAACATGGAGTACTTATGGCATTACTTGCCGCTAAGACAGGTAACCTTGAGCTTGTGAAGTATATAGTTGAATATTCAAGGGCAAGTATGAATATTCACGATGATAATAATAAGAATATGCTTCATTATGCAGCTATGTCGGGAAGCGTACCTACTTGCAGGTATCTGGTTGAGAGAGTTGGAATGTCACCTTTGTCCGGAGATATTAATTTACAGACACCTTTTGAGGTTGCTCATCAGAATCATTTTATAGAGTTAGAAGAATATTTTGAGAGTGTTGTTGGTCATAAGTTAAGTGAGATGTATCACAATCCAATAAGGACAGGTATGTATCCTGACCCATCAATTGTCAGGGTTGAAGATGATTATTATATGGTTAATTCTTCATTTATATTCTATCCTTGTATACCAGTATCGCATTCTAAAGACCTTATTCACTGGAAGATAATAGGTTATGCTATTACAGAACCAGAGTGGGCGGCTCTTGATGACCTTGAAGGAGGACGAGGTTACTGGGCTCCCGATATATCTTATTATAAGGGAAGATTTTATATAACAGCTACATACAGACTTAATGATACAGGTAATGTATACAGAAAGCAGATAGTTGTAAGTTCAGATAAGCCGGAAGGACCATACAGCAAGCCTGCCATTATAGATGAAGATGGTATTGACCCATCTATATTTAATGATGATGATGGAAGAAGATATATGCTCCTTAACAGGGGAGCAAGAATATTTGAGCTTAATGAGGATGCTACTAAACAGATATCCAAAGCAGAGCTTCTGTTCTATGGAGATAATAAGAGAGCACCGGAAGGACCTCATCTTTTAAAGAAGGATGGATATTATTATCTGTTTGAAGCAGAGGGTGGAACAGGACCGGGACACAGAATAACGGTATCCAGAAGCAGGGAGCTTAAAGGAATATATGAACCCTGCCCATACAATCCTATTATGAGACAGAACAACCCTGATGAGATAATACAGAGGTGTGGTCACGGAAAGCCGGTACAGACACAGAATGGTGACTGGTATATGGTGTATCTGTGTGGAAGAAAGATTGGCGATGGATACAGCATTTTAGGAAGAGAAACTGCTCTTGACCCTATAAGCTGGACTATGGACGGCTGGCCGATAGTCAATAACCTTAAAGGTCCTAGTGCATTACAGGTAAAGCCTGATCTGCCAGAGATGATATGGGAAGATGAGTCAGATGATGATTTTAATAATTCATATCTGAGTAATGAATGGTGGTTCCCAAGAGTGCCGGAGATGGACGGCATTAAGTTAAAAGACTCTCAGGTTCATATCAAGGGAAGCAAGTATGACCTTGATACTATGAAAGCTAAGAATATACTTTTAAGAAGACAGAAACATTTCAGATTTAGTGCTGTATGTAAGCTTTGTATGCCAGAATTATATCCGGGTCAGAACTGCGGTATGACTTGTTATTATGATGAGAACACCTATATAAAATTCGGTGTATTTGCTACGTTAGAGGAAACACCAAGACTTATGCTTAATGTAGTCGAGAAGATTGGTGACGAGGTCATTACACACGATGGTGTATGTGTTGATAACAATAATAAAGACATATACCTTAAGATAGATACGAACAATTTAAGAAGGACATTTTCATATAGTTATAATGATAAAGACTATAATAAAGTTGTTAGTCTGGATAATGTCTATTATCTGTGTGATGAAGGAATTCGTAAGGGTAAGCGTTTTACAGGTGCAATGATTGGAATGTATGCTTACGCTGGAGATTATGGAAGCCGGTATACTGACAGCGAGGGAAGACATGGAACAGATGATTATTATGCGGCATTTGATTATTTCAGATATAAAGCATAAAATAATGAGCACCAAGGTGCTCATCTTAAAAGTTTCTTGCGAAACTTTGTAAGCGTTGAAAGACATCGTAAATTACGGAATAATGAGCACCAAGGTGCTCATCTTAAAAGTTTCTTGCGAAACTTTATAAGTGTTGAAAAGTATCGTGAATTACGGAATAATGAGCACTACAGTGCTCATCTTAAAAGTTTCTGACGAAACTTTATAAACGTTGTAAAGTATCGTGAATTATGAAATAATGAGCACCATAGTGCTCATCTTAATATATAGTAAGGAGATTGCAATGATAATTAACAGAAATTCAGAATTGGAAAAGAATATGTATGCAAAGTTATCACAGGTTGATGAATTAATCAGCAGTAACGATGTGTACGCTCTTGGATTAAGACTTAACGCACTTTCTTCATTATGTAAGGCATTAAGAGAAGATAGTGCAGTTAAAGCATTAACAGAAGCACTTGATAAGGTTATAGAGAGTGGTATTATAGACAGCATCGATAAGAATAGCCTTAAGCATTTTATGATTGGTAATGCGTTCTATACAGCATCAGATTTTACAGGTGATGATAAATATAAGAATGAAGCTGTAAAGCTTGCGGCTGGTTTTAAGAATTTTGCAAGAAATGAAGCAGGTTATTTTAAAGATGCAGATGATAAGAAATGCTTATGTAAGGCATATTCATATGAACCATTTTATATGGCATATGAAACAAAGGACGGCGGAAAAGAGCAGTATAATGATGTTATTGGACAGTATAACGCTATGAATGATGAGCTTTTTGCAGACACTAAGTATTCATCAGATACAACAGCCAAGGTTAAGGTATTATCTGTATATGCAGCTTCACTTATTGATACAATGGAAGTTATGGACCAGATGATATATGAAATCTACAGAAAGATGCAGGACTATTTCAAGGCATCAGTTAAGGCTGTTCTTGAAACAGGGAGAGATTATGATGACTTTGATGATTTTGATGAAGAGTCAGAGCTTATGTTTGCCTATGCTGTATTAAAGGGATGTAGAATGAAGGCACTTCACACAGAGAAATACGAAGGCATTGTGTTAGGCGTGTGCGATAAGGTAATGGCAGGTGAGATATTCACTGATGATGATACCGATAAGAATGTAGTAAGCAAGGCGGCATTAGTATACAGCGAGACAGTACGCAACAGAGAATATCAGGATTATGGCCGTGGCAAGGGAGGAGCATTATGGAGTTAGTATTAGTAACTAATACAAGCAGAAATGCAGTTGTAGAATTAACAGAAGCAGGAAAGTATTATTCCAAGAAAGAATATGACATATATGTTAATGGAGAATTGTTCACACATACAGACAAGCAGGTTACATCTTTATATGGCTTCAAGCCAGATACAGATTATGAGATAACAGCGGTATATGACGGTAAAGAATATGGTCCTGTCGAGCTTCATACAGATTATGAATTTGTAACACTTAATGTAAGGGATTTCGGTGCATATGGTGATGGTGTGCACGATGATACCAATGCAATCCAGTGTGCAATTATGGCTTCTAAGAAGAATTGCAGAGTATATGTTCCAGAAGGAACTTACAGAATATCAAGCATTTTCTTAAAAGATGACCTTACACTTGAGCTTGCCAAGGGTGCTACATTACTTGCATTCACAGACAGAGATAAGTTCCCTATATTACCAGGTCTTATTGAGTCATATGATGAGAAGTCAGAATACAATCTGGCTTCATGGGAAGGTAATCCGGTAGACTCTTTCTCGGCAATAATATGTGGTCTTAATGTTAAAAATATTGTTATAACAGGTGAGGGTACTATTGATGGTGGTACAACACACGATAACTGGTGGAAGAACTGCAAAGTGCGTAATATAGCGTGGAGACCTAACCTTTTCTTTATAAATCATTGTGAAAATGTTACTATGCAGGGCATAACAGTACAGAATTCACCTTGCTGGACTATTCACCCATATTTTAGTAACCACCTTAAATTTATAGATGTAAAGATTAAAGCACCAGCAGACTCACACAACACAGATGGTCTTGATCCAGAAAGCTGTGAGGACGTACTTGTACTTGGTACATATATTTCAGTTGGAGATGATTGTATTGCTATTAAATCAGGCAAAATCTATATGGCACAGAAGTACAATGTTCCAACAACCAATATGATAGTAAGACAGTGCTGTATGAGAGATGGACACGGAGCTGTAACAGTAGGAAGCGAGATTGCCGCAGGTGTTATGGACGTGCATATCAAAGACTGCCTGTTTATGAACACAGACAGAGGCTTAAGAGTTAAGACAAGACGAGGAAGAGGAAAGCTTTCAGTTCTTGATGACATTTCTTTCGAGAATATAGATATGGATAATGTTATGACACCATTTGTAGTCAACAGCTTCTATTTCTGTGACCCGGATGGTAAGACAGAGTATGTTGGTTCTAAGAAGCCGCTTCCTGTAGATGATAGAACACCTTCAATTAAGAAGTTCACATTTAAGAATATCAATGCTAAGAACTGCCACGTTGCAGGTACTTATATATGCGGACTTCCAGAAAGCAAAATAGAAGAACTTACATTTGAGAATATTAATATTACATACGCAGATAATGCCAAGTCAGGTGTTGCAGCTATGATGTTAGGCTGTGATGAAGCAAGCAGACAAGGTATGATTGTAAGTAATATCAACACACTTATTCTTGATAATGTTAAGGTTACAGGCTGTGACGGTGAAGAAATTGTCGCAGAAAATGTAGATAATATAATTAAGAAATAATAAGATGTCAGAGTCAAAAGTTCAGAAAGTCGTTAATACCTGCGTAATAGGATTTGGAACTTATGACTTTATCATCATATGATTACAACTATAAATAGGGGAATGTGCCGCGGCACATTCCTTTTTATAACGATGAAAGCGGGGTGAGTATATTGAATTTAAGAGCACCAAAGGGAATAGATGTCGAGAGCTGGTTTATAGAATGTTATAAAAAGCATAAAGGTCACCCTATGCAGATATTGTTAGGTCTTTATAAAGGCAACTATCATAAGTTCTTTCTTGCTGTTATATTCTTCTTTATAAAGCATGCACCTGTATGGGTACTGCCTATTGTCACAGCGAATATTATTAATGATATAACGAGTGGTTCGCCAGAAACTTATCAGAACATAATTATACAGGCGATGATTATGATTGTTCTTGTAGCACTTAATATTCCTATGAATTATATGTATACAAGATACAAATCATTAGCAACAAGATATGCAGAGACAGGCTTAAGAAGGGCACTTGTAAGAAAGCTGCAGCAGTTATCTATATCTTATCATAAGGAAACGCAGTCAGGACGTCTGCAATCCAAGATTATGCGAGATGTCGAAGCGGTGGAAACACTGTCAACGCAGATGTTTCTTAGCATACTTAATATAGCACTTAATATAGCTATAGCACTTATAGTAACCATTAATAAGAGCCTTGTAGTATTCATATTCTTTCTGCTCACAACACCAATTGCCGCTGCGACAATGGTATTTTTCAGGAATGTAATGAAGAAGCGTAATAATGAATTCAGAAAAGAGATGGAAGAAACTTCTGCAAGGGTAATGGAGATGGTTGAGCTTATTCCTGTCACAAGGGCACATGCACTTGAGGAGGAAGAAGTTCAGAAAATGAGTGGACAATTATTTGCTGTTGCAGAAAAAGGCTACAGACTTGATGTAATACAATCATTATTTGGTTCAGTAGGCTGGGCAATATTCCAGATATTTCAGGTAGTATGTCTTGGATTCACAGGCTTTCTTGCAATTAAAGGAACTGTAATGCCGGGAGATATAACACTTTACCAGAGCTATTTTGCTACAATCGTAAGTCAGGTATCATCACTTATGTCTCTTATTCCTACAATAGCCAAAGGTATTGAATCGGTTAATTCAATAGGTGAAGTATTATTAGAAGATGACATAGAACAGAATGAAGGTAAGGAAATAATTAAGGACATATATGGTGAGTTCGATTTTAAAGATGTAACATTCAGATATAATAATATCGACAGGCCAGTTCTGCATAACCTTAATCTTCATGTGGATAAAGGCGAAACAATTGCACTGGTTGGTGAATCCGGAGCTGGTAAATCGACAATTCTTAACCTAGTAATAGGTTTTAATCAGGTTAACAGCGGAGAAGTGCTTATAGACGGACACAATATGAAGGATATTGACCTTCGCTCATATAGAAAGCATCTTGCGGTTGTTCCACAGACATCAATATTATTTTCAGGGACAATAAGGGATAATATTACATATGGTGTTGATAACGTTGATGAGGCAACGCTTGATGAAATAGTTAAAGCCGCTAATCTTACAGATTTAATCAATTCACTTCCAGACGGACTTGATACGATGGTAGGAGAGCACGGTGGAAAGCTTTCAGGAGGTCAGCGGCAGCGTATATCAATAGCAAGAGCACTTATACGAAATCCTAAGGTTATAGTGTTAGATGAGGCCACATCAGCCTTAGACAGTATATCAGAAAAACTTATACAGGAGGCTCTCAATAACCTTACCAAAGATAGAACAACCTTTATAGTAGCCCACCGTCTTTCAACAATAAAAGACGCTGACAAAATAGCCGTAATAGCTGATGGCCACTGTGTAGAATATGGAACATACGATGAATTAATGAACCTCAAGGGTGAGTTCTATCAGATGAAGAAGATACAGTCATAATGTCTGTCCAACCCGAAAGCACAGAGGGGGTCTGCCTGCATTTTTAACGAAGTCACAGCATAAATTATCAGCCAATATGTAAAAAGAAACCTGATGCCATTTATTAGCACCAGGTTTCTTTTATATGTGATATTCAAAGTCCTTAACTTGACGAAGAACATATATTATATCAACTTATCTTATTAGTTATTAATCCAGATTCTTAATGTTGAGATTAACTTTTCCTTAGTCTCAGAATCTAATTTAGATACTAACTGCATAATTTCATTATCAAGAGCTGTGCTCTGGTAGTTCTTATCAACACTTCCTGCAAGGTAGTCAAGAGAAACGCCTGTAAGCTCTGCATAGTATGAAAGCATTCTTAATGTCATAAGATTACGTCCATTTTCTACATTACTGATATAACCTGGAGTTACATCAAGTGCCTTAGCAACGTCTTCCTGTGTTAAACCCTGTGAAATTCTTAATTTTTTAACTTTTGCTCCTAAATCGCTATCCATAGTAGACCTCCATTGATAATTATAAATTGTTAATTGGTTGTTATATATTAATAAGAAGAATTATGATTAAATGTAATTACTTCTTATTAGCTCTGTATCTTGCTGTAGAATCAAGAATCTTTTTACGGATTCTAAGATGAGTTGGTGTTACTTCAAGAAGCTCATCTGTGTCAATATAATCAAGAGCCTGTTCAAGACTTAATATCTTAGGTGGTACAAGTCTTAAAGCTTCATCAGCACTTGAAGAACGAGTGTTAGTAAGGTGCTTTGTCTTGCAGACATTAACTTCAATATCCTCAGTTCTTGGGTTCTCACCGATAATCATACCAGCATATACCTTTTCGCCAGGTCCGATGAAAAGAGTACCTCTGTCCTGTGCATTGAAAAGACCATAAGTAACAGCTTCACCATCTTCGTAAGCTATAAGTGAGCCAGTCTTTCTGTAAGATATATCACCCTTGTATTCTTCATAACCTTCAAATGAAGTGTTAATAATACCATTACCCTTAGTGTCAGTAAGGAATTCACCTCTGTAGCCGATAAGACCACGGGATGGAATAGAGAACTGTAATCTTGTGTAACCACCATTAATAGGTGTCATTCCAAGGAGTTCTCCCTTTCTCTGGCTGAGCTTCTGGATTACAGAACCAGAGAATTCTTCTGGAACATCAATATATGCAAGCTCCATAGGTTCAAGCTTCTTGCCACGTTCATCAGTGTGGTAGAGAACTTCAGCCTTACTTACAGCAAATTCATAGCCTTCACGTCTCATATTCTCAATAAGAACAGATAAATGAAGTTCACCACGTCCTGATACCTTAAATGAGTTCTCAGAACCAGGATTTTCTTCTACTCTTAAACTTACATCAGTATTAAGTTCCTTGAAAAGTCTGTCGCGGATATGTCTTGAAGTTACGAACTTACCCTCTTTACCAGCGAGTGGGCTGTCATTAACCATAAAGTCCATAGAAAGAGTAGGCTCTGAAATCTTCTGGAATGGGATAGCAACAGGGTTCTCTACAGAACAGAGTGTATCACCAATCTTAAGGTCGGCAATACCAGATACGGCAACGATATCACCGAAGCCTGCCTCATTAACTTCTACCTTATTAAGTCCGTTGAATGTGTAAAGCTTAGTTACACGTACTCTCTTTCTTAAAGATGGGTCGTGGTGGTTAACAATAGCTACTTCCTGATTAACCTTAATCTTACCATTCTCGATCTTACCTACACCGATACGTCCAACGAATTCATTATAATCAATAGTAGATATAAGCATCTGTGTATCAGCATCAGGATCACCCTCTGGTGCTGGTATATTATTAACTATGCAGTCAAATAAAGGCTGCATATCCTTTCTTTCGTCATCAAGGTCAGCCATAGCATAACCAGACTTAGCTGATGCGAATATGAATGGACAATCAAGCTGTTCATCGCTTGCATCAAGGTCGATGAATAATTCAAGAATTTCATCGATAACTTCATTAGGTCTGGCTTCTGGACGATCAATCTTATTAATACATACGATAACTGCAAGATTAAGATCAAGTGCCTTCTGAAGAACGAACTTAGTCTGAGGCATAACGCCTTCAAAAGCATCAACGACAAGAACAACACCATTAACCATCTTTAAAACTCGCTCAACTTCTCCACCGAAATCAGCATGTCCTGGAGTATCAATAATATTAATCTTAGTATCTTTATAGTGAATGGCAGTATTCTTTGAAAGTATAGTAATACCTCTTTCACGTTCTATATCGTTAGAATCCATTACACGTTCAGCAACTTCCTGATTAGCACGGAAAGTACCACTCTGTTTCAAAAGTTCATCTACAAGAGTTGTCTTACCATGGTCAACGTGGGCGATAATAGCGATATTACGAATATCTTCGCGTTTAGTTTTCATTATGTTTTCCTTTCATATATAAGTCAAAATGTTCAATCACTGTTACATATTTACCAGCAATATATATTATACATTGAATGGTTATGGTTAGCAACTTTTATATTCTATCACAAAGCTATCAAAATACAATAGTATATATGGTAAAAATATTAAAAAATATCAAATATATTTTATAGCAGATTGCACATATATATACATATTAATATTTAATAATTGCGATTATGCTAGTAAGACTATAACATATATTTTAATAGAAGTATACCGGTATACCACTATGTTCGTAAAAAAATACAATTTGTGTAAATACAGTAAAACACAGTATTTTTATAATGTTTTCAAAAATATTATAATTTGTACACAACTTTTTCAAAATATTTTTGTAATATTACAGCAAGTTAGAACATATACATATTGAGAACAATAAATAAAGCACAGGACCGAGGCATAATAATATCGGTCAAAGAAGGGAGAAATACTTATGCTTGATAAGGTAATTGAAAACAACAGGGTGTGTATCATCGGAGAAGTGGTATCAGAATTTACATTTAGCCACGAGGTATTTGGAGAGGGCTTTTATATTGCAAATGTATCTGTCAACCGTCTCAGTGATATGGTGGATATAATTCCACTTATGATAAGTGAAAGACTTATTGATGTAACTAAAGACTACAGGGGAATGAAGATAGAGGTATCTGGACAGTTCCGTTCTTATAACAGACACGAAGGTGTTAAGAATAAGCTCGTTCTTTCAATATTTGTAAGAGAATTACGCTTTATAGAAGATGAAGATATTCCAGAGGAGCAGTCAAAGTCTAATCAGATATTCCTTGATGGCTATGTATGTAAGCCACCTATATATAGAAAGACTCCATTAGGAAGAGAGATAGCTGATATTCTTGTAGCTGTCAACAGACCATATGGCAAGTCTGATTACATACCATGTATTGCGTGGGGAAGAAATGCAAGATTTGCAGGCGGACTTGAAGTAGGAAGCCACCTTCAGATATGTGGAAGAGTACAGTCAAGAGAATACACCAAAAAGGTTGATGAGGAGTCAGTTGAGAAGAGAGTAGCCTATGAGGTTTCTGTCAGCAAGATTGATTTAGTTGAAGAAGAATAAAATATTGCGTAGTCACGAATAGTTTATGGCTATTTACACCTGACATCATATAAATAAGAATGTGTTGATATTGACAATGAACTACGCAAGTGATATAGTCAAATTAACTTTTAATTCTACAAAGTAGAGGTCGCACGATTCAAGAGTAACTGTACGGATGTCCCCAAGCATATGATGTGCAGCGAAAGGGGAAAGTGCCGAAGCATATAATTCAGGGAAGTTATATGCTGGGCATAAGGTTAATAATCTTATGACTGTCATTATGGGCATTGATGCCTTATGATGGAGGGCTACGCGAAGATTTATATAATGATATTTGTATAATGAATTCTTACTTAGGCCGGTCTGTCATTAGATCGGTCTGTTTTATTGTAAAAGAGTTATTTAAACGTTGTACTCTATTAGACAATACAGGAATAGAATTGAAATAATTAATATTAATACAACGGATAAGCGTTGGAATGGAGGAGTTATGTCAATATTTACAGGTGCAGGTGTCGCTATTGTCACACCAATGAAAGCCAATGGAGAAATCAACTATGATAAGCTTGCAGAGCTTCTTGATTATCAGATTAATAATTCAACAGATGCGATTGTTATCTGTGGAACAACTGGTGAGTCTGCAACTATGACAGAAAAAGAGCATATTGAAGCTATAAGATTTACTGCTGATTATGTTAAAAAGAGAGTTCCTGTTGTTGCAGGAACAGGTTCTAACTGTACTAAGACAGCTGTTGAACTTTCAAAGGAAGCACAGGCGGCAGGCGTTGACGGATGTCTTGTTGTAACACCTTACTATAATAAGGCTACACAGAAGGGACTTATAGAGCATTACACAGCAGTTGCCAGATCAATTGACCTTCCAATTATTATGTATAATGTACCAAGCAGAACAGGCTGCAACATTCAGCCAGAGACAGCGGTAAAGCTTGCCAGGGAGGTAGATAATATCGTAGCCATTAAGGCTGCAACAGGCAATCTTTCACAGGAATCTAAGACAATGATGTTAGCAGAAGGCTGTCTTGATATGTATTCAGGTGAAGACGGACTTATCGTACCTCTTATGTCTATTGGTGCTAAGGGTGTTATATCTGTATTATCAAATGTTGCACCAAAGCAGACACACGACATATGTGCTGAGTTCTTTGCCGGCAATATTGAAAAGAGCCGACAGTTACAGTTTGAGGCGCTTGAGCTTGTTGACGCTTTATTCTGTGAGGTTAACCCTATTCCAGTTAAGACAGCTCTTAATCTTATGGGTATGGAAGTCGGACCACTCAGAATGCCTCTTTGCGAAATGGAAGAAGCTAACCTTAATAAGTTAAAGACAGCACTTAAGAATTACGGACTTATAAAGTAGCGTAAGAATCTATAATTTGACAGATAAAAGAAGTGTGCGAACATAAACATTGAAATAATAAAGAAAATAATGTATGGAGGCTATGATAATGACAAGAATTATTATGCATGGCTGTAATGGACATATGGGAAGAGTTATTACAGACCTTGTAAGCAAAGATGATGAATGTAAGATAGTAGCAGGAATTGATCCATTTGACGATGGACATAATGATTATCCTGTATTTGCATCAGTTAATGACTGTGATGTAGAAGCAGATGTTATAATAGACTTTGCAGCAGCAAAGGCAGAGGATGCACTTCTTGATTATTGTGAAAAGAAGCAGATTCCGGTTGTAGTATGTACAACAGGACTTACAGATGAGCAGATTGAACACGTAAGAAAGACAGCCTGCAAAGTTGCAGTGCTTAAGTCAGCCAATATGTCACTTGGTATCAATATGCTTATGAAGCTTTTACAGGATGCAACTAAGATTCTTGCACCAGCAGGCTTCGATGTTGAGATAGTAGAAAGACATCATAACAAGAAGGTAGATGCTCCAAGTGGAACAGCTCTTGCATTAGCAGATTCAATCAAGGAAGTTCTTGGTGATGATTATTACTATAAGTATGACAGAAGTCAGGAAAGAGTAAAGAGAGACCCTAAAGAAATCGGTATCAGTGCAGTGCGTGGTGGTACAATAGTAGGAGTACATGATGTAATATTTGCTGGTGAAGATGAAGTTATTGAATTCACACATACAGCATATTCTAAGTCAGTATTTGCAAAGGGTGCTATAGAAGCAGCTAAGTTCCTTGCAGGCAAGAGTGCAGGAATGTATGATATGTCTGATGTTATAGCAGCAAGATAATAAATGGGATAGCACGAAGAGAACAGATTAAATTATTAAAGGTGTGGATAATGTAACAACCGCAGTATTCAGGGTTAAAGCCTGAATTGTTAGTTACATTATCCACACCTTTTGCTTGTAGGACTTATTTTACGTTATAATACTTTAGTTCTTCCCTTACAACAAATCCGCTTGACTTATAAAGACTGACAGCGGGCATATTACTGCCTGAAACGTGAAGTATAAGAGGAATTATAGTATTATCGTGGCTGTTGTTTAAGCTGTCATTTTTCCAATCCTGAATAAGCTCTGTTAATAATAATCTGGCATAGCCACATCTGCGCATATCAGGGTCAGTCCATACATCGTGTATACATATATGTGTGTTAAAATGTTCAAATGATATTGATGATATAAGCTCATCAGAGGCACTTGATAAAAGCTGATATTCATCATCATATTTTAATAACTCAATAGTGTCCGGAAGGACAGTGGAAAAGTTATTAGTTATATGTTTAATTGAAAGTTCCATAAGATATTCGCTGCAGGCATATGCTATATTGATATTGCCGGAAATATTACAAGCAGGATTATGCTTGTGGCTGATAATGCTGTTCGCAGTTTTATCGTCAATGGCGGTGATGTATTTTATGTTGCTGTCTGATATTAAAGCATTAATGGTGCACATAAGTGCATAAAACATTGATGTGAAAATGTGCTGCTGCCTGTAGTCAGGGTCAGTCATAGCGGTAAATTCAATTACTATATCATCATATATACTCGGTTTAATAGTATCTGAATTATTGTGAGTGTCTATGTCATCGGAGTCATCAGTGTTGCAGTTAATAATAGGGTTTAAACACGAAATAAACCCGACAAGGCAGTGGGTATCCTTTGTAAAAGCCGCAAGTTGTATTAAGTCTTCAGCCTCAGGTTCATCACAGAATGGTTCATAATTGCATAATCCGGAAAGCTTTAAAACATCATCATAAGAGAAGACATTTTCTATAATAATATCTGTATTGGCGAATGAAGTAGTATTGGCGTGTGCGTTCATATATTAAATCCCCCTGATTTAAGTAAAATTGGTAATCTGTTGCAAATTTTATGTAAAAATCATTGTAGCAAACTAAAAGATAATGTACAATAAGAGTTGATAATCATTTTTATACTACGGGTAGATAGAGAGTAATTGCTATATATATTAGTGATGATTGGTAGCAATTACAGTAAATAATAGGAAGGTCATATTATGAGTAAAGTAGCAATATTAACAGACAGCAATAGCGGTATTACACAGGCACAGTCTAAGGATATGGGTGTTACAGTTATACCTATGCCTTTTTTTATTGATGGAGTGGAATACCTTGAAGATATTAATCTTACACAGGAAGAATTCTATGAAAAGCTTAAAAATGATGCAGATATATCTACATCACAGCCATCAATAGGAACATTACAGGACTATTTTGATGAATTGTTAAAGGACAATGATGAGGTTGTATTTATACCTATGTCAAGCGGTCTTAGTGGTACCTGCCAGACAGCAACTATGGTTGCAGGTGATTATGATGGAAAGGTGCAGGTTGTTAATAACCAGCGTATATCAGTTACTATGCGCCAGTCAGTTATGGATGCAAAGGCTCTGGCAGATAAGGGTAAGAATGCCGAGGAGATTAAGGATATACTTGAAGCTCACAAAATGGACTCAAGCATATATATAACTCTTGAAACACTTAAGTATCTTAAGAAGGGTGGAAGAATAACACCTGCGGCGGCAGCTATTGGAACTATGTTAAAGCTCAATCCTGTATTACAGATACAGGGTGAGAAGCTTGATGCATTTGCCAAGGCAAGAGGAAAGTCATCAGCCAAGAAGATTATGCTTAAGGCTATGAAGGATGACTGTGATAACAGATTTAAAGATTATGCACAACAAGGAAAGCTTCATATGGAAGTTGCATATACTGGTAATGAAGAAGAAGCCAGGGAATGGGCTGAGGCTGTAAAAGAAGCATTTCCTCAGTATGATTTCCATATGGATCCATTGTCACTCAGTGTTGCGTGCCATATAGGATATGGTTCATTGGCAATAGCAGTGTCAGCTTATGTACCGGAGGCAGAATAATGGCAGCACCTTTAAGAAGTGAGATTGATAATGAGTTCAAATGGGCAGTTAATGACATCTACTCATCAGATAATGCGTGGGAAGAAGATTACCAGAAGCTTATTAAACAGGCAGGCGAGCCTTGTGAATATCAGTCTGTTTTAACTGAGTCGGCTGATAATCTTTATAATGTATTAAAGGAATTGAATGATACTGATTATCTTGTTGAGAGATTATATGTATACGCATATATGAGATATTATGAGGATACAGCTAATTCGGTGTATCAGGATATGTCAGGCAGGGCACAGACGGCAGCAGCTAAATGTGCTGAGAAGTACGCATTTGTTGAGCCTGCAATATTAAGTATGGATGAAAATGTTCTCTATGAATATTTAAAAGATGACAGGCTTAAGTTGTATAAGCATATGATTGACGATATGTTAAGCCAGAAAGAACATTCGCTGTCTGAGAAGGAAGAAGTTCTTCTTGCAAAAGCATCGCAGGTAATGTCTGTTCCTAATGAGATATTTTCTAAGTTTAACAATGCAGATGTCCATTTTGGCAGTATAATTGATGAATCTGGGAATAAGGTTGAGCTGACTAATGGAACATATGTAAAATATATGCAGAGCCAGCAAAGAAGTGTAAGAAAAGAAGCCTTTGAGTGTCTTTATAAGGAATATAAGCAGTACATCAATACGCTTGCAGCCTGCTTTTATGGCAACGTAAAACAGGCAGTATTTAAGGCTGAAGCAAGAAAATATGAATCAACATTACATATGTATCTGTCTGATTCATTTATTCCTGTAGATGTATACAAGAATCTCATTAATACTGTAGATGACAATCTTAATCTTATGCACAGGTATGTTGATATAAGAAAGAAAGCTTTAGGGGTTGATGAGCTTCATTTTTATGATATATATGCTCCGATGGTAGCGGACTATGAGTGGAAGGTTACCTATGATGAAGCCAGACAGATGGTTCTTGAAGCTTTAGCACCTATGGGCGAGGAGTATGTTGCTAAGGTTAAAGAAGGCTTTGAAACAGGCTGGGTTGATGTATATGAGAATAAAGGAAAGAGAACGGGAGCATTCTCGTGGGGAGCATATGGAACTCACCCTTATGTATTCCTTAATTTCTCAGGAACATTAGATGATGTGTTTACAATTATTCACGAAATGGGTCATGCAATGCACACATATTATTCTAATTCCAACCAGCCATATATATATGCCGGTTACAAGATATTCGTTGCAGAAGTTGCCTCAACCTGTAATGAAGCACTTCTTATGAATTATCTGTTGGAAAGCTGTAAGAATGATAAAGATGATAAGAGAAGAAAGTATCTTCTTAACCATTATTTTGAGCAGTTTAAGGGTACATTGTTCAGACAGACGATGTTTGCTGAATTCGAGATGACAGCCCATAAAATGGTCGAAGAAGGCAATGTCCTTACTGCTGATAACCTGTGTGATGTATACAGAAAGCTTAATGAAAAGTATTTTGGAAGTGAGTGTGTTATTGATGATGAGATAGCATACGAGTGGGCGAGAATACCACATTTTTATACTCCATTTTATGTATACCAGTATGCAACAGGATATTCTGCTGCTATTGCGATAGCGGCTGGAATATTAAAGGGAGATAAAGCTGTTAAAGAGGGCTATAAAAAGTTCCTTTCAGGCGGCAGCAGTCTTCACCCTATTGACCTGCTTAAGCTATGCCGAATAGATATGGAAAAACGTGAAGTTGTACAGTCTGCATTAAATGTATTTAATGGACTGCTTGATGAGTGGGATTAAGCTGTTAATGCGTTTTGTCCTATAACCTATGTTTTGTTATATAACACTAAAATAGTAAATAGTAAAAGAACCCTGCCGGTATAGCGGGGTTCTTTTTTAGAGGTGTAAAATATGATAAACAATAATTTAAGTAGTTGTCTGTTAAATAAGGCTCTTGTAAAGCTCTGTTATCTCTTCAACACTTGTTTCTCTTGGATTACCAGGTCTGCATGCATCATCATAAGCTGACTGTGCAAGGAATGGAATATCTTCTTCCTTGACAATATCCTTTAAGTTAGCTGGGATACCTACGTCCTGTGATAACTTTCTTACAGCATCTACAGCAGCTTTTCTGTATTCTTCCTGTGTCATATCATCTGTGCCTTTGACACCCATAGCTTTGGCAATGTCACGATATTTCTCACCGGTTGCTGGAGCATTGTATTCCATAACTGTTGGAAGGATAATAGCGTTAGCAACACCGTGTGGTGTATCATAGAGGGCACCAAGTGGGTGAGCCATGGAATGGACAATACCAAGACCTACATTAGAGAAGCCCATACCTGCTATATACTGTCCAAGTGCCATACCTTCACGTCCCTCAGGTGTGTTCTCAACAGCACCTCTAAGGCTCTTAGAAATGATTTCAATAGCTTTAAGATGGAACATATCAGATAATTCCCAGGCACCAGCAGTTATGTAACCTTCAATAGCGTGTGTTAAAGCATCCATACCAGTTGCGGCTGTAAGCCCCTTAGGCATACTAGACATCATATCAGGGTCAACAACAGCTACGACAGGGATATCGTGTGGGTCAACGCATACCATTTTACGGTTCTTGCTTGTATCTGTGATAACGTAGTTGATAGTAACTTCTGCGGCTGTACCAGCAGTAGTTGGAACTGCAATAATAGGAACGGCAGGTTTCTTAGTAGGAGCAACACCTTCAAGGCTTATAACATCACTGAATTCAGGGTTGTTAATGATAATACCAATAGCCTTGGCTGTATCCATTGAAGAACCACCGCCGATTGCGATAAGATAATCTGTACCAGCATCTTTAAATGCCTGTACACCTGTCTTAACATTCTCTACTGTTGGATTAGGCTTGATGTCTGAATAAACCTCATAAGCCAGTCCGTTCTCGTCTAATACATCAAGAACTTTCTTAGTTACACCAAATTTTATAAGGTCAGGGTCAGAGCATACAAATGCTTTCTTAAATCCCCTTGAAATAGCCTCTGTAGCTATCTCCTTGATAGCTCCCTTTCCGTGGTAAGATGTACCGTTAAGAATAAATCTCTGTGCCATAATAATATTTACCTCCATTCACGTTGAATTTATGTTTATATTTTAACACTTTGTGAATAATATACAAGTAAAAAACTAAAAAATATTAAAATTAATGCAAAATGACGCAACAAATGTGTGAATGTGTATACAAATGAGGGCACATAAACAGGGGATATATTAATAATATGTGTGTGAAAAGATATGTAAAATGGTATATTTTATTATTGAAATTATATTATTGAAAATACATTATCAGAACACTATAAAATATAGAAATGAAATTTGAAACAAAATTTGAAACAAAATTGAAAAGTAAATTTAAAAATAAAATTGAGGTATAGATATTATTAAATGAAAGGTATATCATATACACATTAAATACATAGGAATGGAGTAAAATGAGAAACAATAATTTAAAGAATATAATAAAAGTGATAAATACAGCGTTATTAGTAAGTACATTGACATTGAGCCTGACAGCGTGCGGAAGGACAGACGGTAAGTCTGATAATTCTAATAATGAAGCAGATACGGCAGTTGTTGCGGTAAATAATAGTGATACAGATAGTATGCAGAATGTAAATGCAGATGATCTGTCTGTTAATTCAGATGAGAACCAGAACACCAGCGAAGCCGATAACACATCTGCTGTAACGGATAACGAAAATAATGCAGATATTGAAGATGAAAATAACAGCGGTGATGAAAGTATAAGTAATGATAATTCGGATTATGATACGGATAATTATACAGAAAATGGTAACAATGTAGATGATAACAGCCAGCAGCCTGTATATAATGACACATTTTCTTATGTATCAGGTGGAGCAGAAGATGATGATACACAGGAAAATATTCAGGAAGCACAGCACAAGACAACTATATGTATAGATGCAGGACACGGTGGAAGTAATGAGGGAACGAAAGAAACATATGATGGTGTACTCATTAAAGAGAAAGATATTAATCTTGTAATAGCAAAAAAGCTTCAGTGGTATCTTGAACAGAATGATAATCTTAATGTCATTATGACACGTACTTCTGATACAGATGTGAGCATAGGGGGAAGAATAGACTATGCTAAAGGCAATAACGCCGATTATGTTATATCGGTTCATATTAACAGCAAAAGCCAGGATAATACTAATCCAAGAGGCTGTATGGTATTAATGAGCTGTAGCCGATATCAGCCATCTGGTTCAAGATTTGCAAGCATATATGATAAAGAAAATATGCTTGCCAATGCAATTATCTGCAATCTTAACAATATAGGAATTCCAATAGCAGATGACTGGAACACAGAATACACTAATGGCATATTACAGCGTACCAACACAGTAAATGAACTCTACCCAGACGGTTCACCAGCAGATTATTATGGACTTATATACAACGGCACATATGCCGGAATACCAACAATTATAATAGAACACTCATTCCTAAGCAACGAGAACGACTACAGAACTCATTTCAGCACCGACTCCCAGCTAGATGTCCTGGCCCGTGCCGATGCACAAGGAATATTAGAGGTAGTGAACTAACTTTTGTTTTAGGACTTATTGATAATCCCTCCCGTACGTCACGCGAGACGGGTGTTAAGAGGTCCGGTGGACCTCTGCTCTGACACGACTGAGGGAAACTTTAGTTACCCGAGAAATCGAACCATACTGCAAATCAGTTGGGTAACGAGAAGTGCCTTGCACTAAAAATCCGTGGTTTAATAAGCGCGAGACGTCGCACAAGGTCCTGTGGACCTTGGTTTTGCGACGACCGAAGCGAAGCGTAGAAGGTTCGAACCTTCGAGTCCAGGATTGGACTCGAAAAAATAAAACAGGATATCCATTGGGATATCCTGTTTTATTTTCTTGAGAGCGCGAGACGGGGATCGAACCCGCGACCCCCTCCTTGGCAAGGAGGTGCTCCACCACTGAGCCACTCGCGCATATTATATTGTGTTGTTCGTTTGGTTTCTCGCGAACACAAGTGATATAATACACGCAAAAGTTAAAAGTGTCAAGCACTTTTTTGAAAAAATTTCAAAAAAATTAAAATAATTACTTTGTTGAGAAGAAAGCGACAGTAATTCCCCCAGGTCCAATATGTGTTCCGATTGTAGCTCCTACTTTTATTCTGGCCGGAACAGGAATCTTATTTTCCCATAAAGAGCTGCTGTCCTTAATGTATTTGTCGATAAGTTCTGTTGAACAGCCGGTGTAGCCAAGAAGGACAGGCATAGAATAATCAATTCCACCGTAGGTGTTGACCTGTTCAATTAAGAAGTTGTTGCCCTGCTTTGAGCCGCGGGCTTTACCTAATATGGCAACTTCACCATTATCAATTGCGATTACAGGTTTTATTTTTAATACATTTCCTAAGAAAGCGGCACTGCTTGATATTCTGCCACCTTTTTTAAGATATTCCAGAGTATCAAGAAGTGCTACAAGACGTATGCGTTTTTTCGCGGAGTTTAACTCATCAGCGATTGCTGTGGCTGACAATCCATCATTAATAAGTTTTAAAGCATATTCAATTAGAATCTGTTCGCCTACAGTTACATTTTCGCTGTCTATAATATATATTTTCCCCTGGCTGCCGGCGTGTTCGCTTTCATAATCCTCGGCGGCTATGCAGGCACTCTGGTAAGTTCCCGATAATTTAGAAGAAAGAGTTATCACTATAACGGCATCAGAATGGGTGAGTGCAGTTTCATAGGCAGAGGTAAATGCGAAAGGACTTACCTGGCTTGTCTTAGGGAGAGTGTCGCTTTCGATGAGTTTCATATAGAACTCATCTGCTGAGAGTGTGACACCATCTTCAAATTGTTCATCTCCAAATGATATAGTCATTGGAAGAACTGTGACCTGATTGTGTAAATTTCCTGGCATATCCGATGCTGAATCTGTTATAATTGTTATCTTAGAAGCTGAATTCATAAATAATCCTCATTTCTGCGTACCATTGCTGACAGGCAGGTGCTGGTACGCAAAGCCACAAGCCTGAAAATAGTATTGCAATACAGGAAGTGTGTAAAACCCCAAAATTGAACGTGAAAATAGTATTGCAATATGGTCTGTAAATATACAGCTAAGATACATTTTCCAATTAAATTATAATAATATTATCAAATATTTTTATAATCAAAATATAACAAACGGGATTATATAACATATTACTTTGTATGTCAAACTATAATTGATTTTCTTGTTGAATTACTGTATATTAATATTGTTGTTTATGCAGCATATAAGTGTATTGAAATAACTGGAATATTCTGGTTAAGATATGGTATATGCTTACGGAAAGATGAGGAATATTAATGGACATAAGGAAGAAATTTGCTAAATATGTGTCACAGAACATATTCGGTATGCTTGGAATATCGTGTTATGTTGTTGCAGACACATTTTTTATATCTAAATTCGCAGGGGCAGATGGAATTACAGTTCTTAATCTTGTACTTCCTGTATTTAATGTTATATTTGCTGTTGGCTCAATGATAGGTGTTGGTTCGGCGATAAGATTTAAGATATTAAGAGCCAAGAATAATGAGAGGGCAGATGATTATTTTTCAAATGCAATAATGTGTGCGTGCCTGTTAAGCATAGTATTTATACTTGTGGGACTGTTTGCACCAGATAGGCTTTTAAGGCTTATGGGTGCAGATGATACAATTACGGCACTTGGAACCTGCTATACAAGGACATTTCTTATGTTTACTCCATTTTTTATGTGTAATTACATTGTAAGTGCATATGTAAGAAATGATAATGATCCCTCAAGGGCGATGATTGCGACACTTTGTGGAAGTCTTTTTAATATAGTGTTTGATTATATATTTATGTTTCCAATGAAGCTTGGGCTGTTAGGGGCTGCGATGGCTACTGCAGCTTCACCTGTATGCAGTATATTGGTGTGCTTGACACATTTTTTTGGTAAGAATAATACGGTTGTGTTTAAATGGCACTTTCCGTCTTTAAAAATGCTCTGGGAGTCGTGTATGCTTGGAACAGCCGCATTTATTGGTGAGATAGCATCGGCGGTTACTACAACTGTATTTAATATGCTGTTACTGTCAATCACAGGAAATATCGGTATTGCAGCATATGGAGTTGTTGCTAATTATGCTTATATTGGAACAGCTATATTTAATGGTATTGCCCAGGGAACACAGCCGCTTATTAGTGAATGTTACGGCAGGGGTGACAGAAAAGATGCTGAAAGGCTGTACAGAATGAGTGCTGCTACAGCGGTTGCACTTTTTGCAGTAATATATATAATTGTATTTAGATTTACAGACCAGCTTGTTGCACTGTTTAACAGTGAGGGTGTTGAGACACTTGCTGTATATGCACATAGCGGAATGATAATATATTTTGCAGGATTTTTATTTGCAGGATTTAATATAGTATCTGCCGGATATTTTAGTGCAGTGGAGTGTGCTAAAGAATCATTTGTGGTATCATTATTAAGAGGAATTGTGCTTATGCTTATTATGTCAATCAGCCTTTCAAAGCTGTTTGGAATGACAGGAGTATGGAGCAGTTTTCCGGCAACAGAATTAATAACGGCAGTTGTATGCGTAGTATTTTTTATACTAAAGAATAACAGAATGCGAAAGCATAATAATATATAGTCGGAGGATATGATATGGTTAATCCAGCATCAATTATGAAAATAATGAACTTAAAGAATAAATTTGCCGCAAACCATCCAAAGTTTGTGTCATTTATTAACTACTGCCTCAATGGTGGAATTCAGGAGGGAACAGTTATAGAGATAACTGTGACAAAGCCAGGAGAACAGCCGGTAACTTCTAATATGAAGGTTATGCAGTCTGATATAGATATTGTTAATGAACTTAAGACTTTATCCAAATAAGGTTTATTAAGCATTTGCTGGGGGTGTATATATGGGAAATATAATGGATTATCTTGACTGGCGTGGGGATATAACATTTGAACAGTCACCTTTTAATGAGGTTGATAATGTTATTCTTGCACAGCTTGCATACGTTAATTTCAGGGATATTATACCATCACCTGAGGAGAAGAGAAGCATTACATTAAAAGAAGCATCGCAGATGTTTTTTGATATGTATACAGAAAATGAACTAAAGCAGGATAAATCATTTATTAGTGAAGCTCCATTTCTTATGAAAAAAGCGGCAGCTTCCAAAAGATTTGGAAATCTGATTTTATCTAATTATGTAGATACAGTAGATGAAACCTTGGAAAAGCAGTTCGGGGCATTTCACATAAGAATAAGCCCTAAGCATACTTATGTTGTATTCAGGGGTACAGATGATACACTTGTCGGCTGGAAAGAGGATTTTAATATGAGCTTTATTATGCCTGTTCCATCACAGGAGGCGGCGGTAGAGTATATTAATAGTACATGCCAGTACATAAGAGGAAGGCTTTATATAGGCGGACATTCCAAGGGTGGCAATCTTGCTATATATTCGGCTGTAAAATGCAGTGAGAGAGTAAGAAAAAAGATAGATTGTGTATACAATAATGATGGCCCTGGATTTGATGTGAATATGATAAAAAGTGCGAAATATCAGGCGATGTTACCGCTTATCAAAAGCATAGTCCCAGAGAATTCGATAGTAGGAATGTTACTTGAACACGATGAGGATTATATTATTGTTAAGAGTTCACAGAGTGGGCTTATGCAGCATGATGCAATGTCGTGGCAGGTGCTTGGTGCTTTTCTTGTAAAGGCTAAGAAATTAAGTGCACAGAGCAGAAGGCTTAATAAGGCATTAAGCAGCTGGATTAACAGCGTTGATAATGAACGCAGGGAGGAGTTCGTTGAAACTTTATTCGGACTTTTATATGCCAGCGGTGCTAAGAATTTGTCAGATGTGTCAGCAGACAGATTAAGAAGCACAAGGGAGGTTATACGTCAGTATGCCGGACTTGATAAGGACAGCAGAACACTTATTAAGAATATGCTTTTGTCGCTTACTGATAAGATAAGCAAGGCAAGATTTAAGAAATGATATTATAGAAATATTATAGAAGAAATGGAGATTAGATATGTCAGGAATTATTAATATTATACTTGGTGCAGTTGTACTATTTGTTGTAGTTGTATTGTTCCTGTGGGTTTCATCTAAGCACAAAGAGAGCGGACTTGGAGATACCTGTAGCGGCAATTGTTCTTCGTGCAGTGCCCATTGTTCAACTGGTTCTAAAGATAAGAAGTAAGAAAGAGAATAAATATGACTAATGAATTCAGGAAAAAGGCTGTCGAACTTGGAAAGCTAATGAATAGCAAGTCTAAATTATCTGTACCGCTTGTAAAATGTATTATTGAGTGTTTTGAGATTGTATTTGATGAGCAGGATATAGATTATATGCTTCTTATGAAGGACGGATATTACAGCAGGGATGAGCTTAAAGAATTGTGGCAGCTTGACGGTGAGGCATTTGAGAAAGTATTTACAAGCATAAGGGACAAAGGCGGAATATGGGAGAGCAGGCAGGAAGGTGTCTATGATATAACGCCGATATTTCCGGGCTGGGTTGAGCTGTATGCCTCTGGACCGCTTAATGATAAGAGAAGACGGCTTCTTATTAAGTTTGCAGAATTTGAGGAACTTCTTATAAAGCTTAATATAGCACCTGTAAGAATGTATATGAACCGTGTCAATGAGCGCAATATGCAAAGAGAGCAGGGAAGAATGTCAACGCTTATACCTGACCCTGCCAATAATCTGAGTGCTAAAAAGAGAATTATTAAGATTAATAAAAATGTAGATGCTGTGCAGGCTGTGTATACAGAGGGTGAGGTTATGGATATTCTTAACAGGAATAAGGAACATATTGCTGTTATGAACTGTTTCTGCCGCACCAAAAAGATGCTTGAGAATGGAAAATGTGACTATGATATGCCGATTGAGTCGTGTATGGCGGTTGGAAGAATGGCTGTACAGCTTGAAAAAGCTGGCGTTGCAAGACACATTTCCATAGATGAAGCCAGAAAGCTTATAGATACGCTTGAGAAAAAAGGCTGTATACATACATTATATCACTATGGCACATACTCAGGTAATGAAGAGATTGTGCTGTGCAACTGTTGTATAGACTGCTGTTTCTTATATGGAAGCTTCAGGGAGGGTGCTTTATCGCAGCTTATGATTAAGGCATTTTACAGACCACAGATAGTTGATAACGCGAAATGTACAGGCTGTAACAGGTGCGCCTGTTTCTGTCCGACCAATGCAACGTGGTATGATAAAGAGCGCGCAGAGCTTGTATATGATATAGACAGGTGCATAGGCTGTGGACAGTGTGTAACGCAGTGTCCGTCAGGTTACAGAAGTATGGTTAAAGATGAGAGAAACATTTTCGTAAAGACCAGAAAGAAGGTGGATTATGGTAGAAATCTATAAGACAGATAATAAGGTACTGCAAAAGCTTGATAATATAGAAGAAGGCTGCTGGGTTAATATGATTGACCCGACAAGCAGTGAATTATCCCTTGTATCAGGCTATTTTGAGATAGACTTAGCTGACCTTGCGACAGCACTTGATGAGGAAGAAAGTTCACGAATAAGTCTTGAAGACGGTTATACACTTATTCTTGTGGATATACCAACACCTGAGGTACGACACGAGAAAAAGATGTATACAACAATACCATTAGGTATCATATTAAAGAATGATGCAATAATAACGATATGCAGGGAAGATACACCCGTGCTTAACTATTTTGTGCGCAATAAGTTAAAAGAGTTCAGTACTAAGAAGAAAATGCGTTTTATATATGAAATGATGTTCCGCTCGGCTATGCTTTATCAGGCTTACTTACGTGGGATTGATAAGAAAAGAACTGAGATAGAAGAAAGAGTTGGCGATGATACACACGATACAGATATTATCGAGCTTCACGAATTAGAATCGACGCTTGTATACTTTGCTACATCTTTAAGGGCGAACAGCATTGTGCTTGAAAGATTAAGACGATACAAAAGACTTGAACAGTATCCGGAGGATATGGAACTGCTTGAAGATGTAACAGTCGAATACCAGCAGGCTATCGAGATGACGTCTATATACAGGGATATTATAGATGGTACAAGAGAGCTGTTGTCATCGGTTATTAATAACAGGCTTAATAATGTAATGAAAATTCTTACATCAATCACTATAGTTATGGCTATACCTACAATAATATCGGGAATATATGGAATGAATGTTGCCGGTGAGTGGATGCCTTTATCAGCAACCAGGTATGGATTTTATATAATTGTTGTAATAATATTTATTATATGTGTGTTTGTATTGTGGTTCCTTAAGAAGAAGAAAATGCTTTAAGGTGTTTAAGAAGATTTATTATATATAAAAAATATAATATACAATGGTAAAATTATATAATTTGTTTAATAAAAGCTGTGGAACAGTAATTATCTTTAAAAGTAGTCTTTATCCCGAAGTATTCTTTATCCAAGAGTAATCTTTGCTTAAAAATAATCTTTTAAAGATAATGCTTGTCCACAGCTTTATAATTGCTAGTAATATTTGTTATTATACTTATATGCTTACTTGTAAACTTCCTGCCAGCGTGACACCATCTCCTCAGCTTCTGTCTTAGATGATACTTTTGTTACAATGACCCCGTCAAGATAAATCTCATATACCGGAAACTTCTTAGGACTGTCTCCGTGATACACCTCTACTCTGCTGAATTTCACACGCTCCATAATAAAAAACCTCCACATATTAAATTAATAATATATAATTGTTAAAACAAATTAACAATATGTTGTATTGTATCACATACATATTTAAAATAAAATACAAGATTTGCCATTGGTACTAAAGTACCAAAAAACAAATAAAATTGTTGCATATTTGTGCATTATAAATTATAATAATCGCAGGGTTATTTCGACAATTGAATTAAGGAGAAGGTTTAGATATGTATTCACAACAGAATGTTGGAATCGGGGATGACTATGTGACAGCACATAGACTGGACCGCCGGCTTGCGGTCATAGACAGATTTTATCTTACTAATGTAACGAACCGTGCCTTTAATGACTATTTTGGAAATACGTCATATGGCTGTCTTACGGAGTTCGTACATCCAGATGATAAAGAAAAGTTAATAGAGCTTATTGATTCGTTTGATGGAAGTCCTGTGGGTAAATGCTTTTTATTCAGGGACTATAAGGGGGAGTACAGACAGAATCTTATTAAGCTTTTGTCATTTGAGAATAATGATGCTCTGCGTAATATTGATATAGAGATGATCGATATAGATAGTGTTGTAGAGACTAATCGCAGGATATGTGACGATATCGCAATGGAAAGAGTAGTTATGGGACTCACAGGCGAGTATGTATTTGCGTATTCTGAGAAGACTGGGGATATTAAGATTGTAAGATATGAAGGCATTTCAAGAGAAGTAATAACTAGAATGCCTATTGATGAATGGGAAGCATATATGCTTGATGGCAGAATTCTTGAAGAGGACGTTGTTGAACTGAATAATCTGATAAGGTATATAAAGCTGTATACATCAGAGTTCAGTGTCAAGCTTACAACTAATATGAGAACCTTTGGCAAAGCTATGGAAAAGGTTAAGTTCGTAGGAGCTGTATATACTAAGTATACAGGTGAGAATATGGTTATTGGAAGGATTATTCTTGCTGACGGAACTAACAGTATGGGTAATATTGTTGAGATTGCCGATGAACTTACTATGGATTCGCTTACCAAGGTGTATAATAAGAAGACTATAACAGAGTATGCACAGAAGCTTGTTAAGAAAGAGAAGATTAACAGGGTAAGCATAGTTATACTTGATGTTGATTATTTCAAGCAGGTTAATGACAGATATGGACATCTCTATGGAGATAAAGTACTTACAAGAGTAGCCAAGAAGCTTAAAGAGGTTGTTGGTGAAGATGGTGTTGTCGGACGTATAGGCGGAGATGAATTTATGATCGTCTTAAATGGAATTAATGACGATTATTCATTAAGAGGAATATTAAGAGCTATACGAACACAGGTTAAGTGGGAATTCAAGAATGATTATGAAAATTTTCAGGTCACGACATCAATAGGTGTTGCATTCAGTCCTAATAATGGACACGAATATGAAGAATTGTTTAAAAAGGCTGATTTCTGTCTTTATGTAGCAAAGGAAAAGGGCAGGGACAGGTATGTATTTTTCAGGGATGAGATACATAAAGAGTCTTATGAGAATTCTCTTAACCAGAAGGATAAGATATTTAATGACGGCAGGGAGATGCGCGAATTAAGATATCTTACAGACATTATGTTACAGTTTAACACAGACAGAAAGGGTGCTGTAAGCAATATGTTTGAACATATGATTCAGACTTACAAGGTGGACAGCATAAGCATTTATAAAGGTAAGGCTTTAAAGAGGTGTTTGACATTTGGACAGCAGCTTGAGGATGCGGAGTATCTGCCATATGTTAATACAGATGGCTTTAATAAGCTTATGGGAGATAAGAATTATATATCAGCCGATTTCGTCAACAGAAATCTGGATGTAGCTCCTGAATTTGTTGAGGAGATGAAGAAGCGGCATATATGTTCAACAATCCAGTGCTTTATTGGTGGCAGGGATGATATAAAAGGTGTTCTTACAATAGATAAGACCAAAGAAGCTTCACAGTGGGCAGAATATGAGATAGAGTGTGCTGTGATAACATCAACTTTATTGTATACAATAATAAGTGATGAAGAGCAGGATTATGTTGCAGCGATGAATATTACAGATTAAAAACAGCCCCTAATTACTATTGGCATAAGTAATTAGGGGAATTTTATATATTGCAGTATATTGTATTTATATTGTATTAAATCCACAACATATTGTGTTTGTATTGACTTGAAGATATATGTGATGTAAAATTTAAACTGCGCTATACAAGAGAACTCTTGTGTAGCGCATTATATACGATTAGGGTAGATAAAGCCCCAATATGATATATTTTATTATTAATAAATATTACGCGTAATTTTATTTGTATACTAAATGTGAATAGAAATTTATTGTCAGGTAAAAAGGGAGGGTTTACTAATTATGAAGATAATCAAACGTAGTGGATCAGAAGTTACATTTGATATTAGTAAAATAATGGCAGCAGTTGCAAAGGCAAATAAGGAGGTTGTACATAGCGAAAGACTTTCTGATGAGCAGATTGAAACAATATCTGATAATGTCGAGAGCATCTGCCAGGAGATGAACAGATCACTTAATGTTGAAGAAATTCAGGATCTTGTTGAGAACCAGATTATGAATATGAGGGCATTTGCAGTAGCCAGAAAGTATATCACATACAGATATAAGAGAGCTCTTGTAAGAAAGTCTAACTCAACAGATGAGCAGATATTAAGTCTTTTAGAGTGCAATAATGAGGAAGTAAAGCAGGAGAATTCCAATAAGAATCCTACTGTTAATAGTGTACAGAGAGATTATATGGCAGGAGAGGTCAGCAAGGATATTACTAAAAGATTTCTTCTTCCAGCAGATATTGTAGATGCACACGAGCAGGGACTTATACATTTTCACGATGCAGATTATTTCGCACAGCATATGCACAACTGTTGTCTTGTGAACCTTGAAGATATGCTCCAGAACGGAACGGTTATAAGTGAAACAATGATTGAGAAGCCACATAGCTTTTCTACAGCCTGTAATATAGCTACACAGGCTATTGCACAGATTGCCAGCTCACAGTATGGCGGACAGAGTATTTCATTAGCACACCTTGCTCCATTTGTCCAGATAAGCAGGGAAAAGTTCATTAAACAGGTTGCAGAGGAATTCAAGGCGACTGGAATTGATGCAGGAGAAGATAAGATTAAGGAAGTCGCAGAATTAAGAGTAAGAGATGAAATTAAACGTGGTGTACAGATGATTCAGTATCAGGTCATAACACTTATGACAACTAATGGACAGGCTCCATTTGTTACTGTATTTATGTATCTTGATGAGGTTCCAGAAGGACAGACAAGAGAAGACCTTGCCCTTGTAATAGAGGAAGTTCTTAAGCAGAGAATACAGGGTGTTAAGAACGAAAAAGGTGTATGGATTACACCAGCGTTTCCTAAGCTTATATATGTGCTAGAGGAAGATAATATAAGAGAAGATTCAAAGTATTGGAACATTACACAGCTTGCCGCTAAATGTACAGCTAAGAGAATGGTTCCAGATTATATATCAGAAAAGATTATGAAGAAGCTTAAGGTTGATAAGTTTGGAGAAGGACATTGCTTCCCATGTATGGGTTGTCGTTCTTTCCTGACACCTTATAATGACCCGGAGAATGATAATAAGCCTAAATATTATGGACGTTTTAATCAGGGTGTAGTTACGCTTAACCTTGTAGATGTAGCCTGTTCATCAGGTAAGGATATGGATAAATTCTGGAAAATTCTTGATGAAAGACTTGAGCTTTGTAAGAGAGCACTTATGTGCAGACATTATAGATTAAAAGGTACTCCATCAGATGTTGCACCAATTCTCTGGCAGAATGGTGCACTTGCAAGACTTAAGAAGGGCGAAACTATTGATAAGCTTCTTTACGGCGGATATTCTACTATTTCTTTAGGGTATGCTGGTCTGTGTGAATGTACTTACTATATGAAGGGTGTTACACATACGGATCCTAATGGTACAGAATTTGCATTAAAGCTTATGACATATTTAAGAGATACCTGCAACCGCTGGGCCAAGGAGACTAATATAGATTTCAGTCTTTACGGAACACCGCTTGAATCAACAACTTATAAGTTTGCTAAGAATCTTCAGAAAAGATTTGGCAAGATAAAAGGTGTTACGGATAAGAATTATATAACTAATAGTTACCATGTTCATGTAACAGAGAATATCAACGCATTTGACAAGCTGAAGTTCGAGGCTCAGTTCCAGGAGCTTTCACCAGGTGGTGCAATAAGTTATGTAGAAGTTCCGGATATGAATGACAATATACCAGCAGTTCTTTCTGTTATGCAGTTTATATATGACAATATTATGTATGCAGAGCTTAATACAAAGAGCGATTATTGTCAGGTATGCGGCTATACAGGACAGATACAGATTATAAACGATGATGATGGAAAGCTTATATGGGAATGCCCTAATTGTGGCAACCGTAATCAGGATAAGATGAATGTTGCAAGAAGAACATGCGGTTATATTGGAACACAGTTCTGGAATCAGGGACGTACACAGGAGATTAAGGAAAGAGTGCTTCATCTTTAATATTTAACAGTATATTAAAAGCCAGCCGGATATTATTCCGGCTGGCTTTTTGGTGTATTATTCATCAAATATACTAACGATTTCACCGTCCATAATTTTATTCATATTCTTAACGGCACAGAAATTACCGCACATAGAGCAGGTATCTTCTTTTTCGGGCTTGGCTTCCTGTCTGTAGCGTCTTGCTTTTTCTGGGTCTATGGCAGCATCAAATTGTGCATCCCAGTCAAGTACACGTCTTGCTTTATCCATCTTTAAATCCCAGTCGATTGCACCGGGAACACCTTTTGCAATATCAGCAGCGTGAGCTGCAATTCTTGCTGCAATAATTCCTTCTTTAACATCATTTAAGTCAGGAAGACGAAGATGTTCAGCAGGAGTTACATAGCAGAGGAAAGAAGCACCATATGTAGCAGCGATAGCACCACCGATAGCAGAAGTTATATGGTCATAGCCAGGTGCAATATCTGTAACAAGAGGTCCAAGTACATAGAAAGGAGCACCCTTGCATATGGTTTTTTGGATTTCCATATTAGCCTGAATCTGGTTGATTGGCATATGTCCAGGTCCTTCAATCATAACCTGAACGTCCTTTTCCCACGCACGTCTTGTAAGTTCACCTAGAGTAACAAGCTCCTCAATCTGTGATATATCAGAGGCATCCATAATACAGCCAGGCCTGCAGGCATCACCAAGACTCATAGTAACGTCATATTCACGGCATATATCAAGTACTTCGTCATAGTATTCAAAAAATGGATTTTCATTGCCTGTCATTTCCATCCACGCATAGATGATTGAACCGCCTCTTGATACAATGTTCATAAGACGTTTGTCGGCTCTGAATTTCTTAGCTGTAGCTTTGTTAATTCCACAATGGATAGTCATAAAGTCGACACCATCTTCAGCGTGCATTCTTACAATATCAAGCCATTCCTTAGCAGTAATTTCCTTAAGAGCCTTGTGATAATATACAACGGCATCATATATTGGAACAGTACCGATGATTGCTGGACATTCAGTAGTGAGCTTTCTTCTGAACTTCTGTGTGTCCCCAAATGAACTTAAATCCATTATGGCCTCAGCACCCATTTTTACTGCATTATTTACCTTATCAAGTTCCATATCAAGGTCAACACAGTCTCTTGAAGTACCAAGATTGACGTTAATTTTAGTACGAAGCATAGAGCCTATTCCGTTAGGGTCAAGGCATTTGTGATTTTTGTTAGCTGGTATAATAACCTGTCCACAGGCTACGAGTTTTACAAGTTCATTAATATCCATGTGTTCTTTAGCTGCAACACATTCCATTTCTTTAGTGATAATGCCTTTTCTGGCGGCATCCATCTGTGTTGTGTATTCCATAAGTATCCTCCATTTCCACACATAATACAAAATAAAAATTCATAATAAGTATTGGTGCTTTCGTGTAATGTATTAATTAGGGAACTGACTGGAAGAATTAGGAAGATGAATATTTATACAGATTAAAAAATAGAACGTAACATAAAATTATAATATCTGCATTTAATTTAACATCATATATTTGATTAAAATGACTAGAGAATAATAATCTTCCTACGGTGGCATTATCCACATCAGGTATATGGGTCGGAACCGGATTCCCTCTCAGCCAGGCAAAAGCCTTCTGCTCCCCAGTTAATATCTTATGATTGATAGTATAACATCTGCCCGATAAAAGTCAATCTTATGTAAAGACTTTTATCGGGCAGGTTATAATAATATTATTGTTAGTCTGTTATAGACTGCTGTTGGCTTTCAGCTTCGCACTTTGCTTCTGTATTTCTTTCTGGCAGAATGTAAAGCATAAAATACATAAATGCCATAAGAACGATACCTCCGATAACATCATATACAGAGTGTTGTTTTAAGAATATTGTTGACAGGCATATAAGTATACATAATATAAGTGAAGCATTGACAATATATTTGTGCTCTTTAAGTGCCTTACACTTTGAAAGGGCAGTGTGGACGGCAATTGAATTATATACATGTATGCTTGGAAATACGTTGGTTGTCGTATCGGTAGCATAGAGTACAGCAACAAGCTTTCCAAATATATTATCAGGGATGTTATCAGGTCTTAATGTTAGACCATTAGGGTATATCATACATATAAACATAGATACAGACATACCGATAATAAGTGAAAGAGCAAATCTTATAAATTCTTTATTGTCTGCTTTCAGAACCATATATATGCATGAAGCAGCTATATAGACAAACCATAAAAGATAAGGGATTATAAATATCTCAAGGAAAGGTATATAGCTGTCGATTGTTCCGTTTAATATGTGAATTCCGGGATAATCCATAGTTATTTTATGCTCAAGATAAAAGAACCAGGGAAGATATATAAAAGCGTAAAGTGCAAAAAGCAGACGCCACCATATTTTTTTAAATGTTTTCATCATAACCTTCATTTCCAGCAGATAACCGCTATAATAAATAATATTAAAATGTTAGCATTGTTTCTAATCAAAAGCAATAGCAATTTGATTATGTGTTTACAAAGTTATAGATTTTTAATATAATATTTTGTTGTGATTTAATATTTAATAAAAAATTATTATAATAGTTAGAAAATGTTTGTAAAGTAAGTGATGGATTGGTATACAATTATGTTGTAGATGTCCGGATATATTAACGGCTGTCACTTAATTATATGATATGAATTGGAGAAAAATATGCTTAAATTAAGCCATATAAAAAAGAGCTATAAGAAGAATGAAGTTCTTACAGATATATCCTTTACATTTGAGGAGGGACAGATATATCCTATACTTGGTGGACCGGGAGCTGGAAGAACAACATTATTTGAGTGTATATGTGGAGATATATCTGTTGATGACGGAAGCATAGTTACAATTGATAAGTGTAAATATTTTTATGCGGCAAAGCAGAGTGTTCTTCCTGTATACATAACAGGTTATGAGTTTATAAGTATGCTTTGTGATATGGAGAGAGACGACCCTGAGCCAGAGGATATATTTGATAGAATTGGGTTCAGTGTTGCCAAGAGAGATGAGCTTATAGCGGATTATACATTTGAGGAGAAGAAGCTTTTACAGCTTGCCTGTATTCTTGTAATAAGACCTTATGTTGTGCTTTTTGATGAGCCACTTGATTATTGCAGTGAAGAATACATTAATAAGTTTATCGAAGTTATTAATACAATAAAAGAAGGCAGGATAATACTTATCTCAACAGGACTTCTAGAGATTTCCAAGAGGATAAGTGAGGATACGCTAGTCTTAAATAACGGAGAATTTAATCACATAGATAAAAAGACTATGGAAATTCCAGAGATAAGGAAGGCAGTTTTAGATATATTAGGGGAGACAGACAATGAGATTATTTAGGAAGCTGTTTGCTGAGAAGATTTTAAGGTTTTATGAGGGTACTAATGCAGGTATAAGATATATAAGTAATGCACCACTTATAGGCAGATGTGTTAAAGAGAATACATTTGCAGAGAATTCCAAGGCGAGATTATTTGTTGGAATTATGGCACAGTTATTTATGGTTTTATGGGAATTTATAAAGAAGTTTGCATATGTATTTATTCTTATATATATACCATATGTGCTTATAGGTCTTGAGTGTCCATTGATTAAGGCCAATCAGGAGCTTACAATTATATATATGTTTGTTATGCTTTCGGTTATATGCGGAAGTCTTTCTAACAACATATTATTTACTATAGGTGACAGGGATTACCTTATGATAAGAGTTATGTCAATAAGTCCATATATGAATTTTTTAGGAAAGCTTCTTTATAAGATGGCTGCTGAATTCATATTTTATTTTATTATTCTTAATATATTCGGCGTTTCGTGGTTTCATTCGCTTATGCTCTGTATGCTTACAATATGCGTAAGACCTATAGGCGAGATGTTTGCGATTATGTCTTTTGATCATTTTATATGGGTATATGAGAATAGAAGTGTGTTTAATGGAACTGTTATGGCGGTATGTGTTTTACTTGCGTATGGTGTGCCATTTTTTGTGAGACGACTTTCCCATAACTGGCTCTATGCAGTACATCCTTTTGTGGTGCTGGTATTTTTCCTTGCAGGAGCTGGTGCAATGTATTTCTTATGGTGGTATAAGTATTATAGAAAGATTGTCAGAGAGGCTATGCATTTAAAACACGAGAGCTGATTAGGATGATGGAGAACGAATATGAAGAAAAAGAACAGAGAAAAGTTAAGATTGATTACATTAAGGGTATGTATAGGGGTTCTTTGTGCTTTTGTTATAGCTGTATTCATACGTTCGTATTATTACAGAAGCAAGGAAAGTAATCTTGATATTAAGTCAAGGTATACTTTTACAGTGGATATAGATGCTTACGGAGATGTTATTGATGAGCAGTATCAGACAAGGGCAGCTGCATATGATGATTCTGATGTCATAAATACGGTGCCTGATGTATCACAGGTTAAGACAGAAACAGTGGCCAGGACGTGGCTTAATGAGTATGTTAATCAGTATATGAATGAGTATCTTCCGTATAATAAGTCAGTTAAGAGGATGACAATAGATGATATTAATGTATTGAATGAAGATGAACATACAGCGTTAATAAGTTTTTCGGTAATTCTTAAAAATGCTGCTTCTGATTATTTTCTTTCGTGGGACGGAGTTACTGATGATGACAGATTGAAATGTGAGTGGGTTGTATCTTACTATATTGATGCACATACTGACAACACTGCTACGGTGTATGTTACATCAGCATTAAGTCCGGAAGAATACGGAATAGCACAGTACAATGAGAAGGCAGCCCTGGCAGCAGATAGCGAGAACAAGACCAATGCTTCTACAGACCTGCTTGCAAGATATGTTATAAGAGATGATATATTGAGTGTAACTTATGATGATGGTGAGCATTATGCAACTGTTCCAGTAGATGTTGAAAATCTTATGTATGAAAGCGGAAGTACAAGCACGTTGAAGGATGGAAGCTATCTTATAACTACATCAAAGACTGCATTTTTATTTGGCGGCAGGATGGGAAGTTCTAAGAAAGTACCGGTAACTCTTATATATTCTGATGATAAAGGTGTTAACTGGACCAGCTGTGAACTTGATAATATATATAACGCAGAAGATTACTATGTTGATTTCTTTGATGAGAATAATGGTGTTATTGTATGTGGTTATGCCAGGACTGATAATGAAAAGGAGTCTTACAGGATATACCAGACAGCTAATGGTGGCGAGACGTGGACAACAGTTGGAAGCGGTCCTGCTAATTATATATTAAAAGGTGTTATGTATGTGGACGAAAATGTTGGATTTTTCTGTTACAATTATGCAGAAGGAATGGACGGCAATCTTTATATGACTAAAGATGGTGGCAAGACATTTTCTAAAGTGACACTTCCAGAACAGGAGCTTGACAGTACAGCTAAGTCATCAACGGCTTCAAGCACGGTAGCTGATGATGAGTTAAGATGGAATGATGTATACAAGGAAGCGTTAGTTCCTACAGTTGATGGTAAAGGTATTATAACTGTATATCTTACACAGGGTTCTGATGGAACTTATAATGATGGCAAGACGGCGGCTAAGTATCAGTCATCTGATAAAGGTGATACATGGGTGTTCGTAAGCCAGCTTGAGATTACGCAGAATAATAATAAGCATAATTGACTTTTTGCTTGAATTATTATTCATTATATGATAATATTTATGGAGTTTAAGAAAAAAAGACATTTTTGTGTCTTTTTTTTTGCGCAAAAGTCAATTGAAACTATATAAAGACTATTAACAGTTGTGGTTTGCGCACTATAATCAATTTAATATACGAAAGGGAATAGGTGGCATTCATGAAAGCATTTTTAATACTTGAAGATGGAACAGTATTTAAGGGAACAAGTATTGGTTCCACTCGCGAAGTCATTAGCGAAATAGTTTTTAATACTTCGATGACAGGATATCTGGAGGTGTTAACTGATCCTTCATATGCAGGACAGGCAGTTACAATGACATATCCTCTGATTGGCAACTATGGCGTCTGCTATAAAGATATGGAGTCTGAAAAAGCATGGCCAGATGGATTTATTGTGAGAGAATTATCAAGGATGCCAAGTAACTTCAGAAATGAAGCTCCTATACAGAAGTTCCTTTTAGATAATGATATACCAGGTATCTGTGGAATAGATACAAGAGCCCTTACTAAGATATTAAGAGAAAAGGGTACTATGAACGGAATGATTACAACTAACGAAAATTATAATCTTGATGAAGTACTTCCTAAGATTAAGGAATACAAGGTTGCAGGGGTTGTAAGAAAGGTTACATGCAAGGAAAAGTATGTACTTAACGGAGATGGACCAAGAGTTGCGCTTATGGATTTCGGTGCAAAGAAGAACATTGCTAAGTCTCTTAATGACAGAGGCTGCGAGGTTACAGTATATCCAGCATATACAAAGGCAGAGGAAATCTTAGCTTCCAATCCAGATGGTATTATGTTATCAAATGGTCCTGGAGATCCTAAGGAATGTGTAGAGATAATCGAAGAGATAAAGAAGCTTTATGCAAGCAATGTGCCTATATTTGCCATATGTCTTGGACATCAGCTTATGTCTCTTGCGACAGGTGCTGATACACACAGATTAAAGTATGGACACAGAGGTGCTAACCACCCTGTTAAGGATCTTGCTACTGGAAAGGTATATATATCAACACAGAATCATGGTTATGTTGTAGATGAAGCAACACTTAATCCAGAGGTTGCAGAACCAGCATTTGAAAATGTTAATGATAAGACTAATGAAGGTCTATCTTATAAGGGTAAGAATATATTTACTGTACAGTTCCATCCGGAAGCTTGTGCAGGACCACAGGATACAGCGTATCTTTTTGACAGATTTATGGATATGATGAAGAAGGAGGACTAAGACAATGCCAAAGAATCCTAATATAAAGAAGGTTTTAGTAATCGGTTCAGGTCCAATCGTAATCGGACAGGCAGCAGAATTTGACTATGCAGGTACACAGGCTTGCCGTTCTCTTAAGGAAGAGGGAATAGAAGTATGCCTCGTTAACTCTAACCCAGCGACTATCATGACAGATAAGGATATTGCTGATGAAGTATATATTGAACCTCTTACTGTAGAAGCATTAAAGCAGATTATATTAAAGGAAAAGCCAGACAGCATCTTACCTACACTTGGTGGACAGGCTGGTCTTAACCTTGCTATGGAGATAGCAGAGACAGGTTTCCTTGAAGAGAATAATGTACAGCTTATAGGTACAACTGCACTTACAATTAAGAAGGCAGAAGACAGACTTATGTTCAAGGAAACTATGGAAAAGATAGGTGAACCTTGTGCACCTTCATTAGTTGTTAATGATGTTCCATCTGGTGAAGCATTTGCAGCTAAGATTGGTTATCCGGTTGTTCTTCGTCCTGCTTACACACTTGGTGGAAGCGGCGGTGGTATCGCCCATAACGTAGAAGAATTAAGAGAGATTCTTGAGAATGGTTTAAGACTTTCAAGAGTTGGTGAAGTTCTTGTTGAAAGATGTATATCTGGCTGGAAGGAAATCGAATATGAGGTAATGCGTGACAGCAACGGAACATGCATAACTATATGTAATATGGAGAATATCGATCCAGTTGGTGTACATACAGGTGATAGTATTGTAGTTGCTCCTTCACAGACACTTTCAGATAAAGAATATCAGATGCTTAGAACATCTGCACTTAACATTATAGATGAGCTTGGTATTACAGGTGGATGTAACGTACAGTATGCACTTCATCCAGACAGCTTTGAATACTGCGTTATTGAGGTTAACCCTCGTGTAAGCCGTTCTTCAGCACTTGCTTCTAAGGCTACAGGTTATCCTATCGCCAAGGTTGCAGCTAAGATTGCACTTGGTTATACACTTGATGAGATTAAGAACGCAGTTACAGGAAAGACATATGCAAGTTTCGAGCCAGCACTTGACTACTGTGTAGTTAAGATACCTAGACTTCCATTTGATAAGTTTATCTCTGCAAAGAGAACACTTACAACACAGATGAAGGCTACTGGTGAGGTTATGAGTATATCTGATAACTTCGAGGGTGGTCTTATGAAGGCTATACGTTCACTTGAACAGCATGTTGACAGCCTTATGTCATACGATTTTACAGGACTTACAGATGAGGAACTTTTAGAAGATCTTGCTGTAGTTGATGACAGAAGAATCTGGAAGATAGCAGAAGGCTTAAGAAGAGGCATAGAGCCAGCAGTTATGCATGACATAACAAAGATTGACAGATGGTTTATAGATAAGCTTCAGATTATCGTTGAGATGGAGAATTCTTTAAAGAAAGGTCCTCTTACAGAAGAATTATTAAGAGAGGCTAAGAGAATTGAGTTCCCTGATAATGTTATTGGAGAACTTACAGGACATACAGAAAGAGAAATAAAAGAACTTCGTGATAAGTATGATATTCACGCAGCATTTAAGATGGTTGATACTTGTGCCGCTGAGTTCGCAGCCACAACTCCGTATTACTATTCAGTATATGGCAGTGAGAATGAAGCTGCAGAGACTAAGGATAAGAAGAAAGTTCTTGTACTTGGTTCAGGTCCAATAAGAATTGGACAGGGTATTGAATTCGATTTCTGTTCAGTACATTGTACATGGGCATTTAAGAAAGAGGGTTATGAGACAATTATTATCAATAATAACCCAGAAACAGTATCAACAGACTTTGATATTGCTGATAAGCTTTACTTTGAGCCACTTACAGAAGAAGATGTTGAAAGTATTGTAGAATTCGAGAAGCCGGATGGAGCTGTAGTTCAGTTTGGTGGACAGACAGCTATCAAGCTTACAGAAGCTCTTATGAAGATGGGTGTGCCAATTCTTGGAACTAAGGCAGAAGATGTAGATGCTGCTGAGGATAGAGAGTTATTTGATGAGATTCTTGAAAAGACACAGATTCCTAGAGCAAAAGGACAGACAGTATTCACTGTTGAGGAAGCCCTTAAAGCTGCTAATGAACTTGGTTATCCTGTTCTTGTACGTCCTTCATATGTACTTGGTGGACAAGGTATGCAGATTGCTGTATCTGATGAAGATGTAGTGGAATTTATGGGAATTATCAACAGAATTAAGCAGGATCACCCAATCCTTGTAGATAAGTACCTTATGGGTAAGGAAATTGAAGTGGATGCCGTATGCGATGGCGAAGATATTCTTATTCCTGGTATTATGGAACACATTGAAAGAGCTGGTATTCATTCTGGAGATAGTATTTCAGTATATCCAGCTAAGTCAATCTCTCCAAAGATAACTGAAATGATTGCTGATTACACAGGAAGACTTGCGAGAGCACTTCATGTAAAGGGTATGATTAATATCCAGTTTATTGTATACAACGATCAGGTATATGTAATTGAAGTAAATCCACGTTCAAGCCGTACAGTACCATATATCAGCAAGGTTACTGGTATTCCTATTGTTAAGCTTGCAACTAAGGTTATTACAGGAGCTAAGATAAGAGATTTAGGTTATGAGCCAGGTCTTCAGAAGGCTGCTGATTACTATGCAATCAAGATGCCAGTATTCTCGTTCGAGAAGATCAGAGGTGCTGATATAAGCCTTGGACCAGAAATGAAGTCTACAGGTGAGTGCCTTGGTATATCTAAGAGCTTTGATGAAGCACTTTACAAGGCATTTGAGGGAGCTGGAATAAGACTTCCAAAGCATAAGCAGATTATTATGACTCTTGCAGATAAGGATAAGCAGGACGGTATTGATATAGCACAGAGATTTGAAGCACTTGGATACAAGATATATGCTTCAAGAGGTACAGCTAAGGTTCTTAAAGAAAATGGCGTACACGCTATTCAGGTTAATAAGATTGGACAGGAAGCTCCAACACTCCTTGACCTTATATTAGAGCATAAGATTGATCTTGTTATTGATACACCAGAAAATGGTATTGAGAGAGCAAAGGATGGTTTCCTTATAAGAAGATATGCTATCGAGACAGGCGTTCACTGCCTTACAAGTCTTGATACAGCTCACGCACTTATCTCAAGTCTTGAGCATGCATTTAATAATCAGGAACTTTCAATAGTAGATATTGCTACAATTGATAACAGAGGTTAATTGCATTAATATAGACGGCATAATTATGCAGAGTGATATAATGTTTATATAATACATTTTATAATTAATATTATAGTCCTCCAGAAGCTAAGTAAGGCGAATGTGCCTTAAAAGCTTTTGGGGGACTTTTATAATCAGAGGGATTATGTTAAAATGCTTAATATGTCCTGAATAATATATTTGATAATCAGGGCAAAAAGGAGAATATATGAGATTATTGAATATAGGTGATAAGCTTATTAATCTAAAGAATAAATTGAAGTTAAAAAATGCAGTGTCAATAGCGGCAGCTGTTATGCTTGGTGTAACTTCACTTGCAGGCTGTGGCTTTGTGTCTAACCCGGTTGAATATATGAGCCAGGCAGATAATGAGAATGGTACGGTTAGCGATAACACTGATAAGATAACAGATAATAGTGGAAATAATGCGGGCGGTATGAAAGATAACAGCTCTGATGCCGGAAGTATTGTTAATGGCAGCGACAATAGTAATGGTAATAACCAGACCAGTGGTAAGCGAAAGGTTTGTATTGTTGGGACATATGGAAGTGTGAGCGAGCTTGTTAATACAGCAGATTATGAGGATAAAATAGATATTGAATTAATTCAGGAAAATAAAGATTTTGATGAAACAAAGGATTTAATATCATTAGCTTCTAAAGTCCAGGAAATATGTAGTGGTGATGCGGATATAGTTATCGTATCGGCAAGGAAAAGATTTGCAGACCAGATCAGATATTTTCTTACTTATACAATAGATACAGATAAGAGTATATATGTTGTTGAGGAAGATAATAACAATTATAAGACAGAAATAGCTGATATTGTTGATAATAAAGCGAATAAGGTTAATGATAGTGCAAAACATCATTTTGACGTGACAGGGATTAAGGATATGGGCTATGTCGGTATGGTTAATGATTATATAGGCAATGATGTGTATACAGCACAGAAAATAATGGCTTCATATGAGTCTGTAGTAGTAGTCAGCGATACTGCTGACGGAAGTCTGTCGCCAGCAATGACACAGCTTGTAAAAGATGTATCAGGTTATATTAAGGTAATTGTTGTTAATAATTCTGGCAGTGAATATGACTATGCGGCTGATGGTTTAAATGTCATCACAGCACAGACAATGACAAGCTGGCAGGCAAGAATAATGGCAATGTTATGTCTTACAGATAAGAATATAACTGACTGGCAGGAGTTCTTTAATTAATGGCAGTTGTGAAGCTGTAATGTGGCAGTGCAATTTGCAGATGCGGTATATTACATAATTCGTGCAGTTATATCAGGGCAGCTGAATTAAATAAAACAGAGTAAAGATTTTGTGAGTTGAATCATTAAATAAAGTTGAATTGATAATTGTACACAAATATGTTACTATTATACATATGATGCAATTCGGAAAGGGTATATATATTATGAATCAGACAAAAATACAGGACGTAATAAGACATATCAGCAAAGATGAAGACTACGGCGTAGATATGATGGAGAAGCTTTCTTTAGCTGATGCAGTAGAGGTTATGGCTGTTGTACTGCCATCTTTAAAGAAAAGAGCCAAGGAGATGGGCAATACTAACGATTTAGCATATTTTGGAAGAATTGAAGAGATATATGCAAAGGTTATAGCTGATAAATTAAGAAAAGAGGAACATTTATGGGTTGTATATTCAAGTACAACATCGTACCCATATATGGTAGACAGTGATTTATTTGTTCTTTTTAATCCTAAGAATTCTTCACTTATTGAGAAAAAGCTTAAGCTCAGTGGTTACGAGGTATCAGTTGGTGTTGAGAATAATGATGCGTTTGCTATGGAGTTATGCCATATGTATCGTAATGGATATAAGAATATAAGACTTACAGATGGCGACAAGCTTGAATATGTAATACCAAGAGAAGCATTTGGAACATATGATGAGTTCTTTAGGGATGATTATGTGACTAACCCAGGTTTACAGAATACAATGATTTCTTATTTTCAGGAGTTCAGAAAGAATACAGACAAAGATACAATAAAAGAGCTTCTTGATAAGAGAGAAAATGCTATGTTAAATGCTATGGTTAATTCTGAATATATGGTTCCATGTGTTAAGGAGGAGACAGAGGAAGAAGTATCTATAGCACATCATTTTATTGATGTTACAGACAGGCTTGAGCATAAGGAAGATGAGCAGGTTATAGCAATACCGGCATTTACAGATGGTTTTGAGATGGACAAATGCTATAAGGGACAGTATGAGAATATGCTCTATACATATAAGGAACTTGTTGAGGCTATAGACGAGCTTGGAGCTTCAGGAGCAATATTTAATCCACTTGGAATAAGTTATTATATTCCACTTGAAACACTTAAGAAAATAGAAAAAGATTTCAATAAATAGAATATATTTAATAATATTTAAGCCTGTTTGTATCGGGTTTTATGATTGTATTACAATTATGTGATATATTGTAAAATGTGATATGGGCAGGCTTTTTATGTTATAGGAAAATCTAATTAAATTAATTCCCTATTACATAAAAAAGACCTTTAGACAGGTTCGTACTGCAGTGCAAATATAGGCACCTATAATTAAAAATACTTATGTAAAAATACTTTTACAAAATTACTTTATGAAAGTGTTGGCAAATTACTTGTAATGATGTAAACTTAGATTAACTTAAGAAATATTATGTATGATTATGGAGGTAATGTTTATGTGGTTAGCTGATTTGGGCAATGGAAATTATAGGAATCCGATACTTTATGCAGATTATTCTGACCCTGATGCTATAAGAGTGGGAGAAGATTATTTTATGGTAGCATCAAGCTTTTCTAATTCGCCAGCACTTCCAATATTACATTCAAAAGATTTAGTAAATTGGAAGGTTGTTAATTATTGCTTGAAACACATTCCGGAATTCAGATATAACAATCCGCTGCACGGATGTGGTGTGTGGGCACCATCTATAAGATACCACGAGGGTACATATTATGTATGTTTTCCAATGCCAGATGAGGGAATATATATGACAACAACCAAAGATCCGTTTGGTGAATGGAGCGAGCCTGTTAATATAAGACCAGGTGCAGGCTGGATTGACCCTTGTCCATTCTGGGATGATGACGGTAATGCTTATCTTGTGGCAGGTGTCGCAAAGAGCAGAATTGGATATAAGAGTGTTCTTCACATAGTAAGAATGAGACCAGACGGTATGGGAATATTGGGAGATGAAGTAAAGATATTTGATGGCAATGAGAATGACCAGATAACAATAGAAGGTCCTAAAATGTATAAACGTAACGGATATTATTATATATTTGCACCAGCAGGCGGTGTTAAGACCGGCTGGCAGACAATACTCCGTTCCAAAAATCCATTTGGACCATATGAATATAAGGTTGTATTAAGACAGGGTGACTCTCCAGTCAACGGACCTCATCAGGGTGCGTGGGTAGATACAATTACTGGTGAGGACTGGTTCTTACATTTTCAAGATGTGTATGCCGCAGGCAGAATAACACATTTACAGCCAATGCATTGGGAAAATGACTGGCCAATAATTGGTGTTAATAAAGAGGGCAATGATTACGGTGAACCAGTTATGCAATATGTAAAGCCCAATATTGGAAAGACAGCAGAGGAGTTTAAGGACACAGATAAATATCCAGTATGTGAGCCAGACACAACAGATGAATTTGATACCGACAAGATGATGTTACAGTGGCAGTGGAATTCTAATTATGATGACAGCTGGTATGTGACTAAGACAGATGCCTATGGAAAGAAAACACCAGACGGCTCATATATAAGACTTAATGCACTTGCATCAACACCTCTTAGACCAGTGAGCGATTACAGAAATCTTCTCTTACAGAAATGGCCTGCACCTGAATTTGAGTGTGTTACTAAAATGTGCGTGAATGGTCTTGAAAATGGAGACTATGCCGGAATTGTGTCATTAGGCGTGGAATATGGAGCAGTTGGAATTGTCAAGAATTTCGGGGAATATGCAATAAGGACAGTCAGAGGCACCCAGAGCTTTGATTGTGAGGCGGCATATTCTAAGGAAGATTTTAAGGACTATCCTATAGCTAAGGATACATTTGCTGATAAGGAAAAGACTGTATATTTAAGGTATACAGTTAAGAGAACAGGAACTAAGGATACCAAGGAAATGGCACTGGCTGTTAAAAATGTTCCTGTAGAAGAGGTGACTTTGGAGATAAGCTTTGATGGAAAGGCTTATGAGAAGCAGGTGAGCTTTACAGCAAAGGCAGGACGCTGGGTTGGCGTTAAGAATGGAATGTTTGTTAATCATAATAATGAGATTAAGAATGAGAATGAAGGGGATGGATTTGTGACGGTTGATTATATCAGATATAGATGTATAGACAACGGGAGATTGGATTAAATTAACATAAGTAACAAAGACACGCTTTCGCTGAGTGTCGCTATCAGCGGTACTAAAGTGCTAAAGTACATCACTTAAGTGCCGGTGGTTCTCCAACTTACAGGGACACATTGGGAGGATTGTTATGGGGTGTGTATTTTAGTAGTTGGAGGTGTTTAATTAAATAGTTATGAAGAGTGTGTATTTTGCTGTAGTGGCGGAGTGCACACTTTTTTGTGGGAAGGTTTGGAAGCTGACATTAGAATATTTATGAGGATTTTGCTTGCATTGGAGAGCAGGGTGGTATATAGTATCTTAAATGATAAATTTTATGAGATTTGAGTATAAATATTGCGATTTAAGGAAGTACTATGATGGTTAATTTAATAAGAAAGCAGTCGCCTGCAAGAATAATAGCGTTTGGGTTTATATTTGTGATTATAGCAGGGTCAGTGCTTTTGTCTTTGCCGTTTAGTGTTAGGGATGGTGTTGATTTAAAATACACGGATGCTTTGTATACATCAACGAGTGCAGTATGTGTAACGGGGCTTGTGGTGGTTGACTCATATGACACATTTACACCTGTGGGGCAATTTATACTAGGGGCACTTATTCAGATAGGTGGTCTTGGTGTGACAACTATGGGTGCCGGAATAATACTTGTTATGGGTAAAAAGGTAGATATAAAAGGACGTACTCTTTTAAAGGAAGCACTGAATATGGATACGGCAAAGGGGCTTGTAAGGCTTATACATAAGATATTTATTGTTACGCTTATATTTGAGGGGGCTGGTGCAATAGCAGGTTTTCTGGTGTTTATAAGAGATTATCCATTTTTTAGGGCATTGGGAATAAGCGTGTTTCATTCGGTAGCGGCGTTTAATAATTCTGGTTTTGATATTCTTGGAAATAACCAGAACCTTATTAATTACAGTGGTAATATAGCACTTAATATTATAACCTGTACGCTTGTATTTTTTGGAGGTATTGGCTTTTTTGTAATATGTGAATTGTGGGAAAAGAGATTTAAGTGGAAGAAATTCTCAATGCACACAAGGATTGTAATATCAGTGAGTATTGTGCTTATTATCGCTGGTGCTCTGCTTCTTAAGATTACAGAAAATATCTCGTGGATGGGAGCATTCTTTATGAGTGTATCAGCCAGAACGGCTGGATTTGCAACATATTCACTTGGGACATTTTCAAAATCGGGACTACTTGTGATTATAATACTTATGATTATAGGAGCTTCGCCGGGATCTACAGGAGGTGGAATAAAGACAAGCACATTTTTTGTCCTCATACAGGGTGTTAAGTCGGCAGCAACTAATAAGTCGGAGAAAGCATTTCATTATGCAGTACCTAAGGAAGCGTTCAGAAAGGCTTCGGTTATTATGATACTTGCTATGTGTGTTGTGACTGTTGGATCTTATCTTATGGGAATATTTGAGCCGGATATTGATTTTATTGATATATTATTTGAGGTCGCAAGTGCATTTGGAACGGCAGGGCTTTCAACAGGAATTACACAACAGATAGGAATTGCAGGAAAGCTGTTATCTATTGTTATTATGTACATAGGAAGACTTGGACCGCTTACGATTGCTACATTGTGGCATTTCTCTAAGGGAGAGAGGATTAATTATCCGGAGGGTAATATAACTATAGGGTGATGATTGTGAAATATATGGGGCAACGGACGCTGGGCGGCTGGTAGAAGCAACGAAGACACGTTTGCACTGAGTGTCGCTCGCAGCGGTACTAAAGCGCTAAAGGACAGCGCTTAAGTGCCGGCGGCTCCCCATCGTCTTCTTATGCTTCTACCAGCCGCCCAGCTGGGTTGCGATTGCCATATGTTTAACAATTATCAGCGCCAGAACGGAGTGTGAAGAATTCGGGTGTGGTTTTGAGTGTGGATTTTTTGGTGATGGTGTCGTTTTTGTTATGGCATTAAGTTATGGTATATAAGATACGATATATATGTTATGGTTTTTAATTTAATTATATAGAAGATATAATATATATGTTAGGGCTTATAACTTATTATATAAAAGATATGATATATGTTATTGTTTGTGCATTATGATATATATATAAAATATGGTGTGTGAATGTATGTGGAGAGAGTATTGATGTGCTGGCTTAGTGTCCGCTGTGGTTTCAAGTAGCGAAAGCGTGCCCAGCGGTAATATAGTCCGCCCTCACAACGTCCGTTAGCCAACACCCAATCATCAATACACACCCAACAATAATACGTGAATTCGGAGGTAATTATGTTTAAAACTAGAATATCAAATAAAAATACTACTTATGGAATTATAGGTTTAGGAAGATTTGGCGAGTCGCTTGCATTATCGCTTGCTAACAGCGGTGCTGAATTTATGGTTATAGACAAAGATGAGGAAAAGGTAAGAGAAATGCGCGATTATACGGAAAATGCCTATGTCGTGCAGACACTTGACAAGAAAAGCCTTAGCGCAACAGGAATACAGAATTGTGATGTTGCAGTTGTGTGTATAGGTGAACATATTGATACGTCAATTCTTACAACGCTTAATCTTGTCAGTATGGGAATAAAAAAGGTTATAGCGAAAGCAAGAGGTCTTGAACACGGAGAAATATTGGCTAAGCTTGGGGCAGAAGTTGTATATCCTGAGAAGGATATGGCAGAAAGACTTGCTAACCGTCTTATAGCTTCGCAGGTTATAGATGTCATTCAACTTAGTGAGAAAATTAATATATCTAAGGTTATGCTTCCTGACAGGCTTGAGGGCAAAACAGTTGTGGATATTAATATGCGTAAGAAATTTAATGTTAATATAATTGCAATTGAGAATAATGGGGAAGTTATGCAGGTTGTAAATCCAGAGTATGTGTTTAGAAATGGGGATATATTGTATCTTTCAGGTAGTTCGGAAGGGCTTAATAAGTTTGGTGAGTGGATAGGCTAGATAGGACAGACAATTACATTAAATCAACATAAGCAACAAAGACAAGCTTATGTTGATTTAATGCAGCCTAACACCTTACAGGGGTGCCTTTTTGGCAGGAGATGGTTAGCTAATAGAAGACATGGTCGCCTATTATTGTGCCGCCTTTATCGACAGTGCTGTCGTAGACGTGAAAGTACAGAGCGGCGATTGTTATATGACCATTAAGAACCTCATTAGCGGCTCTGGTACATTCAGCGTTAGCACCTCTGGCAAGGACAATTGCGAAACGTCCACTTGCGACAGGGCTGAACTGGGAAGGGGCGTAGAGTACGGATTGGATTGTGTTGCCAAATTTAGGACTGTTTACACGATTTACGATAACGCTTCCAACGGCAAGCTTGCCCTCATAAGGCTGGTTGGCAGCTTCACATTCTATCATAGCGGATACCATTGCAAGGTCGCTTGTATCATATGCTATAGGTGTATTATTAATGACTTCATCAACTGATGGGGTCATTTTTTTGATTTCTTCAAGCTGTCTTTGGATTTCTTCCTGACGGATACGTTCCTCGTATTCTAATGCAAGGGCTTCAGCTTTGGCAATATTTTCAGAGTTAGTATCTATTTTTGACTGCTTTGAAGCTATGAGCCTTTTAATATTATTAGACTCAGCTATTGACTGCTCTTTTAAAGACACAAGTTCTGTCATATTAGTCTGTAGACTTAGCTGGTTCTGGTTAAGCACAGCAATAAGAGAACTTAATTCTTCAAGCATTTTGCGGTCATATTGGGAAATGCGCGAAACATATTCGTTTCTTTGCAATAAATCAGCCATACTTGAAGAAGAAAGCAATACATCAAGAAAACTATAGTCGCTGTTCTCGTACATATATTGTATACGAAGCTTCATAGTATCGAACTGGTGTTGTTTCTCAATCTCCATATTGCTTATGTCTTCATTAAGGCTGTCAATCTGTTCCTGTGTATCAGCAATTCTGTCATTAATAGAGTTCAGCTTTTCACCAGCATTATCAAGCTCTGAATTAAGGTCGTTAAGTTCACTTGAGAGCTGCGACTGCTCATTTCTTAAGCGTTCAAGTTCTTTGTTATTATCATCATATTCTGTCTTGGTATCAGCAAGTGAATATACAGGTGATGTAACGGATATGAAAGTCAGGCAGACAATGAGTGCCAACGCTATGTATTTAGTTACTGCATTAAAATGTTTCAACTGCAAGTTATATCCTTTCTGATTCTATAAATTTGATGTCAGGAGTGGCTGAAAGTCAAAAGTCTTATCGTGCAGGCAAGAACAACTGTCAGACATTTTATACCTGATATCGTATTATTAATATTTTTTAGCTATAACACCAAAATCTTAATATAGTATAAAATGTGTCCACATAAATTGCAAGCAGCCACAACGGGTGTTATTATTAATTAGCATATCAAATTAATGGTAATGAGATGATGAGAGTTTTATCGTGGTATACTAAATTATAGAAAGAAAGAGGAATTATATGCTTGAATTAATTAATATTAAGAAAGATTATGAAACCGGTGATACAAATGTTGCAGCTTTAAAGGGCATTAACTTAAGGTTCAGGGACTGCGAATTTGTATCAATACTCGGTCAGTCGGGCTGTGGTAAGACAACTATGCTTAATATTATCGGAGGACTTGATAAGTATACAAGTGGTGATTTAAGAATTAATGGTGTGTCTACTAAAGATTATAAGGACAGGGATTGGGATGCGTACAGGAATAATTCAATTGGTTTTGTATTCCAGAGCTATAATCTTATACCACACCAGACAGTTCTTTCTAATGTAGAGCTTGCACTTACATTATCAGGTGTATCAAAGGCAGAGAGAAGGAAAAGAGCAGTTGAGGCACTTGAGAAGGTAGGACTTGGTGAACAGATTCATAAGAAGCCTAACCAGATGTCAGGTGGACAAATGCAGAGAGTAGCCATAGCGAGAGCACTTGTCAATAATCCTGATATTCTTCTTGCAGATGAACCGACAGGTGCACTTGATACAGAGACAAGTGTACAGATTATGGAGCTTCTTAAGGAGATTTCCAAAGACAGGCTTATAATTATGGTTACGCATAACCCGGAACTTGCTATGAAATATTCAACAAGAATTGTAAGGCTTCTTGACGGAACTATTGTTGATGACTCAGATCCATATACAGAGGAACAGCTTAAAAAAGACATAGCAGAGGGAACAGATAAGTCAGGCACAGCAACAGCCAATGGTTCAGCATATAATTCAGGCGTGTCAGGTCAGGGAACAAGTATATCTGTCTCAAAGACTCAAAGAAAGAAAAAGCCAAAGACCTCAATGTCATTTTTTACAGCATTATCTTTAAGTTTTAACAATCTGATGACGAAAAAGACAAGAACAATTCTTACAGCCTTTGCAGGAAGCATAGGAATTATCGGTATAGCACTCATTTTATCAATATCAAATGGTATCCAGTTATATATTGACAGGGTGCAGAGGGATACATTATCAAGTTATCCAATCCAGTTACAGTCAGAAACTGTAGATATAAGTAGTATGGTTTCAAGTATGACAGATAATGGCGGCAGTGGTGAAACACACGAGGATATGGATAAAATATATAGCAACAATATAATGTCTGATATGATGAATACTATGGTTGCAGAGGTTCAGAGCAACAACCTTAAGGAATTCAAGCATTATATAGAGAATGGTGGAAGCGATATAAAGGATTATGCGAGTGCCATAGAATATACTTATGATATTCCAGTTAATATATATAAGTCAGATACATCTGATAAGGTAACACAGCTTAACCCTAATACAATGTTTGATGCGATGTATGGCGGTTCTTCACAGAGCAGTATGAGTGGAATGAGCATGTACTCTAATTCAAGCGTATGGTCACAGTTATTTGATAATAAAGAGATACTTGAGTCGCAGTATACTGTACTTGCCGGACACTGGCCGGAAAGCTATAACGAGGTTGTGCTTGTTGTTAATGAGAACAATGAAATTGATGATTATACTTTGTATTCAATAGGACTTAAAGACCCTGACGAGATTACAGAGATGATTAAGGCTATGATGTCAGGAAAGAACTATACTCTTGATAATGATGAAACAACTTACACATTTGACGAGATATTAAATACAACATTTAAGCTTATACTTCCAACTGATGTATATTCGTATAATGAAAGTAAGGAAATCTGGGAAGATAAGTCTGATAATGATATATTTATGAAAAATGTTGTCAACAACGGAACAGATATAAAGATTGCAGGAATTATTAAACCTTCAGAAGAAGCAGTAAGTACATCTTTAAGCCGTGGAATTGGTTATACAAAGGAACTTACAGAATATATTATCAATGGTGTTAATGACAGTGCTATAGCTAAGGCACAGCTTGCAGATGAGGATACAGATATATTCACAGGTGTTCCATTTGATAATAATAAAGATACACCTATAACAATGGATGATGTGCAGGCATATCTTGAGAGTCTTCCATCAGATGAGCAGGCACAGACAAGAATGTTCTTATCGACTATGACAGATGAGCAGATACTTGATATGTTCTCGCAGTCAGTTAAGGCACAGACAACTGATGCGACACTGGAAACTAATAAAAGCAAGCTTGGAATAACTGATTTGGACGATCCGTCAGGAATTAATATATATCCATCAGATTTTGACTCTAAGGAGCATATTCAGAACATAATATCAGATTATAATACAAGCCAGCAGAAAGATGGCAAGGATGAAAATGTTATCAACTACACAGACTATGTAGGAATAATAATGTCATCAGTAACAGTTATAATTAATGCTATTTCATATGTATTAATAGCATTTGTTGGAATATCACTTATCGTATCTTCAATAATGATAGGAATTATCACTTACATTTCAGTTCTTGAAAGAACTAAGGAGATTGGCATACTTAGAAGTATAGGAGCATCAAAGAAGGATATTTCAAGAATATTTAACGCAGAGACACTTATTGAAGGCTTTGTTGCAGGTGCACTTGGTATAATTGTCACACTTATTTTATGTGTGCCAGCTAATGCAATTATTAAAAATGTTACATCGATTGCCAATGTTGCACAGCTTCCTGTTGCAGGTGGAGTTATTCTTGTTATAATAAGTATGCTTCTTACGCTTATTGCAGGACTTATACCGGCACGACTTGCAGCAAAGAAAGACCCGGTAGTTGCATTGCGTTCGGAGTAGAAACGAGGATTAATATGAGATTTACATTAGATACACATACGCATACAATTGCAAGCGGACACGCATATAATACAATAGACGAGATGGCAGTATATGCTGCAGGACATGGGGTTACACATCTTGCAATAACAGACCACGCACCTAAGATGCCGGGAAGTGCAGGTGTATTATATTTTTCTAATATGGGAATAATTCCAAGAAAGAAATATGGCGTTAATATATATATGGGCTGTGAAGTTAATATTATGGATTATGACGGCAGAATAGACTTATCAGAGTATGGACTTAAGGGTTGTGATGTAGTTATAGCAAGCCTTCACATTCCGTGTATTAAGCCAGGAGGCATTGAACAGAATACTAAAGCTTTAATAAATGCTATGGATAATCCATATGTTAATATAATAGGACACCCTGATGATTCAAGATACCCGGTTGATTATGAACAGCTTGTAAGGGCAGCGGGGGAAAAGCACGTCTTATTAGAACTTAACAATACATCATTATCACCTACAGGACCAAGACAGGGAGCATATGATAATGATGTTACAATGCTTAAGCTTTGCAAAGAAGCCGGCGTATGTATATCTATTGGAAGTGATGCCCATATTAAAGAGTCAATATGTGATTTTGACAGGGCTTATAAGGTGATTGAGGAAGTAGGTTTCCCGAAGGAGCTGATTGTGAACAGTAATACAGAATTATATGAGTCATATATAGGAAAAAGACAGTAAAATTAATAAAATGTATTTACTGTAGGACTTTACTGTGTTAAACTGTACAATATATTATAAATGCAGATTAGCAAAAGTTGAGGGTTAATATGAACGATAAGTTAAAATCAAAAGAAGTTGAGCAATTATTTGAGGCTATATTAAGTCTTAATGATGTTAAAGAGTGCTATGATTTTTTTGAGGATGTATGCACAATTAATGAACTTTTATCTTTAGCTCAGAGATTTGAGGTAGCCAAAATGTTAAGAGAACAGAAGACATATCTTGAGATAGCGGAAAAGACAGGTGCTTCAACAGCTACAATAAGCAGGGTCAACCGTTCGCTTAATTATGGCAATGATGGATATGACAGGGTATTTGAAAGACTTGGTATATTATCAGATAAGCAGTAAAGATGCTGATAAGATTATTATTATAAATTATGATTCCAGGAATAAGTTATTACTATAAGATGTATAATCTCCCTCTTGATATATGGTTTTTAATACTATATAATATGATACAAGTATTTAAAATGTAAAGTGATGTTTTTGTATACAGAGACATCATTTTGTATTTGATATATTTTATATTTAGATAATTACAGACGGGTTGTGATATATCATAGGAAGTATGTGGCTGTCTAAGTTATTATTGGTTAGGAGTGGAGTATTATGAACAAAGATAATCAGGAATTCGTTAATTCTTTATTACAAAGACTTGCGAAGCTTAATTATATTAAACCGGGCGATGTGCCTAATATAGATTTATATATGGATCAGGTCACAACATTTATGGACGAACATTTATCAGATGTCAAAAGGTATGAGGATGATAAAATTCTTACTAAGACTATGATTAACAATTATACTAAGAATGACCTGCTTCCACCTCCGGTAAAGAAAAAATATTCTAAAGAGCATATATATGTTCTTACTTTTATATATTATCTTAAGAATATTCTATCTATAAGCGATATTCAGAAGCTTTTAAATCCATTGACAGACAAATTCTTTAATAAAGAAGAACTTCCGGATCTGGAATATATATATAGTGAAATATACAATATGGAAAAGGCACAGATAGCAAGCCTTTCTAAAGATGTTGTTGAAAGAACGCAGGTTGCAAAGGAAGCATTCTTAGATGTGGAAAATGAGGAGGATAAGGATTTTCTTCAGTTATTCAGCCTTGTGGGACTTTTAAGCTTTGATGTATATATGAAGAAAAATATAATAGAAAGCCTCATAGATGATTATACTAACAAGGCAAATGTATTATCGTCTGGTAAGGGAAATGTCAAAGAAGACAAGAAGGAAGTTAAGAAAAGAACGAAAAATTGATAATATTTTATAAAGATTTCTGACAAGTATTGATAAATTAACGTGACTTTTAATTATCTATATAGTATAATTACCTTATTGGTTCTAAATATAAGGAATCATATAATATTGATTTGATATATGGGAGGATTTTATGGGTATTTTAACAAGATTTAAGGACATTATGAGCGCTAATATTAATGCACTTCTTGATAAGTGTGAAGATCCAGAGAAGATGATTGACCAGTATATGAGAAATCTTGAAAGTGATCTTGGCAAGGTTAAGGCTGAGACAGCATCTGTTATGGCAGAGGAGACAAGAGCTAAGAGAGAACTTGATGAGTGCACAGAGCAGATTAACAAGATGCAGGCATATGCAGAGAAAGCATTAAAGGCTGGTAATGAATCAGATGCCAGATCATTCCTTGAGAAGAAGCAGCAGCTTGCAACAACACAGGCAGCTTTAACACAGGCTTACAATGTGGCAGCAGATAATGCAGCTAAGATGCGTCAGATGCACGATAAGCTTGTTAAGGATATATCTTCACTTGAAGCAAGAAGAACTGCTATTAAGGCTACAGTAAAGGCAGCTAAGGCACAGGAAAGAATTAACAAGGTTGGTTCAAGTGTTGTGGGTGCAAGCAATAGTATGGATGCTTTCAATAAGATGGAAGCTAAGGCTAACAAGATGCTTGATGAAGCTAATGCTATGGCTGAACTTAATGCATCAGCAGAGGATTCTAATATTGATAATCTTGCAGCTAAGTATGATGCTGAGCCAGCTAATACTGCAGTTGATGATGAACTTGCTGCACTTAAGGCACAGATGGGAATTGAATAGAATTAATTGATAATTGGAGGACACCATGGGTTTATTTAAGAGTCAGTTATCTAATGTTGTAGAATGGGAAGAATACAAGGACGATTGTATATTCTGGAAGTGGACTAATAAAGAGATTAAGAAAGGCAGCCGTCTTATAATCCGTCCCGGACAGGATGCAATATTTCTTTACAATGGCAAGATAGAAGGAATATTTAAGGATGAAGGTGAATTCGATATAGAATCACAGATTATTCCATTTCTTTCAACACTTAAAGGCTTTAAATTCGGTTTTAACAGTGGTATGAGAGCGGAAGTTCTCTTTGTTAATACTAAGGAATTTAATGTCAACTGGGGAACTAAGAATCCTATAGCTATTCCAGCAGCTAACCTTCCAGGAGGTATGCCAATAAGAGCATTTGGCAATTTTGCATTTAAGGTAACTGATTATGTATGCTTAATTGATAAAGTTGCAGGCGTTAAGCAGATGTATGTTGTTAATGATGTTAAGGAAAGAGTTGTAGCAGTGTTAGACCAGCTTCTTATGAAGTGGATAACTAAGGAAGGCAAGGATATGTTCAACCTTCAGGCTAATGCTTTTGATATTTCATCAGGAATTAAAGACGACCTTGATATGCAGATGAGCAAGCTTGGAATTGAGATTACAGATTTTAATATAGCAAGCTTCTCTTATCCAGAAGAGATACAGAAGATGCAGAATAAGGCAGCTTCACAGTCTATGGTAGCAGATATGGGAAAGTACAGCCAGGTGGCTATGGCAGATAATATCGGCAAAGGTGGCAATAACATTGCTGGTGATATGATGAGCGTACAGATGGGTATGGCAATTGGACAACAGATGATGAAGAATGTTGATATGAATAATAGTTTAGAATCAGCGGGTACATACAAGTTCTGTCCTAATTGTGGGACACCTGCGAATGGTGCTAAGTTCTGCTCTAACTGTGGAACAAAGTTATCATAAATAGCAGTATAAATAGCAAAATGCCAGATAACATAATTAAGAATTATATTGTTATGCAATAAGGTTATATATAATGGGTTATATGTGGACTTAAGTCTGCATATAACCCATTTATGTTTCTTTATATATATGCTGCAATAGTTGGAATGACTATTAATCTTGGACATATGTGGAGCATAGCAGAGACATTTAATGGACTTATGACTATACTTAATCTTATTGCCGTATTCTTGTTGTCAGTCGTTGTAATTAAGCTTGTAAAAGAGTATTTTAATGGGTGAGGTAACATTAAGGGAAGTAATAAAATGTGCTAAGAAAGGGAGAAGACTATGGATGATAAACATGTAATTAATTGTAATGATGTGCCTGAGATTGATATGACACGACAAGATGGCGGATTGGAACATAAGGCAGGTGTGTATACATATCAGATAAGGAGGAGCTGCCGCACGGATGGAGATTATACATATAACCACGCACCTATGCTTACTGCTTTTAATAACAGGCTTGTGCTTTCATATATAAGCGGTAAGCGTGATGAGCACGGTGCACCTGATGAAATCGTGTATACAACATCTAAAGACGGCTGTGTATGGGATAAGGAAAAGGTACTTTTTCCATATATGTTAGCGGACACAGATGGATATACAGGACCTGATAAAGAACTTCTTCCTAAGAAAGCACCGGCAATAGTGCATTTTAGAATGTGTTTTTATAAGGCTTCCAATGGAAAGCTTATTGCAACAACATTTTATGGCTTCTCACCAGACAGCCACAGAGCCCCTAATAATGGTTATGGTGCAGCACGTCTTGTAAGAGAAGTGTATAAAGATTACACATTGTCAGATATGTATATTATTAAATATAATGAGGCTGGTGGATTTAATGGGGACAACACAATATTTTATTCACCAGAGGGCAGTAATGAACAGCTTGATATTCCATATTATGTTCATTCTTCGGATAAAGAATTCGTTAAAGCCTGTGATGAGCTGCTCTCTAAGAAGCTTATACTTGAGCAGTGGTATGAGGAGGAGATGTATGATAAATCATATAAGACACACGGCAGGGCTGTTTCCCTTTATGAAGATGCCTATGGCAATATAGTAGGGCTTTGCAAGAAAGGTGAGGGGTATCTGTTTGATAAAGAGGGGAATGTTCTTATAGATGAGAAAATACCCTCTCTTATAACTAATACTGCTAAAGTATGGGGACAAAAGACACCTGATGGAAATTATATTATATGTTATAATCCAACAACGGATGGTTCTCACAGATGGCCTTTAGCAGTTATGGAAAGTAACGACGGCAGGGAATATTATAATATGAAAGCACTTATTCCAGAGATACCTCCTTATAAATATCAGGGTAATATTAAGAATCTTGGTGCACAATATATGCGTGGAATATGTTCATATAATGGAAATTTTGATAAAAATGTGTGGATAACCTATAGCTGTAATAAGGAAGATATATGGATAAGCAAGCTGACAAAAGATAATAAATATTCAATAATGAAACCTTTATGGTGTGATATTAACTATGAACATAATCCAAAACCATATTCAGACAGGGATAAATTCACCGATTATGATGATAAATATGAGATTATTGACCGCGATGCGTGTGCAAGAGCAATAATAGAATATTTTCCGCAGAATAAGGATATTATCAGATTACAAGTTGAAGTTGACAGAATGTCGGATGACAATGGCGTGAAAGTTCAGTTTGTTGGAAAAAATAATAAAATTATTCAAGAAGTAGTATGTATCAAAGGGAATACGCCAATTGAGGCAGATAACCATTCAGGAGATATAAATAGTGTGATAATATACTCTAAAAATATATTGAAATTAAACACTATAGATGATGATGGAAGATATTCCACCATTTCTGATATGCCAGAGGCTGAAAGAAAAGATTATTATATACAATTTAAAGTATTGATATTTTGATTGTGAAATATGCACCTAGAGATAAAGAAAGGTAGATGATCTTATGATGAAAAAGTTACACCAACAGAATCTTATTATCATATGGTGTTCGGTAGTGGCATTAAGTCTTGTATCTGTATTCGGATATGGGATGACAGCAATGGCACTTAAAGGAAGTATGATAGTTATTGTGTCAGGAATTATTTCAACCATCGGGTATTTCCTCCCAATATCAGATTCCAGAAAAGCATTAATATTAGCACTGCCACCAGCAATAGGAACTTTGTTCTATTCGTGGGTATCAGGAGGAAATTCTATACCTTACATAGCAAATTTCGTATTACTTGCAATGACTGCAACATATTTTATTGAGAAAGTAATAATTTCGTTTGCAGTTCCATTTACAATTATTTCGGTTATATTCGGTATTGTTAGTCCACAGACTATAGCAGGTATTGAATATACTGTTGCAGGAGTTGTATCAAGAATTCTATTGTTTGGAATAACTGCGTTGATACTTTATTTTGCAACTAAGAGAGGTGCTTCAGTTGTAAAAAGTACGGAAGAAGCACTTTATATTGTACAGCAGAATGCAAAGCTGGCTAATGACATAGCAGATGACCTTAGTGCTACGATTAACACAAGCAAGATCGCAGTTAATGAACTGGCAGACGGAAGCAGTAATGTTAATCAGGCGGCAAGACAGATGCAGCAGATAGTTGAAGAAGCTGCAAAGTCAACAGTAAATGTTATGGAAAAGGTTAATGCGGCAACAGAGGAAGTTGGAAATAATTATGAACTGGCTGGACAGCTTGATAATGGCTTTAACAATGTTAAAGAAGCTGTAGAAAAAGGTAATGAGGCTGTTGAAGAAGCTAAGAGTACGATTGCTTCTGTTAAGAGTACAGTAGGAGCAGCACATAAGACTACAAGTGAGCTTCTTACACAGATGAAGAAGATTACAGACATTCTTGGTGAGATTAATTCAATTGCGGCACAGACTAATCTGTTATCACTCAATGCGTCTATTGAAGCGGCAAGAGCAGGTGAACACGGAAAAGGTTTTGCTGTTGTTGCGGATGAAATCCGTGCATTATCAGAAGAGAGTGCAAAGTCCGCTGGAAATATACAGAATATACTAAAGTGGCTTACTGATACTACCAGACAGGTTGATGATGAGATTACACAAGGTACCAATGCGGCGGCGGAGAGTGTTGATACTATTGATGGACTTCTTGAATACTTTAAGAATATTAATAATGCCACAGAGCAGGCAAGTGATATTGTCAAAGAAGAGTATAGCATTACTGATAATATAAAGCAGAGCTTTGGAACTATACAGGAAGAAATGCAGACTTTGGTTGCAACATCAGAGGAGAATTCAGCAACAATCGAAGATATATCACAGACTATTGTTGCACAGAATAATTCGATTGGTAATATTCTTAGTGATATTGAGAATATTTCAGAAGTATCAGAAAAACTTCAGAAGCATTTTGAAATATAATATTGGGGTAACTTAATAAGGGAATTGTATTGAATTAATATAAATAGGGTTGCGACAACCCTGTTGAATAAAAGGCGTTTTATAGTACTGTGTAAGTGACAGCTATAAAACGCCTTGTCGATTATTATAATAAATGTATTACAAATTATTGCCGGATATATACAGTGTTGTATGAATATAATTATATTTATTTAACTACAGGAAGTCCTGCGTAATCAAGGAATTTCTGTAATTCGATATCCCAGAATTTCCATTCGTGTCCAAGTCCTTCAAGTTCATCATAGGTGTAATTGTAGAAATCATTATGTTCAAGGAAATAATCTCTTACAATATGGTTCATGTCAAGCCAGGGATCGAGACTTCCACAGGCGTGATATATATCAGGGGCAAGTGCCTTCTTATTATCAGCTATAAGCTTATCCGCAAGATATGTAAGGCAGTAATCTGTATTGTGGATATCTTTGTCACCGAATAATAATATGCGGTTTTTGGCTTTAGTACTGTTATCATTAACAAATACAGAATCGGCTTTATCACCAGCAGAAAAAGCACCAACCTTTGAGAAAGTTGAAGGATATTTGAGGGCTGAATGTAAACAGCCATAGCCTCCGTTGGAAAATCCAGACACATAATTATATTTTCTGTCATCAGAGATACACGCAAACATATTATGTATAGTAGATGGCAGTTCTTTGGCAACAAAGCTTTCGTACCTGTCGCCTATATTCATATTGACAAAGCAGGATTCAAATACTTCTGGCAGAACAGCCGCAAAATGGCGTTCGTTAACAGTATCCACCAAAGAAGTGTGATAGAGCCATTCCGTATGGTCACCACTTCCGCCGTGGTAAAGCCATACGCAGGGAAGCTTTTCATCATCGTTAATCTTATCAGGAAGAACGACAGTTACATCAATAGTTCTCCTTAACATCATAGAGAATAAGTTAATATTAATTACCGACATAATGACCTCCATTCTGCACCTTTTGCATTGTATATATAATCAATTGTATTTTTAATACATCTGTCCCAGTATTCCCAGTTGTGACCACCATCTGTTTCGTAATAAGACGTGTTAATTCCGGCGGCTGAAAGAGCATTATTAAATTCACAGCTCATATGTATTCTTGGGTCCTGCAATCCGCAGGTTATTACAAATTTGGTATCGTTATATTGAGTGTCAGAAGCCTTAAGCTTTTCGTTCTCCTTAGCATAGGCGTCAATAAGGCTGTATAAATCCAGCTTGTTATTGATAAGGTCATCACGGCTTCCGAATACAGGGAACATATCAATTCCCTGAGGATTATCGTAGCGTTCAAGTATATTAAGAAGACCTGAATATGAAAATGCGGTGTTATACATAGAAGGATTATTAAGTGCTGCATAAAATGCACCATATCCGCCCATTGACATACCGGCAATATAGCGGTCTTTAGGGTCGCGGCTTATGTTAAACCACTGTTCACACTGTGTTATAAGTTCCTTTACAGCATAAGTATAATAGTCCTTGCCGTGAATATTATTGATATAGAAACGGTTATTGCCAGATGGCATAACTACAGCAATATCAGTAGTATTTACATAATCTGCAATACGGGTGTTAAGTACCCAGCTTGAGTGGTCACCGCCTGCACCATGCAAAAGATACAGGACTTTATAATTCCCTCTTCCCTGAGGTATAAGGACATCAAGCATAATAGGCATATTGAGGGCAGAAGATTTGTAATTAATAGTTAAGTGAGCCATAATAATCTCCATTTCTGTGCATATTTTTGCACATATAAAGTTTGTGGCTGTGCACGTTTTTTGTGATAACAATTTTATGTCATATGTGCACAGGCACTAATCTTAAGGGTTAAAATATATTTTTACGCTGATAAGTAGCAGTCATTAATTATTCTTTAAAGTACTCAGCATAATTATCTTTTATAGAATTAATATTCTCAGTATATCTGTTTAAGTGACGTTTAGATATTTCACGGGCTTTATCAGTCTCCCTGTTCTCAATGGCAGCCACAAGTTCCTCATGGTCTGATAAAATATGGCCAACAGATATACATCTGAAACTAAGAATAGTAGTTCTGTCAAAATGTGGTGAGATATTATTCACTAATTCATACCAGTAATTCTTATTGCACATTTTATATAATGATTTGTGGAATTCTTTATCAAGCTGGAATATCTTTTCTTCGTCATTACGTTTCATATACATCTGCCATAAAGCGACATTTTCCCAGAGCATATTAATCTGCTCTTTGTTAAGAGTAGTACAGGCAAGAGCTGCAAGCTCAGCTTCCAGCACGCTTCTTAATTCCCTTACTTCCTCGACAATATTGGCATCAATCAATGATACATAAGCACCAATCTTAGGCTTGATTTCAATAAGACGTGTCTGTGAAAGTTCAAGCTCTGCCTCACGTATAGGGTTCTTGCTGACATTAAGAAGTTCGCTTATCTCGTCAGAGTCAAGCTGCTGTCCCGGTGTAAGATTGATGTGGACAATGTTATATACAAGTTGTCTTACAACATAATCTTTAGCAGATTCTTTAGGGAGTCTTTCATCAATTTTAAACATAGATGTAATTCCTTTCTTAAATCGTGATATATCTAAACGTGTTAAATATACGCGTTGATTTATGAATAGAGTATAGCATATATATTTCAAGATATTAAGCATTTTTAGGTATAAAACCTGTTACAAATATGTATTTCTTATCTGGTGCCTTGCCGATAATTCTAACAGCTTTTGTTGATACTTTGTCTTTAATTGTGTTATTTATATTGCTATAATACTACTATTGGATTTATAATATAAATTATATTAGCAGGATTTTAACAGACTTTCAAGGTTGAATATTCATAATAAATATAATATATAAAAGTGTAAATAGCAGGGAAGGATACAGATGATATATACAGTTAAGGATATTGAAGAACCGGATTTTGGCTGTGAGGGTCTTATGGATGGACAGCAGGTTATTGATAAGGTTACACTTATAGATGAGAAGGGAAATCTTCTATATATAGAAGCGGCAGATATGTATCTTTATGATAAGGGTATAGATGTCGGCGATAAAGTAATTATACAGGACAATCTGTTAGTTAAGGCTGGGCAGGAATAATAAAATAATACATAGAAAAGAGGAATATTATGGTTAAGGTTACATTAGGAAGTACAGGAATAACAGTTAATAAAAATGGATTTGGCGCACTGCCAATCCAGAGAATTAGCAGCGAGGCATCTGCCCATTTGTTAAGAAAGGCATATGAGGCGGGGATAGATTTTTATGATACAGCAAGATTTTATACAGACAGCGAAGAAAAGATTGGTGAAGCTTTGTCAGATGTAAGAGATAATATTTACATTGCAACAAAGACAGCGGCACAGAATTCAGAGGATTTCTGGAAGGACCTTGCAACAAGCCTTAATAATTTAAAGACAGATTATATTGATATTTACCAGTTCCACAATCCATCATTCTGTCCAAAGCCGGGTGATGGAACAGGACTTTATGAAGCTATGCTTGAGGCAAAAGCACAGGGAAAGATAAGACATATAGGAATTACTAACCACAGGCTTAATGTTGCTATGGAGGCACTTGAGTCAGGACTTTATGAAACATTGCAGTTTCCATTTAACTATCTTGCAACAGAAAAAGAGCATAAGCTTGTTGAAGTCTGTCGTGAGAAAAATATCGGATTTATAGCAATGAAAGCACTTTCTGGAGGACTGATAACTAATTCCAAGGTTGCATATGCTTATCAGGCACAATACGATAATGTTCTTCCAATATGGGGTGTCCAGAGGGAAACAGAATTAGATGAGTTCATAAGTTACATAGATAACCCTCCAGTTCTTGATGAAGAGATTAAAGCGGTAATTGAAAATGATAAGAAAGAGCTTGCTGGCAACTTTTGCAGGGGATGTGGATATTGTATGCCAACGTGTCCAGCACATATAGAGATTAACAATTGTGCAAGAATGTCACTGCTTCTTAGACGTTCACCATCAGAGCTTCAGCTTACTAAGGAGGTGCAGGCTAAGATGAAGAAGATAGAGGATTGCATACATTGCGGAGCGTGCAGTGCTCATTGTCCATATGGGCTTGATACACCTAAGCTGCTGGAGGATAATTATAAGGATTATAAGGAAGTGCTGGCAGGAAAGCCATTATAATAAGAGTAAAAGAAGACGAAAGAGAAGAACTTAAGAAAATGCTGTGTTACTAAATAGTAAATGAATTTAATCAATAAAAATAAAGTAAAGCAAATAGAAAAAGGAAAGAGGCTGTCATATCAGATATTGTTCATATAATATATAAACTGTAAGTAATGACTAACAGATATATTGTATGGATTATGCCTGATGTGACAGCCTCTTTTCTTGTATGTCCGCTATCAGTAAGTATACTCGTGGTGAGGACAATAATAAAATGACTGTAACTGGCTCTTATTATTGTAAGTAACAGTATAGCAGTCAGCAGGTGCATTGTTGTAAGCTTCAAAAGCAATCTTCATATTCATTGTCTGGCTATGAGGCTTTTCACCGCTTTTATGTTCAGCACTTGTATTATCGCGTCCTATACCTTTAAGATTACTGATGGTCTGGACAGGGTACACTTTTGAATTGCTAATAACTCCATTTACTGCAATAATCCCTCCTTGGACCTTATTTCAAAATGTTACTTTTATATTATATATCGACAAAATATGACAGATTATAACATACAAATATAAAAAGATGTTCATACTTCTATTAAATTTTTTTAAAATTTTTAAAATTTATATTTTCTTTTGATATATTTTATTGACAGATTAAAGCTTAGCATTTATACTTGAAATAGTTTCCTAACGAACTAAATACTGCATAATATTTTAAGGAAGGTTAACAATGGATGCCTATGATTTAATTACATCAGGGTTGCAGCTTAGAAAGCTTCTTGCTAAAAGGGTTGAACCTATTATGGAAGAATATGGATTAAGACCAGTTGAACTGGATATTCTTGAATTCATCACCAAAGAGAATATCGACACAGCTAAAGAGATTATACACAGAATACATTTATCAAAGTCGCATATTTCTAAGTCGTTGGAACATTTATTAGAAAAGGGGCTTATTAATATGAAAGAAGACGAAGATGACCGCAGGGTAATGAGAATTACGCTGACAGAGGCTTCTTATAAGGTCATAGATAAAGTTAATGTTGCATATGAACAGTGCAGGCAGATACTTACGGAGGGGGTTTCAGAAGAGGAGTTGCAGGTATTTAGAAGAGTCATAAGACAGATGAATGACAATGTTAATGGTGAACTTGAGTAACTAAAGTTGTATATGTGCTGGACGTAGCACAGGTTTATGTTAGTTTGATAGGAAAGGAAGGCATATGATGGAAAGGTGGAACAAAACTATGGAGAATATTAATGATTATTCAAAGAAACAGGCTGATATGTGCATTGATAATGACAGCATTCCAAAGGCTTTATATACAGATTACGGAGTTAAGAAGGGTCTTAGAGATGAAAATGGACAGGGAGTTCTTACAGGACTTACTAATATATCAAGTGTAAGGGCATTTGATGTAATAGACGGAGAGAAAGTACCTTGTGATGGAGAACTTTTATATAGGGGTTATGATGTAACTAAACTTGTAAAAGGTGCTGGCGATAAGAGATTTATATTTGAGGAAAGTGCATATCTTTTATTATTTGGTGAACTGCCAGATGCCACACAGCTTGAAGAATTCAGACATATAATTGCTAACTGTATGGAGCTTCCGACTAACTTTACAAGAGATGTAATTATGAAAGCACCTTCAGCTGATATTATGAACTCAATGACAAGAAGTATTCTTACACTTGCATCTTACGATGACAGGAAAGATGATCTTAGCATAGAAAATGTATTAAGACAGAGCATACAGCTTATAAGTACATTTCCAATGCTTGCTGTATATGGTTACCACGCATACAATCATTATGAGAGAGATGATAGTATGTATATCCACAGACCAGATAAGGAATTATCACTTGCTGAGAATTTTTTAAGAATGTTAAGACCAGATATGAAATATACACCACTGGAAACACATGTACTTGATATTGCACTGCTTCTTCATATGGAACATGGTGGTGGTAATAATTCATCATTTACAACAAGAGTTGTTACTTCCTCAGGTTCAGATACATACTCAGCAATTGCAGCAGCTATGTCATCACTTAAGGGAAGAAAGCATGGTGGTGCTAATCTTATGGTTATGAATATGATGGAAGATATAAGGGCACATATTAAGGATTATCACGATGAAGAGGAAATAGAGCATTATCTTGATAAAATTCTTAATAAAGAAGCATTTGATAAGAAAGGTCTTATATATGGTATGGGTCACGCAGTATATTCATTATCAGACCCAAGAGAAAGAGTGTTCAAGGGATTTGTTGAGCAGCTTGCTAATGCAAAGGGAAGAGCTGAGGATATGGCATTGTACAATAATATAGAGAGGATTGCACCAATGCTTATTGCCAAGGAGAGAAAGATATTCAAGGGTGTAAGTCCTAATGTTGATTTCTATAGTGGATTTGTATACGATATGCTGGATATACCAAAGGAACTCTATACACCGCTTTTTGCAATAGCAAGAATTGTTGGCTGGAGTGCACACAGAATAGAAGAACTTGTTACAACTGACAAGATTATCCGTCCAGCATATAAGAGCCTTGTTACTAAGAGGGAATATGTTGACAGAAGCCACAGGGATTAATCATTATGAGCAGCACTTTGGTAATTATTAATAGCAGATAATAATATTGATAGTATAAGTCAGTATATGAAATTGCAATATTAAATAAAAATATCAGATAAAAGGAGGTTTTAAATATGCCAAAGGAACGAGAAGATAAACAGTTTAAGTCTTCTAGCGGAATATGTAATATCCACGCGGTTATATGGTATCCGGACAGTGACGTGTATAAGAAGCCTGTAGGTGTAATACAGATTGCACACGGAATGATAGACCATATTGAAAGGTTTGAAGAGATGGCAGAATACTTTACAGGCAAAGGCTTTGTAGTTGCAGGTAATGATCATTTAGGACACGGAGATTCAGTTAATAGTGATGAAGATCTGGGATATTTTGCCAAGGGTAATCATGGTGCAGACTTTTTAATTAAAGATATGCACAGGCTTACACTTATAATGAAGAAGAATTATCCAGACCTTCCATATGTTCTTATCGGTCATAGTATGGGTTCATATATGTCAAGAAAATATGCCAGCATATATGGAGATGAGCTTGACGGGGTTATATTCTTAGGAACAGGCAACCAGCCTAAGGCAGTTGTTGACAGCGGACTTAAGCTTGCACATATTGCGAAGCTTGTAAGGGGAGAAAGATATAGAAGTGAACTCCTTAATACGATTATGTTCGGTGCATATAATAAGAGAATTAAGGACAACAGGACAGCTAACGACTGGCTTACTAAGGATACTAAGATAGTTGATGAGTACCTAAGCGACCCTAAGTGTTCTTATAAGTTCACAGCCAATGCGTATATAGGATTTTTAAATGTTATTAAATATGATATTGATAAGAAGAATATAGCAAAGACACCGGATAAGCTTCCTGTATTATTTGCATCAGGACTTGAAGACCCGGTAGGAGATTATGGTAAGGGTGTAAAGAAGGCATTTAAAATGTATACTAAATATGTGGATAATGTTGAACTTTATCTTTATGAAGATGACAGACACGAACTTCACAGTGAAACAGACCGTGAGGATATATTCAGCGATTTATATGAATGGATTGAAGAAAATGTGTAATTGAATAGCTGTTTAATTGTATATAATATAATGAGTGCATTACAGTATTAAAATCATATTATATAGTAATGAAAGCTATATCACATAGTGATAAGAGAATGCAATATAATAATTAGAACTATATTGAAAGATATTAAAGCTACATTTTGGAGTATTAACTCTACATTTTGTTGACAAACAGGTTGCAGAGGGGTACAATACAACAAATTGTAGCTTTTTGCTTTATATCTTATTCTATAAAGCAGATAGTGATTGGAGATGATAATATTATGAAGGCTGACAGAACTATATATTATAGTTCATACACAGATGATGTTGTTAAAAGCCACAATCAGAGTTTTAAGTTAAAGACTAATTACGAATGGATAAATAACAGCTTATTATTTAAAATGGCTTCAATGGTTATATATGTATTGGCAATAGTTATAGGTTACATATGCTGTAAGTTATTTTTTAATATAAGCTACAAGAATAGAAAGCTTTTAAAGAAGTGTAAGAAAGATGGCTATTTTGTATATGCCAATCACACACAGCCTGTAGGAGATGTTGTAATACCAGCACTTGCGTGTGTAGGAAAGAGAGTATATGTAATAGTAAGCCAGGCCAATTATGGAATACCCGTTATAGGTAAGATACTTCCAGAGCTTGGTGCACTTCCTGTTCCGGATTCCATAAGCCAGTATAAGAAGTTTACAGAAGCGTATAAGAAGCACATTGAGCAGGGTCATCCTGTTATTATATATCCTGAGGCACACGTCTGGCCGTATTATACACAGATAAGACCATTTGAGAAGACGTCATTCCGTTTTCCAGCGGAGCTTAATAAACCGGTGTATGTGATGACGACAACATATACGCATAGACATTTTCTTAAGAACATTATAAAAAGACCAAAGGTCAATGTGTATATTGATGGACCGTTTTATCCAGACACAGGTGCAGGAATAAAGGATAACCAGAAGATGCTTCACGATAGGGTATATGAAGTTATGAAGTCGCGAAGTCATCTTAGCGATTATGAATATATAAGATATGAAAGAAAGAATGTTATGTAATAGCATTGCAGGATTACAGATATGAATATATTGTTTTGTGGAGATAAGAATATACAGAATGGGCTTCTTATAGCGGTTATATCATTATTGGAACACACCAAAGAAGACCTTGATGTATATGTATTAACGCTTAATATGTCTGTTAATGATAAGCATTATGAGCCGATAGATGGCAGACTTTCTGACTATTGTAATACAGAATTATCGAAGAAATATGATAACAGGCTTCGTATTAAATTTATTGATACGTCCGGTTTATTCAATAAAGAAGTGCCTCTTGCCAATATGTCGACAAGATTTACGCCATGCTGTATGTTAAGATTATTTGCAGATGAGATAGCAGAGCTTCCAGACAGGCTGTTGTATCTTGATACTGATATAATATGCAGAAAAGATTTTACAGAATTTTATTATCAGAATATGGAAAATGTAGAGATAGCTGGAGTTCTTGATTATTACGGAAGCTGGTTTTTTAGAAAGAACATTTTTAAAAGAGATTATCTTAACTCGGGAGTGCTTCTTATGAATATGGTACAGTTAAAGAAGACAGGACTTTTAAAGAAATGCCGTGAAATGTGTACTTCAAAGCAGATGTTTATGCCAGACCAGTCGGCACTTAACAAGCTATCGGTTAACAAGAAAATATGTGAAAGAAAATATAACGACCAGAGAAGACTTCACAGTGATACAGTATTCCAGCATTTTACAACACATTTTAAGTTCTTTCCTTATGTCAGGACAGAAACAGTGAAGCCGTGGCAGACAGAAGAAGTATTTGGGGTGCTGAAAATCCCAAGAGAAGAATACGAGGTATTGTTTAATAAATACAAAAATGCTTTGGCAGAGCTTGGCAGCTATGAAATATAATTATTATTTATGAGTATTTGTACAGATTAATGAAATTAAAATATGTAAA